>ERZ1034691.6-NODE-6-length-175232-cov-27.058935_pt1 | contig 175232 bp, 148 predicted proteins | sample MGYA00520638_ERZ1034691 | MGnify/ENA primary metagenome ERZ1034691 (study PRJEB33766, sample SAMN09781763) | gut metagenome | biome: gut microbiome | host: Homo sapiens | place: Madagascar | study: EMG produced TPA metagenomics assembly of the PRJNA485056 data set... | reverse complement strand
GACGCCGTCAACGCCCTAGCAAAGAAAATCCTTGGCTAATTTGAGAACCCTCCTCCTGCTCTGAAACTATGATGGAACAAAATGAAAGATGTAAGTGTTTACTTTGTAAGCGTGCATTCTTACGATATTGACCCCCATTCTTATGATGTTGACCCCCTCGAAAGAGGGCAGGGCTTTCAAAGAGCAGTCTCTGTTTGCTTGCAAACAGGCAGCAGCATAATTGCAAAGATATTACTTTTTCTTTCTCATCGACTCTCCTTGGTTATGAGTAGCTTTCCATAAGACAGGGACTTCGTATCGTATGGAAAACCGTTCAGGCTTCCTAACTATGGAAAAGGAGGGACGGTTATGATGAAGAAATCCTGCAGGAACGCATTGAAAGAGACGCTGGATATCTATGAGTCCGCTCTAGAATATCGGTTGGCGGCCGATGAGATGATGGAGAATATTGACCAGTTCTGGGAAGATGATGACGGGGAGAGGATGCGCAAGGCTAGTAATGCGTACGATGACAGCATCCTCACCCTTGCAGATGCAATACGCTTTGCCCTGGTCACTCCGGATGAATACGATGTCTCCCTCCGGGCACGCACCGAGCGCATCAACACCAGGTGCCGGCAGCTGGGCAAACTCAATGTCTGCCTGGTCTCCATCCACACCAATGCTGCCGGCAATGGCAAGCAGTGGATGAACGTCCGCGGCTGGACCTGCTACACAAGTAAAGGGCAGACGGCCGGTGACCGGCTTGCCGATTGCCTGTACCAGGCCGCTGCGCTCTGGCTCCCCGGCCACAAGCTCAGGAAAGACTACTCCGATGGAGATCCCGACTGGGAAAGCGACTTCTACATCCTGAAGAATACCCTCTGTGCCGCCGCCCTCACCGAGAATCTCTTCCACGACAACTCCGACGACTGCCTCTTCCTGGAATCCGATGAAGGCCGCCGGGCAATCGTCGCCCTGCACGTTGAGGGGATTGTCAATTATGTGCTGAGGCGCTACTGATGATGTCATCCTGAGCAACGCGAAGGATCTTTACCAGCCTGCCGAAGGATCTCCATCATCCCGTCACTTCCATCAGTTCCTGCAACCGGAAAATCAACCTGACGTACTATGAGAATATGCTAAAGCGAGGCGAAATTGAGCTATAGCTTGAAAAGGTTCTCAAGGATAAAGTGCTGCGCGTTGGCATCATAAGAAACAGCAAGATACTGCCCTTGAGAGCCATCTCTCCATGCGGATGTCATGCCGATGGATGTTCCGAGTTCTGTCGGAACTTTGTATTTGTGGCCGTCGCTACTTTGCTGTTCCACCAGATACCCTACTAATACCAGCCATTGAGTAACCTTTGATGCGGCCAGAGGCTGCAGATTTTCAGGAATCACTTTGTTGATCTCCTTGACGAACATAGCGATACCCGTTCTCTCGGCAATATAGACCTTTGAAACAATCTCAGGAGTAAGCTGGAATTCCAATTCATATCGCTTCTGACGGGAGGATGTTTTCTTCCCAGCATCTTCAAGCAGGTGTGACACATAGAATAGGCAACGGGAAATGTGAACGTTGTTCACGATGTCGATATCAGGAAGTGTACTACCATCAAGCGGATTCATCCCGTTAGCGAGTTTGTTAATCCAGTCAATTGCGACTTTCAGTTTATTCTGGTCAATGTCGGAGGCCATAGTCTAATCAATGTTATGGGTGATGCACATGCTTCAATTCACCACAGAGGGAGAATTGATTTACAAAGATACGCAAAATGCGCGATAGTAAGAACTGTCACTAGAATTAATGTGCCTATTTCTCTATGTGGCCTTGAATATTCCATTGCAGAAGAAAGAGTACTAATGAGACATTGTAAGATTGAATCTGTAGATTATATAGATGATTATATAGATTACAAAAAAGAGCGTCTTCATATTACAAATCTGCAGGACCCAATTCAGTATGGGTATTGTGATGAAAATGAGCCCGATAGCGAAATTGGAGAAGGAAAAATTGAATAAGCATAAGAAGTATCTCAAGTTCAATCCATCAACCAGAATCATCCTCATCAAGCATATAATCACTTGTACAATCTTCACGCCGTTAGTGTTCCTAATATCAATCTAAAACCACATTTCGGATTGCATAAATTCTAATTGGTAAATTTGCCAATTAGAATAACATTCTCTATATTTGCCCAAAGTTAAATTTTCCTGTGGGGTGCACCACATTAAAAACGCTTGGAAAATTATGGACAAGAATCTTAAAAAATTCATGGCGACCGAGACGAGGTCTCGTGCCCAAATCCTCGACAGACACTTTGTCGAGGTACAGACGCCAGATGGCGAACTCTTCAAAATCATGTCCGACATTGCCAAGTACGATAGTGATGAGTACAAAGGCTATGTCCTTCATCTGATAGAATTTATTTTCGATCGGAACTTCTCCGATAACAAAGAACAGATAGCAAACCGCATTAGCCGCGATTTTCTACTTAATGCCGTACCATCAATGGGCATGGACTCCGGTAGCCGACAAGCCGAACGTGTTCGCATTGGTAAGCGCATCAAGGAACTTCGTGAGGCCAAAAAGATGGAAGCACGCGATCTGGCCCTGCTCACAGGCATTGATGCTGCCAACCTCTCCCGCATTGAACAGGGCAAGTACTCCACCGGCGTGGACATCCTCTCCCGTATATGCGTTATCCTTGACGCACATTTGGATTTGATTCCCAACAGCTAAAAGTAATCTTACCATGCCTGGTATAAAATATCACTATGCTCTTGATGAGCAAAACCACCTAGTATGCATTGACGAAGTTTCAATAGAAGATAGACACGCCCATTCCTATCATTGCCTGAACTGCGGTGCCGGCATGATTCCTAGAATGGGCAAAGTACGCTCCCGCCATTTTGCCCATCGTGGCGATGAGGACAATTGCGGAAATGAGACCTATCTCCACAAATTGGCTAAGCGATTGATAAAAGAGAAGTTCGACCGAGAAGGCCCGTTTGAGGTCGGCTACTACCGCGATGTCAAATGCTCAGATCAAGACACCTGTCCTTTCGTTAAGCCAGAAGAATGTCACGAACGGAAACTGGACACATTTGACCTGAAGCAATTTTATGACACCTGCATTGAGGAACAATCAGTAGATGACTACATTGCTGACCTGCTGCTTACCAGCTCGGAGAAGCCTAATCGGGAGCCGGTCTTAATAGAGATTCAAGTATCGCATAAGAGCACAGACCAAAAGCTCCAGTCAGGGCTGCGAATCATTGAAATCCGCATAAAGACAGAAGAGGACATCAAAGCACTCTTGAGCTCCCCTATCGTTGAAAACCCAGACACACAATTCGGTAATATCAGGGACATAGAAACGATTGGGTTCGCAAAGTTCCATAATTTCAAGAAGAAAGCCTCTTCACCTGAACCGTTGGAGAAACGCGACATACAACGATTCTACCTATTCCGCAGCGGAAAGGCATTCGTTACTAATATGGACGAACACAAATCATGCAGAGAGGTTCACACGAAAGATAATGACAAAGCTATTTTCGAGGCCAGCATCGACTGCTTCTACCCGAACTCCCCTTCTCCTTATGAGTTCGGATATATGGCAGCGATTCAGAATGGAATCCAAGTGCGAACTTGCCAATTCTGCAAATACCACCGAAGTGGATACGAGGTCGGCCTCCGCTTAGATCCAATTTTCTGCTGTCTCTATAAAAAATACGGCACGCCAGAGAATCCAGAGCCACAATACGCCCACCAATGCCAATACTACCGTGAAGACAAGGAACTTATGGATAAAGTCAGTAGGCAGATGCCTCCAATTGCGATCGCAAACAGCAAATAAGGAATAGCGGAGCAACCATTTGCGGTAGGCTTTTCTAAAGATGAATAAGCCAGAGCTTCTCACATGTGCTTCAATAAAGACAATCATTTGATGTAATATCCACCTGTCCCTTGCGGGTTGTCAAATCTGACAAGAAAAAAAGACAAAACTCTTCATAATCGACAAAATTACCCTATAAGCCACCTCTTATCCGACAAAATTGCTCATTCAGGGCATTTCACGAGATTATTATTGTAAAAAATTTCAATTTTGAGAATGCAACTCGACAGTCTTTGAAAAGAATTCAGTTTGAGCACCAACATGTCGCTAAACTTTCTTGACGACATCACATAATATGCATATATGTAATCTAGATATGCCTTGTCCAATCACTTCAGAAACGGCATTCAAATATTTCCCATTTACTTGCGATATTATACAAAATTTGTCTAATTTTGCAAGTAAATAGAACAAATGCGTAAAACCATGAGCCTTGCAGACTGGATAGAAGGACTGGCTCCGAGCGGCCGATACACATTCTCCAAAGAGGATGTGCGGAAGGTTTTTCCCTCGATGTCCGCCACTACCATCGCTACATCGTTGCACCGCGCCGTGGCCAAAGGCCGGGTCTTCTCCCCTTGCCGCAGTTTTTATGTGGTCGTACCCGAGGAGTACCGTCTATGGAAGGCAGTGCCGCAGGAAGTGTATCTGGACCGGATGATGCAGTATCTCCAGCGGAAATACTACGTCTCACTGCTTAGTGCCGCCGAGCGCCACGGCGCAGCGCACCAGGCGCCGATGGGTTTCCAGGTGATGGTTGAGCCGCCTGTTCTACGAGACAAGGAGCGCGAAGGCTATGCCATCCGTTATGCCGAGCGCAAGGAAATCTCAATGTCCTATATCGAGCGCCTGGAGGTACCTTCCGGCTGGCTGAACATCTCCTACCCTGAACTGACGGCAGTGGACATGGTAGCATATCAGGATCACATCGGTGGTCTCACGAGGGCTGCAACGGTGTTGGAAGAGTTGTCTCTGAAGCTGGATTTCACAAAGTTGGACGCCGACTTCCTGAAGGTCGCTTCCGCTCCCGCATTCCAGCGTCTAGGCTACCTATTGGACTGTGTATTGGGAGAAGAAGCCATCGCCGACGGTCTGCTCGCCCTGATGAAAGCCGGAGGTATGAGAATGAAAGCGGTGCCGCTCAGACTGGACACATCGGTTGATGACGCCGAAGTGGACAAGAAATGGAAAGTGATGGTGAATCAAGAAATAGAAATTGACGACTTATGATACAAAATACCTGTCGTTTTGGACAATAAGAATCTGCTATTTATATTTTTAGCAATAAAGTCAATACATATTAGTTGCACATTGCAATCATTTTGCTATCTTTGTGGAAAACATTAAGAATTATGGCACAATCAGCTCTTACAATTAGATTGGACTCCGATTTGAAAATGCAATTCGACAGTCTTTGCGAAGAATTCGGTATGAGCACCAACACGGCGTTCAACATTTATGTGCGCCAGGTGGTCAGAAGCCGTCGTATTCCATTCACCATTGAAGCTCCTGCAAAGGATGACATAATGAACAAAGGACGTGCAGCATTCTATGAGATGAGACAGGCAGCCGCGGATGCAGGCATTCAAGATATGTCTCTTGACGAAATCAACGAGGAAATCAGACTTGCCAGGGAGTCAAAGTAATGAAAGCACACGTCGCTCAACTTTCTTGACAGCATCACATAATATGCATATATTTGCATTGCCCATCTCAGTTCTGGTGACGACCGCCGGAAATGGTGCGCGTTTTTGTGCGACTTCGGCGCCCAAAATAGGCCCAAGAAAATGCTTCATATTGACTCTCAGATGATTAAGCGTCGTGCATCGGGAAATAGCCGAATATCAAATTCCATCGAGATTAAGAATAAGAGAACTCCTTTGCTAAGGAACATGAAAAAAATAAGTTGCTTCAGATTAAGAGAAGATTTTCGAGGATAGTTCTTTTTTTGAAGAAGGAGTGTGCCGGTGGCACATGACTGATGAGAAAAGAGATATAGACCGAAAAGATTCCTTAAGATGATGCAGGTTATTTTTTGAATGTTACTAAAATAATTTGATAGTGCCGAGAATTAGAGATATTGACATTTATTTATATTGTTCACATCCATTGTTGTTAGTATGTAATCACATTATATCTGAATGAATCCGCAACCGCCAGAAGCCGCGTTTTATCATTTTAATGCTCCCGCCGCACGCATTATTGTCCTCGACGGGAGCAATATCGTATGTTTTTGCGCCACCTCTGTTCGCCGTTCAAACTTCGGCGAGTAAATTTATCATTTATAGTCAACCCATATAGATAAGCATAGGATATTTATCGGATTATCATTAAATTCGCTACCGAATAAAACTAAAATATCCAAAACATTTATGGAATCCGGAAAAAGGTTATGTTTACATATTGACAAATCCTTCATTTCGTGAGGATTGGGTCAAGATCGGCAAGAGTTCACGTCCTGTGGATGTTCGCTCGAAGGAATTGGACAACACTGCGGTTCCACTGCCGTTTGAGGTTTACGCCACGCTTTACACCAGCAAATACAGCAAGGTTGAAAAGCAGATTCACAAGCAGATAGACAGGCTGACGGATTTGAGGATCCGCCAGAACAGGGAGTTTTTCAACATCGCTCCCGCTGTGGCACTTGACATTATGCGTGATATGGCCGATCTTCTGGACGATGCGGAACTGGCCATCTATGTTGACGGAAAACCGGTAATATCCCAGAATAAGGAACAGGACAACGCCATCAAGAACGAAGAGGCGGAGAAAAAGAAGCGGATAGCCAGGCCAAATTTTAAATTCCATATGGTTGGAATAAACATAGGAGACACGGTCATATTCGATGAACTGAATATTCCATTAAAGGTCGCGACGGATGACAAGGTTGAATATGACGGGCGGCTTTATAGCTTGTCAGCCTTTACGGGAACGTTTCTTCCTGTTGAAAAGCAGAACACTTCCGGAGCTTACCAAGGTCCGAAATATTTCAGTTTCAAAGGGAAGGTTCTTGCGGATCTACGTAATGAGATCGAAAAGGAGCAGTGTGGAGGCGATAATTAGGCGGCAAGAATAATCGTTTAATATGAAACGGATAGCGGTTGTTATATTCATAATGATACTTGCTTGCGTGGTGGCGGACGCGCAGTCTTACATCAGGCGCGGGAAGGATGTTTACTCGGCGCCCTTGTACAATTGGGACGGAAGTTGCCTGCGGGCGGGGAACAGTAAATATTCAGAGGTTTTGATTAATTTCGATGGTGAATATATCCGCGGGGGTGGCAGCCGCTACGGTGAGATTCTATACAATTGGAACGGGGTGGAGCTGCGTGGCGGTCGTGGCAAATATGCCAAGGTGCTTTTCAGCTGGGACGGGAAAAACATACGCCAAGGCGACAGCAGATATTCCACCGCGCTGTATAATTCTGACGGTCAATATATTCGCAAGGGTGAGGATAAATATTCACAGCCACTGATGAATATTTCAGGACCCGTTCCCGCGGCGGTGCTGATTTACATATTGCTGCTGTAGCACGCAGCAAAGTTGGCTACGTCTGTATTTTCATAATAGAGGCATTAATATTAAAACATTGTATCATAATGAGATTGGTGATTCAAAGGGTGTCGCGCGCAAGCGTTGCCATTGAGGGCAGAACCGTGTCCGGGATCGGGAACGGGCTCCTGGTGCTTGTCGGAGTCGAGACCGGAGATACGGAAGAGGATATGCGCTGGCTTGTGGGCAAGACTGTGGGACTGAGGATATTCAATGATGAGAATGGCGTGATGAACATGAGTGTCGTGGATGTTGGAGGGGAGGTTCTTGCGGTGTCGCAATTCACTCTGACGGCATCCACCAAGAAAGGGAACCGCCCTTCCTACATTCGTGCCGCAGGCCACGATTTGGCAGTCCCGTTGTACGAGAAGTACTGCGAGGAAGTCTCGGCGGCGATCGGCAAGCCGGTCGGCAAAGGAGTATTCGGCGCGGATATGCAGGTCTCCCTTGTCAACGATGGCCCGGTGACGATAATCATCGACTCAAGGATTCGGGAATAGGCTTTGTGTCATTAACTTATATTTTCATCTTACTTGCCGGATCAGTGTATGAATAATTTGACATTGGCGATAACAACAATAGGTGATTTGCTGTTGGAAAACAAAATCACGAAGACGGATAGCGGACTAGCCTTGAAAGACATAAAACTGGTCATTCCTGAGTACCAGCGGCCTTATAAGTGGACTGCACGTAACGCCATTCAGCTTCTTGATGATATTATTGAGGCAAGTAACAGCAACAAGGAAGTGTATCGTGTCGGCACACTCATTTTGCACAAGGACACTGATTCCCAAGGACAGGAAGTGTACAAAGTAGTGGATGGGCAACAGAGAACCATAACATTCTCCTTGTTGCTTTATGCTTTGTACGAACTTGAAAAACCAGAAGACAGACGTGACATTGACTTGCTAAGGCAGTCTGTATTCTGTAATTCATTCAGCTGCCGTAATATTCCCAATAACCTTAACGCATTCAGACGTAGAACGCAGAAAACGTCCGACTGTGACGAGAACATCGACTTCACAAGGGAGATGAGACATTTGCGAGATTTCATAGAGAAACAATGTGAGTTGATTGTTGTAATTACCGGAGAGATTTCAGAGGCGTTCCAATTCTTCGACTCGCAGAATGCCAGAGGCAAGGCCTTGTATCCGCACGATTTGCTGAAAGCTTATCATCTGCGCGAAATGACTGATTTGGACGAAAGTCAAACAGAACGGATTGTTGAAGAATGGGAACAAATCCCACAACAAGAACTGGCGGCATTCTTTGGTGACTACCTCTATCGTATCAAAGAGTGGATCAACGGTAACTGGGCGTATAGTCTGAACGAGCATAACATATACAAGTTTAAGGGAATTTCCAGAACGGCTCGCACACCTTATGCCCAATTCTACAAGAGCGCGTTTTCGTATGCGGACTTCATCAACTCATCCGCGATGCCATTCGTGACGGGAACCAGAGAGGTGAACGCATTCCAACTGAATACTCCTATTATCGCAGGGAAACCATTCTTTGCCTACACTAAGCACTACTATAATATACTTAAGGATATTCAAGACAACAGCCAATATGAGGGTTTCTATATCAAAGGGAACCAGATTGTAAAGACGTTGGACAAATATTTCAGCAAAGGTGTCGGCAACAGAATAACGCGGCTGCTCTTCGACACGGCTCTGCTGCTATATGTGGATCGCTTTTGTCCTGCCACATATCCTGCCAAGGTTGACACGGAACTGTTTGAACAGTTTGTGACCTATGCTTTCATTTGGGCATATTCGTTACGCGCACAGTACTATCGCTTAGGATGGTATTCAGCTCAGAATTATGTACTTGAAAGATATGGAGGTATAGTTAATTCTCTGAATATCTATAAAGTCATCGCCGACTCTGACACGCCGGTCTCATTACTGAGTATCTTGGCGGACAGACTATCTCCATTGCCAGACAAAGACAATGATAATATAAAAAGGATGATAGACAATGGCAATGTCGATGATGAGGAAGATGGCGTGTTCATGAACTATCTACACTTCTTCAAAACGTACACATTTTTAGCAATGTAAACATTATGGAAAAAGAATTACCACTCGAAGAGCAGTCCATAAAACAAATCTACCTTGATAGCCAAGGGAAAAAGACGTATGTTATTCCGGTCTATCAACGTAACTATGCGTGGGAAGAAGACGAGATAGCCACCTTGATAAAGGATGTGTATGACTCTTACGTCTCCAATGTACCTTATTATTATATTGGAACATTGGTGACTTACAAGCGTGAAGATAATGTGTATGAAGTAATAGACGGCCAGCAAAGACTGACGACAATCTACATTGTCCTAAAGGCTTTGGGAATCGGACAAGCGTTTGGAAGCAAACTGACATACAGCGCCCGCAAAGTGTCAGCGACTACCATTCGCAAACTGGACGATTATCCAGACTTGGGCGATGATGTTGACAGCGGTATAAGAAACGGCTATAAATTTGCGCTGAAGGCCATTGACTCTATTGTGGAAGAATCAGAACGAAATAACTATAAGGATTATTTCATTAATAGAGTACATATAATTCATTATAGCGTGCCTAAAGATGTTGACCTTAACCATTACTTTGAGGTAATGAACTCTCGCGGCGAACAGTTGGAAAAACACGAAGTCGTAAAGTCAAGGCTGAGCCAATACCTTAGTGACAAGAAAGAAATGGCCACTTTCAGTCGAGTTTGGGAGGCTTGCAGTGAAATGAATATCTACATACAGCAGGTTTTTCCTGCAGTTTTTGGCGGCAACCTTAATGATTTCAACATTGACCGCTTTGAGGATATTCCAATGCAAGATGAGTCGGAAGGGAAAGAGACCATTATAAATCTTATGCAAAAGCCTGTCGTCAAGAAAGATGAAGAGTCCGCAATTGAACAGAGCGACAGATTTCAGCCTATCATCGACTTCCCCAATTTCTTACTTATGGTGCTGAAAATCACAAGGATGAAATATGGTGACTTCGACCCTTCAAAGTTCACACTTGACGACAAGGAGCTGCTGAACGAGTTTAAGTTTATCGAGACACTGAGTAATGTTAACAGAGCTGACTTCTCAAGGAAGTTCGCATTCAATCTACTGAAAGCAAAGTATTTGCTTGATAATTATATTGTTCATCATTCGATTGGTGACAAGGAACTGTCTGGCGATAATCCCTGGAAGTTGCAGCGCTACTGCCTTGAAACAAACAATAGATACAAGAATCTGTCCGCCTCACTGGATGTGCAGAAAGAATTGGTTCATCTCCTATCGATGTTTGAAGTGTCGTTCACTCCAAAGCAGCGCAAGAATTATCTCTTCTATTGCCTGATGTATCTCATTAATAACAAGAATCCATCAGCCGAGGAGTATCTGAGGTTTCTCCAGAATCTGGCTGACAAGTATTTCTACGGCGTGTATCTGAATCCCGATTGGCTGAATGAAAGGAATCTGCCTAAGCCAAACGCATTTGACAGCGTAGTGCTGGCGGATAGGAAATTAAATGTGCGTGAGATTTGCCGCAAAGACATTGACTACAAAGGGATGTTTGAAGTGATTTACAAGCAGGGCAGATCGGACGTACCGTTGTTTGTATTCAACTACACTGACTATCGGATTTGGAAGATGTATGCGGATGAACTGCGTGGCAACAATACAAAGAAAGGGTCGGAAGAGCGGAACATTTTCTTCAAGAAATTGGGATGCGGTGACTTTGAACTTGACCCATTCAACAATTTCTATTTTTCACGCACAAGGAAATCTTTGGAACACTTTTATCCTCAGGCCAAGGCAGGAGACGAAATGCCTCTGAATCAAAACGATATCAATTGCTTCGGCAATTTCGCGATGATAGGTGCGGAGGCGAACAGCTCTGGATCTAACTGGGATCCAATAACCAAACTCGATCATTATGGCGACGGAAAGTCAGATCAAGTAAGCGTGGCCTCTCTAAAATTTAAGATTATGATGCAGATATGCCAAGACAATCATAAGGATATTCTTAATGGCAGCTTGGATAGAGTGATTGGTATGGAATGGAATGCAGAGGACATACAGACGCATCAGCGAAAGATGTTGGATGTCCTCTTCCGGATAAACAAATAGCTTGATTGGGAATTCCCGTGTCGCTTTTTACAGTAACCGGGCGATCTTGGGGATCAAAGTGATGTCTGTTGGAAGCCATTCAACGGAGCCGAGCTGTTCGGCGGTAAGCCATCGGGCAGCCTCGTGCTCGACCAGGTGAAGGTCACCGGAAAGGATGGTGCAGGCGTAGCACTTCATCGAAAGGTGGAAGTCCGGGTAGTCATATTCAATGGTGTCAATCAGTTCGCCTACTTGAATCTCGGTTTCCAACTCCTCGCGAATCTCCCTTCTGAGGGCATCCTCAGGACTCTCCCCCGCCTCGACCTTTCCTCCAGGAAACTCCCAACCATCCTTGAAAGCACCGTAGCCACGCTGCGTGGCGAAGATCTTCCCATCTTTGAATATCACGGCAGCCACTACGTTTATCGTTTTCATTTTCAATGTCATTTAAAGTTAAACATTCGCTGACGTGATGTAGTCGTACAGATTCTTCTCTACCGGAGTGTCAAGTTTGTACTCAATCTCCACGGCAATACAATGTTTACGATATTTCCCTAAAGGCTCATAAAAAGTCATCCGCACATAGAAGTAGATCTCACATACGGATGCCACATCATTACTCTTTGTCTTTCTTGTCAAGAAGTTTTTCAGTATATCTCTCTTTAGCTATGGCTATAGCTCTTTGCAGTTTCTCTGAAAGGAGCTTCTTGTCCGGCAATTTTGTATAGTACTGAGCGACCTTTATTGGACTATCCTCCTCAAGCATCAGGTATTCAATATGCTCCGTATTTCCCTCTGAACACAGAATCAATCCTATCGGAGACTCCTCGCCCTCTCTTCTCTCATTCTTGTTTAGATAACGCAAGTACAACAGCATCTGCCCCTCATATTTTTCTTGAGAACCGGCAAATTTCTTTATAAAATGCCAGACATTCTGGATAATACGAATCTGCTATTTATATTTTTAGCAATAAAATCAATACATATTAGTTGCACATTGCAATCATTTTGCTATCTTTGTGAAAAGCATTAAGAATTATGGCACAATCAGCACTTACAATTAGATTGGACTCCGATTTGAAAAAGCAATTCGACAGTCTTTGCGAAGAATTCGGTATGAGCACCAACACTGCGTTCAACATTTATGTGCGCCAGGTGGTCAGAAGCCGCCGTATTCCATTCGCCATTGAAGCCCCTGCAAAGGATGACATAATGAATAAAGGACGTGCAGCATTCTATGAGATGAGACAGGCTGCTGCGGATGCAGGCATTCAAGATATGTCTCTTGACGAAATTAATGAGGAGATCAGACTTGCCCGGGAGTCAAAGTAATTGACGCAATCGTTGAAGCCGGTATGGAATCCGAAAGAGTTACAAGCTCTGACGAAGTCATTGACCCGAAAGATGTTGTCTTCTACGAAGTGGCCATGTCAAAAGACGACTCTTACCTCGTTACCGGAAACACAAAACAATTCCCGGCAGTAAGAAGAGTAATTACCCCCAACGAGATGCTGGAGATTCTCAACTCGCTTGATAACAAGTAGTCCTTTACGTTAACTTTCAGATATTTAGGTGCGTCGCTTCGGGCAACAACTATACTACTCATCTTCCTGTCCAAGAATCAATGTTTTCTTCGCGACAAATAAAACGCAAAATTTGCGGATTATCTGCAGTGAATATAATCAAAGTCATTGAGCGAAGTACTTCTGTAAAATATCAAGCATGAACACGTACACGCCGCTCAACTTTCTTGACGACATCACATAATATGCATATATTTGCATTGACTATCACCATTCTGGTGACTACTGAATTAATGACGAAATAAAGTACAAGACGTATGAAAACTTTTGAACCTAAGCCGTGGGTAGTACCACAGCCCGTGCTGATTATCAGCACATATAATAAAGAAGGAATTGCAAATGCAATGAATGCCGCCTGGGCTGGACAGTGGGACGTGAATGAGATTATGATCTCTATGGGAAAGCACGCCACCACAGACAACCTGAAGATTGACGGCGAGTTTACCGTTGCCTTCGCTACCAAGAAAACCATGGTGGCTACAGATTTCGTAGGCATTGTTTCCGCCAAGGACGACCCTAAGAAGATGGAGAAGACGGGTTGGCACATCGAGAAGGCGACGAAGGTCAATGCTCCTGTGTTCACCGATTTCCCGATGACCCTGGAGTGCCGCATCAAGGAGAAGTTCAATGAAAGCGAAACGGGCTATTATCTCGTTGCCGAAATCGTCAATATTCTTGTAGATGAAAAGTATTTGGCAGATGACGGAAATCCTGACATGGAGAAGATGGAACTGATTGTCTTCGACCCTATTCACCATAACTATATCCAGTTGGGCAAGAAAGTCGGTAATGCTTTCTCCGACGGCAAGGCATTGAAATAATCTGATGGAAACTGAAAGAATTTTACTTCGACATTGGCAGGAATCTGATGCAGAGGCGCTCTTCAAGTACGCCTCAGATCCTGACGTGGGGCCACGTGCAGGATGGCCGGCGCATAAGTCAGTAGAGGAAAGTCGGGAGATCATCCGGACATTCTTCAATAATGACACGACATGGGCAATTGTCTTGAAAGAGACTGGCGAGGCTATCGGCTGCATGGGCTACTACACCCATAAATCCAGCAATATCCCTATTGGAGAAAACGACTGTGAGGTGGGCTATTGGGTAGGAAAGCCTTATTGGAACAGAGGTATCTGCACCGAAGCCTTGAAACTGATGCTTGACTACTGCATCCAAGTGAAGCATTTCGAAAACATCTGGGCAGATCATTTCACCGGCAACCCCCCATCGGGAAAGGTCATGGAGAAATGTGGTTTCTCGGACACCGGAATGCTGAACAGATGCAGCCAGCTCGTTGGTGGCGACAAGGAAATGGTCAAGGTATTTAAGTACAAAAGATAGCAGTCCATTAGTGTTCCGTTATTTGTTTTACAATCAAATATAATCTTTATGGCAACTGCTATTATCCTTTTACAATTTGCCATAGTACTGGCTCTTATCTTCAAAGGTTCTCGCGTAGGCGGCATCGGACTCGGTATCTACGGAATGGTAGGCGTGTTCATACTTGTGTTCATCTTCGGACTGAAGCCCGGCAATCTGCCTATCGACGTGATGCTCATCATCGTGTCGGTCATCACGGCTGCCGCTACATTGCAGGCAGCTGGCGGTCTGGACTATCTCGTCGGTTTGGCAGCCAAGTTCCTGCGCAAGCATCCTGCACACATCACCTACTTCGGTCCGCTCACCACATGGCTTTTCTGCCTTGTTTCAGGTACGGCACACACCAGCTATTCACTCCTCCCTATCATTTCTGAGATTGCCACAAACTCTAAGATTCGCCCCGAACGTCCTCTGAGTGTGGCTACCATATCTGCATCATTGGGCATCACTGGCAGCCCCGTGTCTGCCGCTACAGCCGCCGTCATCAGCACCGACCTCTTGGGTGGTGCCGGCATCGAGCTGAAGCACATCCTGATTGTCTGCATACCAGCTTCGCTCATAGCTATTCTTGTAGCTGCATTCGTACAAAACCGTGTAGGCAAAGAACTGCACGAGGACGAAATCTATCAGGAACGTGTACGCCAGGGCATCATCAACCCCGAAAAGGACAACAAGCTGATTGACGACATGATAAAGAACCCAGACCCGCACGCCAAGTATGCAGTTATGGCGTTCCTCTTAGGTGTGCTGTTAGTAGTAGTATTCGGTAGTGTACCGTCGCTGCGTCCGTCGTTCATGCTCAACGGCGAGCTGCACAATGTCAGCATGCCAGAGATTATCGAGATTATCATGATGTCGACAGCAGCTCTCATCCTGCTGGTCAGCAAGGCCAACGTGCAGGATGCAGTGAAGGGAAACGTATTTGCCGCAGGCATCAACGCCTTGGTAGCCATCTTCGGTATTGCATGGATGGGCGACACCTTCTTCAACGGCAACCTGGAATTCTTCAAGGGTCACATCGCTAGCATCGTCACACAGTATCCGTTCCTCTTTGCCATTGCCCTCTTCATCATGGCCATCATGCTGTTCTCGCAGGCAGCTACAGTGCGCACGCTCTATCCGCTTGGAATAGGTCTGGGCATTTCGCCACTGGCACTGGTAGCCATGTTCCCGGCTGTTAACGGCTATTTCTTCCTGCCCAACTACCCCACAACGGTGGCAGCCATCAACTTCGACCGCACCGGTTCTACACGCATCGGCCGATTTGTTATCAACCACTCGTTCCAGCTGGCAGGCTTTATTACGACTTTCGTATCCATTGGAGTTGGTTATTTGATTATACAGTTCCTATAGCAAAAACATTGCAAATGAAAGATTCTTTGAAACTTACATTAATTACGCTGACAGCAATTCCAACGTATGCTATGGGACAAGGTGCGCAACAACGAGACGGGGCGGGTGAAGAAATATCTCGCCCTTGACGTGGTTGCTGAGCCGGGGACCAAGTTCAAGTATGACTCGATGGATACAAAGTTCCCACCTAATTCACGTGGAAACACCAAAGGCGCTTTCTCCGGCTTCACTTCTCCGTTCAAGGCAAGTGCCAGCTATGGTTGGACCGGTGATGGTAAGCTGAACGTAAAGATACATTATGTAGACTGGATGTGCAGTGTGAAATTGCAGTTAGACTTCGTACAGAACCGGATTACGTTCCAGGAGAATTATAAACGCAAGGCTTCTCTGCTGAGGTTCAAGTAAAACGAATATATCCGCAAAGGCTTCAATGAATCACTCATTTCCTTGATGCCTTTTTTTGTGACCACAATGGCCCGGTAGAAGTACTTGTCAAGCCCAGAGCGCTTGATTATGTTCTGTTGGTCAAGCATGTCGCCCTTCGTCATGAGAATCAAGCGGTAACGTCCTGTCTTTTCAAGTGCGTCCAATGTCTTCACGACACCAGGAAACGGTGTCGCCGGAAGGCGGAGCAATGACTTCGCACCATAGCCCAGAATCGGCATATTCGCCGATTCAGTCTTGTATAGCTCCTCAGACAGTTCTTCCGCCGTTCCATATTCCTTCAACTCCTCCGTGAACACGTCCTCCGCCCTGTCAAAGTACGTCTGGTTGTCCCACAGTGTGTCGTCCGCATCGAAGATTATCACCTTGACCTTATCTTTCATCATTCATCACATTTTAGGTTCAAAATTAGCGAAAAGAATCCTAACCGCAATCTACCTGTAATCCGATTCCGCCCAGAGATTCCAAGGCTTTTCAGGAACATAGTACTCTTTGATGCCGTAGTCGATGTTGGCCTTGTGGGCTTGGCTCAACTGGTGACGGCGGTGGATGCGGTACGTCCTTCCGTCTTTGATGAAGTAAGCACCCGTCTGGTGGAAACGGAACGGAACCTCTTTGGCGACGCATTGCGAACGCAGATTCAGAATCCAATCGAAATCACAAGGCCTCGCCCCCACTCCGGACTCTCCGCTCACACTTACCTCCTCTATCGTGTCATCCAGCCATCGTGAGATGTCCATCCGCTCAAGCATCGGCGCCACAATGATCGACTTATGCCTTATCGGAAGTTCCTTGAATATGGGAAGCCGACGCTCGGCCATAGCCTGGTTCTCCACCGTGCAGCCGATGATGACATTCTCGTACCCGTCGCCCCAGTCCGGAGGCAGACACAGCTCCAGCCTGTCGATCCGTTTAGTGAAGAAAAAGAACATACAGTCGCTCCGAAAGCGCATCATTTCCCAGCACTCCGGCCTCCACGGATCCGCGTCCTCCAGCAGGAAATCCGAAGTGAAGCACGTGAAGACAATCTTGCCGGAAGGAATCTTGAAAGTCTTGTCCCGCTTCTTTTTGACCGGCAGATTGAACGCCGCCGTCTTGCGCGCGAGGTTGCTCGCGATCTCGCTCCCGTACATCTCATCCTGCCGATAGACATAACAGAACCTGCAGCCCGGACTCACCTTAGTGCACCCGTGCCACGGATTCCAATCCGCGAATATGCTCCACTCCTCCGCCATTAATGAATATACCAGTTTACCTGCTGTCTTGTTTCAAAACTCTCGTCATTCACGCAAACGACCAAAGGCCCGCCGAAATCCGAACTTTCGATACGGATGTTCCTAGCGAAAAATCCCAAACGTCTTCTATATGAACAATCAGCGACAGCGCACCTAATTCGCTTGGTTAATAAATAGAATTTCCTTGGTTAGCCTCCTTTGGTTCCCTACGAAGGGTTATATCTCTATACAAGAAAAAGTTCACACGTTCCGTCCACCAAAACGGTGATTCCCCGGACAAGCCGCACTATATCACCAGTTTGTCCGGGGAATACGGCTTTCTCCGGACAAACATAACTCAATTGCATAAAGGATGAAAAAAACTATCTCCTCGGAATTTTTTACAAAAAGCTTTCAGGCGATAGGCCTTTTCAAGGCATCAGGTGGCGTATTGGGATGAATTGCGAACGACTTGGAGGTTTACTTTTTCAGCATCAAGCACAACTGGGGACGTTCTGTGGCATATAGGGCTGAAAGTGTTTTGTAAGGATATTTTCTGGTCGCTTCGACAAGCTCTGCGACCAGGTATTATTCTATGGTATTCAGCAGATCACAATCGTTCAGGCGATCGAAATCTGATTTAAACAAGCGATCTTGAATGATTCGGTACTTTTCAAATTCGGATTCAGCAAAACTTTTGGCAAATTCCGCAGTAATCTTTCCGGCATCGTTCAATATAGCATCACCACCAGCTTCAAGGATTATGTCTATGCGTTTAGCCCAGTCTTCCATAGTCATCGGAATATGCCTGTCTGCCATTCTCTCGGCCATATCCAAAACGGAGTTGACCAATTTTCCCATATCTTCCAATTCCACACCATTCAGGTAATTCTTCGCTATACTGACATCTGATTTCACAATCTTTCCATCCGGAGCATTCTCCCAGGTCGTCAAACCCATATGTTCCTTACCTGCATCAGCTCTTTCCACAATCAGTTCTGCGGCGGTGTGGTCGTGAACGTCAAAGTGAATTTTATTCTGTACCTTTTTGTAGAACAATCTTGTTGTGGGCGCATCACGGTTATAGTCAACAGCTGTGGCGTAAAGGTCGGTCAGTTTCTGGTAGAATCTTCTCTTACTCAACCGAATCTCACGAATCTCTGCAAGCAGATGTTCAAAGTAGTCTTCTCCGATGAAGGTTCCATTTTCCATCCGCTTTTTATCCAGAACATAGCCTCGAATTGTGAACTGTCGCAAAACACTTGTGCACCACTGACGAAACTGTGTGGCTCGGATAGAATTGACACGGTAGCCTACCGAAATAATCGCATCAAGATTGTAAAATTTCGTCATATACATTTTACCATCCGCCGCAGTTGCCGAGATTTTCTCGGTAACTGAACCTTCTTCAAGTTCACCAGATTTAAAGAAGCTGTTTTGAATTGTTTGTTTGAAGGTTTGAGAGTGAAAAACTTCAGTTTCGACCGCTTCTTCCAAGGAAGATAGCGGTGCTATCTGACTGAAGAAACGGGAAGAAAATGAAGATTTTTCACCTCTAAGAACATTTCAAACAATTCAAAACAGCTTCAAAGATATTCTTCAGGTGCAAGCCAATATTATCAGACGAGCAGTCAAATAGCATCGACATTGCTTTCTGAGTCGCTCATATACTTTCATTCTTATATAGCACCTGAATACCTTCCTCCTTCCATTCCGCTATGAAGGTGAGAAATTCAGCCGTGCTGTTCCGCACTAAAACATTCTTCATCATCTATCTTTCTTTCAACAACTTAATCATATCTTCACAAAAATAATGAATAGTCCCGGCAAATACAAGTCACTTGATCTCCAGGTTGCGCGGGACGGCAGCGGCGTTGGCGCGGTAATGCGGGGCGTAGAGGGATTCGATTTCGGGGACCGGGGCCTGGAAGGTGCCGGTCTGGGCCACAAAGAAGTCTTCGGTGACGGTGGTGTGGCCTTCGGGGTAGGTGTCGAAATAGAAGACGGTACGGTCGGGCTTCACGTCACGATAACCACACGGAGAGACTCGGTACCAGCCGTCAACGGTCAGCGGGGTGAAAGACAGATTGTAGATTCCGGACAACTGGTCAACTGGAATCAGAGACGCCTCACGGGGTGCGGTCAGACGGATGAAACTTCGGTTCTCGGAGTTCTGGACGGTATAGACGGCACGGATACGGTCTCCTCTACGGACGGTGTCGCCTTGGCCAACCTCCTTGTCTCCAATAAAATAACGCTTTTCAAGGGAGAAGCCGTTGCCGGAGGCCTTCACATCAGCAAGAGGCTTCAGCACACGCTGGGTCAGGGTCACGACACTGGTGTTCAGCAAGTCGGTGCTACCCTTTCCGACTGAACACAGGGCGTTCACAAAGGCTGGATCCGTGTCCCAGTTCTGGGTTTCTTTCTGTAATATCAACCATAAGCGGACTCCATCGGCGATCTCGGCGGCTTTCTGACCGGTGACTTGATCAGAATGTGAGGAAGCATATTCAGAAAGCACATCGGAGATGAGCGAGTGGGCATAGGCTTCGTTTTCCAGCAGTCCTCTGAACGGCATCACAGCGTTCGGGTAGTAGAAGCCGCCACCATCGTGCCTGACGGCATATTCAAGGATGGAGAGGATGTCTTCGTCCATTGATCTGCGGAGCGCGGCATCGACATTGAAACGCTCGCCCCAAGCGCGAGCCAAGGATATTCCTTCTTCGGAGCCGATCAGATTGCTGAGGGTACGGACACGTCTTGCCTTCGCACCTGGCTGACCATCAATGAAATCGAAGCGGTTGGAAGGTGAAAGGTAGATGCGGGCATATTTCCGGAAAGAGGAGAGTCGGGAGCGGTACTCCTTGCGCTGCGACTTGTCCATCCGCACCTTGAACCAGACCGATGGGAAGTTCGAGCGGACGAGCATATAAGTGTCGTTCGACAGGCCGCCGAACCAGCGCGGGAAGCCCAGGAACTGAGTGGAATCCAGATACTCGACAGAAGATGTCAGATCAGGAATATTCCCGCCAAGACTTCTCACCAAAGCCATCCGATCCAGCACCGTGGCGGTGACTGACTGTGAGGAACGCATACCTTCGAACCAGCCGAAACCGCCGTCGGAGTTCCTGCACGCAAGGATTCTGCCCAGCAGCGAAGTGTCGCGCTCCGACTTGAATGATTTGAAGCAATATGCCTCTGTAAGTGACAGTACATCATTGGATGACGGCTCGGACTTCTGTGTCGCGGCCTCTTCGATCATCTTGCCGATCGAGATCTCTTCGCAGACGGCACCAGCAGAGGAGACATTCACGAAACGGCTTCTGAGCGACTCCAGCAGCTTATCTTTGTCCGCTCCTGGCAAGACTATGGCAGAATGGGATTCTGTGATGACCTGACTCGCATCGTGAACCGGAACACCGAACTGGACAGCGTCACTGAATGATTTTGAGGCGAATATGACCTTGAAAGTCAGTGAGTCGATGTCGTGAGGCACATCAACCGGGAAAGACACGACCGATTGTTCACGACCGTTCACCGTCACTGGAACTTTCAGCGAGTCAATGGCTTCGCCGCTTCTTGAATATTCAAGGATCTTCATCTCGCCCTCTATCACCGCGTCTGAATTGCCGACGGTGGTCGCCGTCAATGTCCATTCGTCTCCAGAGTAAAGATACCTCGGAGCGTTGACGGAGACTTTTACAGGCACGGTGACGGTGAAGTCCCTTGTCAATGTGCCGTTGCGCATCGCCTTGTCGTGAGCGAAGAACAAAACGTGATAGGTCGAGAGTTTATCAGATGTCTTAAACGTAAATTTGACCTCCTTGTTTTCCGGATAGAGGAACGGCTCAAAGGCCAAAGATTCTGAGAATATCTTTCTGACAGCCACGGATGTGAAATCATAATCAGCGGCGGCAGAAGCACTTGACTCAGATTTCTCATAATTGCGTCCCGAATCATTGGAACGGTCCTTACGACGCCGTGCCGATTTGGAGGCGACTCCGTAACCAATCACCATCACCTCATCAAGCAGTGACTCGTCTTCCTCAAGGACGATATTCATTCCCGAAGTTCCTCGCAATGTCACACTCCGGTAGCCTATGTAACTGATTGTTATCATCGTCCCAGGACTTGCGTCAAGTGAGAAATACCCGTCAAGGTTAGCTGATGTGCCATAGGAGGTGCCGTCCACGATGACTGACGCTCCGATCAGCGGATCCCCGTTCGCATCCGTCACTATACCGTTTATCCCGGAAGACAATCCTTTGCCGATGTTGCGTAAAGACTTGTTCGTGATATATCCGCAGGCGATATCCATCTGGACATTTGAAACGACATTAGGTTCAAGCCTTACCGGATTCCATAGCTCCTTTCGGACCGCATCAAGACTCTTGTCATAAATCGCCGCGAGACCTTCGATGCCATCCGGGACGCGGACCTTGACGGTATATTCAGTGCCAGGATTGGTGACATCGGTGAAGGCGCTGAAATCCAGAGGCATATCAAGTTCATCCGACAGTCTGTTGTAAGTATGCTCGTACTTAAAGAAGCGGCCATATTTAAAGAAGAGCAACTGGATGCTGACAGGGCCATCAGCTCCAGCTGGGTAGCGAAAACGCAATTCTCGCAGTGAACCGGCAGACGAGCCGTCCATCGTAACCATTCTGGATTCAAGGATATTCCCGCCACAGTCAAGCATTGTCGCGACTGCCCATAATGGTGCCACAGAAGCTCCGAGCGTCATTATGATGTCCTCGCCAAGAGCGACTTCGGTATTACCCGGCAACAGAAGACAGACAGCAGGAGCCACAAGCGACTTCGCCTCACGGCTCACCTTCACAAGGTTATATTCTTTCTCCGCCTTGACCACCTTGCCAAGACTGTCCGTTTTCTCTGAATATGCCCGGAGAACATAAAGTCCGTCAGCCGTTGTCGGCAAGTCAATCTCATCGCCGGAAGCGCATTTACCTGTCTGCAAGACTGTTCCGGAAATGTCCAAGAAGTCATAGCAGATCTCAGACTTCACTTTTTTACTGAATCTGTCACGGACTTCCAGCACAAAAACCGCCTTGTCCCCGGTCACGATTCCCTGCTTGGCCTCTCCCGATTTGTTCAGATCAGTAAGCAGCAAATCCCCGTCGGTGCCGTTAGCCAAATGGAAATCAAGCTTGATCACATTATAGACATTGACCGAAGTGTCAAACGCTCTGGTCTCCCCTGTCTCGTCCTTCACGGCCACATTGATTGAATATCGTCCTTGATCCTTTGCCTTGAATCTATAACTGAAACGTCCGTCCGATGAGGACTTTATCTCTTTTTCATCCACTGTCTTCCCGTCACACGACACCTTTAACGTCATCCGGGCGGAAGCGAGGCTATGCCCCGAGAGGCTCTCGACCTTTCCGGAGACGGTCACGGAATCCCCGGCGAAATAAAGTGATTCCTGCTCATCAAAAGTCAAATCGAACGTTGGCAGTACAAAATCCTCTACCCTGAACATTCTGGACGTAATCTCCTTGTCGCCATTGGCAACAGCAATCTTGAACAGCCCGTTGCGCCGCCCTTTCGGAATGACGAACTCTCCGGCGAAGGACCCGAAATCGTTGGTGCGGAACGACTTCTCCTCGATCATATTCATCTGAGAATCGTATAATGCGGCCTTGAATGCCTTTTCTTTTCCGATGACTTCCAATTGTTTATGAATATCTCCACGGAACATCACGGCTTTGAACCGGACTGTGTCGCCGGGCTTGTAGGCTCCACGGTCGTTGAATATTCGGCCGTAGGTTTCTGTTTCAGAATGATTCCCTACGGTCGCTTCGACAGGCTCAGCGACCAAAGCCCTACTGGTCACTGAGCTTGTCGAAGTGACCGGACGGTCAAGATACGACGCCTTGACAATGACAACCTCCTTGCTGAGCCGAACAGCTTTCCCATCCGTCACCGAGCAGACAACCTTGCACTCAAGTCCGGACTTCTTAGCCGCCAGTTCCTGCATCTCGGAAGGCAAAAGCGTAAATCCATCAATGCCCAGGCGAGCCGAGAGCACCCGCTCCCCTCTCGTCATCTTGACATCAACCTCCTTGAAAGGCTCTCCGGTGATGTAATCAGCAGGGAAAACCGCGAATCCGTCACCCTGCTTCCTGACAGCCACGGACACTGTCTTGTGAACGTACGAGATCTCGGCCTCTTTCCCGGAGCCGGAAACCTTGATCCAATAGTCTCCATCCTCCAGCTCCGGCAGAGCCACCTTCACAGTGTCCCAGACGTAAAAACTCCGGACCGGATTGTCGAGCCTCTTACGGAACACACCCTTACCTTGGCTCTCAACCGACAGATTGGTCGACTTGATATTCCGGAACCGGACCAGCACGGTGTCTTCACGGACCAACACGGAAACATCCTTATCCTCCAGCCTATCAATCAATGACGAAATCACACCTCCACATTCCTCAGCGATTATCTTATTCACATCATTAGAGGAAACAAAGAGAAGATCCGAACTTACATATTTTGGAATATACGACTCCCGCTCTTTCTCGAAAGCCTGACATTTGGAGTCAATCTCGGCAAACTGCCGCGATGTTCCGCCCTCCTTGACCAACCTGTCATATTCCCTTTTAAGCAGCACCTTCCTAGGCAGCAACGCCACTACGCTTCCGCTCCAGTCCGTGGCGAGGCGTTCCAGTTCCTTGTCTCCATCCTTGCGAAGCGCCTCACTATAGGCAAGCAACGCAGATTGAGGAAAGTTCCCGGCGACCGCATCCTTCAAGAGCTCCAAAGCCTTGTCGTGCGCGGAAGCGTCTGACAGACAGTGCCAAAGAATATATTCATAATCATTAGGGATGAATTTGTGGTCGCAGACATAGCCTTCGCCCCAGTAGCCAAGCCTCCAAAAATCATCGTTTTTTCCTTTTTTCAAGACCTCGGCATTATCTTCCGCGAACCGCAGCGCGTCAAATTCCTGCCGTCCCAAATCACCCGAATTAATTAATGAATATGCCATTATGGGTTTTCCGGCCTTGATGAACTCTTCCGTCAATACGTTTCTCAAAGAGTCCCGCAGCTTCCAGTTCCTCCGCGCCTGTGTCGTGCAGATACTTACCACCGCGTCATAGTAGTCCTTGTCCAGCCGGTTCTTCAGCGCCTGTTCTTTGATGAACGTCAGCAGAGCGATCTCTTTCTCCGGCCTGTCACGCCTGGAAAGCCGCTCGTACCGCCTCCACTCCCTCTTGAGATAATGTCCGTTAATATCCGGATATTCAGCAACTCTGTCCTCCCGCCCGTGCATAACCGGGCACAAAGCCAACATCATCATCGACAAAAGCAGAATCTTTCTCACAACCGTCTGTTTTAGTGACGGCAATATACGCAATTTATCCGGAACCGCAGCCTATTATGATGATGAATATGTCGCCTTACTTCTCCTCCATAAAGAGCTCACCTTTGAGGTACTTGACGCTTTGGGTGGCGAAATTGTAGCCTCGTGAACCAGGCTTGGCGACTTTCAAGTACTTCTCGTACCATTCGAGGGCGGATTTGTAGTCCTTTTTCTGCTCATAGCAATAGGCGATGTTGGTAAGGGCGGAGATGAATTTCGGATTGTAACCGTATGCCTTCTGATAATGAGCGATAGCCTCGTCCCAATGGAAAAGTTTCGCTTCTCCGAGACCATATTGCTGATAAAGCCTGAACATAATCAGCGGATCCGGCTGAAGCATGTTCATCGCCTTGTCAAGCCACGGTTTGACCTCCTTCTCAAAAGGACGGTTGCTGTCGGCATAGACCGCCGCTATTGAATATGCCAGATTAACATCGCTTGAATCAATCTGCCAAGCCGCAAGCAGTTCTTCCTGCGCACGATACATGACCTCCGTGTGCCAATAGCATTGTCCGAGATAATAGTGGACCGGATAGGAATCGTTACCAAGTTTCTCCTGACGCTCAAAGACATCGATCGCAGGGGCATATTCATTCTTGGAATAGTGTGCCAGACCTTTGATCGGGGCGATGGTGAAATTGTCGGGATCCAAGGCAAGATATTCATCTGTCAGACGGATCGCACTAGCATAGTCCCGACGAGAGAGGAGAATCCGCGCGGCTTTACTCACTACGCTTTCATTCAATGGTTTAAGAGACAGAGTAAGACGATAGTACGTCAGCGCCGAGTCCGGCATATCCGCCTGATTGAACGAGTCCCCCACCAACGCGGCGATTGCCGGTATCGTGTCAAGTTGCAGCACCGCCTTCCCGGCCTCAGCGCTCTGGGCGAAAGCCTTCATCCTGTAGAAAGTCTGCATCTGCTTGACTTTGTACAGGATGTTCCGCGGGAACTTGGAGGTCAGCAGGAAATATGTCCCTGCGGCGGACTCGTAGTCCCCGTTCTGGAAATGACAGTCTGCCAGCTCGGACAGAATCTCCTCATCAAAACGGTCCGGAGTGACGAAAGCGGACAATCTCTCGATCGCCTCGTCAATTTTGAATATACTCTTGAGGTACCGGGCCTCACTCAAGGCCGCGTTCCGGTCTGACTGTGGATCGGCCACTTGCGCCGCCACAATCTGTGGCGACGCAAGCAAGCTGATCGTAATCAATAATTTGTAGCTTAATCTCATTATTTGAGTCGGAATACGATAGGGAATGTGTAGGTGACATCGACCGCCTTGCCCTGCATCTTACCTGGTTCCCATACAGGAGAAGATTTGACAATCCTCAACGCTTCCTCATCCAAGGATTTGAAGGTTCCTCTCAAGACTTTGACGTTTTCCATTTTTCCTGTCTTTGTGATAGTGAACTGAACAACGACGCGACCTTGTTTCTTAGCTTTCTGAGCATCCTCCGGGTAGATTAAATGCTCATTGACCCATTTGGCGAAATTGTTCGCGTCACCGCCTTGGAACACCGGTTTGGTCTCCACCATTTGGAATGGGACAGGTTCATCATCATCGGTGGTAACATCTATGTTAATATCGTTGCGACTTTCCCCGGTGACAGTAACCGAGACGTTCTCTGGCGCTGTTTCCGAGATCATTGTCTCATCGGACAACGATCCGGTTGAATCCGGTTTTGTGAAACTGCTGAAGCACAATGTGCAAACAAGAAGTGGTATGCAGACGACATACGCAAGCCTGAACCATCCATTAGTTTTTTCTGACATCATCATAGCGATTCGATTTGAAAGTTTTGTGTGGTTGAAACCGTTCGCAAGCCGGAAACGATGCTCACCGACAGCCTTCTTGACAAGAAGCAGCTGATAGTCAGCAGCGTTCACTCCTTGATTGATCACAGATTCATCGGCTTCATATTCGTGAAGCATCTTGAGTTCAGCCCTGGCAAGCCAGACGAGAGGATTGAACCAGTGCAGGACGGTGACGACCGAGAACAGCAGCACGTCAACAGAATGGTGCTTCCTCACGTGGCTCATCTCGTGCGTCAGAATCACCGGATTCGCGGTGAAGTCCTCCCGGCTGATCACGATGTGACCCAAGAAGCTGAATGATGCCACCGGAGCGTCCACGATAGTAACCTTGAACCCCTCTTTCTGAATATGCTCGCCGGAGGCTATCATACGGGATGTCTGGATTACGGACAACATATTCATAATCAAGACAACGAAGGCCCCGAGAAAGTATATTCCTGAAACGACTCCGAGCCAGGATATTCCTTTGTCTGCCGCGTTCAGGGTTCCGCCTTCCGCGCTGACCACCGCTTGCGGCAGGGTCAGGGTCGGGATGACGTTCGAGACCGCGGTTCCGCTGAAATCCCAATGGATGAGCGGCAGAGCCAAGCAAAGCAGGCTGCCAGCCATCAAGGAGAATCGGTTGAAAGTGAAGAAGGTGGTCTTCCGCATCAGCAACATAAAGAATGCGTAAAACACGGAAAGCAGCAACCCGCTCGTTACGATGTAAGCGATCATTTCCTTTTGCTTTCGATTTGAGAAATGAGTTTTTTAAGGTCCTCCACATCCATCTTGTCCTCTTCGACGAACTGGGAGACAAGGCTGATGTAGGAGTTGTTGTAGTAACGGGAGACAACGTCCCCGACGGTAGTCCCGTGATAGTCACGTTCCGTGAGCGCAGGGCTGTACTGGAAAGAGTTCGCCATCGGCTTGCGCTTGACAAATCCCTTATCCTCAAGGAATTTCACCTGTGTCGCCACTGTGTTGTAGTTCGGCTTCGGATCGGGAAGCGCCGCGACGATGTCACGGATAAACACCTCGCCTTTGGCCCAGATGATGTTCATCACCTCTTCCTCTTTTGCAGTAAGTCTCTGTTTCATTGCTCGATTCTTTAAGTTAACAAACGCGCGAATATTATCTTACGGATGCAAAGATAAGAATAAAAATCATATCTCCTAATATTTTTAGGTGTTTTAAGAATATTTTTAGTTGCGCACACAATGTGTACCAGGATCTCGGAATATGTTATCATAAATACTTTAAGCCAAAGGTCTTATGACGTATTCAAAGATATGAACCCCAAAAGAAGTACTCCATCATAGCGTTGTCGAGACAGTTACCCTTTCTGGAGATGCTTTGTTCTATGCCATTCTTTTTCAATATATTTTGATACTTAACATGCTGATAATGCCATCATTGATCTGAATGAAGGATTAAGCCTTCATGGTTAGGGATCTTTTTCATGGCGTTATTGACCATATCAATAACCATTTTTATAATACTCCCGGATTTTAATACAGGTGCTTTATTTAAAAACAATAACTTCGCACCATAAAGCATTGTGGGCTGGAGCCTGCACAACTCACTCGATACGTCAAACTGCATAGATGCGCTCAAAAGTGCCATTACAAGACACGGAGCTCCGGAGATAATCAACTCTGATCAGGGATACGTATTCCAGGCCATGGTCGGCCACTAATTTACCTCATCATTTTAATAACATCTTCCGGCAACATCGCATTCCCGGCATCATCTTTCGGAGCATTCTTAAGAAACAGCATAGGAACAATAGTGTAGCTCTTGGCAAACGGCAGCAAATTAGCTTTACGGAGAAGTTCGGCTGTCAATTGTTTCCCATTCTCCCCTGTTGTCCACTTGCATTCGCCAACAAGCAGATATTTTTTGTCAAGCGATTCGGCCATAACATCGAACTCGACCTGTTCCGGCTTCTTATCCTCATTGAGAATAGAACCCCACCAACGTTTTGCCTTACCGTAAACAATTCCATTGACCATATTTCCCGTTACAGCATCCCTGCATAGTTTTTCCCAATGAATACTCACATACTCCGAGAAATGGGCTGTCAGTGCCTGTTCTAATGGTAAGCGACGGCCAAGCTCGATAAACGAGCGATTAGGAACGACAAACTGATAGTAGAATGCCATAAAAGGGTCTGCAATCTTATATAGGCTCTTTTTTGCATTCTTTTCGTCAATTCCGAAAGGAACATCTTTCTCTAAAAATCCTAGGTCTATAAGTTTCTTCAACGGACGCGACAGATTGGTTGCCGGCTCATCGCATCGTGCGGCAATTTCGGAAAGCCGGTTTGCGCCAGTCCCAATATAAGACATGATCGTTGAAGTCTTGACAATATCCTTGACATCATCCTGAAATAGTTTTATCGGCTCTTCATAAAGAGTTCCATTTACCGAAAGGATATTGCGCCACAGGGCATCATCAAGCGAACTTCTGTTTTCCCTCAGTTCCCAATAACGCGGCACACCGCCCCATACGGCATACTCTTCAATGGCATTCATCGCATTAAGATGCAAAGCCTTTTGAATATACGGCAAGTGTATCGGCGTAAGTCTCATGATCTCATCAGCACGCCCATATAGAGGTGCGGTAGAATCAAGGAACAACCCATACATCATATTTTGTGATGAACCGCAAAGCACAAGGTTATACTTCAACAGCTTCTCATCAACAAGTTTCTGCAATACAGACGGCAACTCTGGCGATTGCTCTACAAGATACGGAAATTCATCCAAGCATAAAGTAAAACGTTTGTCTGTCCGATAATTGACCGCACGAAATATAGATTCCCAATCCGGATATGTCAGTTTGTCGAAATCCGGGAAGATTTGTGCTATTACTTTTGCAAGCAATACTCTCTGATGTTGCTCTTCAGAACGGTCTGCAAGGAAGTAAACATCATTTTCTGACAACACCCTTTTAATAAGCGTTGACTTACCCAGCCGTCTGCGACCGCACATCACGACTAACGAGGACTTCTCTCTTGCAAGTGCATCCTTTAATCGTGCAGTTTCATCTATTCTGTCAACGAATTTCATATACCCTATTTATTATGTAATGCAAACATAATGTTTTTGCTGCATAATACAAAATTATGAACAATGTTTTTTATTCCAACAGAACAGATTGCCACTTTTGTATAGCGGATATGGATCGAGAAGTACAATTCCTCCTGTACTATATGCCGGCAGACAGCGTCAAAGTGCAGGTCGTCATAAAAGATGAAACGATGTGGTGTACCCAAAGAGCTATGGAACAGCCATTTGGGTCGGCTTACCTGCAATCGGCAAACATCTGAAGAACATATTTGAAGATGGGGAGCTTTCACAGGATATGACTATTTCCAAAACGGAAATAACCACTCCGCAAAGTGCTATGGATGACAAGTTCCAAACTCAGAAAGTGGACTTTTATCATCTTGATGCGGTAATTGCCGTCAGACGGGCTACGGCGATCAGGGCGAATGTCATGGCTTCCGAGACGGGGAGGGCTAGCCAGATGCCGGGCGTTCCTGCCAGATGGGGCATGAGGATAAAGGACGGCACAAGAAAGACAAGGCCGCGGGCCAATGAATATGTCGTCGCCGGCAGCACTCTCTCGACACTCTGGAAATAGCCGATTATCGCGACATTGACGATGTAGAACACAAATCCGGTCGCCATCAGCGGTATGCCGGCGGAAGCGATGCGGTAGGCTCCAGCGTCGCTGTCAAGGAAGAGCGCGGCGACATATTTCACCCCGAAAGCCAGCGCCAACGACAAGAGGACACCGGCGCCGCTCGCCGTGGCCAAAGCGACCTTGCGGGCCTCCACCACCCTGCCCCTCTTGCCGGCACCATGGTTGTAGCTGATTATCGGCTGTGCGGACTGAGAGATGGCATTGCCTGTCATGAATATGAAAGGCATTATGTAGCAGGCAATTGAAAATGCGGCCACACCATCCTCGCCTAAATATTTCATGAATATGAAGTTGCCGGTGAACATCAGGACCGCTATGCTGCATTCGCCGAGAAATGCCGAAAAACCTAGACGGAACTGGTAGCCGATGTTTCTCGCGAACAGGCAAAGACTCTTTAGCGACCACTTCAGCCTGTACAGCCTCATTGACTTGGACAGGAAAAGAATATAGAAGATCACCATGCCGCCACCGAACCATAAGCCTATGAACGTGGCGAATGCGACGCCCTCCAGACCTTTGTCCAGGACGAAAAGGAACACATAGTCGAGTATGATGTTGAGTATGGCCGGAATGGACGAGGTGAGCATCGCATAGGTCGGGGATCCGTCGAGACGGATGATAAGGAGTCCGACTGATTGGAGGAACATGGCGCAGAAGGCCAACGACAGCCATCGTTGATAATCAAGAACATACGGAAGCAGTCTGTCCGAAGATCCGAGCAGGCGGGCGGATTGGGTGCTGAAAGCCCCGACAAGTATGGTGATGATCAAGGCCAATGTCACCCCGAAGATCAATGTCTGGGTCATGTTGATTCTCGCGGCCTTGACATTGTCCTGGGACAGGTGAATCGACGACACGACCGAACATCCTATGCCAAGCATCATTCCGATGGCCGTCATCAGGAGCCAGAAAGGCGAGAATATGTTCACTGCCGCCAGCGCGTCGCTTCCTACCCCATGTCCGATGAAAACACCGTCTATGACCGTCATGACGGACATGCACAGCATGCCGAGAAGTGTCGGCATGAGCATCTTGCCGAATAGCTTCGGAATGTTGTCCGAGCCGAAATCTATCGCGTCCCTTCGCATATCTCAGTTCAAAAAAGGATGCGAAGTTACAAATAATGAGGGTATATTCCGCATGTTCCCCAAGCAATATTCCTCAATCTCATCAAGTTTTTCATAACTTTACGCCCTGAATGGTCATAAAGGACTCCCTTCTGGCGGCACAGACCGTGAAAGGAATCCGGATGAAATTAACTAAACAATTGTAAAACAATGAGATTGGTAATCCAGAGAGTGTCGCGCGCAAACGTGGTCGTTGAAGGCAAGACGGTGTCGGAGATCGGAAACGGCCTTCTGGTCCTTGTCGGCGTGGAGAACGGCGACAAGGAAGAGGACATGCGCTGGCTTGTGGGCAAGACAGTGGGAATGAGGATATTCGATGATGAGAATGGGGTGATGAACCGGAGCGTCGCCGACATCGGCGGCGAGATTCTGGCCGTGTCGCAATTCACCCTGACGGCCTCGACCAGGAAGGGAAACCGTCCTTCCTACATACGCGCCGCGGGACACGACCTGGCCGTCCCGCTCTATGAAAAGTACTGCGAGGAGGTCTCGGCGGCGCTGGGCAAGCATGTCGGCAAGGGAATATTCGGAGCCGAGATGCAAGTCTCCCTCGTCAACGACGGTCCAGTGACGATCGTCATTGATTCACGTATCAGGGAATAGGCAAAGGCCTTTGCTGACTTCTATGCCATCGCCGACAATCATCAAAGTCACGTACATCATAGCGCAGAGGCCTTGAGCAGTCCGGCGATTCTGGGGATAAGGGTGACGTCCGCCGGGAGCCAGTCAACGGAATCAAGCCTGTCGGCAGAGAGCCATTTGGCAACATAAATAATGAAATAAGCTGAAAAGTGTTGAATACGTTTGGAAAGTCGCTTGGAAAAATGTAGCTTTGCAGCGAAAAGTCGCTTGAAAAAGTGTAACATGCTCAAACGTAAGATTGAAACCGTCCTTCAGGACTGGAAAAAGAACCCTTCAAGGAAGCCCCTCGTCATCAAAGGTGTCCGTCAATGTGGGAAGACTTTCTCCGTGCTGCGTTTTGCCGAGGAGAACTATGCGCACAACGTCTATATTGACTTCTATGAGATGGAGGAAGCCAAGGCCGCTTTCCGTGGCTCCAAGAAAGTGGATGACATTGTGATGTATCTCACCGCCATGATTCCGGGTGCCACGTTTGTTCCCGGAGAGACCTGCCTTATCCTTGACGAACTGCAGGAGTGCCCGGAGGCGCGCACCGCCTTGAAGTTCTTCAAGACTGACGGTCGGTACGATGTCATCTGCACTGGCTCCTTGCTGGGTGTCAGCGGCTACGGAACCAAGAAAAAGAAGAAAGACCAGAAGAAGGGCACGTCAGTCCCGGTGGGTTACGAGACCATCGTGGACATGAACCCGCTGGACTTTGAGGAATTCCTGTGGGCAAACGGCATCACGCCGGAGATCATCGACTTTCTCCACGAGTGCCTGAAGAAGGAAGTCCCCGTCCCCGAGGCCATCCACAACCGGATGAATGACCTCTTCCTGCAGTACATCGTCGTTGGCGGTATGCCTGAGGCTGTGGGTACCTTCCTGCAGAACCACGACATCGGCCAAGTCCTGCAGGTCCAGCGCAACATTGTGGACGAGTACAAGGACGATATGGTTAAGTATGCCGACGATGCGGACAAACCCAAGATCCGCGAATGCTTCGAATCCATCCCCCGCCAGCTGGCCAAGGAGAACAAGAAGTTCCAGTATGCGACCATCCGCAAGGGAGCCCGCTCATCGGAGTATCTGGGGAGCCTTCAGTGGATAGAGGACGCCGGCATCATCTCCAGATGCTACAATCTCACTCAGACTGAGCTGCCACTGGACGGCAATGCGGAAGACGATGTCTTCAAGGTTTATATGCGGGACTCCGGCCTGTTCCTCTCCATGCTAGAGCAAGGCACACAGTCTGATGTTCTGCAGGGAAACCTTCTCGGTTACAAGGGTTCCATCTTTGAGAACATCATCGCAGACGTTTTCTCCAAGATGGGCCGGGACCTGTACTACTATCACAAGGAGTCCGGGTTGGAGGTCGATTTCCTGATGCGCTACAAGGGACAGATTACCCTCGTCGAGGTCAAGTCCACCACGGGCAACATCAAGAGCACAAAAACCATCTTGAAGAATAAAAACGTCTATCACGTGAACAGCGCCATCAAGCTGGGCAGGTACAATGTCGGACGCGATGGCGAGACGCTTACCCTGCCGTTATATATGGCATTCATGCTCACGGCGTATTGATCAGGTCTGCACAATAGCAAAAAAAGCAGATAATAAACCGTCTTTGGTTCATCCAAACCAAAGACGGTTTATTATTTCTCTGATATTAAGCTTATTACCAATCACGATGCTTGCCAAAAGCAGACTTGTGATTGTCGCTTATGCCTTCGTGAAGTTGAGGGCGATCTCGAACTCGGTTGTGGCATTCCAAAGAGTCGCCAAATCAGAAGGCTTCTCTAGACCAAGGAATCCCATAACCCCCTTTATTTTCCGGGCGGTTTCATTTTCCGCCTGAACCAACTGCTCAAGAAGGACATCAATTTTAGGAAGTGCCGGAAGAAGATCTTTTACGATCGGGTCGCAAAGAGCCTTGTCCACGTAGATTCTCAGACTGTCACCATCCAGTGAATATTTCAGCTCGACTCCTCTCTGAAGAATCTTCTGAAGTTCCGCATTAAGAGCGTCTACATCCACTCCAAATTCCTTGAGTTGTGCCAGAATCTCCATGATTGAGGAGAGATCTATTCCGGAAGCATCCGATCTGACGGTCTCCGAGTCCGCGGCTTCAATGATAGCGGCAACATTAGGAACAACGAAGAGTGAGTTTCCTGTAGCATACCAGAATGCGAGGTTGGCTTTAGGTGACTCCAGCCAATCAGTATGATTTTTTGGTTTGTAATAGTAGTATCCATCTGATGATGGAGGGAAGAATAAGGAAAATGCTCCCGCCAGACTATCATCTTCTCCCAAATCGGGCCAGTAACGGGCCATGATATTGCCTGTCTCGTCAAATGTGACCTGATCGAACACCTCTGTCAGAACACAGTTCCCGAAGTGATTGAGATAGGTAACACGAGATAAAAGCGTTTCACCTAACCCATCAGATATTTTCCATTTGAACTGTATCGGAGAGAGATCATTTGGATCCATACACTTATCTTCAATGTACCTGCTCTTGCGGACAATGTTCCAGCTTCCGATCAATGGAGCCGAATCCCCTTGAACCTGAGTCGCGACAGTCACTTTGACCGCACCGTCAAGAGTGATGGATCCATCAACATTGAAAGCATAACAAGGATTTTCATCCGTACTGCGCAGAGTGGCAGCAATTGATGGCGGAGTTGACACGATGGTCGTACCCTTGAACGCGAAAGAATCATCTGACTTCTTAAGAAGATCCACACTCACCTTCACGTCATTGTAACCTGGCACGACTCCTGTCAATGTAAGAGTGGCTGCATCATCGCTGTCCGCCACCAACTGAACATTTCCATAGTTACAAGGGATATCATTGACCGAGATTGTGGCTTTTCCGCTTTCCACAGAGATCTGCCCGACAGGCAGTTGTTTCCAAGTGTCGTCAGCCTTGTCCTTCTGGCAGGCTGTCATGGCATAGATGGAGACCAGAATGGCCATCATGCCCAAGAGTCTAGTTTTCATATTCATCAGTTTTAAAATATATCCAATTACAAATAACCATCCTTTAGCTAAAAGATCAATATGGCAAGCCTCAAAACGTCGCGATTGCAAGACGGTTCCGCACACTATCAAGCTTGGCTTTTGTCATCCTCCTTAGGAAGGACAATGGTGCGGATCATGATCACAAGCGGCCACATAAGAACCGACAGGAACGAGATGGCCGATGTCACAAAACCCATAAGATTCTTCCAATATGATGTTTCGATGGTCTTAGGAACAATCTCGGAGAACACCAGCACAAGCAGCGTTGTCATAGCCGAGATGATTCCGAACCAAGTGCTTCCGAACAGAATAGTAGCCTGTCGGCCCACCCCGCGGCGCCCAAGGTGTTGGCGATGGTGTTCAAAGAAAGAATCGCAGCCAGAGGCCTGTCCGGATCCGATTTGAATTTAAGGAACTTCTCCGCAGGCCTGTACCCTTGCTCCTTCCTCATCGTGATGTAAGAGATCGGTGTCGACATCAACACCGACTCCAGAAGCGAACAAAGGAACGACACTCCCAGCGTCCCCAGCATATAAACTATAAGCAGAGCCATATAGGTTTTCAGTTAATTCGTACAAATATAGCACAATTTTCAACTTTCCTACCAAAATGCTGACAGATGTTGTGATCCTGCCAGAAGTTGTCGGTTGTCTTTGGCCAATAGGAGCCGTCGTTCAAAGTGTAACGGGTTGTCTCGTAGGTCTTCGGATCCATAGAGAGTCGATTCACCATATTGCCCGGTGGTCTCTATCATTTCCCCGTCCAGGAAGAAAAGCCCCTGCGTGAACGAAGTCTCATCGTGAATATATTCCTTGACAACCTGAACCTTGTACTGACGGACCTTGGCATCGGCGCAAGAGGAGGAGAACTGCGCCAGCAAGGCCAACGTCGTTCCTATGAATATATTAACGAATCTCTTCATTGCATTCATCATGTTCAATCCCAGTCACTTCGTGACAGCCCCTGAAGGGCAGGAGGAAAGGACTCCCCAACCCCCCTTCGGTCGCTTCGCTCCGAGTTTCCATTCTTCTCTTCGAGGTCACTTTCATATTAACTTTACTTTTTCTTCTCCCTATAGGCCATCGCCGACAATCATCAGAGTCACGTACATCATAGCGCGGAGGCCTTGAGCAGTCCGGCGATTCTGGGGATAATGGTGACGTCCGCCGGGAGCCAGTCAACGGAATCAAGCCTGTCGGCAGAGAGCCATTTGGCAGCCTCATGCTCTACCAGGTGGAGGTTTCCGGATTGTATGGAACAGGCGAAGCACTTCATGGAAAGATGAAAATCTGGGTAGTCATATTCAATTGTGTCAATTAGTTCCCTGACCAGAACATCGGTTTCAAGTTCCTCCCGGATCTCACGGCGGAGCGCATCTTCCGGTGTCTCCCCCGGCTCGATCTTGCCGCCCGGAAACTCCCAACCGTCCTTGAACTCCCCATGCCCCCGCTGGGTCGCGAACACCTTGCCATCCTTGAATATGACAGCTGCCACAACTTCTATTGTCTTCATCTCCTGATTCATTGCATGAAATTATCGACTACAAAGTTAATCTTGACATCTCATTTCTTCCTCGCAAGCTCAAAGACCTTAGGGGAAAGGTGGCAGTAGCCGCCGGGAGTCTTGTCGAGATAGTCCTGGTGGTACTCTTCGGCCTTGTAGAAGCAACTGAGCGGCTCGATCTCGACCGCCGACGGCCTTCCGGCCTGCCGCTCAAAGGAGCCGATCACCTCCTTGATCTCGCCGAGATCGTTCTCATCCTCGAAATAGACACCTGTGCGGTACCTTGTGCCTTCATCCCCGCCCTGCCGGTTGACGCTGAACGGATCAATGATGTTCATGAATAGTCCGACCAGGCGCTTCAAGGAGACTTTTTCCGGATCATATCTCACGTGGACACATTCGGCATGGCCTGTCTGGTCAGTGTACACCCGCTTGTAGGTCGGATCCGCTTCCCAGCCGTTGGCGAATCCCACCTCGGTGGACACCACGCCGTCAACGAGTTTGAAAAATTTCTGCGCTCCCCAGAAGCAGCCGGCGGCGAACCAGATGTCCCTTTCGCCGCCATAGAGCATCGAGGCGATCTGTTCAAGATATTGTTTGTCCACCTCGTCGAAAGTGTCCGGTTCCCGGCTGTCAATGTCAAGTACCGCCACGATCCGGCCACGTTTCCGGCAAGGAACGACAATCTCGCTCCGGCTTTCGCTTGAACAGGCGATGTGGCCCGGAAACAGCTCGACATCAGGTACAATGACCGTGCGTCCCTCGCTCCAGGAAGTGCCGCACACTCCCCTGCCAAGTCTGATCCTCGTGCATGCGACCGGCCCCTGGAACGGTCCGAGCACCAGTTCCTCCGCCGATGCGACACGGTAGAATCCCGTCCACCAAAAGCCTAACCCACTGTGAAGCAGAGCGGCGATGTTCGACATTCTGGCGATCTCGTCCGTCTCGCCTGAAAGGACAGACTTTATCCGCGGAATCAGCGCGGCATATTCATCAACCTTTGACATATTCCTTATTTTTGCAGGCAAAGATAGTAATCATTACACTAAGTAAAATGTAAAAAATAACCTGCATCACTTTAAATTTGCAATACATTGATGTTCAAGGGTGATTCTATGTATTCAATTTTACCGATTGATGCAACTTATTTTTTCAACATTACTAACAGGTAAGGGATTGATGAAAATAATGTATTTTTGAGGAAAATATTGACAACATGAAGATACTCTGGAATATTCTTACAACGATGGCTGCGGTGGCGGCCATCACTTGCTGCGGGCAGAGCGGCTGGAGCGCAGCCGAGAAGGAACTAATCGGTTGCGACGGAGCTACAATGAGGGTGCTGACGGTCTATGATGCCGCCGATTCCCTGGTGCTGAGGAAAGAATGCGGGACAATCAGCGAGAAAGAATTAAAAAGCCATGAATATCAATCCCTTGCTGACAAGATGGTGGCAACCGTGACCTCGCCGGAGGAGGACGGTGTCGGCATCGCCGGACCACAGGTGGGAATATCCCGCCGCATCGTCGCGGTACAGCGTTTCGACAAGGCCGGAGAGCCGTTCGAGGTCTATCCTAACATCAGGATCACCGCCCGCCGGGGCGAAAGGGAACCCGGTCCCGAAGGATGTCTCAGCATTCCGGGAAGGCGCGGCGAAGTGGCCCGTTACCGTGACATCGACATCACCTACACGTCCCTCAGGTCCTTACGCGACACAACCGAAAGCATCCGCGGATTCACCGCCGTAATCTTCCAGCACGAGTGCGACCACCTCGACGGCATCCTCTACACCGACTACCTTGACGGCGGGATTCAGTAATATTGTAAGAATATCCATAAACCCATTTTTTCGTCAAATTGTCAGTCAGGATGAATTTGCCTGATTTTTGAGGATATCGCTTCTTCGGAATATTCTTAAAAAGAAAGCGATTATGAAATTTGTCGAATATCCTGAAGAAAAGAAGACGGAGCCTGGAAAGGATCCTGAAGGAAACGTTCAAGGCGGAAGGATGCCGAACGGGAATATGTTCTGGACGATCATACTGATGTTCGCCTTTCTTGTGCTGATCAACACCTTCCTGTTTCCGGGCGGAAAAGGCAACAGCGTCGTGGAGACCGACTATGGCTCATTCATCTCGGACGTGGACAGCGGACGCGTCTACGATGTCGTGATCGACGGAGACAAGGTTATGTACTCCAAGAACGCTCCCCTGTCCTATCAGGAAAGACTGAAAGGTCAGAGAGACACCACCTACATCACCGGAGCGATCTCCGACCCTGATTTCGTGAGCAGGCTCTCCTCCGCGAAAAGTCCCGGCAAAGGCGGCAAGATCCGCTTCGTGAAAAAACTTGACAAGGAAAGGTCTCCCCTCCTGGATTTCATCCTCTGGTGGATTCTTCCCGGCATGTTGATGTACTGGGTGTTCAGTTCCGCCATCAAGAGGATCGGCGGCATGGCTAAAGGCGGCTCCGGGATGGGCAACTTCATGCAGTTCGGACAAAGTGGCGCGAAAGTCTATGCCGAGAATGACATTAAGACACGATTCTCGGATGTCGCAGGACAAGACGAGGCCAAGGACGGTCTGATGGAGGTTGTGGATTTCCTGCACAATCCGGACAAATACAATGAAGTCGGGGCGCATCTGCCAAAAGGCGTGCTGCTGGTCGGGCCTCCAGGCACAGGCAAGACGCTGATAGCCAGAGCTGTGGCTGGCGAGGCCGGGGTACCTTTCTTCTCGATGTCTGGTTCTGAGTTTGTGCAGATGTTCGTCGGGATGGGTGCCGCGAAAGTCAGGGATCTGTTCAGCCAGGCACAGGCCAAGGCTCCGTGCATCGTGTTCATCGACGAGATCGACGCTATCGGCAAGAGCCGTGAGAACAACATCAGCGGCAATGACGAGCGCGAGCAGACTCTCAACCAATTACTTACCGAGATGGACGGCTTCGACGGCAACAAAGGGGTGATCATCCTCGCCGCCACCAACAGGCCAGACAGCCTTGACAAGGCGCTTTTGCGCCCTGGCCGTTTCGACCGCCGCGTACAGATGGAACTGCCTGACCTGCAAGGAAGAAAGGCCATCCTCCAGGTGCACCTGAAAGACATCCGGCACGAGGACATCGACCTTGACCTGATCGGTCGCGCGACCGCAGGATCATCAGGAGCCGAACTCGCCAACATAGTCAACGAGGCCGCCTTGCGTGCCGTGCGTCTTGGCAAGAAGGCCGCGACAACCGAGGATCTTGAGGAAAGCGTCGAGGTGGTGATGGCCGGCGAGCAGAGAAAGAACGCTGTGATCTCGGCTGAGGAAAAGAGGATCATAGCCTATCACGAGATAGGTCATGCGATGGTCGCCGCCGCGCAGAACAATTCCGCTCCGGTCCAGAAGATCACGATCATTCCGAGGACTTCCGGAGCCCTTGGCTACACAATGCAGGTAGATGAAGGCGAGAAGTTTCTCTACAGCAAGGACTATCTGCTGAATCGACTCGCCACTTTGACCGGAGGGCGTGTGGCCGAGGAGGTGATCTGCCACACGTGCACGACCGGTGCCTCGAACGACATAGAGAAGGCCACGCAGATGGCGCGCTCAATGATCACGACCTACGGTATGAGCGACAAGTACGGCATGATGGCTCTTGAGACACAAGGCAACTCCTATCTTGGCGGGTCATCCCGGCTCGCCTGTTCGGACGAGACGGCCGCTGACATCGACACCGAAGTCCGCGAGATGATTGCCGAGGCCAAGAAAAAGGCCACGGAGATCATCGGATCCCACTTGGACAAGATGCACAAGTGCGCCGAGTATCTTCTTGAAAAAGAGACCATCACAGGTGAGGAGTTCATGAAGATCTTCAACTCCTGACGATCTTTGCGCGGTTCCCGGAATAATCAGGTAGCCGGCTCCGGTGGGTTTATTCCTTGATGTACAGACCCTCGCGTGAGAGTTGCTTGTCAAGGTTTGCCACACCAAGAGCGACAATAGCGGTTACCGTGGCCGTATGCTCTTGGTACTCAGGAATATTCTATTGTAGAGATCACGCTCGGTATGCCAGATCTCATCGTAGCTGAGATCATAGCCCTTGATGTCATCGGTCTTGAAGCCTATTGTCGGCACCCCTTCCACCGCAAAAACCGACGCGTCTGTTCCACCGTACTCTGTAGGACGCTTCCGAGGTTCGCGGAGCTTTATCTCGAACGGGTAACCTGGACGGATCTGCTTGATCGGAGCTCAGATCTTTACAAAGTCATCGTACATCGCCTGCGGAACGTAGATGCCTACCGGTGGTTCCGAACCGCCGTCGCGGTTGAACATGTTCGAAATCCTGCCCAATCCCTCAGGATGACTCTTAACCCAGGTCTGCGCTCCTTTGGTGCCGGAGGTGTAGGACGGGGTCACGAAATGCAGGTGCATGCTGTTTTCTCCCAGCATGCGACCGAACCAAGGGCCGCGGTTAAAACCGACCGGGAGGGTTCCTGCCTCCTCAAGATCAACATCCAAACCCCAACTCTTGTACTCGCGGACCATCCATTCAGCCGCGTTCTCGAATGCATCCGAACCTAGCACACGACCACCGAATCGGTTGGTCAGGATGTCGATTTGATGCATCACACGGTTGTCCGTCTTTCCAATCTCGATAATTCGCTTCACAACGGCATCCTGAGCCGCAGCAGGAACACCGCTTGCCAAACAGGCGAGAGCCACACAAATCGAAAGAACTTTTCTCATAAAAATTAACCCTTTAAAGATAAGTAAGATGAATATTTATCAGGCACATTCATCCCTTTTATTAATTATGCTATGTAAACTTAATGCTTTTGGGGCATAATTCAAAATATTTGAGTGCTATTGCCATCGACACATCTGGCGATAATCTCTGCCATTCTTTGACCCCAAATGTTCCAGTTGAGCTTTTGCCGGTACAACAGCCTGGAGGTCACGGACATGCGCTCTAGTTCCCGGACTCAAGACTTTGCTTTATCTTTCGGCCAAAGTCCTCGCCCGAGGAGCCGAATGGAAGCAAATGACCATTCTCTCCCTCGCAGATGTAGTCTGCGACTCCTCCTGTCAGATGGGAAAAGACCGGGAGGCCATTGGCGCTGCTTTCGCAGAACGCGATAGCGGAACACTCGGCGAGAGTCGGGAGAAGCATGCAATGGCAGAGGCGCGTCAGGTCAACAAGCCTTTTATACTCTTCGGGAATATTCTTGTTCAGGAAACCGACATAATCCACAAACGATAGTTTTCGGATTGCAGGATCGAGATTTCTCACCCCGACGATGTGAAGCGTGGACGGGATTCCGTTCTCATTCAGCCAACGGCAGATGTCCACTGCGATCCGGCCTCCCTTGCGCACCCAATCCACTCCTAAAAACAGGAGATCCAGGTGACCGTTGTACCTGAATGTCCTCGGCACTATGTCTTTTTCGTCGATGTTGGCGCCGAATTCTATCACGTGAATCTTCGAAGGATCCTTATGGTAGTCCGCAACCACGGATTCCGCAGCCCAACGGGATGAGACAACAACCTCGCTTGCCAGATCAATCGCATTGCGTTCTATCATATTTCCCTGTCTCACCGTCCGTTTAGACAAATTATGAAAATAATAATCCACCATGATCGCGAATGTGGCGTCTGAAAGATAGATCAGCGGCTTGTCAGTCCTAAGCCTGAATATGCACTCACTCGCCATCGGAGCGAACAGAACATCGCACGAATCGATGATTGTCCTGTCTAAAGTGCCGGAAAGCAACGACGCTCCTATCTTCGTGTGCGACGGTTTTGTCTGTTTACGTGAAAACTTGTTTAGTAAATTGACCGCTTTAGTGTACATCCTTAGCGCTAATGTCTTCTTTGCAGGCACCCAAACCACATTGAAACCGACTGCGCGAAGAGCCTCCGCCATCTTGTACGGAGTCCCGCTCATTGCCTTGCGATCAAACGGATCGGACCACTGGATTAGCCCTAAGTTGATTACTCTGTTTGTTTTATTCATAAGCAATTATGGTTATAACTTTTTTGTTAGTACGATAAACATTATTGTTTTAATAACTAACTTTCAGTACATCATACTATAACCTACAGGAAACGGCCAGTCAAGCTGTCCTTCGACTCCCGGATCTGGTCCGGGCTGCCGGTGGCGACAATCCGCCCGCCTTCGGAACCACCGCCCGGCCCCATGTCAATGATATAGTCGGCGTTTCGGATGACATCCAGGTCATGCTCGATGACTATGACCGTGGCACCATGGTCAATCAGGCTTTGGAACACCTTCAGAAGCGTCTGGACATCGGACGGATGAAGGCCGATCGTCGGCTCGTCGAAGACGAATACGGAGTCACTCTGTCCCCTGCCCATCTCGCTGGCAAGCTTCAGGCGCTGGGCCTCACCGCCGGATAGGCTCGGGGTCTCCTCGCCCAAGGTCAGATAGCCGAGTCCGAGATCACGGAGAACCCTCAGGCGCTGGCTGATCAGCCTGAGATCAGAACAGGCATCTAGAGCCGAGCCGACATCCATTCCCATCAGTTCCGGAAGGGAATGGAACTCTCCGGAAGCGTTTTCCCTTCGTATGCTCCCGGCGGCTCTTGAATATCTTGAGCCTCGGCAATCCGGACAAGCGATGTCCACATCCGGCAGGAACTGCACGTCGAGGCTGATCACTCCTGTGCCGTCGCAAGTCGGGCATCGCAATTTACCGGTGTTGTAGGAAAAGTCTCCGTCCTTGTAGCCATGCCTTTTCGCATCCGGAGTCTTGGCGAAGACCTTCCTGAGCTCATCGTGGACATTGGCGTAGGTCGCCACGGTCGAGCGGACGTTGATGCCGATCGGCGAAGCGTCTATGAGCTTGACCTGACGTATGCCATCGGCCTCCATCGACTTCACGTGATCCGGCAGATCACGTCCTGCTATCCTGGCCTGAAGCGCCGGGATAAGGCTTTCCAGCACCATCGTGGTCTTGCCGGAACCGGAGACCCCGGTTACGACCGTCAGCCGTCCTTTCGGGATCTCTATGGACAGAGGTCTGACAGTGTGGATGGCTGAAGTTTCCATCCTTATCTTGCCTTCAGAGAATATGTCTGAGGATTTTATCTGCTCTCTTACTTTAATTGATGAGCGACCCGACAGGTATGGGCCAATCCTTGAATATTCATTGTTTTCAATGTCGCTTAAGGTGCCTTGAGCGATGACCGTGCCGCCGTTTGACCCGGCTTCCGGCCCCATCTCGATCATCCAGTCGGACTTAGAGAGGATCTGCGTGTCGTGATCCACAAGGATGACGGAGTTGCCATCCGCTATCAGGTCATCCATCACGCCGCATAGTCCGATAATGTTGGACGGATGAAGCCCGATGGACGGCTCGTCCAGGACGTACAGCACACCGGTAGTCCGGTTCCTCACCGCGCGGGCGAGCTGCATTCTCTGCCGTTCGCCTGTCGAGAGGGTGGCCGCTGAACGATCCAGCGACAGATAACCTATTCCCAAGTCCAACAATCGTTTGGCAGTGTCGAGGAAGGATCCGCAGATGCTTTCGGCCATCGGCCGCATCTCCTCCGGAAGCGAAGCCGGAACGCCTTTGACCCATTCCACAATCCCGGTGAGGGTCATGGTGCAGGCCTCGGCAAGTGAGATACCCCTGAGTCTCGGAGCCCTTGCCGCGTCCGAGAGCCTCGTGCCGCCACAATCCGGGCAGACATCGAGCCGAAGGAACTTCTCGACACGTTTCATACCCTTCTCGTCCTTGACTTTTGACAGGGCGTTCTCGACGGTGTAAGTAGCGTTGTAGAAAGTGAAGTCCAATTCTGCGGCATCGTTGGAGTTCTTCGCCTTGTAAAGGATGTGCTTTTTCTCCGCCGGCCCATGCAGCACGATGTCTTTTTCCCTGTCGGTCAGATCCTTGAACGGAACATCCGTACGAACGCCCATCGCCCGGCAGACATCCTTCATCAGCGACCACATCAGCGTGTTCCACGGTGCGACGGCTCCCTCGTCGATCGTCAGGTTCTCGTCCGGAATCAGGGTGGACTCGTCAACAGTCCTGACAGTACCTGTGCCGTCGCATTTACGGCATGCCCCCTGGCTGTTGAATGCCAGATCCTCGGCTCCCGGCGCATAGAAATGCTCTCCGCAGACAGGACAGACAAGATCTTTTTCGGCAGCGACCCGCAAGGATGGCTCTACATAATGCCCGTTCGGGCAACGGTGACAGGCCAGTCTTGAAAACATAAGCCTAAGACTGTTAAGTAGTTCCGTGCCAGTACCGAAAGTGCTGCGTATGCCTGGGACGCCCGGCCTCTGATGCAGTGCGAGAGCCGCCGGCACGTAAAGAACCTCATCCACATCGGCCTTGGTAGCCTGTGTCATCCTCCTTCTGGTGTAAGTGGAAAGCGATTCAAGGTAGCGCCTTGACCCTTCGGAATACAGCACTCCAAGCGCAAGCGATGACTTCCCTGATCCGGAGACACCGGCGATCCCGACAATCCTCCCCAAAGGGACATCCACATCGACATTCCTCAGGTTGTGGACCCTCGCCCCCCGCACCAAAATCCTATCAGGTTGATTCCTATTCATGATTCAAGAATATATTGGCGATTTCTTCAAAAGAATCCGCGCGGATGATGTTCGGATGGCCAAACTCTTCAACAACCTCGTGCCGCCACATTGTGTGGAAAGGAATATGCACGCCGTAGCCACCGATCTCGATGACCGGCTGGATGTCTGATTTGAATGAGTTCCCGACCATCGCCATGTCTTCAGGACGGATGCCTTCGCTTTGACAAAGGTCAAGATATTCCTTTGCACTTTTGTTGGAGACCACTTCGGCCCTGTCGAAAAAGTGTCGGAGGCCGGAGCGCCGGAGTTTGTTCTGTTGGTCGAGCATGTCGCCTTTGGTGAGAAGAAGTAGCCGGTACCGTCCGCTGTCTTTCAATGCCTTAAGAGTTTTTCCCACACCAGGAAGCGGTTCCGCAGGCAGACTAAGCAGCGATTTCGCCGCCGATAGTATCCGTGAAAGATTCTCGCCCGGAATCTTGCCGTGCGACACCGCAAGCGCTGTCTCCATCATCGAGATGCAGACCGCCTTGGCACCGTAGCCCAGGACCGGCATGTTAGCCGACTCCGTCGCGAACAACGTCTCCGACAGTTCCTCCGCCGTCCCATATTCCCTAAGCTCCTTCACAAACACCCTCTCCGCCCCGTCGAAATACGACTGGTTGTCCCAAAGCGTGTCGTCCGCGTCGAAGACTATCACCTTCACGTCCTTAATCATAATACCAGAATTTCCGGTCTCAAAAATAGCTAAAAGAATCGAAATCACCACGGGCCGGGAGCCGTAATGACACTCTCGCCTATTCTTCAAACTCTATGGTCTCTATCCGGAGCCGGAAAGTACCGGAGGGGGCGTTGACATCCACGATGTCGCCGACCTTGCCTCCCATCAAGGCCATTCCTATCGGAGACTTGCAGGAAATCTTTCCGCCTTCCAGATTCATTTCGTGAGGGCTGACTATGGTGTAGGTCATTCTGGTGTTCGTGGCAAGGTTCGTGAACTCCACCTTGCTGAGCAGCGAGATCTGGTCTTTCGGCAGGTTCCTGGGATCGATGATCCTTGAATATTGCAGGACTTTCTGCAGGAAGCGGATTCTGCTGATGGCTTTCGCCTGCGCCCTTCTGGCAGCGCGGTACTCGGCGTTCTCGCTCAGGTCGCCCTGCGCCCGTGCCTCAGCCAGAGCATCCTTTATCCGGGGATATTCAACATCAGTGAGATTATTCAGTTCCGCGACAATCTGGTCGTATCGTTCCTTTGACAGGTATTCCATAAAGTGAGCATTTCATTTTGTCAAGACAAAGATAGCCATTCCTTGACAAAACTGGTTACAAATCGGCCTGGCGATCATCCAAGCACTACATCCAGAACCATCATCAGGACGAATCCCACAGCGAAACCGACGGTACCGATGTTGGAGTGCTGTCCTTCGGAAGCCTCGGGAATAAGTTCTTCCACAACCACATAGATCATCGCGCCGGCGGCGAATGCAAGGAAATACGGCAGGATCGGAGTCATCAATGAGGCGAGCAGGATGACCAGCAAGGCACCGACCGGTTCCACGATTCCGCTCAGGCCGCCGATGAGGAAGGATCTCATGCGTGAGTTCCCGGCGGCGCGCATCGGCATCGAGATGATGGCACCCTCCGGAACGTTCTGGACCGCTATTCCGATCGCGGTCGCCATCGCTGCTGCCGGAGCGATCGCCATCCCGTCGCTTATCGCTCCCGCGACCAGCACTCCAACCGCCATTCCTTCAGGAATATTATGTATTGTCACCGCCAAGGCCAGCATGGCTGTCTTCGAGATCTTCGACTTCGGGCCTTCCGGCTTGTCCTCACCGATGTGAAGATGCGGGGTGAGATAATCAATGGCAAGAAGGAAGAATATTCCGGCCAGAAAACCGACTGAAGCCGGGAGGACGGATGTCCAGCCCTCAGAGACAGTCATCTCCATCGAAGGGATCAGCAAGGACCAGACTGAGGCCGCCACCATCACTCCCGACGCGAAGCCCAGCAGGGCCTTCTGCAGCAGCGCCGGCATCTCCCTCTTCATAAAGAACACAAACGCCGACCCGATGACCGTTCCGGCGAAAGGAATCAGCAGTGTAGCTATGATCGCACTCTCCATATTCATTGATTCTTAATATTCCGCGTCATATTCCCTATGACAGGCTATCCGCCTTGCCGGATGATGCCGCGCGCTCATATTCATCAAGGGCGGCGGACATCAGCTCGCGGCCTTTGGCGGCTATCTCCTCGCCTTTGGCGTAGTCAGGTATGGCTCCGTAGGTGTCGAAATTCATGTTCACGACGACATCGGGCCTGTAGAGTTGGATGGCCTGCCGCGCGATGGTGTGGTTCATCAGCGAAAAGGTTCTTGTCAGGATCGAGTAGTAGTTGTCGCTTGTCGGGATACGTTCGGCATGAGCCTCGTCCTCAATCCGCTTGGTCTTCTGTCCTATCATCCTTATCCCCTTGTACGCCCTATGCGCCTCATCACCCAGCATCCGCACGCGGTCGATGAGCGGAACGCCCTTCCTCATGGCCAGGTCGCCGATCGCGTCCAATTCCCCGGACTTGAACTCCGTGTCCTCCTCACGCACTTCCTCCAGTTCCTTGAGGTAGTTTGCAATCCGCTCGGAATCAATCTGGTTCACGTCAAACGCCACCAGAATGTCGTGTCCGTTGCGGACTGCCTGACTGAGCGGCATCGTGTTGACGATGCCTCCGTCGATCAGCGTATGGTAGCCGTATTTGACAGGACGGAACAATGACGGAATGGAGATGGAGGCCCTGATCGCGTCAAACAGCCGGCCCTTGCTGAACACAACCTCCTCGCCTGTATAGAGATCTGTGGCCACGGCACGGTAAGGAATCCGGAGATCCTCGATGTTGACCTCGGGAACAACCCTCTTTATCGCCTCGATCACCTTCTCACCCTTAACCAGATAGCTTTTGCTGATCGACACGTCCAGAAGCGAGATTAATTTGGTGTTGTCCAGATTGAACAGCCATTCCTTGAACCCGTCCAGACCGCCGGCGGCATAGACCCCACCGACCAGTGAGCCGATCGAGCAGCCTGCCACAGAAGTGATGTTGTACCCTCTGCTTTCCAGTTCCTCAATGGCCCCGATGTAGGCAAAGCCCCTTGGGCCGCCGCTCGAAAGCACCAATGCGACATCCTTATCCATTGCAACTAATATTTACAGCCTAAAGATAGGGATTTTTTTCTTCAATTCAGAGCCACACACTAAAAAAGCACCCGAGCGCTTGAAGGCGGCTCAGGTGCGGATTATCAAGGTTGTTCTACCTTATTAAAAGGGGGCTTAGAACCTCAGGGTCAGGCGCGCGATGGCTGTGGTGCCGGCCTCCGGGATGAAGCCGAGCTGGTAGTAGCGGTTGCTGTCCGGATGACCATCAGCGTCGCTGATGGCGGAATACACCCAACCTGAGGCGGCCACGTGGGCGTTGAATATGTTGTTGACATCAAGGCCGACGGTGATCTCCCTTAGGAAGCCACGGAGTCTGACCGGATAGTTGAAACTTACTCCCGACAATGAATATGCAGGGAGGGAGCGATCCTTGTTCTGCGTGTTGTCAAGGTACTGGCGGCTCACGAAGGAAGTGTGCCAGATCGCCTGGACACCCTTGACCTTGAACACGGCGAATCCGTTGACGATGGCTGACGGGGAGAACGCCAGCGTAGAGTTGTCGTAGTGGATTTTCCTTATGCCGGTCTCCTTGTTGCCCCAGTCTTCCACGACCTCGTCGAAGTCCTTGATCTTGTTGGAGCTGAGGGCGGCATTGGCCTCAAGAGTCAGCCATCTGGTGGCGTCCACAGCAGCCGTAAGCTCGACACCGGCACGGTAGGAGTCCTTTATGTTGGTGGTCAGGTTCTCGCCGATGTCGCTTTGCATTCCGGTCTGGACAAACTGATCCACATAGTCCATGAAATAGAGGTTGGCGCCGGCACGGAAGATCGAGCCTGAATACTGGTAGCCTAACTCATAGTCATTGACGTGCTCCGCCTTAGGGAACGGATAGTTGTAGTTGTCCGTGAAATTGTTGCGCTCCGGCTCACGGTTGCTCATGGCAAGGGAAGCGTAGGCCCTATGGTTGCCGGCCTTATAGCTGACACCTATTTTCGGATTGAAGAAATTGTAGGTCTCGTTGATGTCCAGACGCTGATTCTTGTAGGTACCGTCCTTCTGCTTGACGAATTTGTCGTTGATGCCGTCCGTAGTGTAGCGAACGTGCCTGTACTGGAGGTCAGCGAAGACGGTGAAATGCTCGCCAAACTGTCTGGAGGCCTTGACGAACGCGCTGTAGTCATCCTTTCTGGCGTCGGAGTCATAGTAGGAGTAACGCCCGTTGTCGAGATCCGTGTCATTCAAGCCGGCAAGTCCAGGATAATGATTGACCACATCTTTGTTTGACACATAAGTGAGATAACCAAAATGGTTGCCCCAGAACATCTGACCGGAGAGACCTCCGATGACATCCCATCCGTTGTTGTTGTTGTAACTGATGTTATAGACAACCCCAGCAGCGTTCTGCGACAGGCCTTTCTGACGGACGAAATCGGATCTTACGGGTTTCCCGTTGGATTTCACCATGTCGAAACCGAACTTGGAGACCTTGCTGTCAGGTTTGAACTCGTCGTAGTAGCCGTAGCCATAGGTGTAGTGGAGCGACAGGGTTGTCTTCAGGTTCTCGTTAATGTTCCAGGCCGCGGAAAGGATGTTGTGATCCTGCCAGAAGTTGTCGGTTGTCTTTGGCCAATAGGAGCCGTCGTTCAAAGTGTAACGGGTTGTCTCGTAGGTCTTCGGATCCATAGACTCATAAAGCGAGTTGAATTTCCCCAGACCTTCGCGGTACATGTCGGCGTAAGTCTTGATGCCTGTATTCTTGCCGTAGGTGCCGTCCATGATGGAAAGATCATCGGTGCCTGCGGTCACGCCGTTCCAAGCCTGTCCGGTGTGCTCATAGTTGCCGATGTTACGGTAGCGGATGATGAAGTCCCTTCCGATCCAGTTAAGTCCGGCGTACCAGGAGCCGGATTTTCCGGCGGTACCGTGGATGTAGCCGTCAGTGCCGGTCGTGTGGAAGGCGGCGTCCGCCACAAAATGATTGCCGAGCAGCCCCGTGGACATCGAGAAACCGGTGTTGTAGGTGTTGTAGCTGCCATAGGAGGCGTTCAGCTCCACGAACGGGTCGTAGGACGGAGCCTTGGTGCGAAGGGCGACAGAACCGCCGAACGCGCCGTCACCGTTGGTAGAGGAACCTACACCACGCTGGATCTGAACACTTTCCATAAGTGCGGAATAGCTGTTCATGTTAGCCCAGAAGACACACTGATCCTCAGGAGAGTTGAGCGGCACACCGTCCACGGTGACATTGATTCTGGAATCCCCGGCTCCCCTGATACGCAGGTAAGACGTGCCGATTCCGAGACCGTTTCCGCTCCAGGACAACACGCCGGGAGTTGTGGAAAGAAGGAAAGGAAGTTCCTTTCCCGTCCCGGAAAAGTCCTGCAGGGCCTTACGGCCTACGTTAGCCACCGCATAGGGGGCGTTCTTCTGTGCGCGGACACCGCTTACAATGGCCTCGGTAAGAACCTCTGCCTTGGTTGTGTCCGCCTGGCTCTTGGCGTCAAGAGCCTGAGGAGTCATTGCGGCCAACGCCGCTGATACAAATAAAAAACCTCGCATAATGTTTTGAATATTAATGCAAGGGGTAGCCGATAACGGCAATTTGAGACATCGCTTCCCTTCGGCGGCATTATCCGCATCAGGTTCATTGGGTATGTTCTCAACCGGGCGACACGCCCAGTACCCCCGCTTGTTATAGTATTTCTTATTTTTTCTCTACCAGACGCACCTCATAGAGCCGCTTCCAGCACTTGCCGGTCAGATAGATCCTGCCGTCCTTCGGGTTGTAGGCGATTCCGTTCAGCACATCCGTGTCAGCGTCACGCAAAGACTTAGGCAAAAGTCCGCTGCAATCGACCGTCCCCTCGACATTACCGTCGGCAGGGTTGATGATCACTATCATGTCTGTCATGTAGACATTGGCCCAAATCTTCCCGTCAATCCACTCAAGTTCGTTCAGCATCTGCACCGGCCGTCCGTTCATCTTGACAGTCAGCACCTTCTGCTGTTTGAACTGTTCATCCATAAAATACAACCGGGCCGAGCCGTCAGATGCGATCAGGCTCTTCCCGTCAGTCGTCAGCCCCCACCCCTCACGAGGATATCTCCAAGTGGACTTATAGGTGAGAGTCTTGGCGTCATAGACAAAGGCAACCTTATTCAACCAAGTGAGTATGAATATGTTCCCTTTCAACTCAACGGAGCCTTCAAGAAAATACTTCTTGTCGAAATCCAGCCTTTTGACAGCCTTGCCGGTGGCCAGGTCAACCTTGCGGAAGGTGGACTCGCCATACTGCCCGGTGGATTCGTACATCACCCCGTCCAGGAAGAATAGCCCCTGCGTGAAAGAAGTCTTGTCGTGGACATATTCCTTGACAACCTGGACCTTGTACCGGCGCACCCTCGCGTCGGCACAGGAAGCGGAGAGCAGCGCCACTGTCACCAGCGCCGCATTTATGAATATATTCACGAATCTTCTCATTGCTCTTACTTTCTCTTTTCCCTGTAAGCCATAGCCGCCTCCACGAACTTCACGAAGATCGGCTGCGGCTTCTCAGGAGTGCTCTTGAGTTCGGGATGGAACTGGACACCGATAAAGAACGGATGAGTCGGAATCTCCACGATCTCAACCAGTCCAGTGTCCGGATTCCGGCCCGTCGCCTTGAGTCCGGCTGCCTCCATCCTTTCGAGGTAGGCGTTGTTGAACTCATAGCGGTGACGATGCCTTTCGGAGATCATCCCGCTCCCGTAGATCCTGTAAGCCAGCGAGTTCTCGTCCAGCTTGCAGTCGTAGGCCCCAAGCCGCATCGTCCCGCCCTTGATCGTGGTGCTTTTCTGCTCCTCCATCAAGTCAATCACAGGATTGGCGGCGTTCGGATTGACCTCGGCGGAGACAGCGTCCTCGATGCCAAGCACGTCCCTGGCGAACTCCACCACACACATCTGCATGCCAAGGCATATTCCAAAGAACGGCACGTTGTGCTCGCGGGCGTATTTTATTGCAAGAACCTTGCCTTCCAGCCCCCTCTCGCCGAATCCAGGCGCGACAAGGATTCCGTCCATATTCCCGATCATTTCCTCCAGGTTGGAGCTGTCAAGCCGCTCGCTCTGGACCGTGTGGACATTCACCCTGCACTCGTTGGCCGCTCCAGCGTGGACGAAGGACTCCAGGATAGACTTGTAGGCGTCCTGCAACTCGACATATTTCCCGACAAGGGCTATATCCACCTGATGCTTAGGATTATATAGCTTGTCAAGGAAGGCCTTGAGGCTTGTGAAGTCCGGTTCCGGAGCGGTGATGCCGAAATGATCCAGCACCATCTCGTCAAGACGCTCGTCCTCCATGTTCAGAGGCACCTGATAGATCGAGGGAGCGTCGATCGACTGGATAACATGTCCTGGCTTGACGTTGCAGAAAAGGGCGACCTTCCGCCTGATCTCCGGCGTCAGTTCCATCTCCGTGCGGCATACGATGATGTCCGGGTGCACCCCGGCCTGCTGGAGAAGCTGCACCGAATGCTGCGTAGGCTTGGTCTTCAGCTCCTTGGCCGCGCGAAGGTAAGGCACCAGGGTCAGATGGATGCTGATGAGATCCTCGTCCGGAAGCTCCCATTGCAGCTGACGTATAGCCTCCACGAACGGCTGCGACTCCATGTCGCCGACCGTGCCGCCGACCTCGGTGACGATCACATCGTAGTTGCCGGTCTTTCCCAGAAGCAGCATCCTGCGCTTGATCTCGTCGGTGATGTGAGGCACAATCTGTACTGTCTTCCCAAGATAGGCTCCCTCTCTCTCCTTGTTGATGACCGTCCAGTAGATCTTGCCGGTGGTCACGTTGTTGGCCTTGGACATGTGCACGCCCAGAAACCTCTCATAGTGACCCAGGTCAAGATCGGTCTCTGCACCATCATCCGTCACGTAGCACTCCCCGTGCTCGTAAGGATTCAACGTGCCGGGATCGATGTTGATGTAGGGATCGAATTTCTGGATGGTGACCCTGAGTCCCCTGGCCTGAAGAAGCTTGGCCAAAGATGCCGCGATGATGCCCTTTCCGAGGGAAGACGCCACACCTCCAGTAACGAAAACATACTTTGTACTCATCTTTTACGTTCTTTACTGGACTACAAATTTAAGTCAAAAAAAGCGATTACAGAAAAATATTAGAGTTTTTTCGTACTTTTGTAAGATAAAAGGTGGGACGATCTGCCGCGCTGCGGGGCTTCGGCTCCGGGTGAGGAAAGTCCGGACAGGACAGGGCACCCTACTGAGGAAAGCTCAGATGGGAGTAATCTTATGACAGACGTAACAGAAAACAACCGCCTGGAGACAGGTAAGGGTGAAAACGTGAGGTAAGGGCTCACGATGGATGCCGGCGACGTCATCCAGGTACGATGTCAGGGCCTGCAAGACCAAATATACTGGCAGACGAGGGCTGCCCGCCCGATGCCAGGGGGTAGGTTGCGTAGATAAATGGCAGATTCAAAAACAGAAACCGGCTTACGGTCCCGCCTTTTTTATCTTGAATTGGCCTTTGCGGTCGCCTCGAAGTCAAGGGCTTCCGCAATAATCAGAATAGGGTTCTTCACCTTGTGTGCAGTGGACATCTCGATCTGCCACTTGCAGGTCTCACACTCGCTGCACACGAAGTCCGGCGCAAGGGCGTTGATCTGCTCGAAGACCGGACGGCCGATTTCCTGCGAGTACCTGTAGTTCTCCTTTTTGAAGCCGTAGGTGCCGGCGATTCCGCAGCAGCCGCTGTCAAGAACAGTGAATGTCACCCCGGGGATGGATCCGATCAGCTCCTTAGTGAATATGCTCCATCCGAGCTTCTCCACGTGACAAGGAATATGATAGGCGATCCTCGCGCGGTAATCATCCTTGAAAACCAACCTTATCCTGCCCTCGTCCAAAAGTTCGAACAGAAACTTCTCCACAAGGGTAATGCTGTCGCGGACAGCGGAATTGTCAACGGAAAGCACGTCAGGATATTCATCCCTCATCGTGAAGACGCATGTCGAGGAGGTGGCGACGATCGGCAGACCAGCCGCGACCGCCTTCTCAAAGACAGCCACGTTGTGTCTGGCATGCCTCGTGGCTCCGCCCCACATGCCATTGGAGATCATCGCGACACCGCAGCATCTCTCGTCCAGAAGCCGGACTCCGTAGCCCACGGCGTTCATCACCTTGACGAAGGCCTGTCCGACTTCCGGCTGCTGGAACTCCGTCGAACAGCCGTGGAAGAAAGCGACCTGCTTAGAATAGGCGTCCTGGGCCTCCTGCGCCTCCTTCTTGAACCATGACTCGAAGCCATGAGCCTTGTACTGAGGGAAAGTCCTGTGGCTGTCGATCCCCAAAGCCGCGTCCATCACAGCCTTTACCGGCTTGGACGACACCATGTAGTTGACAACCGGGGCGAACGGTCTTGCCATCCTGCCCATGAAGTCAGTGCTGGCGAGCATACGGTCGCGGAGACCCGGGATGGCGTTGCTGTAGCGGCGGCGGGCGGAATGGATAAGGTCGGCGATCTTCACACCGGAAGGACAGGCGACCTCGCAGCGTTTGCAGTTCATGCAGTACTTCAGGTTCTCATCGAAGAAAAACTTGTTCTTCAAACGAAGTCTCTCCCCGTCAGGTCCCGCCTGCTTAGGTCCCGGGTACAAAGGATTGACAGCCACAACCGGACAGTAGGCGGTGCAGATTGTACACTTTATGCACTGTTCGAAATTATTGAAACTTATGTTCTTTTCCTGCATAGTCGTAAATCAATCAATTACTTACCAAGAATACTATCCGCCGCGCTGAATGCCGTGAGGATCGCCACGCCGGCTCCGCTGCCCTCCGCCAGAGGATTGCAGCCTCCGACCTCTGCTCCGATCACATAGAGATTGGACACCACCCCGCCTCCGCGGAGAGGATGGAAATCCTTGTCGGTCTTCACACCGAATCCCGTGAAATTCTGTCTTGTGAAGAAATTCTCATCGTACCAGTTCCTTCTTTCCGAAGGACAATCGACATCCAGGCCGAAGACAGGCTCGGTCACCTTGCCAGGGGACGCAAGCAGACCCTTGCCGAACAGATTGCCGCTCGCAAGAACGAAATACTCGGCCTCGATCCGGATCCTGCCAAGATTGGCCGTGCGCACGCCAAGAACCTTGCCGCCGTCGAAGGACGGATCCAAAGCCTCGTCGCCCATCAGGAAAGTGCCTCCCGCCGCCTCAAACGCCTTTTTCAGTAGAATCTGCGTACGTATTCCCGGCACAGACGGAGGAGTCGTCCCAAGGAAAAGAACCTTGGCCGGTATCATCTCCCTGAGCCAACGGGTGACGACCTGATCCCTAAGCCCGAAAACTTCCGGAAGGATCACAAGATCCTCGCCTTGAAGGAGTTCCTGCACCTTATGTCCCAACGATTTCCAGTTCTCCTCCACGCTCATAACGCGGGCGATGTTGACGGATCTCATCTCGGCAGGATTCTTCCTCAGACGCTCTACCTCATCAAGTTTGACAGACTCGATGCGGCAGACAGTGCCTCTTTTCCCAAGTCCCTCGGCTATGAAGCGTGTGTTGAAATCCAAAAATCCGGAAAAATTGACAATCAATGCGTTCTCCCCTATCTTCTCATCCTTGGACGCGAAAAGAGTCACATCGTCCATAGCGATCCAGGCAGGTTTCGCGGTTCCCAAAGGGGTGATGCGGTAGCCGTTGCGGACGACCGCCGCCGTTTCAGCAGGCTCAGCGACCTGAGCGACCGGATGAAGCCCTACACCGCATTCGGAGAAAAACGCGGGAACCGAGGAGACATATTCAGTGATCCTCGACTCCCCTATCTTTGAATATGGATGCTCGGAAGGAAGCGCTTCCATTGCGGATAAAGGCTCCGTAACATCCGTTCCGTCAGGAAGTTTACCCAGAAGACCGAAAGCGCCGGATGAAAAATGGAGGGCGTTCTGCCCGGCGGACACCATAAGACATTTCCTGCCGGCTTTCTGCAACTTGATGCCACAGACGAGCGAAGACAGGCCACCGCCTATTAAAACCACGTCAAATCTCATAATCTCTTCCTCCTATATTTCCTCTCCAAGTCCCATTACTTCTGAATATACCCACTGGGTGTAAGCGCATTCGCGCAAGGTCTCGCCCCATGCGACAGGGTACATGCCCTTCCATCTCTCGTTCATGAAGTCCTTCAGATCACGGCGGGCCTTCTCCGTGCATTTGCTTGCCTTGGCCAGACGGCCGGCTGCCCTGCACGCGCAAAGCTCACCCTGACAAGTCCCCATACCGAAACGTGTACGGCGCCTGAGATCCACAAGATTGTTGACCTCAAGATTCTCTATCGCGGAATCCACCTCGGAGACGGAGACTTCCTCACATTCGCAGACAAGGCTCCCCTTTACGTCACCGTCAAAGTCAAGATTGGCGGCCTGTGTGCCGAAACGCCCGACGGAGGCTTTCTGTACCATGGTCGGAACCTCCCAGATCTTTTTCGCGATCTCCTCGATGCCTCCCGGCTCGGATCCCGGAAGAGGTGTCACGGCGGTGACGCATGAGGCGGACACGCCAAGCTTCTTGCAGACAGCGTCCGCCGCCATCTCGCCCATCAGCCTGTAGGTCATAAGCTTGCCTCCAGTGATGCTGATGAAGCCCTTGATGCCGTCACGGCTCTCATGGTCAAGGCAGACGATGCCACGGCTGATGCTTCGTCCGCTCGGGTCATTGTCGGCGGAGACCAGAGGACGCACTCCGGCGTAGGCTCTGAGGATTCTCGTGTCAGCAAGGCAAGGGGCAAGTTTGGCTCCCTCCGTCAAAAGCAGGTCCACCTCGTCCGGCGTGACGCGGAGATGGTCGCATTCCTCGTAAGGAACTTTCGTGGATGTGGTACCGATGACACAGACTGTGTCTCCCGGGACGAGAATGTCGGCGTTGGCCGGCTTACGGCAACGATTGATGACAACATTGTTGACCCTGTGGGCAAAAATAAGCAAGGCTCCCTTAGCCGGAAACATGCTGATGTTCGCTCCGGCCATCTGCGCGATGTGATGTCCCCAGATTCCTCCGGCGTTGACAGTCACGGGAGCGTAGTAGTCCGTCACGATCCCGGTGTGATGGTCAAGAACCTTGACCCCTTTGACAGTGTCCTGCTCCTTGATGATCTCGACCACTTCTGAATAGACAAGCACCTTGGCTCCGTGCACCTTCGCGTCGAACATGTTCGATGCGCACAGGCGGAACGGATCCACGGAACCGTCAGGAACCTTCACGGCTCCGATAAGCGACGGGTTGACGGAAGGCTCCATTCTTCTGGCCTCCTCAGGATCAATCACCTCCGCCTTGATCCCGGCGGTGAGACAAGCCTTCACAAAGGTGTCCTGATAGGCCAGATCATCTTCCGGAAGCGTGATGAACAGTCCGGAAGTGTCATCCACGCAGTGACGGGCTATCTTCTTGAGGATCATGTTCTCCTTGATGCACTCCGTGGCGGACTCCTGGTCAGTGACGGCATAGCGCGCGCCGCTGTGGAGAAGTCCGTGGTTCCTTCCCGTCGCACCTGTGGCAATGTCGAAGCGCTCGATCAGCAGAACCCTAAGCCCTCTCAGGGCGCAGTCCCTTGCCGTTCCCGCACCGGTGATGCCACCGCCGACGATTATGACGTCATATTCATTCATGGTTACTGATTTATTGTCCTGTGTATTGATTGATCCTCTGTCTAAGAGTGTTCGATAGGCTCACCGGCTTGTAGCTGTCCGAACGGTCCAGCCATTCGAGCGCCAATGCCGGCTGACCGGTCAGGAAGCACCCCAACGCGATGTTATAGGCTGCGCACGCCTTTTTCTCCAGGTTCCTGCTGCCGAGAAGAGTCATCCATTGGCCGATCGCATCCTTCCACTTGTAGGCATAGGCATATTCAGCGCCCTTGTCCCACGCCGCCTCGGCGGCATCGTAGTAGATCACATGGAAATCCTCCGACTTCCAAGTGGACATGAAGGTTCCGGCTGCGGTGTATCCCGCCTTTTCGGCTCCCGGGGCGATGTTGCTCCAGACAGAGGAGGAAATCTCGTCCCTGGAGGCCTTGCCGTCGGAATAGACCTCCGCCGTGAAGCTGCGCCCGCCGGCAAAACCGAAGACCCTGTCCTCCTTGTTCATGGAGTCGTAGACGAATATCGTCGTTGTGAACGGTACGGTCGCGATCGAGACATAGGATGAGTCCGGGGCGACATGCCGTCCCGTAACCTTGATAGGATCCTTGACTGACGGGATTCCGAGCTCCGGGGTGCCTATGACGAAGACTACATCCTTCCCGGTCTCCAGTACAAGGCTTACGAGAGAGTCCTTTGACGAATAGTCTCCGTGTGCCGTGAACAGCTCGATTTCCCTTTCTCCTCCGAAATACTCTTCCTCAAGCCTGCTGGCGAAACCTCCCGCGGCAGACGCGTTGAAGAGGGTGTCGCGAGGGTTACCGTCTGTCAGATAGACCACAGCCATCGATTTCCCCGCGAGACTCAGTCCGGATTTCGAAGGCCCTCGCATCTCAGACCTCACGACAAAAGCCTGAGGAGCGCAGGAGGCCAACGCCATGAGCGCGGCCAAGATCAACAAAGTCCTTTTCATAATTCAATGTTTTTAGACAGGCACGGCGATGAGGTCGTACTCATCCGCACCCGTGATTCTCACATCAATGAAAGACCCGCACAGTTCCTCCGGGGTCTTTCCACCGAAGTCATGGCCGTCGTACCTCACGACAATCTCGCCATCCACCTCGGGACTCTCGTACTGGCTTCTGCACACCAGCACGCCATCGGCGTAGTCATCCACCATGACACGCTCGGTCTTACCGACTCTTGACTCATTGAAAGCAAGAGAAATACCGCTTTGCACCCGCATCAGTTCAGCAAGTCTGCGCGCCTTCTCTTTCCTTGGCACGGAGTCACGGTAGTTCTCCGCTCCGAAAGTACCTTCCTCTTCGGAATATTCAAAAGCGCCCAAACGCTCGAAGCCGGCTTCCCTGACAAAGTCCAGAAGCTCGGCGAACTCTTTCCTGCCTTCCCCTGGATGCCCCACGATCATGGTCGTACGCAAGACCACGCCCGGAACCTCTTCCCGAAGCCTTCTGACAAGGGTACGTGTCCATTCGCCGTCCACGTGGCGGCGCATCTTGTCCAGTACCTTGTCCGACACGTGCTGGAGCGGAATGTCAAGGTACTTGCAAACCTTCGGATTCTCTGCCATCTCGACAAGGACATCTTCCGGGAAATCAGCCGGATAGGAATAGTGTATCCTTATCCATTCGATTCCGGACACAGCAGACAGCCTGCGAATAAGCTCGGCAAGGGCACGGCGCCTGTACAGGTCAAGCCCGTAGTAGGTGGTGTCCTGAGCGATCAGTATAAACTCCTTGACTCCTTCCTTGGCAAGCGACTCGGCCTCGGCCACTATGGCTTCCATCGGCACGGACCTGTGAGCGCCCCTTATGGACGGGATCGCGCAGTAGGAGCATCGCCGGTCACAGCCTTCCGAGATTTTCAGATAGGCATAGGCATGGTGGTCAGTCCGCAGCCTCGAAGGATTCCTCACAGGAACGCATCCCAAGGCCTTGACCACAGGATCCAGATCCCTCGCACCGAACCAGTAGTCCACTTCCGGAATCAGATCCGGCATCTGGGACATGTACCTCTGGGAAAGACATCCGAAGACAATTATCCTGCCGACCTCGCCGGCCTTCTTGCGGGCCGCGGCGGCAAGGATGGCCTGGATGGATTCCTCCTTGGCGTCTCCGATGAATCCGCAGGTGTTGATCAGAAGCACATCGACGGGACGGCTCTCCTCCTCAGGCAGGATCTCCCATGACCCTTTCACCTGAGAAAGAAGATGTTCCGTGTCAACCGTGTTCTTGGAACAGCCTAATGTTATGACCTGTAGCGATTTCACAATTATTCAGACTTTTCCTCGCCCTCAGCCTCACCAGCAGACGCCCCGGCTTCCTCCGGAGTGACGAAATCGAAGGAGGCGTAATCCTTGATCTCCTTGTACCAGTCCACCACCTTCTTCATGTGGGACACATAGAAGCGATCAGCGTCGTAATCCGGAACCGCCTTCTCGAAAAGCGCCTTAAGATCCTTAGGATCAGCCTTTGAGAGCGGTGCGTCGGCATCGCCGAGAACCTCGTGCATCTTCTGGAAGACCTCCTGAAGCTTCATCTCGCCTTCAGTGGTGTAAATCGAGATGTCGGCAAGGGTCGTTATGCGGCTCTTGGCGTCGGCGATTGTCCTTTTCTTGTCCGAGAGAGCCTCGATGACAACACCGTTACGCGCCTGGGCGACATACTCGAACAGGCCATGCTGGCCTGAGATCGAAAGAATTCTTGAAAGATCTGTCTTCATATTCATAATACTTAAATAATTATCAATCAAATATTGAGTTCCGAGAAAACTTTATCCGTCTCGGACCTCAATTGCTCCAAAGAGCCATCGTTGCGGATGAACGCGTCCACCTTGGAAAGATCAAAGCGCTGGACGGCTATCCTCTGGATGATCCTCTCGGGCGGAACACCATCCCGCCCGCAGGCCCTCTTCAACCTTAATGCCAATGGTGCGTCAACCATTACCACCCTGTCCACAACGGACAGAAACTCCGGCTTGTCAAGGATGATGGCGGACTCCATCACACAGAACGGCTCCTTGCCGAAAAACACATCCGAGGCTCCGCTTCCTTCGAACCGGGAGCTCAGCATCGCGTTCCATCTCTTGAAATCCGCCAGTACGGCGGGATGGACAATGCTCTCAAGTGTCCTAAGTCTCTCTGGCGAGGAAAAGGCCAACGACGAGAGCCGTGCCTTGTCCAACGAGCCGTCAGCCTGTCTTATTCCACAACCGAAGGCTTCCTCGATAGCGTCCAGCAAGGAGTCATCCTTGGCGTAAAGCCCCTTGGCAGCCGAGTCGGAGTCGTAGACAGGAACACCACGGCTGGAAAGAATGGCACAGACAGCGGACTTTCCGCTGCCTATCCCTCCTGTGACAGCTACGGTCCTCATTGCCTCCCCTCCTCCACACAATCGAAGATCTCCGGTGTCACGGTACATTCTATCACACCTTCAGGAATGCGGGAGGCGTGAGGGATGCACTTTCCGCCTTTGGAGTTGACGAAATCAGCATAGTCAATGTAGAACTGGACACCTTCGGTAGGATCCTTTGACAGGGGAAAAGAGCATTTGAACACCACTTTGGCGGTGGACGGATAGATAGAGAGTTTCCTGCCAGCCGGAAGATTCCTCACTCCGACAGACACCTCGGTGCTGACCTCGACATACCGGGTCACGTCCAAGGAATAGTTCACCTCTGTCTCGGACATCCTCACGCCGTTGACAGGCTCGATCTTCACCACACCGTGAGCGCTGGCCTTCAGGTTCGAAAGCTCTATCGTACGGGTGAAGACCCGGTCGATGTGCTCAAGATGGAAAGGCTCGCCGTAGACCGTGATGGAATCCGGCTGGAGACGTATCTGGCCCGTTGCCATGTACTGCGGCTTGAAACTCAACACCTGCACAGCCTGTACGGGAACCCTTTTGTTGTTCTCGAACGGGAAACGGAACTGCACGGACTCCGAGAGGAAGGACTCAAGACGTACGCCGTCACCGAAGATCGCGGTCACATAGTCGCTGAGTTCGGCGGCGGTGATGTAGAACTGTTCCCCTTCCTTGTGATGCAGATCCTTGCTGTCGAACCGGATGGTCAACGCCTTGCGCTTCCCCTGCTGACGGATCCTAAGCAACGAGAACCCGGAAGTCCTGCACCTTGCGGCTATCATGCACGAATTGGAGGAGATGTTGGAATGCCCCTCAATGTTGCACTGAGCCACCACCGGCACGCTGACCGTGTCGGAATAGTTCAGGGAAAGATTGTGGATCAGCCAGATGCTGAACGCAAGAAAGAGAGACATCAGAAACACTGAGATGTCTCTCCCGTCAACATGCAGCCTGCCGAACAGCTTATGAAGGCGATCTTTCCACATCCTTGACCGAACCGCCTGACAGTTACTGCTGAGGAGCGTCCTGGGTGAAGTCCCTTACGAGGGAATTCTTGTCAACCCTGAGCTTTACATCGCCGTCAACCTTGATGAGGACAGACCTGTCCTTGATCTCGTCGACGGTACCATAGATGCCACCGGCAGTGACAACCTTGTCTCCCCTTTTGAGAGAGTTGCGGAACTTCTCAAGTTCCTTCTGCTGCTTCCGCTGCGGACGGATCATGAAAAGCCACATGATCACGAACATGGCGATGATCATGATCCAAAACGCGCCGCCACCGGCACCCTGCTGCTGAGGAGCACCGGCTGGTGCGGCCTGAAGCAATGTGAATGTAAGAATATTCATATTCAAAAAATCAATTGATGTAACAAATTTAAGCAAAATTTTCGGTCTTTACTATATCTCCCTCCTCAATCTGCTTCTTGATGAGACGGTCCAGGAGGCCGTTGACAAAGGAACGGCTCTTCGGAGTGCTGTAGTACTTCGAGATCTCGACATATTCATTGATCGTCACCCGCAAAGGCATCGCAGGGAACGCCTTGGCCTCCGAGAGACCCATCACGATAAGGACCATGTCGGTCGTGAACAGCCTGTCCTTCTCCCATTGGGATGTGCTTTCCGCGACCAGATGGGAATATTTCCCGAAACAGGCGTAGGCGGTGCGGACAAGCTTGTAGATGAAGGCCTTGTCGCTCTCGACATCCTTGTCGCGGAACATCTCGCTGCGGTAGAGCGGCGGCAGGGACCACCGGTCCCCCCTGGCCAGCGACTTCAAGGTGTCGCAGCAGACCGTCAATGAATATGCCAGGTCGTCACACCATAGGATGGACTGGTCCTCAAGGATCCTGTCAAGTTCATCATTGTCAACGAACTCCTCTTCGAATATTCTCACGAACAGCCTGACATCCTCCTCCAGAGACGATTCCGGGACGGACATATATTCCTTGAAATACTCCTTCGAGCAGATCGAGTCGTAGACATTCCTGATCAGCGCGTCGTACGGCTCCCACGAAAGCTTGCGACGGGAGACGATCTTGCGGAAGTCAGGATCCTGCTCCAGAAGCGGGGAGACGGCATTGCGGACGAACTTCATGTTCGGATTCCTCTCCTCCTCGGACGGATTGAACTTGTTTCTCGCGTTCTCTATTCTTGTCCGCGCCTCTGCCGTGAGGTACGGAATGATGTCAAGCATAAATAGATACAATGATCTCGTGGCCTCACACGACTCTTCCAGGAGCGCCTCCGCCTCCGAGATGGTCATCGAAGGATTCTCCGCGTAGCTGTAGAGCACTTTGAAAGCCTTTATTCGCAGAATACGTCTGTTAAGCATAATTCCAATCAAAATTTTATGCAAAGATAACACACAATTTCAGATTTTTCTTAAATTTGTGCGGATAACAAAAACATTCAGCGCAAGATGTACAAAGATGATTACGAGCGGCCGAACTACGCTGACCGCAACTCAGAGGACGTTTACTCCAAACCAGTAAGGGCCGGTAAAAGGACCTATTTCTTTGATGTCAAGACCACAAAGGGCAATAACGACTACTATCTGACCATCACTGAGAGCAAGCGCAGGCAGGAGGTTGACGGAAGTTTCTCCTTTGACAAGCACAAGATTTTCCTTTACAAGGAAGACTTCGACAAATTCCAGGAAGGGCTTTCCGAGGTCCTGACCTACATGAAGGAGAATCTTCTTCCGGATGTTCCGGAACACAGCTACGACGCCACCTCCGCCCAGCCTCATGCTGAGTCGCCACAAGCGTCTGACACACCTTTCAGCGATGTCAGATTCGAGGAACTGTAGGCCGCACGGATGAGAAGCCGGGGTGTACATCACCATCATAAATGTCCTCTAAAATAACATAGAGGACTTTTTTTTGTTTTTTAGATCCAGAAAAATTAACTTTGTGACATTAATGAACACGAACTTTAACATAATGTCATAAAACACATAAACACACTGAAATCATGAGCAAAGAAATGTCTAGACGCTCGTTCCTCAAGACAGGGACAGCGGTGGCAGCCGGAATTGCAGTTGCCCCGAACATCATCATCGCCGGCGAGAAGACCCCAAAGAAGGAGAAGAAAAAGAAGGTCGCCGCCAACGACAAGCTGAACATCCTTGGAGTCGGTATCGGAGGACGTGGCGCGGCTGACCTCGCCGAAATGGAGACCGAGAACATCATCGGCCTTTGCGACGTGGACTGGAAGTACGCTGATCACGTTTTCAACAAATACCCGCAGGCCAAGAAGTACAATGACTACCGCGTGATGTTCGACGAGATGTTGGACAAGGCTGACGCCGTCATGGTGGCGACAGCCGACCACACACACGCCATCATCGCCGCCCAGGCCATGGCCGCCGGAAAGCACGTCTACGTCGAGAAACCGCTGACCCTGACCGTCTACGAGGCAAGGCTTCTGACCAAACTCGCCGCCAAGTACCGTGTCGCCACCCAGATGGGTAACCAGGGAGCCTCGATGCCAGGCACAAGAAAGGCCATCGAGTGGCTTTGGAACGGAGAGATCGGAGAGGTTAAGAGAGTTGACTGCTTCACAGACCGTCCTATCTGGCCTCAGGGACTTGAGAAGCCGACAGCGGTGGAGCCTATACCATCAACCCTGAACTGGGACGCCTTCATCGGCCCGGCTCCGATGCGTGAGTACAACTCCATCTACACTCCTTGGAACTTCCGCGGCTGGTGGGATTTCGGTACCGGAGCAATGGGCGACATGGCCTGCCACATCATGCACGTGCCGTTCAAGGGACTCAAGCTCGGCTATCCTACAAGGGTGGAGGCCAGCTCGACCAACGTCCTGACCGACTGCTGCCCAAGCGCCGAGATGATCCACCTCACGTTCCCTGCCAGGGAGAACATGTCCAAGCTCGCCATGCCGGAGGTTGACATCCGCTGGTACGACGGCGGCTTCAAGCCGGAAAGACCGGAGGGACTTCCTGCGGGATTCAACCTTAACATCAACGGCGGTTGCAGCGTCTTCTATGGAACAAAGGACATCATGGTCGTAGGATGCTACGGAACAGACCCTATTCTTGTTTCCGGAAGAAAGCCTGAGGTTCCTCACGTTCTGCGCGAGGTCACCCTCTCTCACCAGCAGGACTGGATCCGCGCCTGCAAGGAGGACGCGGATGTCAGAATCCCTTCAGCCTCAGACTTCAGCGAGGCCGGACCGTTCGTGGAGATGGTTGACCTTGGAGTGGCTGCTGTAAGACTCCAGGCCCTCAACCAGGTTCTTGACTGGGACGGACAGAAGATGGAGTTCACCAACATCCCTGCCGATGCCACCATCAGGATTCTTGAGAAGGACGGATTCTCCATCAAGGACGGCCATCCTACATTCCAGAACAAATACACCGATCCTGTGAACGCCCGCCAGTTCGCCGCCAACCTGATCAAGCGTCAGTACCGCGCCGGCTACGAGCTTCCTGAGATGCCAGAATAGTTTAATGACTCTAAAATAGTAAGAATAATGAAAAAGTTTTTGATGTTCACTGCATGCGCTGCAATGTTGTTCTCGCTTTCATCATGCAAGAACGGCAGCAAGAAGGCTGCCGAAGGTACTGCCGAAGCCAATGCACCGGAGTACACAGTCGTTGAGAAAGAGCAGGTTGACCTCGCTCAGTTCCCGCAGGACGCCGACGGTTACTATGTGATTTTCGACGGCACATCCACGAACGGATGGCGCGGCTACGGCAAGGACGCGCTTCCTTCAAGATGGTCAATCGAGGACGGATGCCTCAAATTCTCCGGCACAGGCACCGGTGAAGGCCAGACCGGCGAGGGTGGAGACGTGATCTTCGCCCACAAGTTCCGTAACTTCGAGCTTGAGCTCGAATGGAAGGTCTCCAAAGGCGGCAATTCCGGTATCTTCTACCTTGCCCAGGAGGTTACCACCAAGAACGAGGACGGCACGGAGCGCTACGAGCCTATCTACATCTCAGCTCCTGAGTATCAGGTTCTTGACAACGCCAACCATCCGGATGCCAAGCTGGGTGTGGACGGCAACCGCCAGTCGGCTTCCCTCTACGACATGATCCCTGCAAAGCCACAGAACCAGAATCCATTCGGCGAGTGGAACAAGGCCAGGATCATGGTCTACAAAGGAACCGTAGTACACGGACAGAACGACGCAAATGTCGTTGAGTATCACCTCTGGACCCAGCAGTGGACTGACATGCTCCAGGCTTCCAAGTTCTCACAGGAGAAGTGGCCTCTCGCCTTTGAGCTGCTCAACAACTGCGGCGGAGAGAATCACGAAGGCTACATCGGTTTCCAGGATCACGGCGACGACGTCTGGTTCCGCAACGTCCGCGTAAAGGTTCTTGACTAATGAGAAAGATCACCCTTATTTTGGCTTCACTGCTTGCTCTCGGCGCTGTCTCATGCACCGGAGGCAAGCAGGATGAGAAGCCGGTCGCCAAAGAGATCGGCGTCCAGCTTTACAGCATCAGGGACGTGATCGGGAACCCTGAGGCATACGCCCGGAACCACGAGGAGGCATTCAAGGCTCTTGCCCAGATGGGCTACACTTCCGTGGAGGCGGCCTGCTACTCTGACGGCAAACTCTACGGCGTGGATCCTGAGCAGTACAAGGCCGACCTTGAGGCGGCAGGACTGAAATCCCTTTCAACACACATCGGCAGGAACCTCAGTGACGAGGAGTTGGCAAGCGGTGACTTCACCGAGTCGATGAAGTGGTGGGACCAGGCCATCGCGGCCCACAAGGCAGCGGGATGCAAGTATGTCGTTTGTCCTTCATTCGCTGTTCCTCAGACACTTGCCGGGCTCAAGACCTACTGTGACTACTTCAACGCCATCGGCGCGAAGTGCAAGGAGAACGGCATGCTTTTCGGCTACCATAACCACTCCCATGAGTTCAACAAGGTTGAGGACAAGGTCATCTACGACTTCATGCTTGAGAACACCAACCCTGATTCTGTCTTCTTCGAGATGGACGTTTACTGGGCTGTCATGGGTCACGCCGCACCTGTCGAGTATTTCAAGAAATATCCTGGCAGGTTCACCATGCTCCACATCAAGGATTACAGGGAGCTGGGCGAAAGCGGAATGGTTGGCTTCGACGCCATATTCAACAATGCCGGTCTGGCGGGGATGAAAGACTTCATCGTTGAGATAGAGGCATTTACGAAAGGTGACTGGAAGGAGAGCATGAAGGCCTGCGCCGACTATCTCCTGAAATCCGACTTCGTCAAGGCGACCTACGAGGAGTAACCGAACATTTACATAAGCACATCGGATCGAACGGCTGGAAGATGATTCCCGCCGTTCTTTTTTTAGGATTACGAAGGAATACTTTTCATCAATATTTACGGATTTTTATTATATTTGAAAAATTTAGGGAATTTATTAACTATTCACATAGTTTCAGATTATGGATGATATTCTACTCAAGAATATAACTTTGGACGACCGACAGGTCGACATCACGATAGCTGACGGCCTGATCGCAGCCATCAGACCGCATTCTGACGGCCTCTCGGAACCGGCGTCAGGAGTCGAGGCCATGGACTGTACAGGAAAGGTGGCCGTTCCAGGATTCATCAACATGCACACCCATGCCGCCATGTCCCTTATGAGGGGTGTGGGCGAGGACATGGTCCTGCAGGACTGGCTCGGACACATCTGGGCCATCGAGTCCAAGCTCGACGCGCCGTTCATCTACTGGGGCACGAAAGTGGCCGCGCTTGAGATGATCAAGACCGGCACCACCACTTGCAACGACCATTACTGGTTCTCCCCTACGGCAAGGATCGCGGCGGCGGAGATGGGAATAAGAAGCGCCGTGTCATACCTGTTCCTAAACCATAACGACAAGGAGGAGGCTCAGAAAGAGAAGGAACAGTGTCTGGAGATGTACGAGACCGTGCCGGATTGGGACGCGCGTTCCATCTTCACCATCGGCATCCATGCCATCTACTCCGTCAGCGAGGAGCTTATCCTTTGGGCCACGGAATTTGCCCGCAGGCACAACCTGAAGATCCACATCCACGTGGCCGAATCGGAACGGGAGGATCTTGAATGCAAGGCCGCCCACGGAGGACTCTCCCCTGTCGAGTACCTTGACGCACTCGGTGTCCTCGGCCCGGATGTCATCGCGGCGCACACGCTCTGGCTTTCCGAACATGACATAGAGCTGCTTGGAAGGCACCACGTGAACTGTGTGCACAACATCAATTCGAACACAAAACTGTCGTCCGGCTACAAGTTCAAGTGGAAGGAATTGACCGAGGCAGGGGCGAATGTCTGCCTTGGAACCGACGGATGCGCCTCGTCCAACAACCTGGACATGCTGGAGGCGATGAAGACCACGGCCCTGTTCCAGAAAGCCTGGAGGAAGGATCCTTCGGCGCTCCCGCTGAAGACGCTTATGGAGATGGCCACTGTCAACGGCGCAAAGGCACTTGGACTGAAGACCGGAACTATCAAGGAAGGCTACGAGGCCGACATCCAGATCGTAGACACGGACAACACCTTCTTCCTGTCCCCCGGCCCGTTCCTCGCCAACTTCATCTACTCAGCCCACAGCGACTGCGTAAGCTCCTTGATAGCAGGAGGAAAATTCTTGATGCGCGACCGGATGGTGCCGGATGAGAAGGCCATCCTGAAGGGAGCGCGCGGTGTCCTTGACGAAATAGACTACAAACAATAACCAAAGCCCGCCGGGAAAGCCCGGAGGCGTAAAAATTTAACAATATGGATCCAAGAGCAGAAAGAATCTACGGAGCCGCTGAATATCTCAGACAGCAGCTTGGCGATCTCAGACCGGAGATCGGCATAGTGCTTGGCAGCGGCCTAGGAAAACTTGCGGACAGCATTGCAGAACCGCTTACAATACCTTACAAGACAATCCCGGGATTCCCGGTCTCCACGGCGATAGGCCACAAAGGCAATTTCATCGTCGGCAAGCTCGGAGGCAAGACCGTGATCGCCATGCAAGGGCGCATCCACTACTACGAGGGCTACCCGATGGATCTTGTGACCTTGCCTATCCGTGTGATGAAGGTCATCGGCATCAAGTACCTGTTCGTGTCCAACGCCGCCGGAGGAGTCAACTACAACTTCAAAGTGGGAGACCTGATGATCATCACCGACCACATCAACCAGCTGCCTAATCCGCTGATCGGGCCGAACATGGAGGATTTCGGGCCAAGATTCCCTGACATGACCAGACCTTACGACCTGAGACTCATCGCAAAAGCCGAGGAGATCGCCGGACAGATGGGCATCAAGCTCCACAAGGGTGTCTACTACGGAGGAACCGGTCCTACCTACGAGACTCCAGCCGAGTACAAGTACATCCGCACCATCGGAGCTGACGCTACCGGCATGTCCACGGTTCCGGAAGTCATCGTGGCAAGGCATTCGGACATTCCGGTGTTCGGGGTGTCGGTGATCACAAACGAGGCGCACGACGACTACGCTCCTGACTATGTGAACGACGGAGACGATGTAGTGAAGGCCGCGGACGCTGCGGCTGACAGGATGTGCGCGCTGTTCACCAGAATGATAGAATCGTTGTAAGAGTCCTGACATATTCATTGATAATGAGATACATTTTCATTCTTTACTTTGTTTTCGCCGTGTTCATCATCGGCTTCGGAAGCGCTCTGCTCATCGGAGGCACCCCCCTTTCGTGGAAGATCGTCTGCATCCTGCTGATCGGCGTGTACTTCCTTTACCGCGGGATAGCCACCTGCGTGAACGAGAAGCGTCGCCGCGAACGTGAGAACATCGACAACGGGAATGATCCTGATAACGCATAATATTGAATAACATGGATTTAGGACTTTTCAGAGTCGCCGCGGCCGTGCCAAGAGTGAAGGTCGCGGATGTTGAGTATAATGCCGAGTCGATCTGCCGGCTGACAGCCGAGGCGGAAAAGGAAGAGGCGTCACTGGTCGTGTTCCCCGAGCTTTCCATTACGGGTTACACCTGCCTTGACCTTTTCGGACAGAATCTCCTGCTGACCAAATCGGAAGAGGCCGTCGGCAAGATCGTGGGCTTCACAAGAGGCAAGCACATCACCGTTGTGGTCGGCGCACCTGTGCGTTTCCGAGGAAGGCTCTACAACTGCGCCATCGTGCTGAGGAACGGAGGGATCAAGGGAATAGTGCCTAAGATCTACCTTCCGACCTACGCCGAGTTCGACGAGGGACGCTGGTTCGCCTCCGGATCGGATTTCCTCGGCCCGGACAACTCGGCCACGGGAAGGTTCATCGATGACGGCAAGGCTTACTGCAGAGACGGTTTCGACTCGATCATCAAATACTGCGGGCAGAGATGCAACATCTCACCAAACCTCCTGTTCACTGTCGGGCCGGCCACGTTCGGAATCGAGATCTGCGAGGATTTCTGGACTCCTATTCCACCGTCCTCATTCCTCGCACCTTCCGGCGCACAGGTGATTGTCAACATCTCCGCATCCAACGAGGTAATGACCAAGCATCAGCAGCGTAAGGAGCTGATCTCCAACCAGTCCGGACGCACGGTGTCAGGCTACATCTATTGTTCCGCCGGCTATGGTGAATCATCGATGGACACGGTCTACGGAGGCTCGTCGATCATCTGCGAGAACGGACACATCCTCTCGGAGAACGAAAGATTCCAGCTTCACGACACGATGATCTTCGCCGATCTGGACATCGAAAAGCTCAACGTCCTCAGGCAGAAGAAGAATTCCTTCAGAGGAATGACGCCTGACGGGACATCGGCGTGTGAATATTCAGGATTATATTCATGCTTCGACCTTGGTCCGGCGGCGCCGACAGACTTCACCAAGAAATTCTACCGCTACGTGGAGCCTCATCCGTTCCTCCCTGAGGGAGATCCCGCCGAGATCGCCGAGAGATCCAAGGAGATTCTCCAGATCCAGACGACCGGGCTTATCTCGCGCCTGGAACACATCAACTGCAGGAAAGCGATTCTGGGAATATCAGGGGGACTCGACAGCACCCTGGCGCTTCTGGTGACCGTCATGGCGTTCGACAAGCTTGGAATCCCGAGAAAGAACATCATCGGCATCACCATGCCCGGCCTTGGCACAACCAACCGCACAAGATCCAACGCCGTGGATCTGATGGAGGTTCTTGGCGTGACCAGCCGGGAGATCTCCGTCGTGGCCGCAGTTGAGCAGCATTTCAAGGACATCGGACACGATCCGGAAGTGATGGACTCCACCTACGAGAACGCGCAGGCCAGGGAAAGGACACAGATCCTTATGGACACCGCCAATCAGGAGAACGGCATCGTGGTCGGCACGGGAGACCTTTCCGAGCTGGCTCTCGGGTGGTGCACCTACAACGGCGACCACATGTCGATGTACTCTGTGAACGCCTCGGTACCTAAGACATTGATCAAGTACCTTGTCCGCTGGGCGGCGACCAATGTGTTCAGGGACAAGCCAGGCAATGCAGGCCGTAGTGCCTCCGAAATCCTGATCGACATCGCCGACACTCCGATCAGTCCTGAACTCATGCCGGCTGACGAGACCGGACAGATCAGGCAGAAAACGGAGGATCTGATCGGTCCTTACGTGCTTCACGACTTCTTCATCTACAACTTCATCCGCTACGGCTACTCCCCGTCCAAGATATTCTATCTGGCCTGCAGGGCATTCGGAGGGGCTGAGAACGGAAACGCCGGGGACAACCATCCGGACATCATTTTCGACAAGGCAACGATCCTGTTGTGGCTCAAGAAGTTCTACTGGAGGTTCTTCAGCCAGCAGTTCAAGCGTTCATGCATGCCTGACGGGCCGAAGATCAGCCTCGTGAGCTTCTCTCCTCGTGGAGACTGGCGGATGCCGTCCGACGCGCAGGTGAACCTTTGGATCTCCGAGCTGGAAAGGATCACGGTCTAGTCCAACTCAATGGTCACGTGCCTGCCAATGCGGAAAAAGCATCCGGCAGGCACGTTTCCGTTAAATGGTCTCTTACAGTCAGACTACAGGGGGAAGACGGTGGCCAGCACCTTCTCGATGACCTGCGGGAAATGCTCCATCTCAAGGACGTGTTCCTTGGCGGCGATGTCGTCCGGAGTGTCATCCGGAGAGATCGGTGTGCGGAACTGTGCGATGATCTCACCGCCGTCCACCTTGCCGCTGACCCAATGGACAGTCATTCCGGTCTCCGCCTCGCCGGAAGCCTTGACCGCCTCATGGACATGATGGCCGTACATCCCTATGCCGCCGAACTTTGGCAGAAGGGCGGGATGAAGGTTGATCATCCTGTGGTCATATTCACGGATCAGAAAATCAGGAATGACCAGCAGGAAGCCGGCAAGGACGATGAAGTCGATTGAATATTCCCTCATCAGCGGCAGAAGCACCTCCTCGCGGTTCAGATCCGCCTTCGGAAGCACCCTTGTAGGCACGCCGAGCCTATCCGCCTTTTCCAGCGCCGGGATTCCCGGCTTGTTGGCAATGACAAGAGCCACATGCACCCTGTCGGAACCGCTGAAGTACCTAATGATGTTCTCACAATTTGTGCCGCCGCCGGACACGAAAACAGCCAACTCTATCATATTCTTAATCAATTATTTCTCTGAAGAGGGAACCTGGCGGATGTTGATGTCCCGCTGAGGGAAAGGTATCTGGATGCCGGCCTCGTTCAAGGCGTTGTAGATCCGTTCGTTGGCAGCAGCCGTGTAGCCGACACGCTGGTCCACAAGAACATATTGCTTGACAACCAGATCGACGCTGCTGTCGCCGAAACCGCCCAGCACCACCTGCACGCCGTACTTCTCGTCAATCACCGGGCGACCGAACTTGTCAGGCTTGCGCAATGGAGCCAAGGCCCTGAGTATCACTTTTCTTGTTCGCTCGACATCCGTTCCGTAGGCGACACCTACAGGTAGTCCGAGGAACTCGTAGGAGTGGTTGCGGGTCAGATTCTTGAAGTTCTTGGCGAACAGCGAGCTGTTCGGTATCGCCATGACGCTGCCGTCGGTAGCCTCGATCTGCGTGCTTTGGTAAGAGATGTTCTCGACTTTGCCTCGGACTCCGTCACACTCAATGTAGTCCCCTACCCGAAGCCGTCCGGACATCAGCTGCACACCATAGAAGAAGTTGTTGAGAATGTCCTTCATGGCGAAACCGAGACCAGCGGCGAGACCGGCGGTGATCACCGACAGGGACTTCGTAGGGATGTTAAGCAAGGAGACCGTCACGATGAAATAGGTACCCCAGACCAGAATGCCGATCACGTTGTTGGCCAGAGTAAGGTTCAAATCGCTTTCCCTGATGATCGTGTATCCGGTCTGATTCAATGTCTTCCTCAGTTTGTAAATCCTGTAAAGCGCTCTCGCGACATAGCAGACGTACTTGAAGGCATAGAACAGACCAACCGCCAGAACTATCTTGGACACAGACAGATGCAGGTACTCGTAGTTAAAGAACGGGTAGAAGAACATGTCCATGCAGATCTCCGTGAGGTCAAACACCTCGGAAGCCAGGTAAAGACAGAATGGTATCGAAAGGAGGTACAGAAGAGGAATGCAGAACATCTCGACCAGATCGTACAGCCACGTGACAAGGATGAAGGAGTCTTTGTCCTTTCCTACATCGTTCCGGTGCTTGATCCGGTAGGCGCGCACCAGCACATCGACTCTTCTGCGACGGTATTTTCTCAAAAGATCATCGCACGCCACAATCAGCTGAAGCACAGTAAGCTGGAAGATCCACCAGATATAGACCTGTAGTCCCAGCAGGCTGTAGCCGGCGATGGCGATGACGAATGTGATGACGGTGACCACAAACGAGGCTATGGCGTAGGTGTTGTCGCTCTTCGGAACCCTCGGCCCGTTGCGGTGGATGGAGGCCCACTGCCAAAAGCCGAAGACAACCAGCAGCGGCGGGAACACCAGCGCGATCAGGCTGTTGGGTATGAATATGATCCTGAACGTGATGACCAGCAGTCCCATCAGCATTATAGGGGTATAGATCCGCATGCCGTAGTTGATCTGCTGGCTGCCGTGGCGTATGAGGAGGGACGCAAGCACCGCTATCAGAAGCAGGGCGAACTCGATCAGAAGCCCGGACGCCATCGTGAAGAAATGCGACGCTGATGAGAGATTCCTCGCCACGCCGATGACTATCACGAACAGGATCGCGGCTCCGAGCATGAATATGGCGGCCTCCCTCTTAAGGAACCATTCCGTCCTGAAGAATCTCACGCGGCGCATCAGCATCTTGACAATCAACATGCTAAGAAGAGTCGCTATGGCAAGGTAGATCAGCACCATGAAAGAGAAACCGATGACAATCGGCCCACGCCACTCACTTCTGACATCAGTGAAATACACCCGGCCATATTTGTCATTGAAATCTTTCACCGCCCTTTGGGAATATGACTTGAGGTTTGTCAGGATCGTCCAGTAATCGTCCTGCCCTTCGATGAATATCTTCTTCTGGACCTGCTTGTAACGTCCCTGGGCATAGTCGTAGGCTTCCTTGAGGCGCTTGTTGGTCGTCTCGTAATACTCATTGTCCTCTATCATGTGGTCACGGATGTCCGTAAACATCTTCAAGAGCATTGTCGAATAGTACAGGCAACTGTCCCTTGCGACCTGTGAGAGACTGTCAAGAGTGAAAGAGTCATGGACATGACTGTCATCCTTGGCGAACAAGCCGAAATGACTGTGTCCGGAATGCGCCGCGTCATCCGAGTGAGTCTGCGAATAGGAATCATTCGGCAGGAGCCGGCTCCGGAGCGTGGCAGCAAGGGAGTCCAGCAACGAAGGCCCCAGACTGTCAGGGAGTTCCACCAACTCGGGAGGAAGCACCTTCAGCGCCATCACCAGCCTGTCGTAACGGTCTATCTCGACATCAAGATAGGAGATGATGTTGTCGTATGGCATCCGGCTCTGCGTGAAGTTATGGTACTGGTCGGTAACCTGCTGCAAGGCATAGGTAAGGTCAAACGTAAAGTCCTGCTTCTGAGAGTAAAGCATCAGCGACAGCTCATTGCAGCTTTGGATCAGCTGCACCAGTTCCTCGTGTTGCCTGTCATCCTGCGACTCGAACGTCATCTGGTTGCGCTCCATCTCAAGATAGGCCTTGCAAAGCTCATAGCGCAGCACCTGGAGCGTCTGTGTCAGGTTCTTCTCATTGAACACCGCCCATGACGGAACAGAAAACATCAGAAGCGCGGCGACCGAGAAAACTATTCTCTTGAATATTCCCATCGTAATAACTATTTCTTTGGTTTATCTTTCACTCAATGTATCGATCAGTTGTCTGTAATGACGGAAGGTGGAGTCCAGCGCCGGCATATTCTCAGGTCTAATCGGCTCGGAAGGCGGGGAGTCCAGTTTCAGCGGATTGACCGGCGAACCGTTCTTCCAGACACGGAAGTCCAGATGAGGGCCGGTTGACATCCCTGTCGATCCTACATAGCCGATGACATCGCCCTGCCGCACCCTTGCCCCGGACCTGATCCCGGAGCCATAGCGGGAAAGGTGCATGTAGCTCGTGGTGTAGACAGAGTTGTGTCTGACCTTGACGGTGTTGCCTCCGCCGTTCGTCCATCCGGCGCTGATCACCGTGCCGTCACCGATCGTCATCACCGGAGTGCCGACCGGAGCCGCATAATCCACCGCCGTGTGGGGTCTGACACGTCCCGTGACTGGGTGCTTCCTGTTGTAGGAGAAGCCGGAACTGATCCTGGTGAACTTGAGCGGAGCCTTCAGAAACTCCTTCCTGAGACTCTCCCCTTTCTCATTCCAGTAAAGATTCCCGCCGTCTCCCTGGTCGAACATGATGGCCGGAATCAGTTTTCCGTCGCGGATAAACTCTGCGTAATAGATTGTGTCAACGGCTATTATCTCATCATCGCATGTTCTCTGCTCGTAAAGTACCCGGAAGCGATCACCGGGCTGCAGACCGAAAAAGTCCACAGACCAGGCATAGATGTCGGAAAGCGGCACTATCAGCTGAGGCGACCTCCCCGCTGCCAGCATGTCATTCCAAAGAGAGGTCCTGATGGTCACGTCAGCATACTCCCTGGTGCTCTCGACCGGCTTGGACCATCTCCAGACCTCAAACGGTTCCGTGGTCCGGAATATTACCCGGTCGATCTTGTTGCTTTCGTAGACAACATACTTCAGGGACGGACCGATGCTGCTTCCTGTCCCGCTGGTGTCGAACTGGCAATAGGCCTGGACCTTGTTGCCAGCGCGCATCTTACGGACATCAAAGACCGTGTCGCACGCCTGCGCCACCCTCAAGGCGTCGCTCATTGAAAGACCGAGGCGGTTCATCAGTCCTGTAAATGTCTCGCCATTCCTCACAACATCCTCGGAAAGATCCAACGAGTCCGGCCAGAAGCCCAGGGGTGGAAGCGTATCCTTCACATCCTCAACCACTTCCCCTTCATCAACCGGAGCTTTTCCCTTGCATCCGGGTAAAAGCAGGGCATAGGTCAGGGGCAAAAAAACAAAAAGATTATAAAGAATTTTTCTTTGCATGACCACAAATTTAAGAAAAACCACCCTTAAAGCCACCGTCAATCGGATAAAATTCGCTAATTTTGCACCCGCGAAACTATGCGGCTTCTAGGCAATAATCGCTTTTTCCCGCATTTAGTAAGCGTTAATATTCTTTTAAGGATTACTAAAGATGAATAGTGACTTTATAGATAAAGTATGAGATACCATAACCATCTGATCAAAACCGTAATCGCCTGTGCGGCGGCACTTGCCATAGGTGCCGCGAGCGGTCTGAACGCACAGACCCCAAGAGCCAGGGTCACGGTGAGCGGCCATATCACCGACAAGGCCTCGGGAGAGACTTTGATCGGAGCCGGGGTCATCACGGACGGCGCGGGAGCCGCCACCAACACCTACGGCTTCTACACATTGACGATCCCTCAAGGGAAAGGAGTCAGCCTGAAGTACTCCTACGTGGGCTACGACGATGTCACCATCACGCTTGACCTGCTCCGGGACACTACAGTCAATGTCGCGCTGAATGCGAACAGCGAGCTGAAGGAGGCGGTTGTCTCGGCGCAGAGGGAATCCGGAATCATGGCCACGAAGATGAGCGCGATCGAGATTCCTATGAATATGATCAAGAACACCCCGGTGCTCTTCGGTGAGGCCGATGTTCTGAAGACAATCCAGCTGATGCCGGGAGTGCAGAGCGGTGCCGAGGGCTTTTCGGGAATATATGTGCGCGGAGGCGGGCCGGACGAGAACCTGCTTCTTCTGGACGGGATTTCTCTCTACAATGCCGAGCATATGCTGGGTCTCTTCTCAATCTTCCAACCAGAGGCCGTGAAGAAAGTGACGCTTTACAAGGGCTCGTTCCCGGCCCGTTACGGAGGCAGGACATCCAGCATCATCGACGTGAGAACCAACGACGGCAACCTTCATGAGACGCACGGAACGGTAGGTGTCGGTGTCCTGTGCGACAAGTTCCACCTCGAAGGGCCGATCGCCAAAGGCAGGACGGCATATTCCATCAGCGCCAGAGGGATGCACACCTTTCTTTTCGACGGCATCCTCAGGGCGGCGAAAGTCCCGGCCAACTACTACTTCTTTGACATGAACGGCAAGCTGACCCACCGGTTCAGCGACAGGGACAGGCTGTTCCTGAACGCCTATTATGGCCGTGACATCTTCCACTTCATGGACGAGGATGAATATGAGATCGCCGGTGGAAGCAATGAATACCGCAAGTACGACGACAAGACCCACATACGCTGGGGCAATCTGCTCACATCAGTGAGGTGGAACCACGTCTTCAACGGCAGGCTGTTCTCCAACGCCACCGTGGCCTTCACCGACTACAGGATGAGGATGGGCTACACGACCAGCGAGAAAAGCCAGGACACTAAATACTTCTACAAGTACAAGTTCGACTACGGCTCCGGCATCAGGGACCTCACCGCCAAGATCGACTTCGACTACACCCCTGCTCCGAGGCACATCATCAAGTTCGGTGGTGAATATGTCAACCATGCCTACATTCCGGAGACCTACACGACCGTTGAGAAGGAAAACGACAAAGGGCAGATGGTCACTGACACGACATATACTAACAAAAAGGAGAAAAACCGCCTCGGACACGAGATGTCCTTCTACATCGAGGATGACTTCACGATCGGCGAATGGCTGACCCTCAATCCCGGCATACATCTGGCGATGTTCCTGACAAGCGGCAGGACCTACTGGTCACCTGAGCCGAGAATGTCCGCCAAGGTGGATTTCGGCAAAGGTGTCAGCGTCAAGGCTGCATATTCAAGGATGGCGCAGTACGTCCACCTTCTCTCCTCGGCTCAGATCACCCTGCCGATCGACCTCTGGGTGCCTATCACCAGGAACATCAAGCCTGTGACGGCGGATCAATACTCATTGGGGTTGTACTACAACGGCCTGCCGGGTTGGGAGTTTTCCGTAGAGGGCTACTTGAAGGACATGCACAATGTGCTTGAGTACAAGGACGGAGTCTCCTTCATGGCAAGCTCGCAGTCCTGGGAGGACAATGTCGTGATGGGCGACGGACGGGCGTACGGCGTAGAGGTCTTCATCCAGAAAACGATTGGAAAGACAACGGGGTGGCTGGGCTACACTCTGGCCAAAAGTGACAGAGTCTTCTCCAACGGACTGATCAACAACGGAGAACGCTATCCTTACCGCTATGACAGAAGGCATAACATCTCTCTTGTCGTGAACCAGCAACTCGGGAAGAAGTGGGATCTCAGCGCGGTGTGGACTTTCGCGACCGGAGGCACCACGACAATCCCGGAAAGGGAGAGCATCGTGATGCTTCCTGACGGAACATTCACGCAGATCGACTATGCTCCGCACAGAAACAACTACCGGTTGCCGCCAAGCCACAGGCTAAACATCGGTGTCAATTACCACAAGCGGCTAAGACGTGGTGAAAGCATCTGGAACTTCGGAGTCTATAACGCCTACAACAGGTTGAATCCGAATTTTGTCTATTACAAGGCCGACACGAGAGGTGATTCAAAATCAAGCCTCTACACAAGGAAGGCGAAACTAAAGTCTGTCACAATCCTGCCTATAATCCCGTCATTCAGCTACACTTATAATTTCTAAAGAGATGAGAGGACTTATTATATGCACAGCAGCGGCCTCCGTCCTGCTCGGAGCCTGTACGAAGGACATTGATTACAACCTGAAAGACATCAAGCCACAGCTGATAGTAAACTCGCAGATGACGGTTGGCGACACATTGCATCTTGTCTATCTGGCGGTAAGCAAGAGTGACCGTGTCGAGAGAATCAAATCAGGTTCGGTCAAGTGCTATGTCAACGGTGTTCTTGTGGCTGACGGAAAACTTGACAACCGTGATGACGACTTGTTCATCAAGGAGGATCTGCACATCTACGGCCACTACTATAGAGACGAGCACCATAAAGATGTGTACACGGCAGGACCCAACGCCGCCGGCAAGACCAACCAGACCAGATACTCCTTCAAGGCCGGTTTCAAGCCAGGTGATGTAGTGAGAATCGAGGCGGAGGCCGATGACGGGGTCTACAAGGCCTATTCGGAAGTGGTCGTTCCAAAGGCGCCGGAATTCAGCATAACCGACACTCTGCGTCAAAAGGATCAATATGGGGATAACGTTTACCGGATCCGTGTCAAAGGCAAGGACATCACCGGTGAGGACAACTTCTACAGGATTCTCTCCGGGTGCTCGTGGATCGACAAAAAAATCAGGTACGCGCACAAAGACGAAGACGCAAGGACCTGGGAAGAGACAAGGGGGTATCGTTTCATCCGCCTTGACAAAGGCAACGACCCGATACTGAACGATGGGGCGCCAGTCGAGGATATTGACCTCGCCGGTGCGTCCGAGAACACATTCAGAGTGTTTTCGGACAGGCAATTCTCCGACGGGACATTCAACATAGGGTTCAGCGTGAATGCCAAAGAAATCTTCATCGGGCCGCACGGACTCCTGAATTATGACCGTTTGGAGTCAGAGAGTAACTTCAAAGTGACCATCCGTGGAATTACCAAAGACGAGTACTACTACCTGAAGGCGCTCAGCATCTACGACTATCTGGACGGAGACACAACACTGACCGAGCCCGTCTCCTTCCCGAACAATGTCGAGGGCGGAATCGGGCTCGTCAGCATAAGCACGGAAAGCGTAGCCACCATCAAGTTCAAAAGAACCTATTATGACTTACGCTACTGGCTTGATAATTAGACTTCCTTGATGATTTCCATACCTTTCCGGATGGCCTCCTCATTCTTAGGGATAAGATGATGGTGGCGCTCCGGCAGGGTCTTCCTCAAGGCGGCAAGCACACTGTCGATCTTCACGACAGGACGGATCTTCAACAGACCTCCAAGCACGATCATGTTGAACGTCTTGATGAGGTTCATCTCCGCCGCGGCGTCCATGGCGTCTATGCGATAGACCTTGATGTCCTTCCGTGTCGGCGGCTCGTTGATTCCATAGCCGTCGTAGATGATGATTCCACCCGGCTTTACCTTAGGCTCGAACTTCTCAAGTGAAGGCTGGTTAAGCACAATGGCGATGTCGTAGCTGGAAAGGATCGGGGAGGAAACCGGATCATCGCTGACAATCACGGTCACATTGGCCGTACCGCCACGCTGCTCCGGACCATAGGCCGGCATCCAGGTGACCTCCTTTCCTTCCATCAGACCGGCATAAGCCAGAATCTTTCCCATCGAGAGGACACCCTGTCCTCCGAATCCTGCAATAATTATCTCATCTGTCATAGCCTTGTCGATTTAAAGTTCTACGCCTTTGTCCTTGAGGTCTCCAAGATGATAGAACTCGAACATATTCTCTTCCATCCACTTGTTGGCCTTCTCCGGGCTCATCTTCCAACCAGAGTTGCAGGTGGACACAACCTCGACGAGGTTGGAGCCCTTGCCCTGCATTGAATATTCAAACGCCTTTCTGATCGCCTTCTTCGTGCGGTTGATGGCAGCCACGGTGTGAACAGCCTGACGGGTCACGTAGCAGGTGCCATCAAGTGTAGCGGCGATCTCCGTGATCTTCAGCGGGTAGCCGTGAAGCGACACTTCCCTGCCGTAAGGACAGGTCGCTGTCTTCATCCCAAGAAGGGTCGTCGGAGCCATCTGCCCACCGGTCATTCCGTAGATAGCGTTGTTGATGAATATGATCGTGATGTTCTCGCCTCTGTTCAGGGCGTGAATCGTCTCGGCGGTTCCGATGCAGGCGAGGTCGCCGTCACCCTGATAGGTGAACACGAGCCTGTCCGGCCAAAGACGCTTGGTGGCGCTGGCGAGTGCCGGCGCCCTACCGTGGGCGGCCTCCTCCCAGTCAACGTCGATGTACTTGTAGGCGAACACGGCGCAGCCTACAGGAGAGATGGCGATCGTCTTGTCGGTCATGCCCATCTCCTCGATCACCTCGGAGACTATCTTGTGCACCACTCCGTGGCTGCAACCAGGGCAGTAATGCATCGGAGTGTCATTCAGCAAGGTAGGTTTCTTATAGACAACCTGTCCTTTCTCGATTATTTCTTCTCTTGTCATTGTGTCTTCAGATTTAGAACAGACGTTTGATCGCATCCACCACCTCGTCAGGATCCGGAATGATGCCGCCCAGACGTCCGAAATGCTGAACCGGAACGCTTCCGGCCACGGCAAGGCGGATGTCTTCGACCATCTGTCCGGCGTTGATCTCAAGCGAAAGGATGCCCTTCACCTTCCCGGCGAGCTTCTGAACTTCCTTCGTAGGGAAAGGCCAGAGGGTGATCGGACGAAGGAGTCCGACCTTGATGCCTTGTGAACGGGCTATCTCGATGCTCTTCTTGGCGATACGGGCAGCGGAGCCGAAAGCCACGATGGCATATTCGGCATCCTCAAGCAGATACTCCTCGAAGCGGACTTCCTTTTCCTCGATCTCCTTGTACTTCTTCTGGATGCGGAGATTGATGACCTCCATCTCCTCGGAGCGGAGTTCAAGCGAGGTGATGATGTTCGGCTTTCTTCCGCCGACACGGCCAGTGGTGGCCCAAGGGCATTCCTTGATGATCTCCTCCTCGGTACGGCGCGGCTTGAACGGAGGAAGCACAACCTTCTCCATCATCTGGCCGATGGCACCGTCCGCAAGTATCATCGCCGGGTTGCGGTAGCGGAACGCCAGTTCAAAGGAAAGATCCACAAAGTCGGCCATTTCCTGCACAGAGGCAGGAGCCAGCACGATGAGATGATAGTCACCGTGACCGCCGCCCTTGCAGGCCTGGAAATAGTCAGCCTGGCTCGGCTGGATGGTTCCGAGTCCGGGGCCACCGCGCATGACATCCACGACAAGCGCCGGAAGCTCGGCTCCCGCCATGTAGGACAGACCTTCCTGCATCAGGCTGACGCCCGGGCTGGAGGATGAAGTCATCACCCTCTTGCCGGTGCAGGCTCCGCCATAGACCATGTTGATCGACGAAACCTCGCTCTCGGCCTGGAGAACAACCATTCCGGTGGTCTCCCAAGGCTTCTCGGCGGCCAAAGTCTCAAGAACTTCGGACTGAGGGGTGATAGGATAGCCGAAATAGCCGTCACAACCACAGCGGATCGCTGCGTGGGCAATGGCCTCATTGCCTTTCATCAAAGTGATTTCCTGATCTGCCATAGCTTAGACTGTTTTAAGACGGTAAACGGTTATACACCCGTCAGGGCAGACTGTCGCGCAGGACGCGCAGCCCGTACAGGTGTCAGCAAGAACCTCGTGGGCGAAATTGTAGCCCTTACGGTTCACTTCCTTGGTCGTAAGAGCAAGGACATCGAGCGGACAGGCGACGACGCAGAGATTGCAGCCCTTGCATCTCTCGGTGTCGACCACGGTCGCTCCTTTCATTTTAGCCATAATACCTTGTTGTTTATTGATTGTACATATCCTTGTTGTAGAAATCCAGGATCTCGTTGGCTATCGCATAGGCGTTGGCCGCCGGGCTTTCAGGATTTATCGCCATGGCCTCCAGATAGTTGTTGATCGCCATCCTCCAGTCACCTTTCTTCCTGTGGGCGTTGCCCAAAAGATAGTAGGCGCGGTCGGACGGTTCCGGAGCGGAGGTGATATATTCATCAAGCAGACGGATCGCCTCGTCAGTCCCGCCTTCCACAAGAATCTTTTCTATTGCCTCTAATTCCATCGTCTAGTCGATGAACAGACACCAGTTGTGGGTGTCCTCGTGGACTCCCTTCTGGATGCCTACGATACGGTTGTAGAGCTTCTCGCTGACCACACCGCACTTGTCCCCCGATGGGAACCTGTAACGGCGTGACACGTCCTCGCACTCCAGGGCCGGCTTGTCGTCGATGCTGCAGATCGGAGTGATCACAACAGCTGTGCCGCAGGAGTTGACCTCATCGAACTCACTGAGTTCCTCGACCTTGATCGGGCGGATCTCAACATCCATCCCCATGTCGGCGGCCACGGTACGGAGACTCAGGTTCGTGATTGAAGGCAGAACACTTCCGGAACGAGGTGTCACATAGGTGTTGCCCTTGATGGCGAAGAAGTTGGACGAGCCGAACTCCTCGATCGTGGTCTTGGTGGCGGTGTCCAGGAACAGCAGCTCACGGTAACCCGTGCTGTGCGCGAGGTTGTAGGCATGCAGTGACTGGGCGTAGTTGCCGCCGAGCTTGTGGCAACCGGAGCCGAACGTCGCGGCGCGGTCGTAGTTCCTTGAGATCACGGCGGTACCTGGAGTCAGGCTCTTGGCTCCTGAATATGTCCCCACAGGCGAGCACATCACGGCGAACATCACATCCTTGGCGGATTGGATGCCCAACTGGGGGTTGATGCCGAAGAGCACCGGACGAAGGTAGAGCGAGGCGCCGCTCGCCTCGTAAGGTGGGAGATATTCAATGTTCTCCTTCACGCAGCGCACGCACATCTCGATGAACAACTCCTCCGACGGGTACGGCATGTCAAGATACCTGGCGCTGTCCGCCATTCTCCTGGCGTTGCGGTCAGGACGGAAAAGCCTTATCTTGCCGTCTACGCCTCGGAATGCCTTAAGTCCCTCAAAGCAAGAAGGGGCGTAATGGAATATTCCCGCAAAGCAGTTGAAACAGATGTTGAAATCCTCCGTCACCACCGGTGACTCCCATTTGCCGTCGATGCAGCGGCTATAGACCAAAGCCCTGGTCTGGGTGTAGCTGAAAGACAGCTTGCTCCAATCGATATTCTTCATTACTATTAATTAAGTGGTTTAGTCTTCTATCAATCTGTCTTTGTTGTAGGTGTGGATCTTCGTCTGGCCGGAAAGGATTATGTAGCCGTTCTCCGCCAGGCTGTTGATCTCATCCTCTCCAGGGAAAACCTCCACAGGGGCGATGAAGCCGATCTTGGCCTTTATCGCGTCCATCAGCATCTTGCTGTGGGCGATGCCGCCGGTCAGAAGTATCGCGTCCACCTTGCCGTCCGCCGTGGCGGCCATCGCGGCGATGTACTTGCAGATGTTCAGGACATAGGCCTTGAGGAAAACCTGGGCCAGCTCGTTGCCGTCATTGGCCATGTTCTCGACATCGAGCATGCTGTTCGTGCCGAAGTAGGCGACCGCTCCTCCCCTGCCTATGAGCTTCTTCTGGATCTCCTCCTTGGTGTATTTCCCACTGAAGCACATGTCGATCAGTTCGAACGGAGGGCAGCAGCCGGCTCTTTCCGGAGTGATCGGGCCGTCACCGCCGAGGCCGTGGTTGGTGTCGATCACCTTCCCGTTCCTGTGAAGCGAGATTGTGGCTCCGCCTCCCATGTGTGCCACGATGAGGGTGACATCATTGGTCTTGTGCCCGTGCTCACGGAGGTATCTTCTCACAATAGCCCTTGAGTTGAGGGCATGAAAGAGTGTCTTTCTGGTGAACTCAGGGATACCTCCCATCCTGCACTCCGGCAGCATCTCGTCCGCCATAGGAGGGTCTGCGATGTAGGCCACACACTCACCGAAGCGCGGTGTCAGATGCTTTTCCGCCCGGATCTGGTTGATCTCCTTGGCGACATCGTCCGCCAGAATGGCGCTCAGGTTGCAGGCATGGTTCCCGTCGCGGCAGCTTTTCAGGACATCACGCATGTCCTGGTTGACGCTGTAGACACCTGTGATGACAGGCACGATCAGACCGCCGCGTGCCATCACGATGTCCACGTCCTCAAGCGGAATGCCTTTGGAGGCCATGAAATCCTTGATCGCCTTGTGGCGCATGTCGGACTGATCCATTACGGAAGGATATTTGGCGACATCCTCCGCGGTGTGTTCCAGTTTCGTGTCGAACACACGGACACCGTCGGAAAAATAGCCGAGTTTCGTGGTCGTAGACCCCGTGTTGATGATAAGAATGTTCCCCTTCTGAGGGATGTCTGTTGACTTTGTCTTGTTATCCATCGGATGTAAGGCTTTATTACGGCTCCAATTTATTACATTTTTTCAACAAAACCAATAAAATCTTCATTTTTTATAACGTTTTACGCATTTATGACGAAAAATTTGATTTCAAGATGTGGTTTTCAATTAATAATTTGCAACGATGCAACTCATCCTCCATGGGCTACACCTCCAATTATTAGCGGCTTCGTTATTCATCATGAGAAAGAATAATTGTAACTTTGCGGAAAAGGAGTAAATGAGTATGGAATCTTTCAAGGAACTGGCGCGGAGGCGCAGAAGCCACAGATCCTTCACGGACGAGTGTGTCAGCGAGGAGGATGTCAGGACAATCCTGAGGGCAGCATTGATGTCACCTACGGCAAAGGGGCAGAGAAAGTGGCGGTTCGTGGTCACGGACAGCAAGGATAGGATAAGCCGGCTTTCGGAAATACGCGAGGCGGGGTCACAGTTTGTCGCCGGGGCTCCGGTTGTCATCGCCGTTCTGGGCGAGCCTCGGGAGCAGGAACTGTGGATTGAGGACGGCGCCATAGCGGCTGTCTCGATGCAGTACCAGGCCGAGGATCTCGGACTTGGCTCCTGCTGGTGCCACGTCAGGGGAAGAAACAGCAAGGAGGCTGGAGTGAGCGCCGAGGAGAAGGTGAGGGAGATTCTCGGAATCCCGGCGGAATGCTCCGTGCTGTGCCTGATCGCCGTCGGGCATCCTGCCGACGAGCGCAAGCCTCAGGATGAGAACGCTCTGAAATGGGATCGGGTAAGCTATGTTCATTGAGCCGGTAGCGCGTTTCATCTCGCCGTTCAGGACCAAGTTCGGGATCCCGAGGCAGGCCGGGTTGGTTCCTGAGCTGAAAGGCCGGATTGTGTTCGAGCCTCGGTTCCGGAGCGCTGACGCTGTGCGGGGGCTCGAAGGGTTTGAATATATCTGGCTGATCTGGGGGTTCACAGGGAACAAGCCTCGGTCGGCTGCCGAGGCGACTTCCTCGGTCACCGAGAGAGAGACATTCCAGGCGACCGTGAGGCCGCCGAGGCTGGGCGGGAACGAGAGGATCGGGGTCTTCGCGAGCCGCTCCCCATTCAGACCCAACGGTTTGGGGCTTTCGTCAGTCATGCTGGAATCCATTGAATATGATGCCAAGGATCCGGACGGCAAGCCTGTCGGGCCGGTGATCAATGTTCTTGGAGCGGATCTGATGGACGGGACACCGATCTACGACATAAAGCCTTACGTCACCTACGCGGACAGCCATCCGGAGGCGGCATCGGGATTTGTCGATGACAAGAAATGGAGGCCGTTGAAGGTCGTGTTCGCGGATGAGGTCACTGAGCCTTTCGAAGTAGCCGGATGGACGAAAGCCGATGTTGCCGCCCTGGAAGAGGTGTTGGCGCAAGACCCGAGGCCAAGTTACCAGAACGACCCCGACAAAGTCTACGGAATGATATTCAATGATATGGATGTCAGGTTCAAGGTCGATAGTGATGTCCTGACCATTGTCGAAATCAAGCATCCGAAGGCCGAAGGCTGATCAACAGACATAAACAAAACGAACGAGAACAAATGAAGCAATACCCGTCACTGGAGATAGTCCCACCTCTCAAAGGGATTACAAAAGAAGAGCTCCTGAACGACATAAGACCGTTCATCGAGTTCAATCCCAAATACATAAACGTGACCTGCCACAGGGATGAAATCACTTACGAGGAGCAGCCTGACGGTTCCTACAGGAAACACATCGTCCGCCGCCGCGTCAGCGAGACCGCCGTCTGCGGGGCAATCCAGTCCGAATTCAAGGTCAATGTGGTACCCCACCTCATCTGCGGTGGGCTGACCGCCGAACAGATCGAGTTCCAGCTACAGGACTTCAAGTTTATGGGAATATCCAATGTCCTGGCCCTGAGGGGAGACTGTCTCACGGGCGAAAAACGCTTCTCCCCTGTCCCTGGAGGTTACGACCACGCCAACGAACTTGTGGAGGCGATCCGCCGTTTCGAAAAGGAGAACGGATGCGAGGGCTTTTTCAGAATCGGAGTCGGAGGCTATCCGGAGAAGCATTTCGAGGCCGCGAATATGGACGAGGACATCGCGAACCTCAAGCGCAAGGTCGATGCCGGAGCGGACTACATCACAACCCAGATGTTCTTCGACAACCAGGTCTTCTATAAATTCGTGGACAGATGCAGGGCGGCAGGAATCTCCGTCCCGATCATCCCGGGACTGAAGCCGCTCTCAACTCCAAAGCAAGTGAGACTGCTCCCGGAATCCTTCTCAATAGACATTCCGTTCGAACTCACAAGCGAGATCTCAGCCCATGAGAACGACAGACAGGCGGTCTATCAAATAGGTCAGGAATGGGCCGCCGCTCAATGCAAAGACCTTCTGGCTCACGGAGTTCCCGGTGTTCACTTCTACACGATGGGCAAGTCCGCCAACATCATCGGAATCCTGCGGGAGTGTTTCTAAACAATCAATGAATATACCAACGCGATGCACGACATCAGGACCGAACTATCCAAAAGAATCCTCATCCTAGACGGAGCGATGGGTACGATGCTTCAGCGCAAGGGCCTACAAGGCAACAGCGAATCATTCAACCTCACCAATCCCGAAACGATCGGTGAGATACACAATGAATATATTGAAGCGGGAGCTGACATAATCACGACCAACTCATTCAGTGCCAACAGCATCTCGCAATCTGAATATAATCTGTCAGAGAAAGCCGGGCAGATGGCCGAGGCCGCCGCGCGGATAGCCCGCAAAGCCGCCGATGAGGCTCCACGCAAGATTTGGGTGGCCGGAAGCGTCGGGCCGACAAGCAAGTCATTGTCCCTTGCCCAGAACATCAACGACCCGATTTTCCGTCCATATTCATTTGACGGGATGGCGGAGGCGTTCGAGGTTCAGATCAGAGGACTTGTAAAAGGTGGAGTGGATCTGCTGCTGTTTGAGACTTGTTTTGACGCCCTCAACACGAAGGCGGCCTTGTATGCGATCGGACATATTCCCGAAGCATCGGATATTCCGGTAATGATTTCTGCGTCAATGAGTGACCGCAGCGGGAGGACGCTTACGGGGCAGACTATGGAGGCATTCTACCGCTCTGTCCAGCACTGCTCGCCGCTGTCGTTCGGGCTCAACTGCTCGCTGGGGGCGGAGGAGATGATTCCGCTGATCGCCGAGGTCGCATCCTTCGCTGCCTGTGCGGTGAGCTGCTACCCTAACGCCGGGCTGCCGAACGAGATGGGTGAATATGACGAGACACCTTCCCAGATGGCGGAGTCCGTGCGGAAAATGGCGCTGGCAGGGTCTGTGAATATTGTGGGAGGATGCTGCGGCACGACTCCTGAACACATCAAGGCTGTGGCCGAGGCGGTTAAAGGAATATCTCCGAGAGCGATTCCTGAGCCGGATGATGTACTCTATGTCAGCGGATTGGAAAGCGTGGCGGTTGACAGGAGGAATAACTTCACGAATGTCGGGGAAAGAACCAATGTGGCGGGCTCACGCAAGTTCGCGAAACTGATCGCAGCCGGGGACTACGAGACCGGGCTTCAGATCGCCGCCGGGCAGATTGAGAACGGGGCGAGCATCATCGACATCAATATGGATGACGCTATGCTGGACTCCAGGCTTGAGATGGAGAAGTTTCTGCGTTATGTGTCAAATGATCCGGCTGTGGCGAAGGCCGCGATAATGATTGATTCCTCGCATTGGGAGACGTTGGTGTCGGGGCTTAAAAACGCCCAAGGGAAATGTATCGTGAACTCCATATCACTTAAAGAAGGAGAGGAGACATTCATCAAAAAAGCGCGTGAGATCAAGGCGTTGGGTGCGGCTATCATCGTGATAGCGTTTGATGAGGAGGGGCAGGCCACGACTTACGACAGGAAGGTGGAGATCTGCCGGCGGGCATATTCATTGCTGACTTCCAAAGTCGGGGTTCGGCCTTGTGACATCATATTCGATGTGAATGTGTTGCCTGTGGGAACGGGGATTCCGGAGCATTCGAGGTACGGGATTGATTTCATTGAGGCGGTGCGGTGGATCAAGGGGAATCTGCCGGGGTGTCGGACTTCGGGAGGTATTTCAAATCTTTCGTTTTCTTTCCGTGGGAACAATACTGTACGTGAAGCCATGCATTCGGTGTTTCTTTACCATGCTATTTCGGCGGGGCTTGATATGGGGATTGTGAATCCGGGGATGTTGCGGGTTTATGATGAGATTGAGCCGGGGTTGCTTAAGTGTGTGGAGGATGTTATTCTGGATTCGGATGCCGAGGCTACGGATCGGTTGATTGAGAAGGCTTCGAGGATTATGGTGGAAAAGGATGCTGTTGGGGTCGGTTCCGGGTCGGAAAGGGCAGAGGCGACCTACGCTTCGCGCCCTATCCGGGTAAAGGGTCGCCTCACCCTTTCCGACCCGGAGCCGACAGGTGCAGATTCTGGTAATATATCTTCCGCAAATGGCAATTCGGCAGTTGGTGACAGCTCGAGCGCTTCGATGGTCGCTGAGCCTGCCGAAGCGACTGTGGAGGAGAGGCTGGTCAGGGCGTTGGTCAAGGGAGATTCCTCGGGGCTGGAGAGTGACATCAATGAGTGCCTGACCAAGTACGAGAAGCCTGTGCAGATCATTGACGGGCCGCTGATGAGCGGGATGGCCCGGGTCGGGGAACTGTTCGGGGCGGGAAAGATGTTCCTGCCTCAGGTGGTAAAGTCGGCCAAGACAATGAAGAATGCGGTGGCTCTGCTGCAACCATACATCGAGGCAGGGAGTGAAAAGTCGGAGGTGAAAAAGCCTCGGATCGTGTTCGCTACCGTCAAGGGGGACGTGCACGACATCGGGAAGAACATCACGGAGATCGTGCTGAGCTGCAACGGCTTCGAAATCGTGGATCTTGGGGTCATGGTACCGAAGGAGACGATTCTGGAGAAGGCGGCGGAGACCTCCGCGGACCTTATCGGGGTCAGCGGGCTGATAACGCCCTCGCTATACCAGATGGAGGAGATCTGCAAGGAGATGACGGCCAGAGGGTTGGACACTCCCCTGCTTGTGGGCGGAGCCGCTGCGTCGGCGCTCCACACAGCTGTCAGGCTGGCGCCCCTTTACGGGCATGTGTTCTATGGCCAGGACGCATCCGCAAGCGCGGTGCTTGCAAACCAGCTTATCACGGACAGAGAAGGCACAGAGGCCGCGGAGCATAAAAAGCAAGAGCATCTTCGTGAACTTTATGCACAGTCTTCACAGAAAAAGGCCGGTCACAAGCCCGTCGAACCGTTCCCAGCCTTCAGTTTCATTAAGGGGGAACCATTCGGGAACATATCGGGGAAGAGGCTCGGCATAGAGGAAGTGGAGCCGTTCTTTGACTGGAATATGTTCGCTGCGATCTGGGGAATAAAAAGTGGAACAGGACACGACGAACTGAGGAAACTCCATGCCGACGCACATAAGGAAATTGATAGACTAAAGAACGGAAACGCTTGTCGGATAACCATTTCGGCAAGGTTTGACGGATGTCATAGCGAAGGGGACGACATTGTCTCCAAAGATTTCCGGCTGCCGATGCTCCGGCAGGAAGGCGAACGGTCACTGGCCGATTTCGTTCCGCCTAAGGAATATGGGTTCGAGTCGCCTATGGGGATGTTCGCGATTTCCGTGCGCACCGAATCACATCCATCCGGATGCGACTGTCCGGCTTGCGGCACGGAATACGGACCGATGCTTGCCAGGGCCGTGCGGCTGACTCTTGCCGAGGCGGCGTCCGAATGGCTAAGCGGGCATATTCATAAAGAATTGCCACCTGAGTTCAGCAGTGCGAAGGTCATCAAGCCTGCGGCGGGGTATTCAAGTTGCCCGGACCACACGCTGAAGCGGGATGTCCTTAGGTTGCTGCCTGAATCAGAGAGGCTTGGCATCACGCTGCTGGACAGTTGCGCTATGATTCCGGACGCCAGCATCTGCGGACTCATATTCATTCATCCGGAGGCCACTTATCCCGAAATCCGCCGCGTCTGCCAGAAGGCGATTGATGAATATGCCCGCAGGCGTGGTATGTCTGACTCCGAGAAGGCGCTCTTCCTGGGGCATCTGCTTTAGTACGCCATATTCCACATGGCATTCTGGGCCGCTCCGCTCTTGGAGGCGTCCATCTTGCCGAAGTTCCAAGTGAAGGAGAGGATAATCCTGCGGCCGAGCACATTGGTGTAGGAGTTCTGGACGTAGTCATCCTGCACGATGCGCCTCAGCGACTTCGCACTATCAAGCAAATCCTGAACGGTAAGGGTGATGTTGAAAGACTTTATGTTCTTTCCGACACTAAGGTTCCAGCGTACATAATCATCGTCATACCCAGAACCATAACCTCTTTGGATCACATAGGCAAACTCCGACTGAAACTCAAATTCGTGAGGTGATGTGTAGGATGGGCGAATATTCAAGAATGTCTCCCAATAGTTTGTGTTCGCTCTTGAATCCAGAGAGTATCTGGATCTTGAATTGTTGACCGCAGGGGCGAGTTGCACGGAAAATCGTTCCAGATTCAATGTTAACTCAATACTCAAATCAGTTCTGAGGATCCTGGTCAAGCTTTCCTGGAACCCGCTTTGACCGGAATAGAAGCGATCCCCGGAAGCGTCGCCCCAGAAATTATCCATAAAACCGGTGTAGTCGAAAGAGTCCAGGTCAATTCCGTCAAGCGAGCCTTTGCTTTGGTAACTGACGGATCTGTTGATCGCAAGTCCACCACTAACAGAGAGTTGCAGTTTTCCATCCTTAGACAACGGAGTGAAGAAATTGAAGTCAGTGCTGCAAGTATAGGACGGCTTCCTCGTGTTCACCGGAATCGAATATCTGATACTGTTCTTATCAAACCAGATGGCGGACACCTGTGAATTGGAGGAATAATCTCCGAACATCCAACCATTGAACCTGGCCTTTCCCCATGAGCCTCTATAGGAAGCTGTTGCCGATTCGGTCGTCACCGGCTTGAGGTAGATGTTTCCCGTCGTGATCCTTGTCGGATTGACAATGTTGAATGTCGGCACAATGCTAGCGGAAGAAGGTCTGGCCGTTCTGCTGGACAGTCTGAAATACACATTGTTGTTCTTGTCGGAATATCTCACGTTCACAAAAGGAGAAAACGTTGTCTGCCACTCGCCGACACCAGTCTTGGTGTCAAGCCCGAAAGAACGGGCGTAGTTCTCGTTCTTGTAGAGCCTTGCCTGACCTCCGAACTGAATATTGGTCTTTCCTTTGTTGTACTGAGCCAAAAGTTGCCCATTATTGGAGAAATAATAGTTGTCCGACACCGATGAGTAATAGTTATTCACGGAGCCATCGACGTTGTTGGTCGCGTCACTGGTTGACTTCCTTACACTATAGCGTGAGCTCAATGTGGCTGACAGCGCCCAGTTCTTGCCGAACGGCTCGACGTATTTGAGCGATCCGCCTATGTCACTGTAGCTGCCGTCCTTGTCGTAAGTCAGATCACGTATGTCCTCATTGCCAGAAGAGGCGAACGTTGTTTTTGAATATTCGGTTGATTTTCCGTCGTTCGCACTCAAAGTGTAGTCTATATCAAGGGTTATCGCCCGTCTGTCCTTGCCAAGCTTCTTGATCCCGACGCTCAAATCACCTCCGGTGGAGATTCCACTCTTCTTTGAGAGTGAGTTTGACACCGAACGGTTTCTCTCCTCACCTTCCATAAGTGAATGTGTGTTACCGGTGGAGTTTAAGTCATAATCATACCAAGAGAAGGATGGTTCAAAGTAAAGCGATGTCTTCTTCCTGTTTTTCTTTTTGAACTCGGCACGTACTGTGAACTTGTCCAGATTGCCGTTCTCGACCTCGTCCGAAGTGTCAAAAAGGTCTCCCTCCTCTTTGAACGATGTCCGGTCTGTCCTCGAATGCTTGTCCACGTTCTCCGACGAATATACAACCGAGGCATCTGTGGTGAAGCCTTTTATGGCATCGGAGTTCAGATTCGTTCCCACCTGCCATCTCTTGTGCATTCCGTTGTACGGCAATGACGGAATCTCGCTCTCGTTACCGTCATACATAACAAACATCCCGGATCCTGGAGCCATAAAATTATACCCGCTGGCGATGCTCGTGACCTGATTCTTCTCTCCGTAGGCCGAGACCATAGCCGAGCCGCTGAAGAGCAGATCCTTTTTTTCCTTGAAGCCGTTGCCGTCCTTGCCGTAAGCGGTCGTTCCCCCGGACAGCTTCGCGTTGCCGAACCACCCGCTCTTATACTCCTCCTTCAACTCCACATCCATCACCTTCTCCTTTTCACCTTTTATGCCGGTGAACTCTGCGGATTCCGATTCCTTGTCAATGACCTTTACCTTGTCCACTATCCTGGCAGGTAGGTTGTCGAGAGTGGCCTTGTTGTCACCAAGGAAGAATGTCCTTCCTCCTACCGTGATCTTGCTTACCTCCTTGCCGTTGACCTTGACGGTTCCGTCCTCGCCTACCTCAACTCCAGGCATCTTCTTAAGCAGATCCGCAAGGTTGTCATTGGACATAACCCTGAAAGAAGAGGCGTTATAGATAAGGGTGTCGCCCTTCATCTCCATCGGTGTCCCGACAGCCGAAACAGACGCCGCCTTCAGCACCTTGTCGTCCGGCTGCATAAGAATAGTCTTCGCGTCATAGTTGTCTCTGACATAAATCTTCCGATAGACAGGCCTATACCCAAGATATTCAACGCAAAGCATATGCTCGCCTTTCGCCACTTTCTTCAACTCAGCCTTGCCGAGCGTGTCCGTCAGAGCGAAACTGGTGATGACAGTGTCCTTAGGATGCCTGAGATACGCCGAAGCGAACGCGATAGGCTCCCGCGTCAGCGAGTCAAGGACCTGCGCCTTCACCGTGAATGAAGTGCGTCCGAACATATCTTCAGATATGGCGATCTGAGCATCAAGCCTGGCTGTAAAAGACGCGGCGAAAAGCAAGGCGAGCGCGATGTATATTCCTTTCATCTAATTAAGCGGCAACAGAAATAACCCTCTATTTATGAATATGAACGCTTATTTGACGGGGATGCTGCGGCCCGGTTTTCCGAAACTCAATTTGGCGTCAACCTCGCGGATGTCATCATCCGAGAACTTGATAGTCCATTTCGGCATCGTCATCAGTTCGAAAAGCGCGGCCTCGGTCATCGGAGCCGTGTAACGTATGCGGATGCATGGCTCCAGATCATCGTTAAGGGTGAGGTATGTTCCCAGAACCCCTTCATGGGAGGACAGATGGTTGCTGAGGAATGGCATCCCTCTCTTCACGATAGGCTTCTCGTAGTTGCGGTCAACGATCTCGTACCACCACTGGGCCGTGTCAAGATTGGTTTCACGGGCATACTCAGCGGCGAACTGGTCGAACATCATCCTTAGGTAGTCTGGAGTGGAGATCATGGTGCTTCCCTTCTCCAAACGGATGAACTTGAATCCTAGATCCATCGTCTTGACCCCGCCGCCGTGAACCGGCATCTCAAGGGTCTTCTTCTCGACAATATTCTTAAACCACGCCTCGTCCAGATCCTCGTCAGGCGCCATGTACACTTTGACGATGAGAGGGCACTCGTAGATGGACTCCAGACCGAATATCTTCTTTTCCGTGAGTCTCATCTGCATTCCGAGGTAGTTGAGGTCGAGTTTGTCGAACATCTTTTCCGTCCTGATGGTCACGCACTTGAGCGAGTCGTATTGCTCCGGCTCCAGGCTGTTGACCCTGAACTTGGAAGGGACGAAGATCAGAGCCTCGACCTTCGCGGCGTCAATGGCGTTGGCGTCATAGGTGACCACGACCGTGTGGCTTCCGACGAATGTCCTGACTCCATGGACTCCAGCCACCTTCTCCATCCTGGCCTTGAAGGCCATCGAACTGCCGAAGCACTTGACCGACTTGAGGCCTTCCATCCTGACCGTCTCCAGTTTCATTCCCGGTTCTATCCCCCACTTCTCGTCGATTGTAGGCACCTCGAACTTTCCTCCGATGATGAACGCTATGGCGACAGCCACGACAGTCAGTACCGCAGGAATATACTTGGCTGACTTGCAGCGTTTTCCATCAACCTCCTTTCTTACGCCGACACTGAGGGCGCCAAGAGGGCAGGAGGCGACACACTCGCCGCAAAGGGTGCAGTCAACAGAATTGACCTTGCCTTCAAATGACGGGACATCAATATTATAAGGACAGTTCTTCTGGCAGAGACGGCAGTTGCCTTTGCATTTGCCGTTGTCGATAACCACGCCGAGCAGCTGCGGCTTTGGCCTTCCGCAAAGGATCTCCAGCAGGTAACCGAGCAGACACATGGCTCCAAGCAGCCAGACCCAAGGCAGCTGTAGTCCGAGAAGGCCAAGAATCCACCACACACCCACCAGCACGACCATCCACACCCAGAATTTGAGGGAGTTGCAGATCGCTCCGAGCGGGCAGATGTACTTGCACCAGAACCTGTCCACAAAAAGACCGGGGATAAGCACAAGCGCCAACGCGGCGACGGACATCCAAAGCGTGATCTCACCCTTGAATCCCGTGGCCGTGGCGTAGTACGGGTCGAAATTCTTGCAGAAGAGCTCGCTTGCGGTCAATGTCATGTAGAAGGTGATGAACAGAAGCACGTACTTCACGATCCTCAGCACCTTGTCGGCGACACTGCGCTCATTGATGTTGAAGGCGTTGAACCCGATGGCCTGCCTGAGTTTCTTCAGTAGATCCTCCACCGTTCCGACGGGACAAAGATAGCCGCAGAACAGCTTGCCGAGAAGCACGACAGCCGCCGCGAGGACAACACCCATCGCGATCTGCATGCTTGTCATCGAGCAAGGCAATGAACCGTTGGCGAAATAGGTTCCCAATGCCTCCAGGCCGCCGAAAGGACAGTATTTTTCCGGATCCGGAGCATTCATGTCAGTGAACACGAGCGAAGCGAGTCCGCTCAAGAAGAAAACCAGCAGCGCCAGCACTCCCCACTGGAGAAGATACTTCGGCCAATTGGACTTGAAGGTAGATTTCTTTGCCATATCAATGTGTCATTTATCGTCACGGACATAGTACCTTTCGGCACACATCCCGAATTCTGCGAATATACAATTAAAATCCTTCAAAACACACATTTCCGAAGCTAAATAATCATTAACGCTTACTAAATTATGGCAAATCAACAGAACGAACGCAAAACCGGACAATCGGGCGCGATCCTGCATCATATATTCGGGAATAATTTGGAATATCGACTTAATTTCCTACATTTGCCCGCTACATTTAATAACACTATTTTTAGATAGCTTATGTTCAAGATTCTTGAAAGAGTGATGCTGACTCCAAACATCTGCAAGATGGTGGTGTCGGCTCCAAGGATTGCCGAGGCCGCCAAACCTGGGCAGTTCCTGATTGTCCGCTCCGACGAAAAGGGCGAACGCATACCACTTACCATCAGTGACTACGACAGGGAGAACGGCACGGTGACCATCGTCACCCAGCTCATAGGAGCGTCATCGGCCGCGATCATCTCCAAGGCCGAAGGCGAGTTCTTCAGCGATGTCGTGGGACCTCTGGGCAACCCTTCCGCCTTCGTTGACAAGACGGATGAGGAGCTGAAAGGCCAAAGGTACATATTCATCGCCGGCGGTGTCGGCACCGCTCCGGTCTACCCTCAAGCTAAATGGCTGCACGAGAGAGGCATAGCGGTCGATGTCATCATCGGAGCGAAGACCAAGGATCTTCTTATCTACAAGGAAGAGCTGGCCTCCGCCTGTGACAACCTTTACCTTTGCACTGACGACGGTTCGGAAGGATTCCACGGAATGGTCACCGGCCTGCTTGAGAAACTGGTCAATGAGGGTAAGGAATATACCCAGGCAGTGTCAATCGGCCCTATGATCATGATGAAGTTCTGCACCCTGACCTGCAAGAAACTCGGCATCCCTGAGGACGTGAGCCTGAACATGCTGATGGTGGACGGCACGGGGATGTGCGGTGCATGCCGCGTGACCGTGGCCGGAAAAGTGAAGTTCGCATGCGTGGACGGTCCTGAGTTCAACGGCTATGACGTTGATTTCGACGAGGCCATGAGGCGTCTCGGACAGTACAGGCCCGAGGAGACGGAGGTTAAATCTAAAATGGGAATATAATGGCACAGAGAATACCAAGAGTACCGGTACGCGAGCAGGATCCGAAGGTACGCGCGCATAATTTCGAAGAGGTCTGCTACGGCTACAACCTTGAGGAAGCCACGACAGAGGCCTCACGCTGTCTCCATTGCAAGAATCCCCGCTGTGTGCAGGCCTGCCCTGTCAGCGTGAAGATTCCTGAATTCATCGCCAAGGTGGCCGCAGTTGACATCGCCGGAGCCGCCGCCATCATCGCCGAGGACTCCTCCCTTCCAGCCGTCTGCGGACGTGTCTGCCCGCAGGAGAGTCAGTGCGAGGGCAGCTGCATCCTCGGTGTCAAGGGTGAGCCGGTGGCCATCGGAAAGCTGGAAAGGTTTGTGGCTGACTACTCTGCCACGACCGGCGCCAATCCTGTCGAGGCACCAGCCGCTCCGACCCCTGGCCGCGCGAAGGTTGCCATCATCGGTTCCGGACCTGCAGGCCTGGCCTGCGCCTCCGACCTCGCCAAGAAAGGCTACGATGTCACGATCTTCGAAGCCCTCCACAAGGCCGGCGGTGTGTTGGAATATGGCATCCCTGAGTTCAGGCTTCCTAAGGACACCGTCCTCAAGCGCGAGATCGACGCTGTCAAGGCGCTCGGAGTCAAAATAGAGACCGATGTGATTGTCGGAAGGACGGTCACCATCGACCAGTTGATGGACAAGGAAGGCTACAAGGCCGTGTTCGTCGGCACGGGAGCCGGTCTGCCGAAATTCATGGGCATTCCTGGCGAGAATCTCAACGGGGTTTTCTCCGCCAATGAGTTCCTGACGAGAAACAACCTTATGAAGGCTTTCCGCGAGGACTATCTCACCCCGATCCACGCCGGGAAGAAGTGCTGTGTCGTCGGTGGAGGAAACGTGGCGATGGATGCCGCGAGAACAGCCCTGAGGCTTGGCGCCGACACCACCATAGTCTATCGTCGTACCGAGAACGAGCTTCCTGCAAGAAAGGAGGAGGTACATCACGCCAAGGAGGAGGGCATCGACTTCCAGATGCTTACCAACCCGGTAGAGATCCTCGGTGACGAGAAAGGCTGGGTAAGGGCGATCAAGTGCATCAGGATGGAGCTCGGTGAGCCTGACGCAAGCGGCCGCCGCTCCCCTGTCCCGATCCCTGGCTCAGAGTTCGAGATTCCGACCGAGACTGTGATCATGGCCTTGGGTACCGCTCCTAACCCTCTGATCGTGAATACGACCAAAGGCCTCCAGGCCACACGTCGCGGCGGACTTGAGGCTGACGCCGAAGGCCGCACCACCAGAGAAGGCATCTTCGCCGGCGGTGACGCCGTGACCGGAGCCGCCACCGTAATCCTCGCCATGGGTGCGGGTCGCAAGGCTGCGGCGGCCATTGACGAATATCTCAGTTCCAAGTAACTGAGATATACTTCACCCCCAGTCACTCCGTGACAGCCCCGGTGGGGCACGGGGAAAGGATTCCCCGAATCCCCTTCGGTCGCTACGCTCCAATTACCTATATTCTTAAGTAATCATATTTTTAGGAATTTGAATAGTTACCAACTGCAATAATCCCCTTCGGGTGATCCTCCCCGCTAAAGCGGGTCCCCTCCCTCTTCGGGAGCCAAAGTCACCCAAAGGGGATTATCGCATTTAAACTTACATATTCATTTATTTTATCGAAATCCATTCCCCGTAGTACCTGCCTGCCCTTAATTATCAGATATGATATTATGCTGTCATGTCCTATCATTTTACATATTCAGAAATATTTACTAAATTTGCCATGATTGTCCGAAAGGATTTATGATGAGGAAATTGTCCATAGTGCCGATCTTTCTGGCGATGATGATGGTGACGCTGGCGACTGTGCTGCCGCACCATCACCACGAAACCATGATCTGCATCGCGGAGGAAGTCTGCGGACTGGACGGCTGCATAGACGATGCGCACACTCATCATTCGGACGCCAACCACAACGAGGACGAGAGCCATTGCGTGGCGCACAAACCATACTTCCCGTCGGAAACACTGCATGTTGACCACCAGGACTACGACGGCGACGAAGCCAACATATCCCCAATCCTCGCCGCTCTTGCCAACCTTCTGACAATCAACCTCGAAAGCACGGTTTATGAATATGCTTCCGGGGACATCGTACCTAAAATGGCGCCGCCGCTTGTCTGCTCTTTGGCGCCTAACGCCCCACCGGTCATCGCATAACTTTACGGTTTACGTATATTCCTTGAATTCAAGGAATTAGATAAAGTCGTAGGGTAAGTCTGTAGCACAGGATCCTGTTAAATCCTGGCTTACAGCTATTCATGCACCACAAATACTTGATATAATATTCATAAAATGAAAAGAACAATACTATTGACAATGGCATTCTGCGCGGTTCTGGCAGGATGCGACAACCATTCCAATCACGAAGGACATGACCACGGACATGGCGTGGAGGCTCACGAGGGGCATGATCACGGACACGATCACGACCATGAAGGGCACAGCCACGAGGGGCATGACCACGGTCACGAAGGCCACGATCACGGCAACAAGGGCCACGACGGCGAGATCGTGGTGAACCTTGAGCGACAAAAGACATTCGGGATAACTACCGAGACAGTGACCGCCGGGGATTTCGCCGAGGTTATCCACACGAGCGGGCAGATACTGTCTGCGATGGGAGACGAGATGACAGTCGTGGCAAAGACCTCAGGCGTCATCAGTTTCGGAAGACTGACCGAGGGTTCGGCTGTGGGAAAAGGCGGGCAGATCGCCACTATCTCGTCCAAGGAACTGGGCGGCGGTGACCAGCTGGCCAAAGCCAAGGCCACGTTCGAGGCCGCCAGGAAAGAATATGAGCGCGACCTCCAGCTCAGCAAGGACAACATTGTCAGCGAGAGCCACTTGGACCAGAGCAGACTTGCCTTCGAACAGGCCAAGGCCGAGTACGACGCCCTGTCCTCCAACACCTCCAAGGACGGGAATGTCTGCGTCACTTCCCCGATCGGCGGATACATAAAGAAACTGAGCGTGGGCCAAGGCGATTTCGTGGAGACGGGAACCCCGGTCGCCGTTGTCAGCCAGAACAGGAGGCTCAGGCTCCGCGCCGACGTGTCCGAGAAATACTACGGACTTCTTAGCGGCATCAAGGACGCCAACTTCTCGACATCCTACAGCGACGCGGCCTACAGCCTCAAAGATCTCAACGGCAGGCTCATCGGCTACGGAAAGGCTTCCGGAGGGGACTATTATATTCCAGTGACATTCGAGTTCGACAACAAGGGAGACCTTGTCGCCGGCTCCTACGTCGATGTCTACCTCAAATCCTCATCCTCCTCCAAGGCGGTCAGCGTCCCGGTCGGTGCCGTGGTCGAGGATCAAGGCATCCACTACGTCTTTGTCCAGGAGGACGAGACCTGCTTCACGAAGCGCGAGGTAAGGCTCGGACAGTCCGACGGAAAGAGAGTCCTTGTCAAGAGCGGTCTGAACGAAGGCGAGGTCATCGTCCAGACAGGCGCGATGCAGGTGAAACTGGCCTCGGTAGTCGCCGCTCCGGCAGGTCACACACACAGTCACTAGGCCTATGGAACAGCTCAGACATGAAAACGGACTGCTGAACGGAATCATACGGTTCTCGCTCAACAACCGGATGGTGGTCCTCGTGATCGCCGCGCTCTGCCTTGTGGCGGGAATATATTCAACAACGCACACCGAGGTCGATGTGTTCCCTGATCTGAACGCTCCGACGGTCGTAGTGATGACCGAGGCCGAGGGAATGGCACCCGAAGAGGTCGAAAGGCTCGTGACATTCCCGATCGAGACAGCGGTCAACGGTGCGACCAACGTGCGACGCGTGCGTTCTTCTTCAGCCACCGGTTTCTCTATCGTCAATATCGAATTCGACTGGGGGACAGACATTTACAAGGCCAGGCAGATTGTCTCCGAGAAGATTGCCATGATAGGTGATGACCTTCCGGAGAATGTCGGCAAGCCGACGCTCGGCCCGCAGGCCTCGATTCTCGGCGAACTGATGATCATAGGCCTGACCGCCGACACGACCTCTATGCAGGACCTTCGCACGATCGCCGACTGGACGATCAGGCCAAGGCTCCTCTCGACAGGAGGAGTGGCTCAGGTCGCGGTGATGGGCGGCGACATCAAGGAGTACCAGATCCTGATGGACCCCGGCAGGATGCGCCGCTTCGGCGTGTCGATGGACGAGGTGATCTACGCCGTCAAAGGAATGAACCAGAATGCCTCCGGCGGCACCCTTTATGAGTACGGCAATGAATATATCGTCCGCGGCCTCCTGTCCACCAATGACCTGGACGAAATGAAGAAGGCCGTGGTCAAGACATCGGAGAACGGACTGCCTATAACGCTGGACGCTGTGGCCGATGTGCGCATCGGACCGAAGACCCCTGTTCTGGGCGTAGCCTCCAACGACGGGAAACCGGCCGTGCTGCTCACGGTCACAAAACAGCCCAACACCAACACGCTGGCACTGACCGGAAGGCTCGACAACGCCTTGGACGAGCTGAAAGCCAACCTTCCTGCCGATGTCAAGGTCAACTCCCGGATATTCCGCCAGTCCCGCTTCATCGAAAGCTCGTTGGACAACGTGAAGCAGTCCTTGATCGAAGGAGCGATCTTCGTGATCATCGTGCTGTTCATATTCCTTATGAACTGGCGAACCACCGTGATTTCGCTGGTCTCCATACCGCTTTCGATTGTAGCGTCACTTCTCGCCATACGTTGGATGGGACTCACTATCAACACGATGAGCCTCGGAGGAATCGCCATCGCCATCGGCTCGCTTGTGGATGACTCGATCGTCGATGTGGAGAATGTGTTCAAGCGATTGCGGCAGAATCGTGAAAAGCCTGAGGGTGAGCGTGAAAGCATCGTGAAAGTAGTCTACGAAGCCTCAAAGGAAGTCCGTATGCCGATGCTGAACTCCACGCTGATCATCATCGCCAGCTTCCTGCCGCTGTTCTTCCTCTCCGGAATGGAGGGAAGGATGCTCAAGCCGCTGGGAATCACGTTCATAATCTCCTTGATGGCATCCACGCTTGTGGCCTTGACCGTCACTCCGGTCCTCAGCTCGTTCCTTCTCGGCAGACGCGGCGGCGACAAGACCGAAAGGGAGCCGGCCCTTGTCCGTTGGCTCAAGAAGGTCTATGGAAAAGCCCTGCACTGGTCTCTTGACCATAAGAAGACCCTACTCGGCGGAGTCGGAGCGCTGCTTGCGGCGGCCATCGTGATGTTCTTCACCCTTGGAGGGAGTTTCCTCCCGGCGTTCAACGAAGGCTCGTTCACAATCTCCGTCAGCACCATTCCGGGAATATCCCTGGAGGAGTCCGACCGGATGGGACGTACAGCCGAGGAACTTCTCCTCAGCATCCCGGAGATCAAGACCGTAGGCCGCAAGACAGGCCGCGCCGAACTGGACGAGCACGCCTTCGGCGTGAACAGCTCGGAGTTCGAGTGTCCGTTTGAACTCGGCAGGAAAACCAGGAAGCAACTGACCGAGGAAGTCAGGGAGAAGCTGTCCGTACTTCCTGGAGTGAACATTGAGATCGGCGGCCCTATCTCTCATAGAATCGATGCGATGCTCTCAGGCACAAAGGCGAACATCGCCATAAAGCTGTTCGGTTCGGATCTCAACAGGATGTACGAGATCGGACAGAAGATCAAGACCTCGATCTCAGGGGTAGAGGGCATAGCCGACATCAATGTGGAGCAACAGGTGGAAAGACCGGAGCTGAACATCACGCCTAAGCGCGAGATGCTGGCCCGCTACGGAATCACCCTTCCGGAGTTCGCCGAGGTGGTCAGGGTGATGATGGAAGGAGAGGTCGTCTCCACAGTCTACGAGGGCAACCGTTCCTTCGACCTCACGCTGAAGGTAGGTGACGACGCCCGCTCGACCATCGAGAGGATCTCCGACCTTACCATCGACACGGGTGACGGAAGGAAAATCCCTCTCTCCTACGTGGCCGACATCAGATCCGCCGCAGGACCGAACACGATCAACCGTGAGAACGTCAGCCGCAAGCTGGTCGTTTCCTGCAATGCCACAGGCGGAGAACTCGCCAAGGCCGTGGGGGCCATCCGCGAGAAGATCGCCGAGAACATAGAACTGCCGGAAGGCTACCACATAGAGTACGGAGGACAGTTCGAGAGCGAGGAAAGGGCATCCAAGACGATAGCCCTCGTGAGCATATTCAGTATATTCATCATCTTCATGCTTCTGTACGGGGAGTTCAAAAACATCTCGCAGTCGCTCGTCGTACTGCTGAACCTGCCGCTGGCGCTCATCGGAGGGGTATTCGCCATATTCTTCACCGACGGGATCCTGAGCATTCCGGCCATCATAGGATTCATCTCGCTGTTCGGCATCGCGACCCGCAACGGCATGCTGCTGATCGACCGCTACAACGTACTTTCGTCACAGGGACACTCCCGCGAGGATGCTGTCATGACCGGTTCGCTCGACCGTCTGAACCCGATTCTGATGACGGCGATCACTTCCGCGCTGGCCCTTCTTCCGCTCGCGCTCGGAGGCGACCTCCCAGGCAACGAGATCCAGTCCCCGATGGCGAAAGTCATCCTCGGCGGACTCTTCTCCTCCACCCTGCTGAACGGTTTCGTAGTTCCGGTTATCTACCTCATCAACTCAAAATCCAAGAGGAAGGTGAAGGAATAATGGGACGGAAACCACAGTACTTAAACACAAAAGTATAATAGCAACATGAAGTACTTAAACATAAATAGATTACTACTGATCATCTGCATCAGTGCCGCAGGTACAGTCCACGCTTCGGCCCAATCATCGGTCGATGAGATACTGAAGCAGATCGAGTCCAACAACCCAACTCTGAAAGCCGCGGCGGCCCAAGCCGAGGCCCAAAGGCTGGAGAACCGCTCAGGCGCCCTTCCTGAAAACCCAGAATTCGAGTTCAACTACCTTTGGGGTGCGGACGGCATCGGCAACAGGCGCGACTTCCGTGTCACACAGGCCTTCGACGTGGCCACACTGACCGGGATGAAATCCCGCCAGGTGGCAGGACAGAACGAACTTGCGGCCCTGAGCTACAAATCCGAAAGGCTCAACGTGCTGCTTGAGGCGAAACAGGCCTGCATCGACCTCATCTACTACAATGCCCTGAAATCCGAGCTTGACACCCACCTTGAACAGGCGCTGACCCTCGTGTCATCCTTCGAGAAAAGAATCCAGGCCGGTGACGCCAGCATCCTGGATCTTAACAAGGCCAAAGTCCACCTGACAACAGTCCGTGGACAGATCTCACAGGTAGATGTCGAACGGGAAGCCCTCCTGTCCACATTGAAATCCCTGAACGGAGGCCGGGGAATAGTGCTGGAGGAGCGTTCCTACGCTCTTGACGAGAACCTCCCCGCAGACTTTGAGGCCTGGTACACAGAGGCTTCCGAGAAGAATCCCGTTCTTCAGTACGTCCGCCAGGAAGTCGCCGTGGACGAGAGGCAGTTGTCCATCGACAAGACAGCATGGGTACCGGAACTCACCGTCGGCTACATGAGCGAGCTCACCACCGCCGACAAATTCCGAGGCGTGACCGTGGGCGTGAACATCCCGCTATGGAGCAACTCCAACAAAGTCAAGCAGTCCCGCGCGAAGATCGTCGCCTCCCAGTCCCGTAAAGCCGCCGCCGAGCAGCAGTTCTACTTCGACCTGCTGTCCATGTACAACCGCGCCGCGAGCCTAAAGGCCAACTCCGAGCTGATGCGCGCCTCCCTGGGCGAGACCGACAGCCGCGACTATCTCCTGTCCGCCCAGTCCAAAGGCGAGATCTCCATGATCGAATACCTCGTCGAGACCGACCAGTACTACGAGGCCTTGGAGCAGACTCTCTCCGCCGAGCGCGACTATCACCAGGCTCTGGCCCGTCTGAACGCCGTGGAGCTGTAGGTGCCGGTATAATCAGTTTGCCTCGGGTGCGGATGACTCTGTTCCGCACCCGAAATACAAAAAAAAATGATGTCTCGGGTGCAGGAAGATGGATTCCGCACCCGAGACATTTTGCGACACAAGCCAGTGTTAGACTACTCCGCCGCGGCGATGCACTCGATCTCAACGAGTGCTCCTTTCGGGAGGGTTTTTACGGCAAAGGCGCAGCGGGCCGGATATGGAGCCTTGAAGAACTCGGAATAGATGCCGTTCATGGCTCCGAAATCGTTCATGTCGGCGAGGAAGACAGTGGTCTTCAGAACCTTGCCAAGATCTGAACCGGCTTGTTCAAGGATGACCTTGAGGTTGGTCAGGGACTGGCGGGTCTGAGCCTCCACTCCCCCTTCCGGGAACGCGCCCGTGGCCGGATCGATCGGAAGCTGGCCGGAAACGAAGATGAAACCGTTATGTTCGATGGCCTGGCTGTACGGGCCGATTGCCGCCGGGGCTTTTTCTGTGCTTATCTGTCTCATAAAATCAAATTTTTGCCAAATTTAGGAAAATGAAAAGTAATTTGCCAAAAACAGAGACAAAAAGGCTTCCAAGAAACTTCGCAAACATATTCATAATTGGTGGTAAAATGTGTAAATTTGTAGAACGAACATTATAACACTTTTTATCATGGCACTCGAACAACAGATCCAGAAGGACATAATGGAGGCGATGAAGGCTCACGACGAGGCTCGTCTCAACGCCACAAGAGGCATCAAATCAGAGATTCTTCTCGCCAAGACTTCAGGAGCGGAGCACGAGCTCACGGACGCTGACGTGCTGAAGATCATCCAGAAACTCGTAAAGCAGCGCAAGGAGTCCGCCGAACTCTACACCCAGGGCAACAGGCCGGAACTCGCCGAGAAGGAACTCTCCGAGATGAGGGTGATGGAGGCCTACCTGCCGAAGGCGCTCTCCGAGGACGAGGTCAGGAATATTCTTAAAGAGGTTGTCGCCGAAGTTGGCGCCACCGGCCCAAAGGACATGGGCAAGGTTATGGGAGCGGCCACGAAGAGACTGGCGGGGCAGGCGGACGGACGACTGATCTCCACGATAGTCAAGGAATTGCTGGCCCGGTAGCGGACTCCCACGGTGCAATGGCGGGCGCTACGGTGTAGACTGTCCAGCCGGGCAACCATAAAGACATAATAATCACTAAATAAGCATTAAACACTAGTTGGTGATCCTTAAGGATTACTGAAACCACAACAGCATCTATGATGAGAGAATCATGTAACATTGCTGCTGCCTTAGCTCTGTTGACTTTGTCGGTAACGGCGTTAGCGCATAATGACGGACATTCGGCAGCCAAGAGCGGAGAGGTGGCCGAGAAGGTAAGCCCATCGAACGGGCAGAACCTCTACAATGAGTTCCGGAACCCTCCGAAGGCGGCGAGGCCGAGGGTGTGGTGGCACTGGATGAACGGCAACATCACCAAGGACGGCATCAGGAAAGACCTTCTGTGGATGCATAAGACTGGCATCGCCGGCTTCCACAACTTCGACGCGGGACTGGAGACGCCGCAGATCGTCGCAAAGAGGCTGACCTACATGACGCCCGAGTGGAAGGACGCCTTCAGGTACGCCATCAATTTTGCAGACAGCCTCGACATGGAGATGACCATCGCCAGTTCTCCGGGCTGGAGCGAGACCGGAGGCCCTTGGGTGAAGGACGAGGACGCGATGAAGAAACTAGTCTGGAGGCAGATAGAGGTCGTGGGAGGCAAGCCTCTCAGCGTCAGACTTCCGGAGGGCTTTGATGTCACCGGGCCGTTCATGGATTTCAGCGAGTCGTTCGACGGCATCTCGCAAGTCTTCCTTAAAAAGAAGTTCTACAGAGACATCGCTGTCGTGGGAGTGAGGCTGTGCGACTCCGACATCAACATCAGGGACCTCGGCCCGAACGTCACATCCAGCGGCTGCAAGGTCACCGGCAAGGAACTCCTGAACCACATAACCGGCGACAGCGTCGGGGACTACCTTGACATCACCCCTGACAGGAACGGACAGTGCTGGATCCAGTACGAGTTTTCCGAGCCGCTGACAATCAAGTCCGTCGTCATCTCCGAACTAAGAAAAGACGCCGGGCAGTTCTCGCACACGAAAGAACTCCTCTACAGCGACGACGGGGTAAGTTTCAAAGCCATCCCGCTTTCCTACCAGGCCTCGCCTCAAAGGACATACGCGATCCCTGCCACCACGGCCAAGTACTTCAGATTCAATCTAAAGGACAACGGAGGCAAGAAAGACTGCGCATTTGGCGTGTCCCAGTTCGCCCTCTCGACCGTCACCCGGATCCAGCTGGCCGGCGACAAGGCCGGGAACAGTTTCTACCGTCTGCTCTGGATGGAGGACACGCCGCACAGCACGGAAGCCGCCCGTCTTGAGGACGTTGTGGATCTTACACCTTACGTAAAGGACGGTGAGCTCAACTGGAACGCACCGGAAGGCAACTGGAGAATATTCCGTTTCGGCTACAGCCTGACCGGCAAGACCAACCACCCCGCATCGCCGGAAGCCACCGGTCTTGAGGTGGACAAGCTCGACCCGAAGGCGATCACAGAATATTTCCGCAACTATCTCCAGACCTACATCGATGCGTCCGGCGGCAAGCTCGGCAAGGGCGGCATCGAATACCTCCTCACGGACAGTTTCGAGGCAGGAGCGCAGACATGGACAGTGAATATGCCGGCAGAGTTCAAGGCCCGCAAAGGCTACGACCTTCTCCGCTGGATGCCGGCGCTGACAGGAATGGTACTTAACAGCACGGAAGAGACCGAGCGCTTCCTTTTCGACTGGAGAAGGACGATCGGAGACATGATCACCGAGTATCACTACGACCTCCAGAACGAGATCCTCAAACCGTACGGCATGAAGCGCTACACTGAGAGCCACGAGAACTACCGCGCCAACCTCAGCGACGGCATGGACTGCAAACGCTACGCCGAGATACCGATGTCGGCCTTCTGGATGGACTACAAGAAAGGCAACATATTCAATCCGCGCTTTGAGGCGGACATCCGTGAATCCGCATCCGTGGCGCACATCTATGGCCAGGACATCGCCGCCGCCGAGTCATTCACCACGGACGGCTACAGGGACGGAGCCTGGGTCTTCTCCCCTGCCGTCCTGAAGCCTACCGCCGACGCTGCCATGGCAGCCGGGCTGAACCGCTTCGTGATCCACACTTCCCCTCACCAGCCTGTGGATGACAAGGTTCCGGGACTCGGACTGGGGAAGTACGGACAATGGTTCGACCGTCACCAGACATGGGCTGATCAGGCCAGAGCCTGGACAGACTACCTGTCACGCAGCTGCCACATGCTCCAGCAAGGGTGCTTCGTGGCCGATGTGGCCTACTACTATGGAGAGGACAACAACGCCACCGGAATCATGCTCAAGAAGGTTCCGGCTCTTCCTCACGGCTACAACTACGACTATTTCAACCCGTCAGTCATCCGCGACCTGGCAAAGGCCGAGAACGGAATGCTGACCGTCCCTACCGGCATGAGATACAGGGTACTGATGCTCGACTCCAACGTGCGGCACATGTCGATCGACATTCTCCGCAAGATCAAGGAGTTCGCCGATGCCGGCGTGGTCATCTGCGGCTCCAAGCCTCTGAAACTGGCCAGCAACACCGATGGCGACGAGGACGAGTTCAAAGCTCTCGTGAACGACATCTGGAACTCAGGGCGCAAGAATGTAAGCGCAGGCGTGGATGCGGCGAAAGTACTGACATCCATTGGCTTGAAGCCTGATTTCAGCATAGTCTCCGGCAACGGCAAGGACATCAAGTTTGTCCATAGGACGCTTCCGTACGGAGAGATCTACTGGGTGACCAACCTTTCCAAGGAGGACAGGAACATTACAGCGTCTTTCAAGACAAGCGGAAAGAAACCGGTCATCTGGCACGCGGAGGACGCTTCCACAGAGCCGGTCAGCTACGAGTTCGCCGACGGCAGGACGAATGTCACGATGAGCCTGGCGCGGCACCAGTCCGTCTTCGTCGTCCTGACGGAAGACACGGATGTCGCCAAGGTCGTTCTACCCCAGGTATCGTCCCAGACTCTGTCCGAGATTGACACCCCTTGGACTGTCTCGTTCCAGCCGGGACGCGGAGCGCCGGAGAGCGCCACCTTTGACAAACTTGCCTCCCTCACCGAGAGTCCCGTGTTCGGGATCAAGTACTTCTCCGGAGCGGCGACATATTCCAACACCTTCAGACTGAAAAAGAAGGAGATCAAAGACCAGGATGCCGTCATCCTGGATCTGGGGGATGTGAAGGATCTGGCCGAGGTGACCGTGAACGGCAGGAATCTGGGCGTGTACTGGAACGCTCCGTTCAAGGTTGACATCACCGATGCGGTGAGAGGCGGCACGAACACCATCGAGATCAAGGTCGTCAACATGTGGCACAACCGCCTCGTGGGAGATGTCCAGCCGGACGCGACCGAGACAATCACCTACACACAGATGGAGTTCTTCAAGCCGGACGAGCCTCTGCTCCCGGCAGGACTTCTTGGCCCGGTCAAGGTAACAGGCATAAAGTAAAAAAGCGAGGGTGGCTGAAACGCCACCCTCACTTATAATATGACCGCCCATGACGGGCTGATGTCTTCAACTAACTAGGCCTCAGCTACAACAGTGACCTTCACAACGGCCTTGACTGCCTTGTAGCACTTGACAGAGCCTTCGTACTCACCTACGGTCTTGATCTCACCGAGAGTGATGTTCTTCTTGTCAACCTCGATGCCGGCGGCCTTGAGAGCCTCCTCCACCTGAGCGGTGGTGACAGAACCGTAGATCTTGCCAGACTCGCTGACCTTTACGGAAACAGTGACAGGCGTAGCGGCGATCTTGGCGGCGAGAGCCTCGGCGTCAGCGACAAGCTTGGCCTCCTTGTGTGCCCTCTGGCGCTTCGTCTCCTCAAGCTGCTTAAGAGCCGATGGTGTGGCCGCGCAAGCGAATCCCTGAGGGATAAGATAGTTACGGCCGTAACCTGACTTTACCTCTACCACATCTCCGGCCTCGCCGAGACTGGCAACCTCTTTCTTCAAAATGATCTTCATAATCTCGCTCTCCTATTATTTAAGAAGGTCAGTTACATAAGGAAGCAGAGCAAGGGAACGGGCCCTCTTGACTGCCTGAGCGACTTTCCTCTGGAATTTCAGAGAAGTACCGGTGATACGGCGAGGGAGAATCTTACCCTGCTCGTTGAGGAACTTCTTGAGGAACTCGGCGTCCTTGTAGTCAACATACTTGATACCTGCCTTCTTGAAACGGCAGTATTTCTTCTTTCTAACCTCTACTGTAGGAGGATTGAGATAGCGGATACCCGCATTCTGTGCGTCATTCTGTGCCATAATTAATTCCTCCTTGATTAAGCGTTTTCTTCCTTCTTCTCTTCCTGGGCTGGAGCCTCGGCTACAGGAGCCTCTACGGCCTCGGCCTTAGGAGCGGCAGGCTTGTTCCTGTTCTCCCTTCTCTTCTGGGCGTAAGCCTCGGCATGCTTGTCAAGAGCCACAGTGAGGAACCTGATGATCCTCTCATCACGGAAATACTGTGTCTCAAGGGTGGCGATGAACGCAGGCTCGGCCTTGAACTGAATAAGATAATAGAATCCTGAGGTCTTGTGCTGGATCGGGTAGGCCAGCTGACGGAGTCCCCAGTCCTCCTCGTACACAACCTCACCACCATTGTCGGCGATAAGCTTGGTGTACTTGGCAACCGCTTCCTTCATCTGTTGTTCAGACAAAACGGGAGTTGCGATGAAAACGGTCTCGTACTGTTTTAACATTTGACTTAATTGTTTAATAATAAATAAATTGCAGTCCTTCTGGGTACGTATGCCAACCCAAAAGGACTGCAAATATAGTCAATTATCTCAACTTTCGCAAATTAGAGGTCAAGACAAATTACTTTTCAGGAATATTCTCAAGCACTGCGACGAGGAACTTCCAGGTCTCGGCGACGGAGGCGATGTTAACCCGCTCGTCAGGAGAGTGAGGGTAGAGGATGTCCGGTCCGATGGAGACCATCTCCCAGTTAGGGTACTTCGCTCCCATGATGGCGCACTCAAGTCCTCCGTGCGTGGCGGTGATCTTCAGATCCTTTCCGAAGAGTGATTTGTAGGTGTCCTCAAGAACCTTGATCATCGGAGTACCGAGTTTCGGAGCCCATCCGCTGTAAGCGCCTGATGTTGAATATTCAGCACCAGCCAATTCGAACACATAACGGATAGAGTCGGCGAGGTACATCTTGGCGGCGTCGATCGAGCTGCGGGTCAGCGAGTGAACCGTAAGATGGCCTTTCCGGGTGCGCACGATTGCCATGTTGGTAGATGTCTCGGTAAGGCCTGGAAGGGTGTCGCTCATCCTCTGCACTCCGTGAGGGCAGGCAAGAATGGCCTTAACAGCCTTGCCGATGACCTTAGGGCTGATGTAGCGTGCGACCGGAGCGCTCTGCTTCTCGTAGATGAGGATCATGTCCGGATCAGAGTACTGGTACTCGAACTTTGACTCCTCAAACTTCTTCTCCACCAAGGCCTTGACCTTGCGCGCGTCCGCTGAAGGAACGAGGATCTCGGCCTCGGCCTCGAACGGGATCGCGTTGCGGAGAGATCCGCCGGTGATGGAGGCGACCTTCACGTCATATTCAGAGATCACCGCTTCGAGAAGGCGGCAGACGATCTTGTTGGCGTTGCCCCTGAAGAGGGAAATGTCCATTCCGGAATGTCCGCCTTTCAACCCTTTGACAGTCAACTTGTAGCCGACGTAGCCTTCCGGAGTCTTGTAGGTTCTGTAAGTGAAGTCGGCGGTGCCGTCCACTCCACCCGCGCAACCGGTGCAGAGCTCGCCCTCCTCCTCGGAGTCGAGGTTGAGAAGGATGTCACCCTTAAGGACACCCGGCTTGAGGGAATTGGCTCCGGTCATACCGGTCTCCTCGTCGTAGGTGATAAGGGCCTCAAGCGGTCCGTGTTTGAGAGTCTTGTCCTGAAGGGCGGTAAGGGCGAGGGCGATGCCGATGCCGTTGTCCGCGCCGAGGGTGGTTCCCTTTGCGGTCACCCACTCCCCTTTAATCTCGGTCTCGATAGGGTCGGTGAGGAAATCGTGTTTTGTCTCGGCGGTCTTCTGCGGAACCATGTCCATGTGAGCCTGCATGATGACTCCCTTGCGGTTCTCGAATCCAGGAGTGGCCGGAACAGTGAATATGACGTTGCCGGTGTCATCCTTTCTGACATCGATTCCATGCTCCTTTCCCCAGTTCAAAAGGTACTCGCGAACCTTCTCCTCATGCTTTGAAGGGCGTGGAACCCTTGTCAGACCGTAGAAGTTCTCCCAAACGGCCTTTGGCTGTAGATCTTTAATAGTCATAGCTTTACTTATTAATATGTGAATATTTGAAAATTATTTCGAAAGCGGGAAATAGCCTTCCGTTCCGAGCTGGTAGACAGCTATCCTGTCCTGAAGGAGGGATGTCACCCCGTCGGATAGGCGTACCGTGCAGATGGCCGGTATCCTGTAGATGGCCACATTGGCCTTGGACTGGACAGCCTTGCCTTCAGCCTCCCCTATGGGCTGAGGAATAACCTCAAGAAGGTAAGGCTTACCGGACATGTTGTCGGCGGAGACCACGCCATCGGTGTCGGAAATTCTGAATGCCACATAGGTCTGGGATTTCCTGTCCTTCACCGGAACCACGTCACATTTCAGCTTCTGGGTCTGGAAATCGCTGTAGCCGATGAACATCGACATGTATTCCTTCTCCAAGGCGGAGATCTCGGCAAGGGCGGCGCCCATGGCCTCGCCGCTGTAGGTCGCGTCGGTGTCGCCGGTGACGATCTGAACCCTCTTCTGACGAAGGTTGAAGATCATGTCAGCGGCTTCCTTAGCCCTCTGTTCCAAGGACTTCTGGACAACCATATTCTGCTGGACGGCGATGCGGTTGTAGGAAGCGTTCTCTTTCACTCCGCGATAAAGCGTCGCGGCCTCGGATGTCAGATTGGAACTTACGCCCTTTCCTCTGAAATCTGCGCCGGCCTGTGAGGTGAACCTCCACTCGGCGCTCTCTCCGAAACTTCCGTCAGTTACGGCGATAAGTCCCTGGGACGTGAGCGAGAGGAATGACTGGGTCGCCTTGTCAGGATTGACATAGTAGCGGAAATTCTGGTCAGCCTCGATGTACGGTGTCATCCTGACCGTGCTGACCCTGCACGTGGTCTGGTCGGCCTGCCGCGCGTCGACACCAAGATATTTCTGGGCGAACTTGGCATAAGGGCCAGCGTAAAAATATTCACGGACGGCCTCGACCTCGATAGTGATCGTTGTCTGAGGAAGCGAGTAGGAAACCGTTCCCATCGGATCCTGGGCCGAGATTCTTCCGGCTGGCAACAAAACGGCGGCCAGACAGAGAAGCGATACTGTGCGGTAATTCTTCATATTCATTGATTTAATATTCATAAAATGTCATTTCCATCTTTTGTGGGACCAAAGGTAGTTCGCGGGGTTCCTTTCCAGATCCGCCTGCAGCAGATTGTAGTACTCCTGCATTATCTCATGCGGGGACATCGCGGACGCGTCCCGGCATATTTCCTTGAAAGACCATTCATAGTGACCTCGCGAGACCGAGTCGAGGCTCATGTAGAAGACGCTGTAGCCGAACTTGTGGGCGATCGAAGCCCCGCCGAGCATCGTCCTTGTGGGCTGGTGCATGAAATCCACCACATCATTGGAGGTGGAGATCCGGTACGGGCATTGGTCGGTAGGGAATATGTAGAGTTTCCTGCTGCCGCGGTGCGAGAGGGCGTAGCGCAGGACATTGGCGGAGCTGACGTAGCCCTCATAGCCGTCCCTCAGCACCGGAGCGCACCTGTTCACACGCATCACGTCATCCCACAAGGCACTGCTCAAAGGCTTGTAGACAACAATCACATCATTGACATCGTAGGGACTCCGCTCCTCTTCGGGACGGTAGTCAAAGGCGACGCATCCGCCTGTCAGCTCCCAGTTGCCGAAATGGCTGTTCAGGACAATGACTCCGGGACTCGCGTGGAAGGCCTCCTCGACGGCCTCTGGGTTGGTGAACTCGACAAGGTGCTTTTTGTGAAGCCTTTCAGGGTTCCGGCATCCGCCGAACCAGATCGTCTCCGCTATGATCTCGCCTAAATGCCTGTAGAACCTGTCGGAGATCTCCTTCAGCTCGCCGTACTTTTTCCGCGGGAATGACCGCGCGAGATTGACCATGACCACATCCCTGCGATAGTGCATCACATCCCGCAGCAGCCAGGCGAAAAAACCCGCCCACACGTAATGGAATCCCAGCGGCAGCGCTGAGAACACCCGCAGGACACCCTGCACAAGTTTTGTCATAATCTTCATACTCGGCACGTCATGCTAACCCTGAACCTCGGAGCGCTGTCCTACGTCAGGATAAGCAAGGCAAATATAACGAAAGACACGTTGAATATGAAATTTTCTTTCGTCAAATTATTCTTTGATGAATATGCCTACACATCCAGCCATTCGACCTCGCCGCCCCAGATCGACAGGAGCCGCCGGAAACCGGCATTGGTGATGACCACGCTCGCCGTGTTCTCGCAAGGATGGAAACTGACCCTGTCCGCATCCCTCAAAGCGCTGTCTATGTAGTACTTCACCCTGTGGCCGTCAGGAAAGAGTTCCTTCGGATCGGCATCCTTGGGATCGATGTCCTCGATAAGGCCGAACGCCGACACCGAGCCGGGGTGCAGGCCGAGGCAGCGGACCATCCTCTCCTCCGATGCGAATGACAGCTTCCCCTGCCGCAGCATGTGCTCAAGGCTGTGGATGTCAAGCAACTTGTGGCACTCCATGCTGACAAGGTAGTGCCTGTTGCCCTTATGATTCCTGAAAAACAGGTTCTTGCAGTGCGTCACGTCCGGAATATTTCCCCAGTACGCCAGACACTCCTCCACCGTGTACAATGCCGGATGCTCGTACAACTTATATTCAATATCATTGGCCTTAAGGAAGTTCAGCACTTTGCTCCTCAGCCGGCCTCGTTCCAATTCATCGATTTCCATGTGCGTTTATGTTTTTGGCGTAAATTTAGGCAATTTTTCGGTTATGGGAGCACTGACTGTTTCAGAATCAAATATTGAAGCTGATTTCATGAATATTCTGTATAAAGCTCCTAAAAAATCACTATTTTTGTTATTTTGGAAACTCCAGAATATTAATGTAATTACACAAAAATTAATATGAGACATCTTAGGGTGCCGAACATAACAGTAAACTAATGAATACAGCGCAATACAACCACCTGTTCTCTTTCATCTGGAACATCGAAAAGAGCACAGAAAGACTTCTTAATGAAATATTGGAAAGATAATGCAGACATATCTTGACTTCAACCAGTACATCCGGCAAGGAGAACCCGCCCAAAAAGACAGGGCGGAGGCTTGGCGCGTCGCAATAGGACTGCAGGCTGTGGATGGGCTGAAGACATCCGAATACCTTCAGCAGACAGCACGCAGGAACATCGAAGGCGACATAACCATAGATGAAGCCCGTGAACTCCTGAAGCAATACTATATCTCCAAGACCACGCATAATTCAGGAGATGCGGACAATGAAGAAGCGGACAAAGTCTCGGTAAACATCACTAAAATCTTGTCCTCCGGGACATTCGATTTCAGCGCGAACGGTATCATATCTCTGCACCGAAGAATTTTTGACGGAGTATTCAAACACGCCGGGCGGATTCGCGACTATGACATCTCGAAGAAAGAATGGGCGCTGGAAGGCGCGTCCGTCAGCTACCTGAACTGGGAGGATCTGCACCAGGCCTTGGAATATGACATCGAACAGGAACGCTCATTCTCCTACAAAGGAATCTCCAGAGAAGACATGATCGCCCACCTGACGGGTTTTGTCTCTGGGATTTGGCAAATCCACGCATTCTGCGAAGGAAACACGCGCGCCACCGCCGTCTTTACCATTCAATACCTCCGCTCCGTAGGCTTCGACATCAACAATGGCCTTTTCGCAGACCATTCCTGGTATTTCCGAAATGCTCTGGTGCGGGCAAACTATAAGAATCTTGTGAAAGGCATCGACTATTCCCCGGTCTATCTTGAGCGCTTCTTCCGCAACCTGCTCCTCGGCGAACATTGGGACCTGAGGAACCGCTACCTCCACATCAATCCCTCTCCAGAGTGGAGCGTACAGCCGAACTTGGATTTCGGGGCAGGACAAGTTCAGGACAAGCTCGGGGCAAGTTCGAGACAAGTACAGGACAAGTTCCACGCGGATAATCCGAACATCGAGGTCCTGATCCGCGCCATAGGGGACAAGGAGTTGTCCGTGAAAGAGATGATGGAGTGCATCGGGCTGAAAGGACGGGACAATTTCCTGAAAGTCTATCTTTCTCCGTCAATAGGCGACGGTTTCATACGAGCGATGTATCCTGATTCGCCGAGGCATCCCCGCCAGAAATACCTTCTGACAGCCAAAGGGATGATGCTTTTACGAGCTCTTGCTGAAAAGGAGGGGAATGTATGAAGCGGTACGAGAAGGGATGGCAAATATCGAGGGATAAACTGTCATTGACTGTCCGTTTGATTATACGGCTACGAACAGATCCTGACATTGGCTATGCGCGGCCTGTGATGGTCACATAATTGCCATAGAATCGTCCTACGACATAAATTTGGTGAGTTGGGGAGTTTTGCGTATATTCGTCACCTGTTATGACGTGGCGGCCACATTCTCCTACGGGGAAAGCTGCCGGACGGGGACGGAATTGAATGAATAATTATAACACAAAAACAAATTTAAAGTAAAAACATCATCTGTATGAAAGGACATCCTAAAGGGCTGATTTCAGCAGCGCTAAGCAACATGGGTGAGCGCTTCGGCTACTACATCATGAACGCCGTCCTCACCCTCTTCCTCTGCTCCAAGTTCGGATTGAGTGACGAGACCGGAGGCCTGATCTACTCATTCTTCTACGCTGGAATCTACATTCTGAGCCTCGTGGGAGGTATCATCGCCGACCGCACCCAGAACTACAAGGGGACGATCCAGAAAGGACTCATCATCATGGCTCTGGGCTATGTCGTCCTCTCCGTTCCGATCCTCGCCACACCTCAGAACAAGTCTTGGCTCCTGCCGCTGACCTGCTTCGCACTCTTCATGATCGCTTTCGGCAACGGTCTTTTCAAGGGCAATCTCCAGGCGATCGTCGGACAGATGTATGACAATTTCGAGGCCGACGCCGCCAAGCAGGGTCCCGAGGCTCTCAAAGAGGCACAGGGAAAGCGCGACTCCGGTTTCCAGATCTTCTACGTGTTCATCAACATCGGAGGCCTCGTGGCTCCGTTCGTGGCTCCTCTTCTTAGAAGCTGGTGGCTGAAAGTCAACGGATTCATCTACAACTCACAGCTCCCTAGACTCTGCCATGAGTTCATCAGCAACGGCACCACCTCGCAGAACTTCATGGACGAGGCCGTGAAGGCGGGCGCCGACCCTGCGATGCTGGCCCAGGGCGGAGAGGCCGTAGGCACTTTCTGCACGAACTATCTGGACGTGTTCAACGCCGGTATCCACTATTCCTTCATCGCCTCCGTCGTGGCCATGATGATCTCTCTTGTTATATTCCTTGCCAACAAGAAGAAATTCCCTACTCCTGCCAAGAAGGCAGCCTCCGCCAATGCCGGCTACACCGCCGAGGAGAAGGCAACCATGGCAAAGGAGATCAAGCAGAGAATGTACGCCCTGTTCGCGGTTCTCGGCGTTGTGATCTTCTTCTGGCTCGCGTTCCACCAGAACGGACAGTCCCTCTCGCTCTTCGCGCGTGACTTCGTCAACACCGACAAGATCGCCCCGGAGATCTGGCAGGCCGTCAATCCGTTCTTCGTGATCGTGCTGACCCCTATCATCATGTGGATCTTCGGTGCCCTCGGCAAGAGAGGCAAGCAGATCTCCACTCCTCGCAAGATCGCCTACGGTATGGGTATCGCCGCCACGGCCTACCTGTTCCTGGCCATATTCTCAGGCGTGATGGGTTACCCTTCAGCCACCGATTTCAGAGGTATGGAAGTCGCCCAGCAGGCCACGATGAAGGCCGGCCCTTGGGTTCTGATCGCGACCTACTTCTTCCTCACGGTAGCGGAACTCTTCATCTCTCCTCTGGGTCTCTCGTTCGTGTCGAAGGTCGCCCCGAAGCACCTTCTCGGACTTTGCCAGGGACTCTGGCTCGGTGCCACCGCGGTGGGCAACCTCTTCTTGTGGATCGGCCCTCTGATGTACAACAAGATGCCTCTGTGGGCCTGCTGGAGCGTGTTCCTCTGCATGTGCCTCCTGGCAATGGGCGTTATGCTCGGCATGGTCAAGTGGCTTGAGAAAGTAACAAAGTAACATAGTATGTTTAAAAACCAACCGAAAGGTTTATTCGCGCTCGCCCTCGCCAACACGGGCGAGCGCTTCGGCTACTACACGATGCTGGCCATCTTCATGCTGTTCCTCCAGGCCAAGTTCGGATGGGAGCAGTCAACGGCCAGCCAGGTATATTCAATCTTCCTCGCGGCGGTGTACTTCATGCCGGTCGTGGGAGGATGGCTCGCGGACAAAATCGGATTCGGAAAATGCGTTGTGACGGGCATCTGCGTGATGTTCATCGGTTATCTAGTACTGGCAGTCCCTACAGCGGCCAACGGGTTTGGAGTCACCGTGATGCTCGCGGCCCTGCTGCTCATCGCTGTCGGAACGGGTCTATTCAAGGGGAACCTTCAGGTTCTGGTCGGCAACCTTTACGATGATCCACGGTACGCATCCAAACGGGACAGTGCGTTCAGCCTGTTCTATATGGCCATCAACATCGGTTCGATGTTCGCTCCTGCCGCCGCCACCGCCATCACAAACAAGTTCCTGGCAAAGGCGGGGCTCATATACAAGGCTGCGATTCCGGCGTTGGCCCACCAGCAGATGGCCGGCACGATCACTCCGGAGGGAGCCGAGCAACTGAACGGGCTTATGGCGATGATGCCGGACGCAAACGTGGCCGGAATGGGGCTCGACCAGTTCTGTCCGTACTACATCGACAAGCTTTCTGCTTCTTACAATATGGGATTCGCGGTGGCGTGCATCTCACTCGTGGTCTCGATAGCGATCTATTTCGCGACAAAGAGCTGGTTCAAGCACGCTGACGTCAACGCCAAACAGGCCAAGACCTCCGGAGGCAATTACGTGGAACTCACTCCTAAACAGACCAAGGAGCGTATCGTGGCCCTGTGCCTCGTGTTTGCTGTGGTTATCTTCTTCTGGATGGCGTTCCACCAGAACGGACAGTCACTGACCTGGTTCGCCCGTGACTACACCCAGAGCACTGCCGAGGGCTGGAGCAGAATCGGGTTCAACATCTGGGCGCTGGCTCTTATCGCCACGTCGGTCTACACCCTTTTCGGAATATTCCAGTCAGAGAAGGCTTCCGGCAAGATCGGCTGCGGAGCCGTGACCGCCGCCCTCTGGTGCGGGGCCTACGCCATATTCAAAGGCCTTCCTAACCCTCTGGAGATCCAGCCACAACTCTTCCAGCAGTTCAATCCGTTCTTTGTGGTCGCCCTCACGCCTGTGTCGATGGCGATCTTCAGCTCGCTCGCGGCCAGAAAGAGCCCGGCACATCCTGAGGGACTGGAGCCTTCCGCTCCGAAAAAGATCGGTATCGGAATGCTTGTGGCGGCCTGCGGCTATCTGGTGATGATCTTCGCCTCCATTGGCCAGCCTTCCCCGGCTTCGCTCAACGGCACGGTAGCTCCGGATCCAGTGGTGCCGATGTACCTGATCGGAACCTACCTGATCCTGACTTTCGCCGAGCTTCTGCTCAGCCCGATGGGCATCTCCTTCGTGTCAAAGGTGGCCCCACCTAAATACAAGGGTCTGATGATGGGCCTGTGGTTCGCCGCCACCGCCATCGGCAACTATCTCAGCTCGATCCCGGGACTTCTTTGGAAGAAGCTTTCGCTCACGGCCAACTGGGGTCTCCTGATGGGACTTTGCGTGGCAGCCGGTGTAGTGATGTTCGCGATGCTGAAGAAGCTTGAGGCAGCCACGAAGGACTAGGCCGCAAAAAGACATCAAATGACAGAAAAGACAAGACAGACCTTGATCCTCTGGGCCGAAACCTACAACGACCCGAAGTACTTCAAGGAAGATCCGATAGCTTTCCCGACCTTGTTCGCGCAGCGTTTCAAGGCCGGGAAACGCACATTGGCCGACGTGGAGATCGCCGCCGTGTTCTCGGCGCACTTCGCCTGGGGACGCAGGGCGATGATCACCAGGGACTGCGGCAGGCTCTTTGACGAGATGGACTGGCGTCCCTACGACTACGTGATGGGTGGCCGGTGGCGGGATGACGGCGCCAGCGTCCACCGGACCATAAAATGGAGCGAGGTGGCGGGAATATGCTCCCGTCTGAAAGCGGCCTACGAGGCGATGCCCTCACTTCAGCCGTTGTCGCAGGACGAGTTCAGAACCGCCGTCTACGGCCAGAAATCCGACCTCAAGGCTCCCAACAAGAAGATCAACATGATGAGGCGCTGGATGGTGCGCGACGACGGCAAGGTGGATCTGGGAATATGGAAGGACACGGATCCCGCAGACCTGCTCATCCCTTTGGACGTACACGTCTATGACGAGGCCGTCGCACTGGGACTCACATCCAGAAAGCAAAAGGACATCGTGACGGTGAGAGAGATCACCAGATGCTTCGCGGACATATTCCCGGGCGATCCCTGCAAGGGAGACTTCTCCCTCTTCGGCTACGGTGTCACCCACCCCAAAGGCTCCGCCGGGGACGAGGAGTGACTTTTACAGTCTGTAAAACAAATCCAAGGTTTTGACCGTATAATGGTAGTAATGCCTAGACTCTTCATCATAGCCGGCTGCAACGGGTCGGGAAAGACAACGGCATCCTACGCGCTTCTGCCCGGGATGCTGGAATGCAGTGAGTTCGTGAACTCGGATGAGTTCGCGAAAAGCCTTTCTCCGTTCAAGCCCGAGAGTGCCTATGTGGCCGCCAGCCGCTACATGTTGGTGAAGATGAGGTACTTACTCCAGAGAAAGGCGGATTTCTGCATAGAGACGACGCTCGCCACACGGTTTCTTCTCAAAGTCATCAAAGAGGCCAAGGAGGCAGGTTACTACGTGACCATCCTTTACTTCTGGCTCAACTCCCCGGATCTCGCCGTGTCAAGAGTCGCGGCCAGAGTCGCGGCGGGAGGCCACAACATCAAGGAAGAGACGATCCGCAGGCGCTACAACGTGGGACTCCACTACCTGTTCCGCGACTTCATGCCGATCTGCGACAGGTGGATGCTTCTCGACAACTCCAATGTGCCGTTCTCGATAGTGGCCGAGGCCTCGGAGGACGGAAAGATCATCCGTGAGCCGGAGAAGTTCAGCAAGATCCAGGCGATCAACGCCGACTATGAGAGACATCTGGAAGAGGAAAAAAGGAAATCTAAGAATGTACAAGGATAAGAATTTCTATCTGAATCTGTTCCAAGTCAGCGAGGCACAGCTGGAAAGGCTTGCGGCGGACGGGCTTGGAGGAGGCGGGAGCTACTGCGACCTGTTCTTCGAGAACACCTCCTACAACAATCTGTTCCTAAGGGACGGGATAGTCTCCTCGGGAGGGTTCCACATCGACTACGGCGTGGGCATCCGCGTCCTGAAGGGCGACAAGACCGGCTACGCCTACTCGGAAAGCACGGATCCAAGGTCGATGGCCGAGGCCGCGGCTGCCGCGTCCAAGATCGCGGAGGGAGGTCTGGCCACACCGGCGCGCATACAAGCCACAACGTGTCCTGGGCCGGAAGACAGGTACCCCAGCGGACATGACTGGAGATCCTGCGACGCAGGACAGATCGTACCTTGGCTGGAGAGGCTGGAAGGGAAGATCGGGGCAAGGGATCCAAGAATAGTGAAGATCATCGTCTCGTTCTCCGGACAGGTCAGCGACATACTGATGTTCAACTCATTGGGCGAGCTGACCTACGACACAAGGCCGATGGGTGTGCTTTCGGCCTCAGCCGTGTTCAGCCAGAACGGCAGGATCGAGAACAAGAACACCTCAAGGGCCTTCAGGGCCGGGACGGAGATGCTCACCGATGCGATACTGGACGAGATGGCGGACAGCATAGTGGACGGGATCGACGACAGATTCGCGGCCAAACGCCCGAAAGGCGGGCAGATGCCGGTCGTGATGGGCGCGGGAGCTTCGGGGATATTGCTGCACGAGGCCATGGGGCATGCGTTCGAGGCGGACTTCAACAGGAAAGGACAGTCCGTCTTCTCGGAAAGGATGGGGCAGAAGATCTGTGACGGGAGCATCTCCATCGTGGACGACGGCACGGTGCCGTCCAACAGAGGCTCGGTCAATTTCGACGATGAGGGAGTCCGGGGACAGAAGACGTACATGGTCAGGGACGGCATACTGACCTCCTACCTTCACGACAGGATCAGCGCGGGGTTCTACGGGGTCTCCCCTACCGGCAACGGAAGGCGGGAGTCTTTCAGGTACGCTCCGCTCCCGAGGATGCGGGCCACCTACATGGAAAGCGGCAAGGCCGACAAGGAAAGCATCATCGCGTCCGTGAAGAAAGGAGTGTACGTGGATCAGTTCAGCAACGGCGAGGTACAGATCGGCGAGGGCGATTTCACGTTCTTCGTCAAGAGCGGCTACCTGATCGAGGACGGGCGGTTGACCAGGCCGGTGAAAGACATCAACATCATCGGGAACGGGCCGCAGGCCTTGGCCGACATCGTTGCAGTGGGGAACGACCTCAAGATCGACGACGGTGCGTGGACATGCGGCAAGGGGCAGAGCTGCCCGGTGTCCTGCGGGATCCCGACAGTTCTTATCAGCAGACTGACTGTAGGAGGAGAGTAATGGAAGAGATTAACGGAATGTTGACGGAAAACGAGATCCTCGTCGCGGACAAATGCGTCGAAAAGGCTCTCGGTCTCGGGGCGGAGAAGGTCCGCGTGACGCTTAACAAGAGTCTGATGGAGCTGTTCGGAACGCTTAACGGCGGACTCGACAAGGTCTCGCACTGCCTTGACAGGTCGATAAGTGTCTGCCTTTTCGTGGACGGCAAGTTCGGAAGCTTCTCGACCAACAGGCTGGTGGAGAACGAGTTGGACGATTTCCTCAAGAAAGCGATCTCGACGGTAAGGATGCTCGCTGACGACCCTTGCAGGGATCTGCCGGACCCTTCCAGGACAGTGAAGACGGCTCTCACGGGCAAGGAACTCAAGCTCTATGACGATGACTATCCGAGGCTTACGTCTGACCGCAGACTAAAGATGGCGCTCGACGCATCCATATTCAAGAAGCATTGCGATGAGGGGCTTATCTCGGAAGAGGGGGAATATTCAGACACCATCTTCGACTCGCTGGTGATCGACTCCAACGGGCTGAGGTGCCGCCACACCGAGACTTCATTTGAATATGGTGTCGAGGTGACAGTGCAGGATGCCGACGGCAATCGCTTCAGCAGCTACTGGTGGGACGCGGCACCGATGCTCAATGATCTGAAGATCAACGGCTGCGGCGAGGTGGCATTCAAGAGGGCGATCTCGCAGACAGGGCCGGTCAGGATCGGGAGCGGGAAGTATGCGATGGTTATTGAGAGCGAGGTCGCGTCAAGGCTGGTGACTCCCGTGCTGAACGCTCTGGGGGGATATTCATTGCAGCAGAAGAACTCGTTCATGCTGGATTCGCTGGGAAAGAAGGTGTTCCCGCAGTGGCTGAGCATCTGGGACATGCCGGTGAGCGTCGGGGAGACGGGGTCGAGGCTGTTCGACTCGGAAGGAGTTGCGACGAAAGAGACTCCCATCGTCGAGAATGGGGTTGTCAAGGAATATTTCGTCAACACCTACATGGCCAATAAGATGGAGATCGGGCCGACCATCGAGGACGCCACAAGGCCGGTGCTTTTGCCTTGCGTCGCGCCGTCGGTCGCCAAGCCTGTAGAGACTACCGGGAAAGATGATCATAACCCCGGCTCCCTGGCAAGTTCAGCGACGGGAGCAACCGGCAAGGAGGAACTGATGCGACTGATCGGCGACGGCATCCTTGTCACCGGCTTCAACGGGGGCAACAGCAACGCCGCCACGGGGGATTTCTCATTCGGTGTCGAGGGTTTTCTGTTCAAGGACGGAAAGGTCGTGCATCCTGTCAGGGAGATGCTGATCACCGGCAATCTTCTCACTCTATGGAACAATCTTCTCGCCGCCGGGAACGACGCGAGGTTCTGTAAATCAAAACTTATTCCTACCTTAGCGTTCGGAAACGTGGACTTCAGCGCCTGATTTTCGGGAGCGGAGCCGCAACAACATAGGCAATAAATTAATTATAAATAAATTATCATCATGAAAGTACAGAAAAACCATGTGGTCGAGCTGACCTACGAACTGATTGTCGATGGAAAACTCGCCGACAAGGCGACGCAGGAGCGCCCGCTTGACTACATTCACGGAACACATATGCTTCTTCCTAAATTCGAGAGCGAGGTAGAGGGCAAGGAGCCAGGAGAGGAGTTCGCTTTCACCCTCACCCCCGAGGAAGGCTACGGCACATTCGACGACAGCCGCCTGATCGAGCTGCCTAAGGCCGCGTTCGAGATCGACGGCAAGGTCCGCGAGGATCTTCTCGTCGTCGGCCAGATCATCCCGATGCTCAGCAACACCGGCCAGGTCGTTCAGGGAACCGTCCACGAGGTAAAGGCTGACACCGTCGTGATGGACTTCAACCATCCGATGGCCGGCAAGACCCTCAATTTCACCGGCAAGGTAGTGAGCGTCAGGGAGGCCACGGAGAAAGAGCTTAAGGAGGGTCTGCACGGAGAGTACCTTCCGCAGGAGGAGCATGAGTGCCACTGCCATAAGGGCGAGGGCGGCTGCCACGGAGAGGGCCACCACAAGGACGGCGAGTGCTGCCACGGAGAGGGTCACAAGGATGGCGAGTGCTGCCACGGCGAGGGCCACAAGGATGGCGAGTGCTGCCACGGCGAGGGCCACAAGGACGGCGAGTGCTGCCACGGCGAGGGCCACTGCCACAAAGAGGACTAAAAGATGCGTACCGCGGTCGTCATACTGAACTGGAACACAAAGGAATACCTTGAGCGTTTCCTCCCTGGCCTGCTGGCTTCGGCCACGGACGGGGCGGAGATCATCGTGGCTGACAGCGCCTCCACGGACGGCTCGATGGAGATGCTCTCCGAAAAATTCCCTTCGGTAAGACAGATCCGCCTGGACAAGAACTACGGCTTCACGGGAGGCTACAACAGAGCCTTCAAAACCGTCTGTTCCCTGCCGGAGGCCGGGGATCTGGAATATTTCGTCCTGATCAACTCGGACATCGAAGTCCAGAAGGACTGGCTGGGACCGCTGACGGCCTGGATGGACAGTCATCCGGACTGCGCCGCCTGCGCCCCGAAACTCCACTCATGGTACGAGAAGGATAGTTTTGAATATGCCGGAGCGGCGGGCGGTCTGCTCGACCGTTTCGGCTACCCGTTCTGCCGCGGAAGGGTTCTCAAAAGAGTGGAGAAGGACACCGGACAGTACGACTCCCCCGCCCGGGTCTTCTGGGCCACTGGAGCCTGCCTTATGGTGCGCAAGGCGGAATATTCAAAGATGGGTGGTCTGGACGACAGATTCTTCGCCCACATGGAGGAGATCGACCTCTGCTGGAGGCTCCAGTTGGAGGGGAAGAGCATATTCATTGTCCCGGAGTCGGTTGTGTGGCATCTCGGCGGCGGGACCCTGCCGAACGACTCCCCGTGGAAACTGAAGCTGAACTACAGGAACAACCTCCTGATGCTCCAGAACAACCTCGCGAAGACATATTCATTGCAGGAGATTAGGGAACTGACACCGGACAAGGCTGCCGCGAAGGCCTGCAGGCGCGCCCGAGGCACCATATTCCTAAGAAAATGTCTTGACGGCTGTTCGGCGCTGGTCTACCTCCTGACAGGGAAGAAAGCCTGCTTCGATGCGGTCAGGGAGGCGCACAGGGAATTCAGCCGGCTTGAGGTCAGACCGGATGTAGGCGCGGTCGAGGAATATGCCGCCACGCATCGCGGCATCACTATCCCCGCACTGTTCCCGGAGTGGATCGTGCCGCTTGCGATGATCAAGGGGAACGGTATTTTTGAATATTTAAGGAAATTCGTCTGAAACCGGACATGAAAAAATTTTAAGATCATGAAAATCGTCATTCAAGGAGCCGGTGAGGTCGGCTCGCATCTGGCAAAGATGCTGAGCCTGGAGGCCAATGACATAACCGTCATCGACAACGATCCGGAGAGACTCGCCGAAATCAGCTCGATAGCCGATGTGGTGGCGGTCGAGGGAAGTCCTTCATCCCTTCGCACCATGAGGGAGGCCGGGGTGCAGGACGCCGACCTGTTCATCTCTGTGGTGCCTTTCGTACCGCAGGATGTAAACATCGTGAGCGCCTTGCTGGCAAAGAATCTCGGAGCCAGGAAGGTCACCGCCAGAATTGACGACAACGACTTCCTTTCCGCCGAGAACAAGCTGCTGTTCAAGCAGATGGGTATCGAGCTGCTCTTCTACCCCGAGAGGCTGGCGGCGGATGAGATCTTCGACCTTCTGAAACATTCCTCATCGACGGAGTCCATGGATTTCGCCCGTGGAAAGCTTCAGGTCGAGGTGTTCAAGCTGGAGGAGGACTCCCCTCTTCTGGACATGAAGATCGCCGAGTTCGCGGCGATCGCCACGAGCGACGAGCTGCAATTCCGCGTGATCGCCATTTCCCGTGGCGGGAAGACGATCATGCCGAAGTACGACACCAAGTTCATATTCAACGATTTGGTCTTCGTCATCGCTACCCGCGAAGGGATTTCCTTCCTGATGAAGTTCCTGGGGAAGAGCAATGTGGAGATCGACAGGGTGATGATTCTCGGCGGATCGGCCATCGCCGAGCTTACGGCGGCCAAGCTCAGTTCCAAGATCAGCTTCGTCAAGATCCTGGAAAGGGACAGGGAGAGGGGCATGGCTCTTTCGGAAAGGCTGCCGGACAATGTCGTCGTCGTCATCGGGGACGGCAGGAACTCCGACCTGCTTCTGGAGGAAGGCATCAAGGACTACGACGCTTTCCTTGCCCTGACAGGCAACGATGAGGCCAATGTCCTGGCCTGCGTCGTGGCGAAGAAATTCGGAATCGACAGGACCATCGCCGAGGTGGAGAACATCGAGTACATCCACCTTGCCGAGGAGATGGGCGTGGATTCCGTGATCAACAAGAAGCTCATCACCGCCGGCAGGCTCTTCAAGTTCACCCTCAGCGGCAAGGCCCGCCTGGTAAAATACATGAGCGGCACCGACGCGGAGGTTCTTGAATATACCGTAGCCCCGGGAAGCGCCATCACCAAGGGGACGCTTAAGGACATCTCGTTCCCGAAGGACGCTGTGATCGGAGGCCTTATCAGAGGCAGCGAGTCCTACATCGCCATAGGCTCCACACGCATAGAGCCTTACGACCGCGTGGTGGTCTTCGCCCTCCCTCACGCCGTGAAGGAGATCGACCGGCTGTTCCGTTAGGTTGGTTTGGTTAGGTTGGCTTGGTAATGAATCCGGGGACGAGGCTGAGATAAAGAGAGGCCGCAGCCCCATAAAAAACAAAAGAATATGGCAAAATTAGACAAACCTGCTATCCTTGTCGTGGATATGCTTAACGACTTCGTCACAGGTGCGTTGACGTGTGACCGTGGCAAGGCGATCGTGTCTGCCACAGCCGAACTTCTTGATGCCGCGAGAGCGGCCGGTGTTCCGGTGATTTTCTGCAATGACGCCCACATCAAGGGCATCGACAGGGAGCTTAAACTCTGGGGCGACCATGCGATCGCCGGCACTCCCGGAGCCCAGGTCATCCCTGAACTGAAGGTGTCCGACAAAGACTACGTGGTTCCGAAACGCAGATACAGCGGATTCTTCCAGACAGACCTTGACATCCTTCTAACAGAGCTTGGAGTCAAGACCGTGGTGATGACGGGACTCCACACCCACATGTGCGTGCGTCACACTTCCGCCGATGCCTACTGCCTTGGCTACGACGTGGTTGTGGCAAAAGAGGCCACGAACTCCTTCACGGAAGAGGACTACCTGAACGGCCTCGCCTACCTGAAAACCTGCTACGGTGCCGACGCCTACACGAACAAGGAACTGATCGGGATGTTCTAGCGGGACATTCCCCTGAGATAAAAGGAATAAGGATGGCTTTGCGGCCATCCTTTATCTTTTACGGAACCGGTTTTGCGCTTCGCCACGCTCCGAACCTTCCTCGAAGCTTTACTGGGGAAGCTTTACTGGGGAAGCTTTACTGGACCGATAGCTCAAGCCAGCGGGTTTCCTTTGCGTCGAGTTCCGAGGAGACTTCGGCGAAGCGGGTGGTGACTTTCTGGAGTTCGGCGGGATCGGTGAGGCCACCGTTCATCCTGGACTCCAGATCCTCTTTCTCGGCGGTGAGGGACTCTATGTCTTTCTCAAGCCGCTCAAGCTCACGCTGTTCCTTGTAGCTCAGCTTACGGGGAGCATCAGGACGGGACTGCGTCTGTCCGGATCCGGTTTCCTGTGAGTTTCCGGCCTTGGCCGCACGCTCTTCCTCCCTTGCCCGGCTACGCTTCTCGGCCTCAAGATCCTTCATGAACTCACGGTACTGGCTGTAGCTTCCGATGAAGTCCTTGACCTCGCCGTCGCCGCAGAACACGAACAGATGATCTACAAGCCTGTCCAGGAAATGCCTGTCGTGCGAGACCAGTATCAATGTGCCTTTGAACTCCTTGAGATACTCTTCAAGAATGTTGATGGTCACGATGTCCAGATCGTTGGTCGGCTCGTCCATTATCAACAGGTTCGGCTGCCTCATAAGGATGGTCAGCAGATAGAGCCTGCGCTTCTCCCCTCCCGAGAGTTTGCTGATCTTGTTGTTCAGCATGTCGTGCGGGAACAGGAACTGACTCAGGAGATGGGTGTCGTTAACGGTCTCCAGGACTGTCTGATCCTCGTCAAACCGCATTCCGCTCTGGCGGTAGTAGCCGATCCTCAGCGACTCTCCCCTCTGGATCTCACCGGTTACCGTCCCCGGATCCGACGGATCCATATTCCCGATCAGAAGATTGATGAACGTGGTCTTGCCGACACCGTTCTTGCCGACGATGCCGACTTTCTCATAGCGCTGGAAATTGTAGGTGAAATGGTCAAGATAGCAATCGCCGCCGTAGAAGAAGCTCACATCCTTGCAGTTGATGATCTTTGTTCCAAGCCTTGACGCCGGACCCATCTCGGCGAGGCTCACGCTGCTTGTCCGGTAGACCTGCTCCGCCCTGTCCTTCAGTTCGTAAAAGGCGTTCTTGCGGTACTTGGCCTTTCCCGTCCTGGCGCACGGACTTGCGTGCATCCATTCCAATTCCCGCCGGAGTAGATTCTTGATCTTGTCTGTCTCGGCGTTGTAGTTCTCTATGCGTTCCTGCCTCTTTTCCAGATAGTTCTGATAGTTGCCCTTGTAGATGTAGACGGCGCCGTGATCCATTTCCATTACGGTGTTCGCCACGGAATCAAGGAAATAGCGGTCGTGGGTCACCATCAGGAGCGTACACCGCGCATGGGACAGATAGTTCTCCAGAAACTCGATGCCGTCGATGTCCAGATGGTTGGTCGGCTCGTCCATCACGAAGAAGTCCGCCTCGCTGGCAAGCATCACGATGATGGCCGCCCGCTTGATCTCCCCGCCCGAAAGCACCTTCATCTTACGGTCATATTCACTCATTCCGAAAGAGGTCAGAAGCCGGCGGATATGCTGCTCATATTCAGCAAGATGCTCAGGATCAAGACCTCTAGTCCAAGGTTCGCTGTCCTTGATGATCTGATCCCAGACGGTCGCCTCCGGGTCATACTCATACTCCTGCTCAAGGAACGCGATGCGGATGTCCCTAAGGAACAGGATCTTGCCGCCTGAGTCAGAGCTGTCCTTGCCGGCAAGTATGCGCAGGAGACTGGTCTTGCCGGTGCCGTTCGGTGCGATGAGAGCTATCTTGTCGCCCTCGTTGATGTTGAAGCCGATGTGCTCGAACAGAACTTTCGGCCCGTATGACTTGGAGATGTTCTCTATCTGGAGATAACTTGGCATATTCGTAGTAAAATGTAACCGTCAACAAAAACTTCTAAAACAACCGGCCCCGCTTTCCTGCCGCCCACAAAATTAGCGATTAATCGCCGAATATTCGCTCTTCTGCCCCTCAAAATCTTCCCAGCCTCCGTCCGCATTTTGAAGTAACTTCACAAAACACGTTCAGCCGAAGTGGCAGCGGAAGGCGGTAAAACAATGAATATGTTGAATAACTCGTGGTAAATCCTCTGAGTTTTTCAACATATTCATTAATAGGCAACGTTCTAAGGCACATTGGCATGAACGTGTTTTGCAAGAAGCTGCGGCCATCTGCCATGGCCGCCGAAGGCCTTGGAACATCCGAAGTTCCGGAACCTCCGAAGCATCCGATGCGAATCATTACGTACTGTTGTTTGTGTTTTCAGAGTAATTTCATATCTTTGACGTGATTATGAACCAGATCCATCAGGAGTACACGATGGAAAGGAGACCGGAAAGCCTTCCCTGGCGAGGGTCATTCCGGCTTATGACGACAAGAGAACCCTACTTTCGGAAGAAAACTAACAACCAAAGAATATGAATAAATACATCATCACCATCATCGTAGCCCTTATGGCTTTAGGAATCGGCGCCAAGGCGCAGACCGTCTATTCATGTCAGTACAAAAGCGAGGCGGACGTGAAAGTCCATGTCACCAAATACAAGTCCGAGGCGGATCTGGTCGTCTACAAATGCAAGTACAAGAGCGAGGCCGAGGACAACAAGGGGCTTTGGTTTTTTGTGAAATACAAGAGCGAGGCGAAAAAGAAGTTGTTTTTCGTGAACTACAAGAGCGAGGCCGACATTGTGATTTATTTTACTGACTACAAGAGCGAGGCCGGATGGAGGAACAATAGCAAAAAACATCTGATGTACTGACGTTGGGAGAGCACGTCTTGTCATTGATCGCGGCTCTGGTGGCCGCGGTCAGTGTTTCCGCCCGGAGCTACATCCGGCCTTGGACCGCGCGGCTTCTGGCCCAGGGGATGACGTAGGATGGAGCCAACCGGCGGGACAGGAGATCCTTCATGTAGTCCATGTAAGGCGCCACGTGGCTGAAGAACATCTTGTAGCCGGCGCAGAGGGCGTTCAGGCCGGTCTCGATCCTCACGCCGCCTCTGCCTTGACGGGACTCGCAGGTGTTGAACCGATGCTTCGGGCATTCGCCGTTACAGGCGAAAAGCCATTCGCACCGGAGACACTTTACGGGCAGTCTGTTACGCTTGTCGATGCCGAAGGCGGTCTGCATGTCCGAGCGCATCATCCCGGCGATAGACTCGTCGGCGATGTTGCCCAGAAGATAGTCCTTGTACACGAAATGGTCGCAGGGGTAGAGGTCGCCGTTGTGCTCGATGACGGAATTGCCGCCGCAGGTCTGGGCGAAGGTGCAGGTTCCGGGCATCTCGCCGACCCAGTTGGCCAGAGTGGCGTCGAAGTTGGTGACGAAGCAGCGACCGACATCATTGCGTACCCAATAATCGAATATGTCGCAGAGGAAGCGCCCGAAACCGATGTCGCTGACCGACCACGGAGCGATGACGGTGCCGTCAGTCTTAGGATCCACGATGAAAGGACGTTTCTTCCGGTCCGGCTTTCCGGCGCCGTTCAGCGGGTACTTAACGTGCTCCACCACCGGCATGAACTGCATGAATCCGCTTCCCACCTCTTTCAGGAACAGGTACGTCTCCAATCCCCTACCCTCGCAGGCATGGTTGACCGTGGACATGGTGTTGAACTCAACACCCTCACCCTTAAGAATGTTCAGTCCGCTCATCACCCTGTCGAATGTCGGGAGACCACCCTTGTCGCGGCGGTATCTGTCATGAATATCCTTGGGGCCGTCCAGGGATATTCCCACAAGGAAACCATTATCGTGGAAAAATCTCGCCCACTCGCGGTTCAGAAGGGTGCCGTTGGTCTGGATGGTGTTGTGTACGACCTTGCCGCCGGCATGTTTCCTTTCATATTCAAGTGCCTTGCGATAGAAGTCAAGCCCCAGGACCAGCGGCTCGCCGCCGTGCCAGTTGAACGTCACTTCAGGCACCTCGTTGGCGTTGATATATTCATAAACAACCTTTTCCAGCATTTCCTCCGTCATCCGCGGCTCCCTTCCGCCGTAGATTTCAGCCTTGTCGAGGTAGTAGCAGTACTTGCAGTCAAGGTTGCAGAGCGACCCCGCCGGCTTGATCATTATGTTGAAAGCCATCGGTCCGGAAAGCCTGACGGCGTCGCCAAGCGTAAGTGTCTTTTCAAATGCCGCGTCTGACATATTCAATTCCGATCATACTAGCCAAAGATAGCGTTTTCCGCTCATGTCTCAAAAATATTCAGGTAACTATATACTGTTTTGTCCGGTAAATAAGGCTTTCTCCGGACATTGTGGCTCAATAGCATAAAGGATAAAAAAGCTTCCATAGTTTGTTTTACAAAATGCTTTCAGGCGATTGCCCATTCCAATGCTCCAAGAGGCATATCGGGATGAATTGCTATCTACCTGTAGGACTACTTTTTCAGCCTCAAGCGCAACAGGAAACGTTCTGTTGAACTTGAGGCTGAAAGTGTTTTGTAAAAAGTCCCGGATAATTTCCGGACAAAGTACATTTCCGTGCCGGATGAGATTCCCGGAATGACAGGAATCTGGCTCTGGCAAGCCGATTCTATATGTTGGTGGGACGTTACTAGACTCCGCACCAGAATGTCACCTCAGGAGTTCCACTCCGGAAATACAGTGGTAAGGTTTGATTTTATTCGTCATTTCAAGAGATTTTCCGTAACTTTGAGATTTGAATATACACACAGGATATGGGAAAAGTCATTGCAATTGCCAATCAGAAAGGCGGTGTAGGTAAGACCACTACCGCCATAAACCTTGCCGCGTCGCTGGCGGTGCTGGAAAAGAAGGTCCTCATCATCGACGCCGACCCACAGGCCAACACGACATCCGGTCTGAATTTCTCTCCGGACAATGACGAGAAGAGGACAATCTACGAGGTCATGATCGGCACGATAGACATTCAGGACGCACTGATTCAGACGGAGATACCAGACCTCCAGATGATTCCGTCGCACATCAACCTTGTCGGTGCGGAGATCGAGATGATCGACGCGGAGGACAGGGAGCTCATCCTGAAGAAGAGGCTCGCCCCTATCCGGGACAACTACGACTACATCATCATCGACTGCTCCCCTTCCCTTGGGCTGATCACGATCAACGCGCTTTCCGCCTCCGATTCCGTGATGATTCCTGTCCAGCCGGAGTTCTTCGCCCTTGAGGGACTCGGCAAGCTGCTCCAGACCATACGCCTGGTGCAGAGCGGGGTGAATCCTTCGCTGACGATCGAAGGCTTCGTCGTGACGATGTTCGACGGCAGGACTAAGGTTCACGCGCAGGTTGTCAACGAGCTGAAGGAGCATTTCCAGGAAATGGTCTTCAACACAGTGATCCAAAGGAGCATACGCCTTAGCGAGGCCCCTTCTCACGGCAAGCCTATCATCCTCTACGATGTTGTCAGCAATGGCACCACCAACTACATGAACCTTGCTAAGGAAGTGCTGGAGAAGAACGAGAGATAGAGAGTTTCACAACAGGCGGCAGACTGGCCGCAAGCGACAAGAACGATGGCAAACAACAAGCAGGAAAGCAGGCTGGGCAAAGGTCTCAGCGCCCTTTTGGGAGACATCCAGACAATCGGGCCGGAAAGGAAGCCGGTCGGGTACATAAACAAGGAGATAGCCGGTTCCAAGCCCGAGCAGGACTATGGTGACGTGCTCAGGATCCCGGCGGATCTGATCGAGCCCAATCCTTACCAGCCCCGTATGGATTTCGACGGCGAGGCTCTTGAGGAGCTGTCCGAGTCAATCAGGACATTCGGACTGATCCAGCCTATCTCCGTGCGCAAGCTCAGGAACGGACGCTACCAGATCATCAGCGGTGAGCGGAGGTTCAGGGCCTGCAGGCTCGCCGGCATGGACATCATCCCGGCCTACATCAGGACCGCGGACGACCAGGGCATGCTGGAGATGGCCATCGTGGAGAACATCCAGAGGCAAGACCTCGATCCTATCGAGGTAGCGATGAGTTACCAGAGGCTCATGGACGAATGCAATCTCACGCAGGAGATGATGGCCCGTAGGGTCGGCAAGAAACGCGCCTCGGTTGCGAACTACCTCAGGCTTCTCAAACTTCCGACCAAGGTTCAGCACGACCTTAAGACAGGGCTTCTGAGCATCGGCCACGCGAAAGTCATTCTCGGAGTGGAGGACACACATATTCAAGAACTTCTCTGCGACCTGGTGATCAAGGACGGGCTTTCCGTCCGCCAGTTGGAGGAGAAGGTACGCAAGATCTCCAAAGGTGACACGGAGAAGGCGGCTCCAAGACAGGCTGATCTTCCTGACGAGTACTACAAGGTTCTTGAGCACATCGGCAAGTTTTTTGATAACAGCATCAGCCTGAAACGCTCGGCTTCCGGAAAGGGGACGATGACCATCAAGTTCAATTCCGATGAGGAAGTGAGCAGATTCCTCAAGGCCCTTGAGGAATCGAACATTTAAATTTACGATGAAGAATCTGACTCTCAGGATCATACTGGCGCTGGTGTGCCTCTCATTCTTCTCTCACAGAGCTGACGCGCAGTTCCGTGAGGAGGCGTTCAGACAGACCTACAACAATCCTGGCGACACCACCTCGGCAAGGGACTCCGTCGACAAGATGTGGTCATTCAAGGAATTCTTCAGGGGGGTAAGCCACAAGGACACGCTGAGGATCGGTTCGATGTTCGCCGGCTCCACCGTGTTCATCGGCGCGGAGCAGATCTACAACAGGCAGTACTGGAAGCTTCCCATAATCTACGGCGGCCTCGGAGCCACCATCGGCATGGGCATCCACTACAACAACAGGTACAAGAATTCACAAAAGGCCTACGACACCGCCTTCGCCGCCGATCCCAACACCACGGTGACCGTCGACAACAACGCGAAAGACATGGCCACCTACATGTTCGCCAGCGCGGGTCTGATCTATTGGGCGACACTGATGGACGGCGTGGTCAACTACAGGCGCGACGTGAAGAACCAACCGGGAAAGGCCACCATCTACTCGATCCTGCTGCCCGGTCTGGGGCAGGCCTACAACGGGGAATATTGGAAAATACCGATCTACTGGGGAATGCTGGCCGGATCCTACCATTACTACGCGCTGAACAGCAAGAACTACAAAAGGTTCAAACGCATACACAACGAAGCGACCAATCCGGAAGGCGGCTATGACGGCAGGATCCCGGCGGAAAGGGCGCTGTACTTCAGGAATCTCTACAGGCGCTACAGGGACTACTCCGTCGTCGCCCTTGTCGGCAGCTACATGCTTCAGATCATCGACGCCAACGTGTTCGCCTACATGCAGGACTTCGAGGTCGGCGACGACCTGACCATGAAGGTGACACCGACCATCATATCCCCGAACAATGAATATCTCTCTCCCTATAATGAATATGCCGTCGCACCTTCAGGCCACAGCGTTCCGCCGAGAGGCGGTTTCGGCATGGGGGCGTTCGGCGACAACGCGATAGGGATCAAGATCGGGTTGAGATTTTAAAGTGATACAGAATGAGTAAAGCCAGTCAAGCAGCATTGTCACTCACACTTCTTCTGACCTTCCTGTTCCAGGGAAGCGCGGAGGCGCAGATATTCAAGAACAAGCTTAAACGAGAGAATCAGGAACTCCGCGCAAGGGTGGATTCCTTGAAAAAGGCTCTGACTGAGCTTAAGGAAGCGAGTCAGCATAAGGACAGCATCGCCGATGAGATGATGGAGGTCTACGAGGAGAACACGGTCAGGACCGCCGCCGGACTCAGTCCGGAGGACTACACCCAGGAGGTGACGGACAGTCTGCTGAGCATCTGGTACCTGCACAGGCAGGCGAGGCAAAACGAGGAAGGAACGGGCTATGCGATGGATTCCGTCCGATTCACTTCCAACGTACCCGACAATGAGCTGAAGGCCAGACTCGAAAAGATGAACTCATTCATCACTCTCCCCTACAACGAGACAGTACGCAACTACATGGTGCTGTACTCGGAGAAGATGCCCACCAAGATGAGCGCGATTCTCGGGCTCTGCCAGTACTACATGCCGATTTTCGAAGAGACCTTCAGCAAGTACAACCTCCCGGACGAGCTTAAGTACATGGCCATCATCGAGTCCGCCCTGAATCCCGTGGCGGTCTCCAGAGCCGGTGCGAAGGGTATGTGGCAGTTCATGTTCAGAACCGCGAAACTTTACGGTCTTGAGATCGACTCCTACGTGGACGAGAGACTTGACCCTGTCAAATCCGCCGACGCGGCGGCACGTTACCTTACCGACTCCTACAACGTGTTCGGAGACTGGAGCCTTGCCATCTCCTCCTACAACTGCGGTTCCGGCAACATCATCAAGGCCATCCGAAGGAACGGCGGTAAAAGGGACTTCTGGTCTGTCTACGACTACCTTCCGAGGGAGACAAGGGGCTACGTCCCGGCCTTCGTCGGAGCCATGTACGCGATCCGGTACAGCAAGGAGTACGGACTCGTGCCGGCGGACATGAGGATGCCTGCCCAGATCGACACCTTCGAGATCCGCAGGAACCTGCATTTCAAACAGATAAACGAGCTTGTGGGGATTCCGATGGAAGAACTGAGAAACCTCAACCCACAGTACATCAAGGACGTGATCCCCGGAAGCGGCAAAACATACATCCTGCGCATCCCGTACAACTACTCCAACGACTTCCTTGCCAACGAGGATTCCCTCTACACCTACAAGGCCGCCGAGTATCTGAATCCACAGACCCTCCTCTGTGAAAGGCGATCTGACGCCGAATACTCCGGCGGGGTCATAACGTACAAGGTCAAGAAAGGCGACACCCTTGGCAAGATCGCAGCTAGATACCATGTGACGGTGAACCAGCTTAAGAAGTGGAACCATCTGAGAACCACGACACTAAGCATCGGGCAGAAGATCCGCATCTACAAAGGCGGATCAGCCCCGGCCAAGACATCCTCCTCTTCCGGGAAATCCTCCTCTTCCCGAAGCTCGTCACCAACGGACTACACGACCTACACGGTCAAGGCCGGAGACTCCCTGTACTCCATCTCAAGGCAGTTTCCCGGGACCACACCTGAGAAGATAATGAAGCTCAACGGGATAAACGCGAACATCAAGCCCGGGATGAAACTCCGGATCCCAAGATAGCCGTCAGATGGAAAGCGAAGCCTGGATCTTCAGTTCCCAAGAAAGAGGCTTCGGAACTCTCATAAATGAATATCCCACCGCAGAGGCCCGCAGATGTGTCTGCAGGATCTTTGTCTTTCTATTCCCGAACCGGAACTTGCCCCCGGCCACAGCGGAAAGGCTCCAACCTCTTCCATAGTAGGCCGGCACGGTGAAGCTGCCGGGAGCGTCACGCTCGTAGGAATAGATCCTGTCATCCCAATTGTCCACAATGAATATGGTTCCCCGCATGTAGGCGCTGAACCAGTCGGTCTTACGGCCTCCCTCAAGATAGGACAGGCCTGACAAAGAACGGCAAAGGATTCCCTCCACCCTGGCGCGGATCTTCCAGGCTGGCTTGTCCGATGCCCCGTAGCGGACCGACAGTCCGGAACTTGACCAGTCGAAGTCGCACCTGGCTCCCGTACGGTACTTAAGGACAACCTCGTAGGGGCGGAACCGCTCATTCACCCTGAACGACAGGACTGAGGTACTTGTCAGCTGCAACGGCATCTTGAACAGAGCCTTCAACTGCTTCTTGTCCTTGTCACTGTCCTTGCGCGCGAGATCCACGGTCAGGAAGACCGGCCCTTTCTCAAGACAAAGCAGGATGCCGCGCTCGTCCTTGGTCTTTGTCCAGCTTCTGACTCCGCCGCTGAAATCCGCCGGGAAACCGGATGCGTAACTGTGGACAACCGAGGAGAACTTCCATTCCTTTCCCAACGGGAACACCGTCCCGATGACTAGACCTGGACTCCTGCCGGCAAAGTCCCACGCAGCCTCACCGAAACAGTCCACCCCACGCCAGGAATAGCGGAAATCTCCGGACAACCTGCCTGATTCCGGCTTTGAGAAGAAGCCTTTAGGCTCCGTCTTGCAGTAGCCGGTGACGGAGAACTGTCCTTTGCGTGTGAAACGGGCGATGTTCGCACCGGCCATAGCGGAGATCTCCGGGGACTTTCCTCCCTCGCACCATCGGCGGAGACCGGGAAAGGACAGGAACGATGAGACCACCGTCTTTCCGAACAGAAAATCAGCCGCCACTCCCCTATGGCTTCCGATTCCTGACCATGACCACGACGGCGACAAGCCGGAAGGCCGCCTCGCGAAAGAAGAGGATGACGACAGGCCGGACACCGACATTCCGCTCCACAGCGCCAGTCCCTGGCCGAAACGGGCGTTGAAATCGCCCAGAAGAACCTTGCCGACCTTTTTTCTTCCGTAATACGCAATGCTCATCGACCATTCCGAAGGCGGAAACAGATCCCTGTCCGTGTACTTTGTCCTTGCCGCCATTGAGAGTGCCTGCCTGTCCGCGCGCTCAATCCTGTACTTTGTCCCGTAGAGGAAATCTCCGCCCTTCACGGCGGACCGGGCAAGCGCCTCCTGACAAGTCTTTCTGGCCGGCCCGTCAGCCAGTCCCGGCAAGCGATTGGATCTGAACGAGATAAAAGCCTTGAGCGCATTGGCATACCCGGAGCCGAAACCGTCCACCAAGGCAAGTTCGGCAACCGAAAGGATGTCGCCCGATCTGGACCGATAGTCACAGAGACTCGCGACCTGGTACTGGCTCATCAGTCCGCTTGACAGCAGCCGGCTTCTGGAGGCGATGTTGATTTCCAGTGGCCGGGACAGAAATCCCGAGAATCTCTCGACCTCCTGTTCGTCCAGTTCCTCCTCCGATTCCGCACCGCACAGATAAAGGATGGCTCCCATACGGTCGTCCGTCTGCGCCGCCGCGCCCACGTGGATGATGACAAATGCGGACAGCGCCGCCATGAAGTTTTTCAGCATATTCATTGGTTTTGATGGTTGTCTGGTCCTGGCTCGAAAGATAAGGCAAGAAAACGTAAAAAACGAAAAGAAAAAAAACGTAACATCTGTTTTTTTCTGTTTTTTATCAAGGAATATTGTTAAATTTGTTAATTCATTAAAATAACGAACCGTAATGAGCAACGTCAGACTATTTGACAAGTCATTCAAGCCGTTCCTTTCGAACGAGCGGATCGAGGCCGCGATTGACAAGGTGGCCTCGGAGATCAACCGGGACTTTGACGGGAGCGCGGACATTCCTGTCCTGCTTTGTGTTCTCAACGGATCCCTGATGTTCACGTCGGAGCTGATGAAGAGGCTGGATTTCAACTGCGAGCTTATCTGCATCAAGCTTTCCTCCTACAACGGCACGCAGACCACCGGCAACGTCCGTGAGGTGATGGGACTGACCAGGAGCATCGAGGGGAAGCGCGTCATCGTCGTGGAGGACATTGTCGACAGCGGCAACACCATCGTGGAACTCCAGAACATCCTCAAGAAGAAGGGAGCTGCCGAGACAAGGATCTGCACGATGCTCCTTAAGCCGGCCTCCTACACAAAGGATGTGAGACTGGACTATGTGGCCATGGAGATCCCGGACGATTTCATCGTCGGATTCGGTCTTGACTACAACGAGGTCGGCAGAAACCTGAAAGACATTTACGTATTGGACACAGATATGAAATACTTTATTCTATTCGGCCCTCCGGGTGCGGGAAAAGGCACCCAGGCCTCAGCTATGGTTGAAAAGTACAATCTCTGCCACATCTCCACAGGAGAGCTTCTACGTGGTGAGATCTCCAAAGGCACCGAACTCGGCCTCAAGGCCAAAGCCCTCATCGACGCCGGCGAACTCGTTCCGGACGAGGTTGTGGAAGGCATGATCGAGAACAAGTTCAGGACTGTCACCGGAGTCTCCGGCTTCCTTCTTGACGGCTTCCCGCGTACGATCGCTCAGGCTGAGGCTCTCGACAGGATGCTTGCCAAGAACGGCGAGGCTGTCACCTCCGTAGTGTCGATCATGATTCCTGACGCGATGATCAAGGAGCGCATCCAGCACAGGGCCGCCATCGAGGGCCGCGCCGACGACGCCAAGGAAGAGACGATCAACAACCGCATCAAGACCTACCACGAGAAGACTGAACCGCTTGTGGAGTTCTACAAGAAGGCCGGCAAGTACGAGGAGATCGACGGTACCGGCACCATCGAGGAGGTACGCGGAAGGATATTCAAAATGATGGACAAGTCATAGTCAATGATGATTGGCTCACTTTTAGTCACCGTTCTGCTCGCCGATTCACCGCTGAAGCTGAACGGTGATAACATTTCCCGGATTGTCAATGAATTGACGACGGAGGAGAAGGCCGCCCTGCTGGTAGGCAGCGGTGCGAAGGCCTTCGATGGAGTAGGCTACACGACTCTCTATGTCAAAGGCGCGGCGGGAACAACGCATCCGATCGACAGGCTCGGCATTCCCGCGATAGTACTCGCCGACGGGCCGGCTGGAGTCAGGATAGATGACCGCCCTTGCACGAAATTCCCCATCGGCACATCCCTCTCCTCGACCTGGAACCCGTCACTTGTTGAGGAGGTCGGCAAGGCGATCGGCAATGAGGTTCTTGAATATGGTGTTGACGTGCTGCTTGCCCCGGGTGTCAACATCCAGCGCAACCCGCTGTGCGGCAGAAACTTCGAGTATTACTCCGAAGATCCTCTCCTGGCCGGGAAGATCGCCGCTGGCTACATACGTGGAATCCAGAGCCAGGGCGTAGGGACATCCATCAAGCATTTCGCGGCCAACAACCAGGAACTCAACAGGCTCTACCTTGACGCCAGGGTTTCGCCGAGAGCTCTCAGAGAACTGTACCTGAGGAATTTCGAGATTGCCATAAAGGAGAGCGACCCTTGGACCGTCATGACATCCTACAACTACATCAACGGGACACTCGCGGCGGAGAACCACGACCTCGCGACCGGTGTGCTACGTGAGGACTGGGGCTACAAGGGGCTGGTGATGACCGACTGGGCGGCGGGAGTCTATGCAGACAAGATTGTCGCCAGCGGCAACGACCTCATCCAGCCGGGCAGCGACGCGCACTACAACAGGCTTGTCCAGGCGATGAACGAGGGGTCAATCCCGATGGCGGCCATCGACACCGCCGTCACAAGGCTTCTCCGGCTGATAGTGAAATGTCCACGGTTCAAGGGGTATGAATATTCAGACAAACCAGCTCTGGAACACAACGCCTCCGTGGCCCGCAAGGCCGCCGAGGAGGGAATCGTACTGCTCAGGAACAACGCCGGCGCGCTTCCTCTAGCGCCGGACTCAAAGATAGCCCTGTTCGGCGTGACATCCTATGACTTCATCACCGGAGGCACGGGAGCCGGCAATGTCAACGGCTCTTACGTGATAGACCTCAGGCAGGGTCTGTCCGACGCCGGATTCGCCCTTGACAAGACCACCGACGAGTTCTACGCGGACTGCATGAGGTACGAGAGGTTCAACACGAAAAGGATCAACAGCAAGTTTGACCAATGGTTCGTTGACGCCGAGCGTCCCGCCGAGGCTCTTCCGTCCCAGGACATCCTGACCAGGGCCGCAAAGGAAGCCGACAAGGCCATCATCACCATCGGACGCGTCTTCGGCGAGGGGAAGGACAGGCTCCACCAGTTCAGCTACCTGCTGTCAGCCGCCGAGACGAGGCTGATAAAGGCTGTTTCCGAGGCCTTCCATGCGGAGGGCAAAAGACTCATTGTCGTGCTGGATGTAGGCGGAATCGTTGACATGACCGCTTGGCAGGACATGGCCGACGCCATTGTAGTAAGCTGGCTGCCCGGATGCGAGGCAGGACACGCTGTCGCCTCCGTGCTTTCCGGCAGGGAGACCCCGAGCGGGAGGCTGCCGATGAGCGTTCCTGTCAGCTACTACGATGACCCGACTGCCTGCTCCATGCCTCAGATCCTCACAGACAAGCCTGTCAACTACTCGTTCTACCGACCGGCTCCTGCCGGGATCAAGAAAAGGTATGATCTGGAGAACATCGACTATGTCAACTATCGTGAGGGGATCTACTCGGGCTACAGGTACTACGTCACCGAAAAGGTACGCACCGCCTATCCGTTCGGTTTCGGTCTGAGCTACACTGACTTCCGTTACAGCGGAATGACCGTGGAAGAGGACGGGGAGGACTTCGTGGTCAGCCTGGACATCGAGAACACCGGCGGACACTCCGGCAAGGAAGTGGTCCAGATCTACGTGAGGGCTCCTGGCAGGGACATGGACAAGCCTTCCCGGGAGCTGAAAGGCTTCACAAAGACCGGCACCCTTGCCCCTGGTCAGTCCGAGACCGTCAGGATAAGGATTCCAAGAAGCCTTCTGGCATCCTACGATGAGGAGCGCTGCGGCTGGGCGACGGAGAAAGGGACATATTCATTCATCGCGGCCAAAAACGCCGAGACACCGGTTCTTGCGAGGAAAATCAGGATAAAGGATGCCTCTTTCACCCCGACCGGCAACTACCTCCGCGCCGAGCCGCTCTTCATTGAGCGGTAAGGCTCAGATCCTGCCGCGGTGCGATTACAAAAATGGGCAAATAACACCATCCGGGGACTATCAAATCAGATAATTCCACTATCAAAACAGTTATATATACCCTTAGGGAGCCAGAACAGCATGCACGACCGGTGATTGCCACCCGCAAGACTTGAGTAATGTGAGAATATTGCTACCTTTGCCATCGCAAACCTTTGCACGGAAATAGACGCTGCGACTCCGAGGTTTGCGGCAAAAAGGAATATTCAAACATTATGGTAAAGCACATTATTCTCTGGACGCTCAAGGAAGAGCTGTCCGACGCCGAAAAGGCGGCGATCAAGGCCGGCATCAAAGAGGGTCTTGAGGGTTTGGTCGGTAAGGTTCCGGGGCTTCTGGACGTGAAGGTCCACATCGACGGCAGGCTTGCCAGCAGCAATGCCGACGTAATGCTGGACAGCACCCTTGAATCCGCCGAGGCCTTAAAAGCCTACTCAACGCATCCTGCCCACGTGGAGGTAGCCTCCACAAAGGTCCGCCCCTACACAGCCCAACGCTCCTGCCTGGATTTCGAACTGTAGCTGATGGCTTCCGCCCCAGGTCTGAGCCACCTTTGTAGCTTCCGGAGCGATCGACAGCGACGCTGAAGGCGAGATTAATGCGTAAACCTCGCTTCCAGAGTCTCGGCGGGGACTCCGAAAGCGGGAAATGCCCCGAATCCCGCCCACAGACTCCCAGCGAAACATCAAAGCAAAAAAAAGCCCGGCGGACTCTGAAGATCCTCCGGGCGGGGTTGTTTATGAGTATTTAGTAATCCTTAAAAAACAACTTGGTAATCCTTGATTGTCTTTTCGCCGTCTTTTCTCATCAGTCATGTGCCACCGGTACACTCCTTCTTCCAAAAGAATTCTATCCTCGAAAATACCGCCAAATCTTTACCAACTTATTCTTTAACGCTTACTTATCAAAGAAAAAAGTGGCGCCGACTATTTAAATTTATAGACAAGTAGGACATCGGCGGTCTGGTGCGTCCACTCACGCTCCTGCGTAAAGCCGGCTGGTGGAAAATAGTCATCGAAACCAGACCAGACATAAATGGTGAAGATCCTGTCATGTTCATCTCCAGACCCTGGATTGCCGAGCACACTCAGGGTAGTGACCTTAGTATTCTTGCTGATGTCTATATACTCCAAAAAATTATTGTAAGCATCAATATAATACAAATTAGGACACATGCTGACATCCACGCTTTCGTCGATACCACTATCAGGGAATGAGAGCCTCTTCAAGGCCACGCAGGAAGAGAGATCTATTTCATTAAGACGGTCGCAGTGTCCAAAAGAAAGACTTTCCAGCTTTGTCAACCCTGAAACCTTTATCTCTTCAAGTCTTTTGTTGAACTCGCAGTCCACTTCGACAAGGTCTGTGTTGGATGTAAGATCCAGTTTCTGGATTTTGTTGTAGGAGCATTTCAGTGTGGTCAAAGACTTGAACAGTTCGATTCCCTTCAAGGAAGTCAGCTCTCCCTGCACGGACTTGGATCCAGAGACATCGATCAACTTGACAGAAGCGATCTCGTCAGCGGTGATGTACTTGGCATCCTTCACGATCTTCTCCGCCTGAAGAGCGGCAGCGAATCCTGCATCGAACTTAGGGGACAGATTCTCCGCCTTAGGAGTATCCGGCTCCTTGTCATCCTTCTTGCAACCTGTCGAAACGGAGGCGATCAAAAGCGCCGCCGCTGTGGCGAAAAACATGTTTCGCAATGTGTGAGTGTTTGTGAACATCGTTTAATAAAATTAGGGTCAGTATTAAAGTATGTCTGCAAAGTTAGGGGGAAAAACCAAAAAACAATATGGCAAAAGAGGCTTTTTGCGTCTCTTTTGCCATATTTTCAGAAAAAACGACACCCGGCGGGGAATAAATAGATCTATCCTCGAAAATCTTCTCTTAATCTGAGGCAACTTATTTTTTTCATGTTACTAAAGAGCGAGCAGCAAGTCAGGAAGGACAATCATGATTTCGGAGCGGGTCGGTGAGCCAGTTTCACCTGTAGGTTCCTCATAACTCCAGAAAACCTGGAAACGAACTTTTGCCTTGACCGGAAGGTAGCCTTTTGATACCATCCTGGACAATTGGGTACGGAAAGCGGAGGAGAATCTCAAAACCTTTACCCTACGCCCTCCGGTCTCCGCATAGAGATAGTCCCCGCTGACAAAAAGGCCGGTACCGGACAAAAGACCGGGCAAAGAGTCCTGGCAACCCTTGAAGATGTCCAGCACTACATCCCGGTGAGACAGTTGCATCAGAACCTCCACTGGAGCGCCATAAACGGTATTGTCCTCAATGATCAATCCCTGTAACGATTTATCTAAGAATAAGTTGACATTGCTGTAGTGGACTGACAGATTGTTCTTCGCTCTAGTCATTCCGACATAGATCATCCTGCGCTCCTTATCCGTGATGTCACCAAGTCCCTTCAGAGAGATGTAAACATTGTCATATTCACATCCCTTGGATTTGTGAATCGTAGAGACGATGATTTCCGAAGACCTTGACTTAGAGAAATCCTCAAGCCTGGACTCCAACAGGAAGTTTTCAAAATCAGAGATGTACTTGCGGCCGGGACACTCCTCATTGAAGGCTTCCAGGCAATTTCCGAACATTTCCAGACATTCGCTGCCACGAAAATGCTCCACAACTACCTCTGCGGATTTCGTCCAGGTGTCATTGTCAAGACACGCCGCATCATATCCTCGTATCGTGTCAAGAAAGAATCGAAACTCAGCAAGGTCACGGAGATAGAACCCGTCATTCGACCGGATCAGCCTCGCCCTACGTCCTGACTTGTTGAGCAGTGCGGAAATCACCAGCGCATCGTCATTAGTGGCTGTCAGTACACACACAGTGCCGCCTGGAGCACCAGACAGTATCTCATTCACAATCGCCTGCTCATAATCCAAGGAGGCATGATGGATAAGACGTACGCAACCTCTGTCACTTCTCCGGCAGATAATGGGAGCGGATTTCAGGCGATTCGACATTACTTTTACATAGTTGTTCGAGATGGAGACAACCGCCTCAGAGCTTCTGAAATTCTCCATCATGTCATACACGGAAGCTCCATAGTCCGTAATCAAGGATTTCATATTTCCCGAGTCCGAGCCACGGAACTCGTAGATGTTCTGATCGTCGTCCCCGACCGCGATGACCCTCATGTCATCATTGAGGCGAATTAGTTCCTTAACCAACTCAAATTCCTGCACACCAAGATCCTGAGCCTCATCGATCACAAGGATGGACTTGGTTATCCGGCTTCTCTCAACCCGGCCTCGGAGAATCCCTTCCACAGCGTCCGCAACGATATGTCCGGAATCATCGACCGACCCTTTCCGCCCAAGAATATCGAATGAATATGAATGGAAAGTCTTTATCTCGACATATTCAGCCGCGTTTCCGATGAGATCCCGGAGCCGCTTTTTGAACTCGACCGCGGCAGCCCTTGAGAAAGTAAGCATAAGAAGCTGCTCGGACTTAACATCCTCCAGAAGAATCAGCGAGGCCAGTTTGCGTACCAGCACATAAGTCTTGCCGCTCCCTGGCCCCGCAGGAACAACGATGAATCGTGACTCGTTGTCATTGATTATGGCGGACTGTGTCTGTGTCAAGCCTCCGAAGAGTTCATTGTACTTCCTCTCGCTTACGTTACGGCCTATCCTTTTCTCTTCCTTCGCATCGAAATATTTCTTTATGAAGGACTTGAATTCCATCACGAAGTAATCATGGACATATTCTACAGCGCGCTTCCGGTCGGATACCATCATGTTGGCATATTTCCCGATAATGTGGATCTGTTGAATCCGCTGCTTGTAGAACTCGTCCAGATTACGGTAGTCCTCTTTCTTGTAGCGGTACTTGCCGTCCTTCAGACGCTCGATCTGCAACTTGTTGTACAAGACCATAAAGCCGCCTTCCAGGTTCAGGATTCCGGTCTTCGCGAGGAACAGGAGCGCCTCTTCGGCCATCCCGACATCAATCTTTTCCGGGAAAAGAGCGCTGTCGTTGTAGTCACCGACAAGTCCGGCCAACGAGAACCCGACCTTGACCTCGCCGTCCTCCTCTTTATTATTATCCTTGAAACGATAGACGATGAACGAAGCGATTGAGTTCCTGACAGCGATCTGCTTTTCCAGATCCGAGGCCGAAACCTTAGCCGCTATCTGAATATAATCGTCCGTGACCGGGCGCTTTTCGATGTAGTGCCTTATCGTCCAGAAAAACAGGATTGTACGGATGTCTTTCACGGAGGACCTTGCGATGCCGGAAGCGATCGCTTTCTCGTTTATCTCCTTCAGACTGAATTTAGTGCACTCGCCGATGACTGTCTCGACGAGGAATTTCTCCAGCTGGATGTAATATTTGAATTTCCTGAGCTGGCCAAGCCGGAGGTAGGCCGTCATATCGTCGTCCTTGGCGAGGATTCCGTCCACACGCATTCTCTCCACGATACTGATCACCTTGCGGGTCTCGATGCCGAGCATATCCGAAAGATAGTCAACACGGGACTCCGCCTCGGCGGTCCCGGCGCGGGAACGGCTGCGCTCCGAGATCAATGACTTGATGATTCTTCTGGCGTCCAGTTTGTCATCCTCAGTGAAATCCGGGCATCGTTCTATCCACTCCGAAGCCTCGTCCATATTCCTCGGGACAATGCTTGTCGCGAATATTCTCGGGCTGTTCATCCCGCGTCTCAGATAACCGGCGGTCTCCAGGGCGGCAATCGCGCTTTTCACCTTGGTCTCAACGTCCCGGATTTCCTCCCAACCTGCCTTGCGGGCTATCTCCAAAGCGGAGATGTGGATGCAGTCGTGCTTTGCCGTAAGTTTCTTGACAGCGCTCCAGACTTGGTTTATCTCACTCAGGGTGAGCTTCGTCTGATTCAGAAGTATGAAGTGTTTGTTAAGGTCATCGTCATTGTAAAGGACGTAGCATTCCGCCTGCGAGTTGACATCACGCCCCGCCCTTCCCGCTTCCTGAATATAATTCTCCAGCGAATCCGAAATCTCGTAGTGGACAACCAGACCGACATCGCTCTTGTCCACTCCCATCCCGAACGCTGATGTGGCCACGATTATCCTGACCTTGCCGCTCATAAAATCATCCTGGGCCTTGACCTTTGTGTTGACCTCCATCTGACCGTGGAAGGCCTTTGCGTCAAACCCGTCCTTGCCGAGCCTTTCAGCGATTTTCTCCGCGGCTTTGGTTCTGGTCACATAAACGATGGCCGGACATTTTGTGCCGTCAAGCAAGTTCCTCAAGGTCTGGTATTTATCCTCATCAGAAGCCCTGAACAGAACAGTATATCGAAGATTAGTGCGGGCAACATCAGTCGTGAAACGCTTCAAGGTTATCCCAAGCCTGTCCCGGAAATAGTCACAGATGTCGCTGATCACCTTAGGTTTAGCGGTCGCAGTGAAACAGGAGACCGGAATCGGAGTGTCAAGGCCTTTACACTCCTGAAGATGCTTGATGAACTCCCCGATGAACATATATTCAATCCGGAAGTCCTGACCCCAGGCGGAGAAGCAATGCGCCTCGTCAATCACGATTCGGACCAAGGTTCTGGACATCAGAACCTTCTCGATGGTCTTGGAGCGGAGTTGCTCCGGGGCGATGTAAAGCAGCGAGGCCTCCCCGGACTCGACCCTCTCCAAAGCGTTGCGGCGTTCAATCGGAGACAGCAAGCCATTGATATAGACGGCTTCCGAGATTCCTTTCTTCTCCAGATTCTCCACCTGATCCTTCATCAAGGATTGGAGCGGTGAGATCACGACGGTCAGCCCTCTGACGGTCTCCCCTGCCATCAATGCCGGCAGTTGGAATGTCAGCGACTTCCCTCCGCCGGTCGGGAATATGGCAAGCAACGATTCACCTTTAATCGCTGCTTTTGCCGCATTCTCCTGCAGCGGCTCCCCTCCGAAAGTCCTGAAACGGTCGTAGCCGAACCATTTTTTCAATGAATATTCAGCATTCAGTTTTTGTGAGCAATACGCGCAGCGGGCATCTCCGCAGTTCACGGCCCTTAAACCTCTTATCACATTCTCAACACTCGGATAGTTGTGAAGAATCCACGCCGGAGTTATGGAATTTCTGTCATCAGTGCTGATCAAGGCAGCCGCATAGGCGCATTCCACCTTGTGATCCCTAACAAAAGACTCGACATTTGAATGCTCGCAAATCTTGCCTTTAAATAACTCTCGGAAGATGTCCGCAGTGGATTTCCGGAAAAAGAACGGCTTCCTTGAGGGGACATATTCAATGCTTTTGAAAAATCCTGAGAAGTGGATATCCTCGTTCAGCAGATCATAGTACAGCTGCTGGAAATCCTTGTCCAAGGCCTTGAACGCCATCACCTCATCATCATAGAGAGATTGAGCCTTCAAACTGTCATTCAACGGGTTATTCATCTCTTCCGTAAGGATCTTGTCGTCCTTGAGAAGTTTATGGTAAGGCTTCCGCGGGAAAAGCAGCGGCGAGAGATAAAGGGTATCGACAAGGACATATTCCTTTCTAAGGAATGGTTTCAGGTACTTGATGTCGTGCCCGATAATATTATGCCCGCAAAGACAGCCGCAGTCAGAGACAAAGTCCGCAAACTCCGGAATCCTCGCGGAATGAAACCCCTGCCCGGCTTTCACTCCCCCGATGTCCAGAATCTTCCCCCGACCGTCAACTTCCAGATCAATGAAGGCTGTTTTCATCATAATGAATATCCCGATTGCTTCAACTCGTTGATTATCGGTGCAAAAATAACATTATTTTGCAAAACTATCATCCATAGAACAATATGATAAATTTTAGAATATTTTCTAATAAATATAGTAGATATTCTAAAAATTATCTATATTTGCGACAGACCAATTATATTGCGATATGAAACACACTTTGACAGCGAAAGAAGAGGAACTTATGAATATCTTCTGGAAAAAGGGTGAGATGTGCATCCGTGACCTTGTGAACAGCCTTCCGGAACCAAGGCCGAGCTATACTACGGTCTCGACCCAAGTGTCGTTCCTTGAGAGCAAGGGATTCCTCACACGCCGTCCTATAGCCAACACGTTCATCTACGAGGTACGCATATCCGAAAAGGAGTACAGAGGCACGACAATCAGCGGCATAGTGGAGAGGTATTACAACAACTCTTTCGCCAGCGTGGTCTCACAGTTTCTTGAGGATGAAAAACTTGACGTAAACGAGTTAAAAGAAATAATAGCTCAGATCGAAGGCAAGCGCTAATATTCCATCTTATGCTCACCTTCATAATATATGAATTGAAAGTCGCTGCGACGCTCATCACGTTCTACCTCTGCTTCAAGTGCTTCCTAAGCCAGGAGAAGATGCATAGGGTGAACAGGATCGTCATCCTCGCAACCTCTGTGCTGTCATTCATCCTACCGCTATGCGTCATAACGGTTCACAAGACGGTATATATTCCCGAAGCTACTGTTTTCGGAATATCAGGAGATGCGGTAGAGGTGCCCACTCCTATCATCGAAAGCCTTGGCGGAGTATCCTGGGAACCATTTATCATAGCAACATTCTGGATAGGAGTTGTTTATGTTCTTGGCAGAACAGCTTTTGGAATATGGCGGGTCGCCAGATTGGTCTGGAATGGGGAAAGAAAGGAAATCCACGGCAGCGAGGTGATAGTGTGCGACAAAAATATTCCTCCGTTCAGCTGGATGAAATGGATTGTGATGAGCAGAGACGACTTTGAAAGCGGCAACATACATATTCTTGAACACGAAAAGGCTCACATCAGGCTTGGGCACTCAAAAGACATTCTTCTGTTTGACATAATGTCGGCTTTCCAATGGTTCAATCCAGCGGTATGGCTTCTCAAGCGAGAGCTCCGGGCCATCCACGAATATGAGGCTGACGACGCAGTCCTCCGACAAGGTGCGGACATAAAGGAATACCAATATTCATTAATAAGAAAAGCTGTCAGTGCGAGCGGCTACTCAATCACTAACAGCTTTAATCACAGTATCCTTAAAAATCGTATTACTATGATGTCAAAATCAAACGCAACCGCGATGAGGGGACTGAGAGTCCTCTACATCCTGCCGCTTGTCTGCGGTGCCCTGGCTCTGAACGCCAGAACAGTCACAAACTGCAAAGTTACTGAAAATTCTTCAGTCTCGGATGACTCGACAGTAAAGGTTGAGATCCAAAAAGACGGCGGTGGAACCATTCATTATTATGCGAATGGCGAGAGTATCGCATACAAAGACATTCCGGAAGCCGTCAATTCCTTGATAGGCAGTGACAAAGAGGCCAAGGTGGAAATCATCGCTCCAGCTGAAATCAGCTGCGGAATCATCGATGACCTCAGGGAACAACTCCGGAGCGTGCCGGCTCTGAAAGTGCAATACTCCAGCCCGAACCTCGGTAGCGTGCCGATGCGTCTTCCTCCTGCCAATAAAACCGTCGAAAAGATCGGAGTCAAATTGATTGAGCTTCCAGATGCGGTCAAGAATATGCCGAAAGAGATGGTGCGCCACCTAAAGATCAACAAGGATGGCAAGTATTTGTACGACACGAACCTCATTATGCAAAGCGAGCTTTTGAATATGGCCGCTGGATCTATCCGTAAAAACCACCAGACGATGATATGCCTACAGACGGACAGAGCCACGTCATACGGAACGTACGTCACCGCTCTGAAAGAATTATCCAACGCCGTCTCACTAATCAGGAATGAATATGCCAACGAACATTTCGGAAAAGCGTTCGAAGATTTGGACGACGCTGAGCGTAGTTTGGTCCTGAAGGAGATCCCACAGAACATCATCGAGCTCACCCCGAGAACAACTCAAAGTGTCAGGTAAGCCATTAACCTGACACGCATAAGGTAACATATTTTTGCGATTATCAATAAATGCCACATCAATTCATTGACTCGTGTTACCTTCTTCCATTGCCGCACCTTCTAACAGTGATTCAATCGATCAAAATGTCCACCGAAACGGCATTCTACCGGAGAAACTTTGTAAAATCATCGGTTTGTCCGGGAAAGAGGACTTCTGCCGGACAAAACTCTGCCTTTGTAATGTCGCACTTGCTTTTTGACTCATTTTCGCTCATTATTTCAGAATAACCATTCTTTCCCAAACTTTCACTATCTTTGCAGGATTGAAGGCTTCGGGGAGGAACGGCGTGAAGAACACGATTAGAAAAAGGTGTTTTACAGCGCGCAATGGTGCCGCGCAATAACCGCACGGGAGCCTGTGCAATCATTTGACAAATTGATTTACAGAGAATTATGGCGGACAGCAACTTTATAGACTACGTGAAGATCTGGTGTGCTTCGGGACATGGTGGCGCGGGGTCTATGCATCTCTACAGGGCGAAGTATGTGCCTAAGGGGGGACCGGACGGCGGAGACGGAGGACGTGGGGGACACATCATCCTTAAGGCCAATCCGCAGTTCTGGACGCTTATTCACCTTAAGTACCGCAAGCACATCAAGGCAGAGAACGGAGGCAACGGCGAGGGAGGTCTCAGGACGGGAAAGAACGGCGAGGATGTCGTTCTGGACGTTCCTGTGGGGACTGTCGCCAGGGATGCCGAGAGCGGAGAGGTGCTGTTCGAGATGATGGAACCCGGACAGACGCGGATCCTCTGCAAGGGAGGCCGCGGCGGGCTGGGCAACAACAACTTCAAGACGGCCACCAACCAGACTCCACGGTTCGCGCAGCCCGGAGAGGAAGGACAGGAAGGGTGGTTCATTCTGGAACTGAAGGTGCTGGCGGACGTCGGGCTGGTGGGCTTCCCTAACGCAGGAAAGTCAACATTGCTCGCGGCGGTCACGGCAGCTAAACCAAAGATCGCCAACTATGCCTTCACGACGCTGGAGCCGAATCTCGGAATCGTGAGATACTACGATGACCAGTCTTTCGTGATGGCCGACATCCCGGGGATCATCGAAGGCGCGCACGAAGGAAAGGGCATAGGAATACGCTTCCTCCGCCACATAGAAAGGAACTCCGTGCTGCTCTTCATGGTGTCGGCGGAAGAGGACGACATAAAGGCAAGCTACGAGACACTGCTGAACGAGCTTAAGGAATATAACCCCGAGCTTCTGGACAAGGACAGGGTTCTTGCCGTCACCAAGTGCGACCTGATCGACAAGGACATCGAGAAAGAGATCGAGCCTTCACTCCCTGAAGGAATCCCGCACGTGTTCATCTCGTCCATCAGCGGCGAAGGTATCAAGGAACTAAAGGACATGCTATGGTCGGCGCTTCACTCATAGGCCTCCTGCACAGGCTTGACCAGGACATCACATTGCTGCTGAACAACCTGAGTTCACCGGCAACTGACCAGCTATGGTTACTGATGTCGGACAAGACCGTGTGGATTCCCGCCTATGTGCTGTGCACCTACTTCCTGTTCAGGCGGTTGGGATGGAAGAAGGCGCTTGTCGTCCTCTGCTCGGTCGGCCTCGCATTCGGACTATGCGACCAGTTCTCGACGATCGTAAAACATTCGGTGGACAGACTCAGGCCGAGCTACAGCGCCAGGATGCTGCTCGGCGGTCTCAATGTGCTTGAGGGGCGCGGAGGTTTCTACGGCTTCTTCTCAGCCCATGCGGCGAACGCCTTCGCCCTGGCCATGTGCCTGATCATCGGATTCCGAAACGACCGCACACACACCTACAACGCATTCTACAAACTTATGCTTGTCTGGGCCTCACTCGTCGCCCTCAGCAGAATATTCGTCGGCAAGCATTATCTTGGCGACGTGATTGTCGGTACGCTCATCGGGCTGACGATAGGCTACCTCGTCGGCATGCTGGCCAGATATGTCATCCAGACACGCATCGACAAGGTGCCGGCCACAGGGCTGACATTCAGATTTGATGAAAAGAGGCTTCCTATAACTCTGACAAAATCCTCTCCATCCGGATTCCGCGGGAACCTTTGACGAGGACCGTGTGACCGGACACCGGATTGGCTTTCAGCCATACCGCCAGATCATCGGAGGTTCCGAACCAGTGAGCGGCAGCCGGATCCACCTGCGAAAGCGCCTTACGAAACTCCTCCCCGACAAGGCAGACAAGATCCAAATCCATGGAAACCAGCTTCTTGAGTATGGCCACATGCTCGGCGACAGAGTCCTCGCCAAGCTCACGCATGTCCCCCAGCATCGCCGCCTTCAGGGGAGCCTGCACGGAAGCAAGATTGTCCAGCGCCGCGGCCATGCTCGTCGGATTGGCATTGTAGGCATCCTCGATCAGGATGTTCCTCGCCGTCTTCTCCAACTGCGAGCGGTTGTTTTTAGGAATATATTCACTCACAGCCTGGATGGCATCTTCGAGCGAAACTCCGAAATGTAGACCCACAGCAATGGCGGCGGCTATGTTAGTGGCGTTGTAGGCACCTGCAAGGTGGGTTTCAAGGCAAAGGAGGTTCTCCGCCGACTCCGGAACCGCCATGCGGACAAACGGATGCGCGGCATCGGAAGGCAGAACCATCGCCCCCCAATATTCAATGCCATAGTCAATGACATTCAGCCCTTTACGCTCGGCGGCCATCGCCACCAGATCCCTGTCGTCGGCATTAAGGAATATGCTTCCTCCGTGTTCGGCAAGGTAGTCGTACAACTTTCCCTTGGCCTTCTTCACGCCCTCGAAACTGCCGAAGCCCAGAAGGTGTGCCTTCCCGACATTGGTGATCAGGCCATAGTCCGGCTCGCAGACCTTGACCAGCCTCTCAATGTCGTCAGGATGGTTCGCCCCCATCTCGATCACTGCCAGCTGAGTCCCGGAATTGATGCCGAGAACGGACAGCGGCACACCGATGTCATTATTCAGATTGCCCTGCGTTGACGTGACATTGTACTTGACAGACAAGACTTTAGTGATCAGTTCCTTGGTCGTGGTCTTTCCGTTGGTGCCGGTCAGGCCGATGACCGTCAGCCGCCTGCCGTCCACGAAAGTGTTCTCCCGATGGTGACGCGCCAAGGCCTGCAAAGCCGCCAAGGTGTCCGGCACGGCGATCAGCCGCGGATCCCCGGACGCCGCCACACCCGCCTTCTCGTCCACGACGGCATACCTGGCCCCGGCATCAAGAGCCTTGAGGGCATATTCATTACCATCGAAATTCTCACCCTTCAAGGCGAAGAACAACTCCCCGCCGCTGATGGCGCGGCTGTCCGTCGTCACACGGCCACATTCCTTGAATGCCGCGTAAAGTCTCTGAATGTCCATTACTTAACTCGAATTCCGCAAGCAGTCTACCACCTGCGCCTAAGATTATTTCTTTCCTGTGCTGCCCCAGCCGCCGGCACCGCGCGCGGTCTCCGAAAGCACCTCGACATCTTCCCACTCGACACGCTCGTGACGGGCTACGACAATCTGCGCGATCCTCTCGCCCGGCACAATCTCGAACGGCTCGTTTGACAGATTCACCAGAGAGGTCTTCAGTTCTCCCCGGAAATCCGCGTCAACCGTCCCGGGACTGTTGATCACAGTGATGCCGTGCTTCGTGGCAAGTCCGCTGCGGGGACGCACCTGAGCCTCGTAACCAACTGGTAGTTCAATGAATATGCCTGTGGGTACCAGAACCCTCTCCAACGGCTTCAGCACGATCGGCTCCGTTATGTCGGCCCTGAGATCCATCCCTGCGGACGCTTCGGTCGCATAGGCTGGATCCGGCCACTGGCTTTTGTTTACTATCTTGACTTTCAATGTGTCCATGTTCAAAAAAGCTACATATTCAAAACAGAATATTCATTAGGCATTGACCTCCTCCGGCTCATTCCTGTCCGGGATGACGAGGTTCAGGATGACTCCCACGACCGAGGCGAGGCCGATGCCGGCGAGGGAGAATTTGCCGAAACTGATGACAGCGCCGCCGATGCCGATGGTGAGGATCAGGGAGGCGATGATCAGGTTGCGGGTCTTGTTCATGTCAACCTTTGCCTTGACGAGGTTGTTGATGCCGACGGACGCGATGCTTCCGAAGAGCAGCAGCATGATGCCGCCCAGCACAGCCGTCGGGATGGTCTGGATGGCCGCGCCGACCTTCCCCACAAGGGAGATCAGGATGGCCGAGAGCGCCGCGATCCTCATGCAGGACGGATCGGTCACCTTCGTAAGCGACACGGCGCCGGTTACTTCTGAATATGTCGTCACAGGAGCTCCGCCGAGGAATGCGGCCAGCGTACAGGCGAGACCGTCGCCGAGCATGGTGCGATGCAGACCCGGATCCTTCACGAAATCCTTGCCCGCTATCTCGCTGATCGCATAGACATCACCGACATGCTCGATGATCGGGGCGATGGCGACAGGAGCCATGAACACGATGGCCTGCCATGAAAGACTCATCTTGGAGAAATGAGGCAGCTGGAACCAAGGCGCGCTGGCGACTCCGGAGAAATCCATTGAGCTTCTGTAGAATACCACGGCCACGATGTAGCCCGCTAGTGCTCCGAACACAACCGGGATAAGTTTCACCATGCCCTTGCCCCAGCACGAGCAGATGATCGCCACGAAAAGGGAGACGAGGGCCAGAACCCAGTTCTTGCTGGCCATGTCCACACCTGTCCCGGCCAGCGAGAGACCGATCAGGATGATCACCGGACCGATCACTATCGGCGGGAAGAGTTTCTTTATGAAATTGACGCCGAAGAGTTTGACAAGAAAACTCATAAGGATGTAAACCATACCCACTGCCACAAGTCCGCAGAACATTCCGGCCATCCCGTAGAGTTCCGTAGCCTTGATGATCGGAGCGATGAAAGCGAAACTGCTTCCAAGATAGATAGGAACCTTCCCACCGGTGACGGCATGGAATAGAAGAGTGCCGAGACCGGCCGCGAGAAGAGCGATGGCGGGATCGAATCCTACCAGAAGCGGAACCAGTACGGTGGAACCGAAAGCTACAAACATGAACTGAACTCCGACGATGGATCGTTTCAGTGGGGATAAAGTTTGTTGTGACATAAATATTAAGGTTATTTAGTAAGCGTTAAAAAATAAGTTGAACTAAATTTTGTGTCAGATTTATGAGGATAGATTTCTTTTGGAAGAAGGAGTGTGCCGGTGGCACATGACTGATGAGAAAAGAAATATAGACCATAAAGATATACAAATTGTTCAAGTTATTTTTTAATGATTACTTAGAAGCTCGTGTGTACAAGACAGCGGCGATTACACCGAATATCACGTTAGGAAGCCAAAGTGCGACAACCGGAGGCATCGCACCCGAAACGACAAACATCTGGCTGAACCTGAGGAACAGGATGTAAGTGAAACTCAGGGCAATACCCATTCCGATGTTGAGACCGATCCCTCCCCTCCTCTTTCTCGACGAGAGACAGACACCCATCAACGTCAGGATGAAAGCCGAGAACGGCAGCGCGAAACGGGTGTGCTTCTCGATGAGGGCGTACATCACATTCGCGTCCCCCCTCATCTTCTGGGTGGCTATCAGCTGGTTCAACGACTCGGCGGGAAGGGTCTCCACCGTTTTCTTGTTACGGTAGAAATCCGTCACCGTCAAGGTCAGAACGGTGTCCAGCTCCTCTCCTGAGGTAACCCGGTCCTGAAGGCCGTCGGAATATTCCCTGATAAAATAGTTCTTCAGTCTCCATCCCCCCATAGTGCTGTCCCAGACAGCCTTCTCAGCCGAGATCTTCTTGACCAGCTTGTTGTTCTCGATGTCCTCAAGAGTGAACTCGTAGGCCGTGTTGTTCCAAGAGCTGAAAGACTCCACGGAGACAAACTTCCCGGGGTCTATCTGATAATGGACATTGCTGGATGACAGAGAGTTACGATGCTTTATGTACTTAAGCTCAAAGTTGATCCTCTTTACATTCGCCCTCGGGATCACCCACAGGTTGAGCGAGAGGGAGAGCATCGCGATCAGAAGTGCCGAGATCATGTACGGCACCATCATCCTCCTGTAGCTCACACCACAGGAGAGGATGGCGATGATCTCGCTGTTGGCCGCCATCCGGGAAGTGAAGAATATCACCGTAATGAACACGAACAGAGGGCTGAACATATTCACGAAATACGGGACGAAGTTCAGATAGTAGTCGAAGATGATGTCATGAAGAGGGGCATGATTCTCGACGAAATGGTTGATCTTCTCGCTGATGTCGAAGATTATGACGATCCCAATGATGAGAAGAAGGGCGATAAAGAAGGTCATGATGAACTTCCTTATGATGTACCAATCTATCTTCTTCAATCCGTAGCCCATGTTCCTAAAGTCTTGAACTGATTTTCTTTACGGTCGCTTCCTTCCACGAGGCGAAGTCCCCGGCCACGATGTGTTCCCTGGCCGCGCGCACCAGATCAAGGTAGAAGGCAAGATTATGCTCGCTCGCGATCATGGCGGCGAACATCTCCTTCGCGATGAAAAGATGATGCAGATAGGCTTTTGAATATGTCCGGTCGACGAACGACGCTCCTTCCGGATCGATCGGCGAGAAATCATCGCTCCACTTGGAATTCCGCATATTCATGATGCCGTTCCATGTGAACAACATTCCGTTGCGTCCGTTGCGGGTAGGCATCACGCAGTCGAACATGTCCACCCCTCTGGCTATCCCCTCCAGGATGTTGGCCGGTGTGCCGACCCCCATCAGGTAACGGGGCCTGTTCTCCGGCAGGATCGGGCAGACAAGCTCAAGCATCTCGTACATCTTTTCGGTAGGCTCCCCCACCGCCAGACCGCCGATCGCGAATCCTCCCACAGCGGGACTGTCACCCACAAGGCTGACGGCATGGTCCACGGCGCGCTTGCGCAGCTCCGGATAGACGCAGCCCTGGATGATCGGGAACATCACCTGATTGTACCCGTACAGAGGCCCGGTCTCGCAGAAATGCTTGAAGTAGCGCTCAAGCCAACCCTGCGTAAGCTTCAAGGACTTAGCGGCGTACCTCTCGTCAGCGTCGCCCGGGCAGCACTCGTCGAGAGCCATCATGATGTCGGCTCCGATCACCCTCTGCGTGTCCACATTGTTCTCCGGCGTGAACGTGTGCTTTGATCCGTCGATGTGCGACTGGAAGCGGCACCCCTCCTCCGTGATCTTGCGGATCTTTGTCAGAGAGAACACCTGGAATCCGCCGCTGTCGGTCAGGATAGGCCTGTCCCAGTTCTCGAACTTGTGCAGTCCGCCGACCTTGCGCAAGGTCTCCAGACCTGGACGAAGGTAAAGATGATAGGTGTTGCCAAGAATGATCTCCGCCTTCACATCCTCCTTCAAGTCCCTATGGTAGACCCCCTTGACAGAACCGACAGTCCCGACAGGCATGAATATGGGAGTCCTCACCTCACCATGATCCGTAGTGAAAACTCCTGTCCTGGCCCTTGATCCGGGGTCCTTAGCTATCGTTCTAAAATCCATTCATCCAAATTTTACCCTCAAATATAGTGATTTTTAGCCGAAAACTTGTACATTTGTTTGTTTGGCCATACGCATAATAACAAATAAAACACAATAACGTTATGAACAACAAGCACATCAGCCTCAGGCTGATCATCATGAACTTCCTCCAGTACGCCATCTGGGGAGCCTACCTTACCTCAATGGGCAGTTTTCTCGGCAAGGCCGGACTCGGCCCGCAGATCTGGCTGTTCTTCGCCACGCAGGGCTTTGTCTCCATATTCATGCCGGCCCTCGTCGGCATCGTCGCCGACAGGTGGATCCCTGCCCAGAAGACACTGTCCATCTGCCAGTTGATCGCAGGAACGACGATGTTCGCCACCGGCTTCTACGCGATGGGCAACGTCAGCCTGACCGACGGAGCCTACGTGATAGGGCCGGACTTCAACTTCACCCTGTTCTACGTACTCTACACGATCAGCGTGGCGTTCTACATGCCTACAATCGCCCTGACCAACTCCGTCGCCTACGCCGGCCTTGAGGGAGCCGGGAAGGACACCGTCAAGGCGTTCCCTCCGATCCGCGTGTTCGGAACGGTCGGATTCATCTGCACGATGCTCTTCGTCAACTTCATGAAGGATCCGTCCGGCATCCAGTACCAGCACAGCTACTTCCAGTTCTTCACCTCAGGAATCCTCAGCCTGATCCTCGGTGTCTACGCGCTGACACTGCCGAACGTGCCTGTCAAGAAGGCCAGCGGCAGCAGTTTCATGGAGGCCACCGGACTCAAGGCCTTCTCACTGTTCAAAGACAGGCAGATGGCGGTCTTCTTCATCTTCTCCATGCTTCTGGGAGCGTCCCTCCAGATCACCAACGGCTACGCCAACTCATTCATCTCCTCATTCGCGGGGAATCCTGAATATGCCGACGCATGGGGCGCGCGCAACGCCAACGCCCTGATCTCCCTCAGCCAGATGTCCGAGACACTGTGCATCCTCCTGATCCCGTTCTTCATGAAGAAGTTCGGCATCAAGAAGGTGATGCTCATCGCGATGTTCGCCTGGGTGTTCAGATTCGGCTTCTTCGGCATCGGGAACCCTGGCTCCGGAGTATGGCTGTTCGTCCTTTCCTGCCTTGTCTACGGTGTAGCCTTCGACTTCTTCAACATTTCCGGCTCACTCTACGTCAACCGCATGACCAGCAAGGACATCCGCTCCAGTGCCCAAGGTCTTTTCATGCTGATGACCAACGGACTCGGAGCCTCGATCGGAACATGGGCCGCCGGGATCGTAGTGAACCACTTTGTCTACAACGCCGCTCAGCCTGACTGGGCCGCCGCCTGGTACGTCTTCGCCGCCTACGCCCTTGTGGTCGGAATCCTGTTCGTCTTCCTGTTCAAGGATCCCGGCAATGACGAATGCGCCGAGGAGGCCTAGCGTTTCTTAAACGGATCGAACGGAGTCAGCACCTCCACCCTTGAAAGACCGAACACCCGGCTCGGCGACAAGAAATACTTGATGTCGAAGCAACGGTATTCATCATGATTCCTGACCTTGTGGTAGGATGTGACACAGTCAAACCTGTAGCCCATCTGCCCAAGGTCAGGAATGTTTATGGACGTGACTCCCCTCTTGAGCAGAGCGTCCAGTATCTCATGATTCCGGTCCAGCGCCCCGATCGTCCTCAGGCGGACACCTTTGAGATGCCCCACCCTGGCATAGTGGTACCTGTTCTTGCAACTGGAGCAACAGAACTTCATGTCGCTCCGTCCGTAAGGAAGGACATCACCGCACTCCAGACATCTCCCCCTCTGCTGTTCTTCTGTTTCCTCATACATAATCAACCCTCCATTACAGCACCGACACCTTCTTCGGGAATAGGCAGCGTAGGCAAATATGCCGCTTCTGAAGGACATTCGGAAGAGTTTGAAAGAAACTTACGACAGTTTTTTTCGTTTCTTTCAACATCCCCGGCGCAAAATAAATTCTTCCAGCCGCACAATATTTTCTTTCAATCAAAAGAAACACATCATTCCTCAAAGAAAGATTCTTTCAACATCCCGCCGGATCAAAAGAAATGTATGGTTTTATGAATATTCAGAAACATCTCACCAAATTTTTCTTTCAGCCACTCACCGCCCCGGAGACCCTTGATAACTTTGCGGCAGACAAAATTTCAAAACTACTTGAATCATGGAACAATTGAACAGACTTGAAATCCGGGGGAATGTCGGCAACGTCAACATTCTCAGGGTCGGAGACACGCGGGTAGCGCACTTCTCCGTTGCGACAAACTTCGCCTACAAGGGCAGGAACGGCGAACCTGTCATAGAGACCACCTGGCACAATGTGACCGCCTGGGAAGGCAATAAAGGGATCCCGTCGCTTGACATCATCTGCAAAGGATTCCCTGTCTATGTCGCTGGCAGGCTGAGGTCGCAGAAGTACACCGCAAACGACGGCACCGAGAGGACCAGCATGGAGGTCATCGCCAGCACGGTCGAACCGGTGGACGGAAATGTGTCTGCCCAGTGCTAAGGAATTGATCTGATTCCGCGCCCCCGATGGCATCGGGAAAGATTGCGGCGAGATTGTGGCGAAAGTGTCACCGGGGGCATTTTTGACGTTACTTGAAATAGTACTTCAAGTAAGGAATAGGTAAATGATTTTACTATCCTACAAACACTTATTGCACCTCAAGTAAACAAAATTTTCAAGAAATTACATGAAAAAATTTGGAGATAACAAAATAATGTGTATCTTTGCAGTACACTTTCTGTCTAGCAGGCAAAGGCTGATGGACGCCGAAGCGGAATTCCTTGGATTCAAGGCCGTGAGGCAGCAGGAATGCCAGGTGCGTCTCGCACCTCCATCAGAAAACCTTACCGCAAGCGGAAAGTTATTTTTTTTCCACCTGCGGCAAATCTTCCGGTAGAGACGCTACCGTCCCTTGTACATGTCCTCGTAGTAGCGGAGATACTCGCCGCTTGTCACGTTGTCCAGCCAGTCACCATTCTGAAGGTACCAGCGCACGGTCTTCTCGATGCCCTCGGCGAACTGAAGGCTCGGCTCCCAGCCCAGTTCCCTTTTCAGTTTAGATGAATCGATGGCATAGCGCATATCATGCCCCTTCCTGTCAGTGACATAGGTGATCAGATCATCATCAGTCCCTTCCGGACGGCCAAGAAGCCGATCGACGGTTCTGATGAGAACCTTGATCAGATCGATGTTCCTCCACTCGTTGAATCCTCCGATGTTGTATGTCTGGGCGACCTCACCCTTATGGAAGATCAGATCGATCGCCCTTGCGTGATCCTCAACGTAGAGCCAGTCACGCACATTCTCCCCTTTTCCATAGACAGGAAGAGGACGACGCTGACGGATGTTATTGATGAACAATGGTATAAGCTTCTCCGGAAACTGGTACGGCCCGTAATTGTTCGAGCAGTTGGTCACAATTGTCGGCATCCCGTAAGTGTCATGATAGGCACGGACAAAATGGTCACTGGAAGCCTTGGCCGCCGAATACGGACTGTGAGGCTGGTACTTGCTCTCCTCCGTGAAGAACGTGTCGCCGAACGGCCCGCCGCCACACTCGTTGCCGGCAGGATCACCCTCCGGCCTGGTCAGCTCAAGAGCGCCGTAGACCTCATCTGTGGAGATGTGGTAGAACCTCTTCCCATCCCAGCCTTCCGGCTCCCAGAACTCACGTGCGGCCTGAAGAAGCGTCAGCGTGCCAAGCACATTGGTCCTGGCGAACGTGAACGGATCCACGATCGACCTGTCCACATGGCTCTCGGCGGCAAGATGGATGACACCATCGATGGAATATTCACGGATCACCTTGCGCACCGCCTCCAGGTCGCAGATGTCAGCCTTGACGAAGACATAGTTCGGTTTACCCTCTATATCCTTGAGATTGGCGAGGTTACCCGCATAGGTAAGTTTGTCGAGGTTGACGATCCGGTAGTCAGGGTACTTGTTGACGAAAAGCCGCACTACATGACTGCCGATGAAGCCGGCACCGCCGGTGATCAGGATCGACCTTGTGTGGTTCGCACTCATATTCATATTGTTGTTCGTAAGATCACTTCCGCTTATTTCTTCTGCATCTTCCGCTCCTGCAGATCGTCGAAGGCTTCACGCTTCCGGAAAATGTCGATAGCCGTGTAGATGGACGACATCATCGACTGCGGATCAGCCTCGTCACGCCCAGCCATCTCGTAAGCCGTCCCGTGATCCGGCGAAGTCCTCACGATCGGAAGCCCTGCCGTGAAGTTCACCCCGTCCTCAAAGGCCAAAGCCTTGAACGGAGCAAGCCCCTGATCATGGTACATGGCCAGCGTAGCGTCAAACTTAGCATAGTGTCCAAGCCCGAAGAACCCGTCCGGCGAATAAGGTCCGAACGCCATAAGCCCCTCAGCATTAGCTGCCTTGACAGCAGGAAGGATTATCCTCTCCTCCTCGTCACCAAGCAAACCGCCATCGCCGCAATGCGGATTCAGCCCCAGCACGGCGATCCGAGGCTCGATGATGCCGAAATCCCTCTTAAGCGACGCCGTCATCAGCCTCAACTTGTTCACGATCTTCTCCTGCGTGATGGAAGCCGGCACGTCCTTTAAAGGAATATGCCCGGTCACGACACTGATCCTCAACTGGTCAGAGACCATGAACATCAGCACGTCATCCACCCCGAACTCCTTTTGGAGATATTCAGTGTGTCCCGTGTTGCCGAACCCCTCGGCCACCATTGCCTTCTTGTTGATCGGCGCAGTCACCAGCACGTCAATGTCGCCGTTCTTGATGTCCTCCACCGCGCACTCCAACGACCGGATGGCCGATTTAGCCGACTCCGGCGTAGACTGCCCAGGTTCCACGAACACGTTGTCCGGCAGACAGTTGACAATGTTGATCTTCTTCGGCTTGGCATCTTTGGCACTCTGGATCACATAAGTGTCCATCTGCTCAAGATTGTGTATCAGTTTCCGGTAGAATCCGAAAATCTTGGACGACCCATAGATAACCGGCGTGAACGATTCCAAAATCCTGGCATCCGCCAGAGACTTGATAATCACTTCATAACCAATCCCATTCCCGTCCCCTTGCGTTATTCCGACAATCGGCTTTCTGTTATTCCTTTCCATAAATCATTCATTATTTAACCACAGCCACCCTTCTGCAACGGCAGCCGCGGGCATATTCATCCATTATTTACTCCGGCTCACCATTCTGCAACGGCAGCAGAGGGCATATTCATCCACAAATTTAGGAAATTGAAGGGAATATGTAAGCCAATGATAGCAATTATTTCCGTATTTCCGTAGAAACTAATTTCTCAATTGAAGTCGATGGCACCGGTTTCGGAAACGGCGGAGAGTTCGTAGCCCTCATCAACAGGAAGCACCTTCCCTGCCGCCACCGCACCGGCACCAGCAGCCACGGCCAAACTGTCACAGCGCTCATTCTCAGGATGTCCGGCATGACCTTTCAGCCAGTGGAAGACAACGCGGTGCCTACGATAGACATCAAGAAAACGCATCCACAGATCAATGTTCCTGACTTTCTTCCAACCTTTGCGCTCCCAGTTCCGGAGCCAGCCCTCGTTCACCGCCTTCACCACATAAGACGAATCGCTAAACACCTCAACCTCAGCGTTCTGCCATTTGATAGCCTCAAGTCCCTTTATCACTGCAAGCAACTCCATCCGGTTGTTGGTGGTGCGGATGAAGCCACCGCTCATCTCCTTCTCGCGCCCGGCACATTTAAGCACCACGCCATAACCGCCAGGCCCGGGATTCCCGCTGGAAGCTCCATCAGTATAAAGGAATATTCTTGGTCTTGTAGAATTCTGTTCCATAGCCGCAAAGTTAACAAATTTAGAGAATCAATTTACAGAATCTATTGATTAGCTCGATCGGTTTGAATGTGTTTTTATTCGCTCAATTAGTCTGAATCGCAGGATTCGTTTAAACAGAATTGCGTCCAAAACTCCTTTCCACACCACTCCACGAGGAATCCCGCTGAAATTCTGTTCTGAACAAAGGCGGGCGAAACGGCCCTGGAAGCAAAAGGGGGCTACGGGTTATAGGGGTGACGGGACAGACGGACAGACGGGCTACACTTAGCATTGTTAAATAAGGGAACTGCGACCGAATTATTTTGATAACGCTGGATTTCTGGTTAAATTTGCCAAAAGTGGTCTGCGGCTATTTGACAAATAATAAAGGTTGTAAAAACAGGTTGTTACCATGAATATTCTTGTGACGGGAGCCAACGGGCAGTTGGGGACGGAACTCCGCGATGTTGCGGCGGGGAGCCGGGACAACTACATATTCTCTGACATCATCTCGCTGCCAGGGGTGGAGACGCTTTGCCTGGACATCACCGACATCGAGGCGGTCAGGATTGTCTGCGACTCCGAGAGGGTGGATGTGATCGTGAACTGCGCGGCTTACACCAATGTGGACAAGGCTGAGGATGAGGCGACCATGGCCATGCTTCTGAACAGTGCGGCAGCGGGCAATCTGGCGCGGGTCGCGGCGGAGAGGAAGGCTACGTTGATCCACATTTCCACGGACTATGTCTTCCACGGGGACGTTCCTTTGCCATGCAGGGAGGATTGGGCGACGGATCCGCTGGGGGTCTACGGCTCGACAAAACTTTCGGGGGAAAAGGAGATCGAGAAGTCCGGGTGCGACTCAATCATATTCAGAACCGCCTGGCTCTACTCTCCTTACGGCAAGAATTTCGTGAAGACGATGCTTCGCTTGACCCACGAGAGGGATTCTCTCAAGGTGGTGTTCGACCAGATCGGGACACCTACTTACGCGCGCGATCTGGCGGTGCTGATTGAAAAGATTATCAGCGGCGGGCAATTAGGCATGAAAGGAATTTACCACTATTCCAACGAGGGTGCCATCTCGTGGTATGATTTTGCGAAAGCGATCTGCGAGATCGGCGGAAACGACTGTGACATAAGGCCTTGCCACACTGAGGAATATCCTTCCAAGGCGCAGCGGCCTCGTTTCTCTGTCCTGGACAAGACCAAAGTCAAGGAGACTTTCGGCATCACGATCCCCTACTGGCGCGACTCCCTGACCGCCTGCATCCGCCGAATCATGAATATGTCGCCCAAACCCCAATAATGCTTCAGTCACCAATTGTATTTGAGTCTATGAATATGAGCAATATTCGGAGCGGCGCACTTCGTGCGGCGCGACGCAAGGGGTCTGGGGAATACGGTCCCCAGTGCCCCCCAGGGGGCTGCCACGTAGTGGCTGGGGGGTTGAAGGAAAGTTAAGGGGGCTGAAGGAAAGTAAAATATTAACGTTGGCAGCCTCGTTCGAACGTGAGATAACAGTTTTTTTGCGGCAGGTGGTTTAGATCCTGCGATGGATTAGACTTTTAATACTACTAGAATATGAAAGGAATAGTTCTTGCCGGGGGAAGCGGGACGCGCCTCTATCCTATTACCAAGGGGGTTAGCAAGCAGATGCTTCCGGTTTATGACAAGCCGATGGTTTACTATCCGGTCTCGGTGCTGATGATGGCGGGGATCAGGGACATACTCATCATCTCCACGCCTTCGGACCTGCCTGGATTCCAGAGGCTTCTGGGGGACGGAAAGGACTTCGGAGTCCGTTTTGAATATGCTGAGCAGCCGTCGCCGGACGGGCTGGCGCAGGCGTTCATCATCGGGAAGGACTTCATCGGTGAGGATTGCGCGTGCCTCGTGCTGGGAGACAACATCTTCCAGGGAAGCGGGTTCGGACGGCAGTTGGAGGAGGCTGTGCGGGCGGCGGAGTCGGATGGGAAGGCGACCGTGTTCGGGTACCAGGTCAGCGATCCGCAGCGCTACGGGGTGGCGGAGTTCGACAGCGAAGGCAACTGCCTCAGCATCGAGGAGAAGCCTCGGGAGCCTAAGAGCGACTATGCGGTCACAGGGCTGTACTTCTACCCTAACGAGGTTGTGGAGATCGCCCATCGGATCAAGCCTTCGGCCCGGGGCGAGCTGGAGATAACCACGGTGAACCAGGAGTTTCTGTCTCTCGGGCGGTTGAAGGTGCAGAAACTGGGGCGCGGTTTCGCCTGGCTTGACACCGGGACTCACGAGTCGCTGGCGGAGGCTTCGACCTACATCGAGGTCATCGAGAAAAGGCAGGGGCTCAAGATCGCCTGCCTTGAGGAAATCGCTTTCAGAAAGGGCTGGATCACAGCGGACAAGCTCCGGGAACTGGCCAAGCCGATGATCAAGAACCAGTACGGGCAGTATCTCGCTAAGATAGCGGAGGAATAGACGCGCCGCATGAGATAATCAAAGGCTACGGAAGACAGGCAAACCACAACAACAAACAATGAACATCATTCCAACAGAAATAGACGGCGTTCTGATCATCGAGCCGAGAATATTCCAGGACAGCAGAGGGTATTTCTTCGAGTCTTTCAACCTCAGGGAGTTCGAGGAGAAGGTCGGAGCCATCGACTTCGTCCAGGACAACGAGAGCAAATCCTGCTACGGGGTCGTGCGGGGGCTGCACTTCCAGAGGGACGGACACTCGCAGGCAAAACTGGTCAGGGTCGTGAAAGGAAAGGTGCTGGACGTGGCCGTGGATCTCAGGAGATGCTCCGGGACCTACGGCAGGCACGTGGCCGTCGAGCTCTCGGAGGACAACCACAGGCAGTTCTTCATCCCGCGCGGATTCGCCCACGGATTCAGCGTCCTTAGCGACGAGGTGATCTTCCAGTACAAGTGCGACAACTACTACTGCCCCTCATCCGAAGGGGCGATCGCATGGAATGACCCGGATCTGGGAATAGACTGGAGGATTCCGGAAGACAAGGTGATCCTCTCCGAGAAAGACAGGAACCACCCGTTCCTCCGGGACTACGAGATCTTGCTGTAGTCCCGGACATGGTACTTGTCCTTTCTAAGCTCTGAGGCAAGTATCGCATTCACAGGGTTTTCAAGAGTCGGATCATGCGCCAGGACATGCTCCGCGTAGCTTCTTGCGTCCGAAAGCAGCTGGCCGTCATGGGCAAGGGAGGCGATGCTCAGCTCGATCGGCAGGCCACTCTGCTGGGTTCCCTCCAGGTCCCCGGGGCCGCGCATCTTCATGTCCTCCTCGGCGAGGTCGAAGCCGTTCTCCGTCGCGCACATCAACTCAAGCCTCTTGCGGGACTCCTTGCTGACCTTGTGGCCGTGCATCAGTACACAGTAGGATTTCTCGGAACCTCGTCCCACACGCCCCCTCAGCTGGTGAAGTTGCGCCAGACCGAACCGCTCGGCACTCTCGATCACCATCACGGAGGCGTTCGGCACATCCACGCCGACCTCGATCACCGTCGTGGAGACCAGGATGTCGGCCCGTCCGGCGGAAAAGGCGTCCATGTTGAACTTCTTGACATCGCTGGTCTGCTGCCCATGCACAATGGCCACCTTGTAAGGAGGGAACGGGAAGCGCGACACGATGTCCTCGTAGCCTGCCTCAAGATTTTGATAATCAACTTTTTCGCTTTCGAATATCAAAGGGTACACGACGAAGACCTGCCGGCCGGCGGCAATCTCCTTCTTCATGAAATTGTACAGGGCCGGGCGCTTGCCCTCCCCGATGAGCATCGTCTGGACAGGCTTTCTTCCGGGCGGCATCTCATCGATCACCGAGACATCAAGGTCGCCGTAGAATGTCATCGCCAAAGTCCTCGGAATAGGGGTCGCGGTCATCACAAGAACGTGCGGCGGCACTCCCCCGGCCCCTTTGGCCCATAGACGTGCCCTCTGGTCAACCCCGAACCTGTGCTGCTCGTCGATGATGGCAAGCCCGAGGGAGCGGAACACTACCGTGTCCTCGATCAGCGCGTGCGTGCCGATGATGATCCCGACAGAGCCGTCGGCCAGTCCCTCAAGGATGGGCTTTCTCGCGGCCCTGCCCGTCGATCCGATCAGCAGCTCGCAGCGTACTCCTGTGGGAGCCAGGTACTTGGTGATGTTGGCGAAATGCTGTTGGGCAAGCACCTCGGTCGGAGCCATGATGCAGGCCTGGAAGCCATTACCCACAGCGATCAACGCCGAGAGCACGGCCACCATAGTCTTTCCGGAACCCACGTCGCCCTGAAGGAGGCGGTTCATCTGATGGCCGCTCATCATGTCTGAACGGATCTCCTTGATCACACGTTTCTGCGCCCCGGTCAGCTCATAGGGCAAAGCGCCGTAACAGGCGTTGAAGGCCGCACCGACCTTCGGCATCGGAATGCCCACGGCGGAGCGGCTGCGGACATATTTCTGCTTCAGAAGAGACAGCTGCAGAAGGAACAGCTCCTCCCATTTTAGACGGTAGCGGGCCTTGTCCAGCGCCAGCTGGTCCGAAGGAAAGTGGACGTTGCGGATGGCATATCTCAAAGGGACAAGTCCTTTCTCTCTGAGGACATATTCAGGCAAGGTCTCCTCGACATCGCCGATGGCAAGGTCGATGGCCTCCGCCATCAGCCGGTTCATCACTTTCCCGGTCACTCCCCCGCCGCGCAGCCTGTCGGTGGAGTTGTAGACGCCGGTCAGCACGCCGGAGAAGCCTGACGCGCCTTGGGACGGAGGGTTGTCGATCTCGGGATGCACCATGTTGAAGCGCCCGTTGAACTGGTTGGGCTTGCCGAAGAAAAGGAAGACCGAGCCGGGCTTGAGGCGGTCATAGGTGTACTTGATCCCGCGGAAGAAGACCAGTTCCATCGCTCCGCTCTGATCCTGCACCATTACGCTCAGCTTCTTGCCCTTGACCTGCGAGGAGACCACCTGGGCGAGGATCTGGATGTAGGCGCTTGTGGACTGGATCGAGGCGATGCTCTGAATCGTGCTTCGGTCGATGTAGCGGAACGGGAAGGTGCGCAGAAGGTCACCGACAGTGGCCACACCGAGCTCTGACTTCAGCAGCGAAGCTCTTCTGGGCCCCACTCCCGGCAGAAACTGCACATCCGTGTCCAACTTGTTCCTTATCATAATGCGAAGATAAGAAGCCATTCTGACTTTTCAAACAAATCGGAACAACTTCAAATGAAGGCGGCGAATGAATATGCCGGCGCGGGGAGCAAGAGTGCTTAATGAATATACGGACGCGGGAAACCAGAGCGCTTAAGGAATATGCCGGCGCGGACAGCGGGCATGAAACCAGGTCAGGAAGCGACCGCTATCTCTCCATCACGACATCGGCGGAGACTATGAAGGAGCCGCCGCGAAGACCGCTCGCCATCTCGGTGCGGAACGGCTTTACATCCAAAGTCTTCGGTTTGAAGCCGCCGCCGTTAGCCTGACCGTCCACATCGGTGAAGGTCAAACTGAACATCGCCACGCGCGGGGCGGACAGGAACTTGGAGAAACGGCCTTCCCGGTCAGTGTACAATGTGTCGGCGCGATAGACGGTCAACGAGCTGTAATCAGCGATGACCCTGATGCCGTAGACCGACGCGCCGGCCTCGTCGCTCACGGTACCCATCACCTGATAATTGGCGACGGGTTCCTCGTCAAGGGACGACATGACATCCGTCTCACCGAGGGCACAGGAGCAGAAGGCCGTCGCCAGAAGCGGCAGGACAACAGCCTTCAGAATCATATTCATTCCTCTTTTCATCATTTCCACCACAAATATACTTATTAAGTAGTCCTTAAAAAAATAACTTGGTAATCTTTGTTAGGTCTACATGTCTTCTCTCATCAGTCAAGCGCCACTGGCATACTTCTTTCTTCAACAAGACATCTATCCTCGAAAATATTCTCTTAATCTGAGGCAACTTATTTTTTCATGTTACTAAATCCCAAAAAACAATTCCATTGCGTGATTATATTGAATAAATCGAGTTTTGTTTACTATCTTTGACCATGTTTAGTAAGACATGGTCTCAGAACTTATCGGGAAATACATCTGGCTGATCCAGACGCTGACGGCGGCTGGAGTCCGCGGTCTGACCCTTAGGGAGCTAAGCGGAAAATATGCCCGAAGATTTGACCAGGAGTACTCAAGAAGGACTTTCAACAACCACAGAGCAGCCGTGGAGGATCTTTTCGGGGTCAGCGTTGAATGCGACAGGCGGACGAACCGCTACTCGATTCCCTTCGGTTCGGATGTGATGGACAATGACCAAAGCATTGGATGGCTCGTCAACACATTCACCGTGAACAGCCTGCTTTCCCTTGGCAAGGAACGCCTGTCAGGAAGGGTGAGCGTGGAGGAGATTCCGTCAGGGCAAAAACACCTCACCGCGATCATGCAGGCTATGGAGGACGGTAAGGAACTGGAGATAGTCTATGGGAAATACAGTTCGTCATCCGTGGAGACATTCCATGTCCAGCCGCTTGCCGTCAAGGAACACGAGAGAAGATGGTACCTTGTGGCTTACTGCCACGAAAGGTCGGAAAGTCAGACCGGCAACAAGGACATGAGCGCATGGAGAGTCTATGGCCTCGACAGGATCGCGTCCCTTCAGGTGACCGAGACCCCTTTCAGAATGCCTGACGGGTTCGATGTCGAAGGACTGTTCTGTCAGAGCTATGGAATATTCTTTCCGAAGGAAGGCGAGAGACCTGTCACGATAAGATTTAAGGTGACCGAGGAGGAGGCACGCTACATCCGCGACCTTCCGATCCACCGCTCACAGACCGAGGAAGGCGAGGCAGAAGGCGGCGGAAGGCTGTTCAGGATAAGAGTCATCCCTAACAGGAACCTTACGATGGAATTCTGCCGCCACACCGGAAGGCTTGAGGTGATCGAGCCGGAGGAGATAAGGCGGGAAGTCAGGGACGAACTCGAAAAAGCATATAAACAATACTTATAATTTATGATAAAAACCGGAAAGACCGCCCTTGCAGCGGCGGCGCTAATCACAATGATGAGTTGTACACAACAGAACGGAGATCTGACGGACAGCCGCTACATCGGCCCGTCGGACATCAGGATCGAAGACGGGATAATGACACCTGAGGCACTTTTGTCACTCGGACGGCTGTCCGATCCGCAGCTTTCCCCGGACGGACGCTGGATCCTCTACGGAGTAAGCTACACTTCCATCGAGGAAAACCGTTCGTGCAGAAACCTCTTTCTGGCGGAGGTCGTCAGGAATGACAATGGTGCGCTCGCCTTCGGTGACAAGATCCAGCTGACAGCGGAGGGGAAGAGCGTCAGCAACGCCCGCTGGGACCTGGACGGAAAGTCTATCTATTACCTGCAGGGCGGGCAGATCTATCGTTCGGCGGTCAACATCGCCGACGGAAAGGCCTCACTCTCAGGCAAAAGCCAGGTCAGTGACATCAAGGCCGGGATCGGAGAGTTCACCCTCAGCCCCGACCAGTCACAGGTGATCTACACCAGCACCGTACCGGGAACCGTGAAGACACCGAAGGACTTCGACGAGAAGCTGGACAAGGCGCAGGCCTACGTCACGGAGGATCTGATGTACCGCCATTGGGATCACTGGACGACCGAAAGGCCGCAGTCCTACGTCGCCCCGATGGGAGAGGGCAAGAGCGTCACGGAGGAAAACTCAAAGAACCTGCTCGCCGAGGGGGCGGGCAAGTACGAGCTGCCTCTGGAGCCTCTGAGCGGCATCGAGCAGCTTTGCTGGAGCCCTGACGGCCGCCACGTGGCCTATTCCTGCAAAAAACTTGGGACGGGTCGTGAATATGCCTTCTCGACGAACACGGAGATCTACATCTACACCATCGCGACCGGCGGGACCGTAAGGATCCCGATGGGCGGCGGCTACGACACGAATCCGGTCTGGAGTCCTGACGGAAAGCACATCGCGTGGCTGAGCATGAGCCGCGACGGCTACGAGGCCGACAAGGTACGACTGATGGTGGCCGGGATCTCGGAGGACGTGACGGAAGGAAGTTCCGATGCCCTCCAGGTAAGCGGAATCCGTGACCTCACAGCCGATTTCAAGTACAACGCGGCGGACATCTTCTGGGCGGCTGACTCCAGGAGCATCTATTTCGACGCCCTCATGGAAGGCCTCCAGGCGATCTGCAACGTGAGCGTGGCCGACGGGGAGACCGTGATCAGAAGGATCACGCCGGACGACGCCTGGTTCGACTTCAACTCACCGTTCGCCGTCATCGACAGCACGCTCCTGACAAGCTACTGTTCGATGGAGTTCCCTACCGAGCTTGTGGCCGTGGACGAGACGGACGGATCACACCGGAGGATCACCGACGAGAACGGCGGGATCATCGGCCAGCTCACCGCCTACGAGACCCGCGAGCGCTGGGTCAAGACCACGGACGGCAAGCGGATGCTGACCTGGGTGCTGTACCCTCCGAAGTTCGACTCGACAAAGGTCTATCCCGCCATCGAGATATTCCTCGGCGGCCCGCAAGGGACTCTGAGCCAGGGATGGAGCTACCGTTGGAACTACCGCCTCATGGCCAATCAAGGCTACATCGTCATCCTTCCTAACCGCCGGGGCACCACAGCCTTCGGGCAGCCTTGGTGCGAGCAGATCAGCGGTGACTACATAGGCCAGAACATGCAGGACTACCTCAGCGCGGCCAAAGAGATCAAGAGCGAGCCTTATGTGGGTAAACTCGCCGGCTGCGGAGCGTCCTACGGCGGATTCAGCGTCTACTACATGGCCGGCATCCACGGTGATGTCTACGACTGCTTCATCGCCCACGCCGGAATCTTCGACGAGAAGTACATGTACTACGAGACCGAGGAGCTCTGGTTCCCGAACTTCGACAACGGCGGGCTTTCTGAATATTCCTACACCGCCGGCGAGAAGGGTCCGCGCGGCGACGGCAAGACCTTCGGAGGCATCCTGCAGGCCGGCTCCCCGTGGAGTGACGCGGCCAAGGCCAGGCGCCACTACACCAACTCCCCTGACGTGAACGTGACCAAGTGGCACACCCCTATTCTTTGCATCCACGGAATGATGGACTTCCGCATCCCTTACGACCAAGGCATGGCGGCCTTCAACACCGCGCAGATGATGGGTGTCCCTTCAAAACTGATCATATTCCCGGAAGAGAACCACTGGATCATCCAGCCGCAGAACGCCCTCTTCTGGCACCGCAGCTATTTCGACTGGCTCGACCGCTGGTGCAAATAACTTGTATTTTAAAGAACTCAAGTTTCGCATTTGCGAAACACCACTCTTCTTCACTGCTTGCAGTGAAAG
>ERZ1034691.5-NODE-5-length-180068-cov-14.667663_pt1 | contig 180068 bp, 161 predicted proteins | sample MGYA00520638_ERZ1034691 | MGnify/ENA primary metagenome ERZ1034691 (study PRJEB33766, sample SAMN09781763) | gut metagenome | biome: gut microbiome | host: Homo sapiens | place: Madagascar | study: EMG produced TPA metagenomics assembly of the PRJNA485056 data set... | reverse complement strand
ATCTATGGCAGCCATTGACAGTGCCTACCAGTACTATCTGAGTACTTATGGCAATTCGACTGTATCGCGCTATGACACGCACAAGAAAAGCCAGCTGCGTGACACCTATAATAAGATTGTAAAAACCAATAAAGAATCCCCTCTGTATAAAATCAAGAATCTCGGGGAAGCGAAAAAATATGCGATCGACATCAAGGAAAGTGTCGGAGACATCCAGCACATCGCCGCTTCACTGTCCGACAATGAACAGGGCATTGAAAAAGCATTTTCCAAAAAGATTGCCCAATCGTCCGATGAGGATGTGGTAAGTGCAGAATACATCGGAACCGACAACGATTCGGGTACCGCTTCTTTCCATATAGCAGTAAAACAGCTTGCAAAAGAACAGATCAACCGCGGCCATTATCTCCAGCCGGACCGGTATCAGTTTACGCCCGGTCTTTACTCTTTCGACCTGAACACGAACACAAACTCTTACGAGTTCCAGTTTTCTGTAGATAAGAGAGATTCCAACGCTGACGTCCAGCAAAAGCTGATGCAGCTTATCAACCATTCGAAGATCGGCATCACAGCAACACTGGATCAGAATGAAAAAGGAGATACCGCACTTGTGCTCTCCTCGAACCAGACCGGAATTGCAGACGACGAAGAGTATCTATTCCAGATTTTACCGGACGCCAGTTCTTCCTCCATGCATGCCATGAAGCTATTGGGCATTAACCAGATTGCGCAGGAAGCCGGAAATTCTTCTTTTGTTTTAAATGGAAAAGAGCACTCCTCTTACTCCAATTCATTCACAGTCAACAATCAGTTTGACCTGACATTGAACGGAGTCAGCAAAGCCGGCACTGAGGCAACCATTGATTTTAAGACAGACGCCGACGCAGTAGCTGACAATGTCAGCAAGCTTGCCAACGCATATAATGAAGTAATTAAAATCGGGCATTTGTATTCCGGTACCCAGCGTTCTAACAAGCTCATCTCTGATATGAGCAGTGTTGCAAAGGATTACCGCAACGAATTAGAGGCTATGGGATTGGAACTGGATACAGATAATTATCTGCACATAGACCGCAATCTGCTCTATGATGCAGCAACCGCGGAGGATGCACCGCAGAACTTCTCCGTTTTGAATAAGTTCAAAGACACCTTAAACAGCAAGGCATCCGAGGCAGCTATCAATCCAATGAATTATGTAAACAAGGTAATCGTTGCCTATAAAAATCCGGGGCATAACTTTGCAACCCCTTATATCACTTCCATTTATTCCGGAATGATGTTAGACCGCTACTGTTAAAAAGACTGTTACACGCATTGATCGTAACAGTCTTTTTTATTATTCTGCGTAACATTTTCTACTACGCTTTTTATGCGATTGTTTCCAGTATCTGCTCTATGCGGCTTCGGTACGAATGGTTTTCTTTTACTTTCTCATACCCATTGCGGGCAATTTCTGCGCGTTCCTTCTCGTGTTCCAGGTAATACGCCGTTTTTTCTGCAAGATCTTCCACTCCGTCAAAGCAGACCAGATTCTCCCCTTCCTTAAAATAAAGAGGAATCTCCGCCTGATAGTTTGTCAGCAGAAATCCACCGGCACCAAGCACATCCCAGATACGCAGTGGTATTCCACTTTTGATATTCGGGATTGTGAAATTCAGGTTGATTTTCGACTCATGAAACACCTTCGGCATTTCGCTCCAATAATCCACAGAGCCACAGTACTGCACCCTCACAAGATCCGAGACATTACTGTTGCTATACACATTCACATGGAAATGTTTGGAAAGTTCGATCAGAGCCCGCCGTCTCTCGATCTCTGCAATTTTAAATCCAAGCACAGTCGTCTGGAAGATCAGTCCAAGATCCGAGAAAGACCCTTCCGACTTTTCCAGTGAAAAATGTTGCTGCAACTGCTCTAATATATCCGTTGTCAGCATCGGCTCAATGATATTTGCCCCGCTGATATTCAACTGTGCTTCCATTACTGCGTCAAAATACCCACGCAGATATTCCGGGAGTGTCGGTTTGATTTTGTCGTATGAGTTTCTCTCATAAAGACTTCCCACAAACGCCACATCACCGCGATATTTTGCACAGTCCTCTGATTTCTGCAAAATCGTATCAATCCGGTTAGTATCCACCGCGAGTGGGAGATACCAGATATGTTTCACGCCCATTTCCTTAAATTCCAGATAGTTTGTCTTATCAAAAGTGAAAATATAATTGCAGTCATTAAACACCGAAACATGATACATACTGATCAGCGGATTGTCGCACGTCCAGGAGACATATTTTACGCCCATTTTCTGGCAGGAATTGGAGATCAGCGCAAAATAATTGACCGTGAACACAATATCATAATGGTTCTTTTCTATCATCGCTTCTATTTTTGCTTCAAACGCAGGATCGATATCATAATTTCCAAGTTCCTGCTCGATGTTATCCACCGTATGCCCCAACAGACGGAAGGTCTGTTCAATATCCCGGTAATTATATGCCTTCCAGCGATACATTAAAATACGCATTTGTCTCTGCTCCTCCATTTTTCCATGCTCCGGCGAAACCGCTCACCAAAATTTTCTGAGAAAATATATTGATGTTCTATTCGTCCAAATAACACTCCCTGATATACTCTGCCCTGTTTTTCCACGTATGCCCCTCTTTTGCGGCGTGATATCCACAATCCGCAATCTCCTGCATGTGGGAAATGTGGCCAAATAAATCGAATACCCGCTCCGGCAGCGTCTGTAGTTCTTTTAGAGAAAACATCACAAGTTCTTTTCCGTCCGTAAATTCTCTGCGCAGATAGGAAGAATCATCCGTCACAACTGCTGCCCCTGCAAGCATTCCATTAAAAATACGGTCGTGTGCTCCCGCCTTAAACCACGTCATCGTATTTAGCACGATCTTGGAATCGTTCATCAGCGGCAGGATCTGTGGTGCGAGCACTTTTTCTCCATACGTCAGATAAGGATTATCGCTCCACTCGCACTGGTTCCAGCCGACACCATACGCCGTCACATGAATCCCGCTCTCCACAAGAATCCGCACCGCCTGTTCGCGGAAAAAAGAGGTTGCATAGGAATCCAAAAAACGCATTTTCACAATAATCTCCTGCAAGCGTTCCTCCGATATGTCATCACGCACCGATCGTATATATGCTTCAATCGCCTGCTCGGTTGTTTTTTCCGGGTGCTGCACAAGATCTCCAAGTACCGACTGCATCAGGTCTTCCCCGTTTACCTCCGGAATAGAATGAAGATCCGGGATCATTTTTGCCACCGTGTAGATTGGAAGTGCGCCGGCATACAGCACATCAATGCTGCGCTCCTGCAAAGGCTTATGCTTATGTCCCAGTTCCACACCTGCATGCGGAAGAAAATCTGTCTGGCGGATATTTTTGAAAAATCGCCGGACATACTTCACATGATTGCGGTCTGTGCAGAGGATCACTGCGGTTTGCGGCATATTGCGAAGCGGCTTCTCATAATGAAATGGATGATCCATGAGAATATCGATATATGGAATCTGAAAATAGTCCCAGATATTGTGCTCCTCTATCTTTCCTTCCTCATGGTCTGTCACTTCCGTCTGCCCGTCTTGTGTAAAAAATGACAAATTATAGCCCAGATTATTAAATGTCACAACCGCATATTGCTCCGCTTTTCCCTCCCCCAGCAAACGAAGCAGCATTTTCTTGCTCACTTCTTCATTTGCAGTATGATACACAAATGTTCCATATCCCATGGATTCAAATGCTTCTATAAGATGATCCGTAAACAGATCCAATGTGTCATAAACGCCTTTAAAAAAAATAATTGTCTTCAAATTTCCACTCCATTTTATCGGTTCATATACTCGTCCACATCATCCGGTCCGACTTTTGCATAAGGAAGTCTTATATATTTTCCATTTTCCAGATTCAGACCATCCAGACTTCCATTCGTTGCCAGCGCAAAAGCAAGTTCTAACATTCCTTTTGCCTGTCCTTCTTTGTCATTGTAAACAGTGCCGACCATTTCACCATTTTTCACAGCTTCCAGTCCGACATCCGTTCCGTCAATTCCGACCACGACCGGCCATTCCTCCCTGCTTAGGTCCGATGCTTTTAAAGCGTCGATCGCCCCTACTGCCATATCATCATTGTTAGCAATCACTAACTCGATATTGCTTCCATTCTGGCTTAAAAGCTGTGTCATTTTATTCTGTGCCTGCGCCCGGTTCCAGTTGGCGATCGCATAGCCTAACTTTTCCACTTCGATCCCACTGGAAACAATGGTGTTCACCGAATATTCCGTTCGCACGATCGCGTCCTGATGTCCCGGTTCTCCCTCAAGCACCACATACTGATACACGCCATCCTGATTTTTATCCACCGAAGGATCGTCCAAAAAAGCTGCCGCCGCGATCTGTCCTTCCATCATTCCAGACTCAAACGCTTTCGCTCCCACATAATAAAGCTGATCCCAGCGCTCTAAATCTTCCTCCACCAGTTCGCGGTTGAAAAAGATCACCGGAATATCATTTTTCTCTGCAAGATCAATAACGGTCGTCGGATCAGTCCGGTCCACCAGATTCACGCAGATAATATCACAGCCGTCCTGCACCATAGACTCGACCTGATTGTTCTGTGTAGTCTGGCTCTGCGCCGCATTATACACTTCCACATTAATGGCAATCCCGGTCTCCTCCTCTTTCTCAGCCGCATAAAGATTCAAGTCTTCCATTAATTGAGAAAGAAAAGCATCATACTGATCGTAAACGGTCACACCGATTTTGATATTTTTCACCTGCGTGTTTCTCTCCGGCATCTGACAGCCCATTAGCGCAGATGCGCTCACTGCCACAATCAATGCACTCGAAATCCTCTGTTTTCTGCTTCTCATGTCCGCTCTTTTCCCTCTTTCTTCATACCTCTCCTATATTTCAAAAACTCCTTGCTGCCCGCATCTGTCAGTCGTATTCCTTTTTACTGTACGATTGGGAATAAAATCTTCTGGTTTTCCTCATCATACAGATTCTGTTTATTGATCACAAGGCTTCCCACTGTCGTGCTCTCAGACCCGGAAAGTCTGTATTGAAGCTGTTTTGCAATTGCGTGGACGCTCTGATACCCCATGTTAAATTCATTTGGAACTACAAGTGTCTTAATCACGTCACGATCCAGATAATAAACTGCTTTTTCAGAACATCCTTCCCCGTAGATTGCAAACGTTTTTTTGTAACTCGTGTCCGCCTGCAGGTAGTCCACCGCTGTCTCTGTCTCCGTATTGCCAAGCGTGATCAGAATATCCACCGGGTCTTCTGCCTGCTTTGTGATAAGTGCCGCTGACAAATCTTCCCCGATATCCGACAAAACCCACGCCGGCTCAATGTTCTTATCCTTTAAGATTTTTTGCACACTGCCAAGCCGCTGCTGCATGGATAACTGATTCTGGTTTCCACAAAGGATTCCGATTTTCCTGTCGGATATGGATGTTCCATAATCGTCCAAAACTGTCTGCGCCAGCGCCTCTCCAATCCAGAGGTTGTCCGGTGCCGTCACCGAATACACTCCCTCGGAAACGGCATCTGTCTCCAGAAGCATGACAGGAATTGAGGGATCTATTTTTTCAAAAACAGCATAGGTATCCTCGCTCGACACAAGCTGTACGACGATCCCGTCTGCCCCGTTTTCCACCTCGCGCTCAATCAGTGTCTTTTCTTCCTCCTCGTTAGATAAAACACCCGTCGAAACATAGTTGAGCTGAATGGAGTTATCTTTTGCCGCCTGCTCCAAGCCTTCCCGCATGGCGATCCAGCGGTCGTTATTGCTGTCGTTCACGATCACGGAGACATTGTATGTTTTTTCAACTCTGTTCACGCCCAACATTCCCATGGAAGTCCAGACAATGGTTACGATCAGGGCTAAGATGAGCAGTCCGAAATAAATCTGATTCTTTTTCATTTGCTCTCTCCCCCTTTTAATTCCTGCATCTTTCCATTTTCCAGAAGTTCGAGTTTCTCCGGTTCATAAGGAATGTATGGCAGATGAATCCGGATCGTGGTACCCTCATCCGGCATACTCTCGATTTCAAGTCCGTATGGATTTCCAAAACGCAGACGGATACGGTTGTGCACATTGATGACGCCCACACCGGAACCATGTTTTCTGACACGGTTGTTATCCGTCAATAATTGTTCTACCATATCCTGTGGCATGCCAAGTCCGTTGTCGCTCACCTCGATATAAATATCGTCCTCTTTCCGGTATCCTCTCACATGGATCTCACCTTCGCCGTCCATGCCTTCCACTCCATAATAAATCGCATTTTCCAGCAACGGCTGCACAACCAGTTTTACGGTACAGCACTGTAAAATCTCCTCATCAATCGAGAAATCCACAGCGAAACTGTTCTTGTAACGGATTTTCTGGATGTTCATGTAATTCTTTGCATGCCTGATCTCATCCTCAATGCTGATGATCGTTTTCCCGCGGCTTAAACTGATGCGGAACAGGCTGGCGAGCTGTGTGATCATAAAGACCGCATCCTCATAGCGTTCCCCCTCAATCATCCACACAATGGAATCCAATGTATTATATAAGAAATGTGGATTGATCTGCGACTGCAGCGCATCTAACTCACTTTTTCTCTTTTCTTCCTGCTCATACAAAATATCATGCATCAACTGGTTGATCTGCTCCACCGTGGAACGCAGTGTTTTTCCCAAGTGTTCTACTTCCTGAGATCCTCCTACGTAGATAGTAGGATTCAGATTGCCGGATTCCCACTCTTTGACCGATTCATTCAGACGCTGCAACGGTTTTGCGATTCTTGCCGACACAAGCTGATTGATGATAATGATCGTCAAAATCGACAGTGCCATAAGCATAATCACGAACATCCGCGTGCCGTAAAGTCCCATATTAAAAGCGCTCATCGGCACAACGCTCACGATCTTCCAGCCGGTATAGCTGACGGTCTTCACCGTGATCAGTCTCTTTTCTCCCTGAAAAATCTCCTGATGCGATCCATCATCATAATGTACCGCTTCCAGATTATTTTCTTCATAGAGATTCGTGTAAATCAGTTTCTGTTTCGGGTGATAAATAATCTCACCATCGCTATCCATCAGATACACATATTCAGAGGAGTTATCGGTATTCGCCTTGTTAAAAAGCTGTTCAATGCTGCTGTAGTTCATATCAACCAGCAAAACGCCAAGCGTGGAGTTTCCGTTGCTCGTCAGTTCCACCGCACGGCTCAAAGAAATAACCCAGTAATAACGGTACGTTGCATTGTCAAACAGATTCTGCACATGCGGCGTGGAAAAATGAAGGTTCTCCATCTGATCCACCGCATTGACAAACCACTGCTGATCCACGATATCGGAATTATCCTTCTCGTTTGTGACCGGCGCTGCAGCCACCAGCTTTCCGTCATTCGTATAACACGCGATACTGATGAGGTTATCCTTATTTGCCTCATATAAGAGGTTCATTTCCTCGTCCACGGAATCAACCGCCAGATCCTTGTCCTTAATGACACTGTAATACATCGCATCTGAGATTCGCCGCATGTTACGCAGATATGTCTCTAAATTGATCGCCGTCTGGTTCAAAAGCTGCTCCGAGCTTTCGATCGTCATCTCCTCCATCCGGTTAACAAAACGATTATAAAGTGTCACGCCAAGAATCCCCATACTGCATACAGAGATAATGGTAAAAGAAACCGATATCGTAAACTGTATCGTCTGGGGTTTGACTCGTTTTGCAATGTATTCTGCTATTTTCCGGTAAAATTTTTCTATTGTTTTCACTTTTCGCCTAACTTGCCCGCCTTATATTTTGATGGTGACATCCCGAATTGTTTTTTGAATACATAACTGAAATAGTTTGGATCGGAATATCCCACTTTTTCTGCAATAATATAGGTTTTCTCGTCTTTCGTCAGAAGCAGATCCACCGCCTGCTCCATACGGTAATCGGTGAGATAATTGATAAATGTTTTTCCGGTTTCCTTCTTGAAAACAGTGGAAAAATATGCCGCACTCACATTCAGGTAGCTGCAGATCGTCTCAATGCTCAGTTCCTGGTCTGCATAATGCTCCTTCACATATTCCACAGCTTTGGTCACAAAGGATTTGGTCGTATCCTGACGCTCATTTGTCACCTGACGCTGCATCTTCATGCAGTTTTCTTTCAGCCATGCGCCTAGCGCGTCCGTGGATTCTAACTGCAATGCCTGATTGTATACGTCATTATTGCTGCCAAACACATCCTCCATGTTGATCTGGTTATTGCTTCCAAACCGGAAAATCTCCGCGATCAGCTCCATAACCAGAATCCGGTAATTCTGCAGGGACATTCTTGTTTTTGCCATCTGCGCTGTAAACTCTGTGATTGCCTCCTCAAGCGGCTGCTGCTCATCCATTTTTACTTTTTTCAAAATCTTCTGGATGTACGGTTCTTCCCAGTGTTCATCCACACTCTCCTGCGGGTCCATCTCTGCGATGTTGATTGCCCTTGTATTTCCATATAAAACGCGGTACGAAGTCGCGTTCTTTGCTCCATGATAGGAAAGAGAAAGCTGTGAAAGCTGGTTGCACACATGTCCGATCCCCGCTGTAACGGTTGCCTTGCAGACACGCTTTGCCATTTTGCAGAACCGGTCCATATCATCGGTAAAATGTGTGACACTCTCCACATCGGAAAGCTGTGCAATCACAAGAATATCTCCGAGGTAAGTCACTGTTTTACAGTTCCACTTTTCCGTCAGCTGTTCTTCCGCCAGCTTTTTTACGGAAATAGTCAAAAGGAACGGATCGATCGGTACGTTTTCCGGGTTCGTCGTGCTGATATGTAAAACCGTTACCACATAATAAGGTCCTGTCAGATTGATCTGGTAGTTTTTCACATATTTATCAATCTGTTCCTCCGGTATTCTTCCTTCGATCAGTGAAGTGTAAAAGTTCTCCTGCAGGACCGGAAGACTTTCCATATAATACTCACGGAGCTTGTCGATATTTCTTTTTTCATCCAGCTCCTTGTCAAGATTCACCTTGATCCGCTCGAACACTTCTTTTAACTCATTGGAGTTGATCGGTTTTAATATGTACTCTTCCGCCTCGATCTTGATTGCCTCTTTGGCATACTCAAATTCATCAAATCCGGAAAAAATAATGACTTTCACTTTCTGGTAGAGTTCCTTTAACTTCTTGCAGAGTGTCAGTCCGTCCATATATGGCATCTTAATGTCTGTCATCACCACATCCGGCTGCAATTCCTCCGCCATTTCAAGCGCTTCCACACCGTTTCTGGCATAACCTGCAATGGAAAAGCCCATGCTCTCCCAGTCAAGTTTTTTCATGATGACCTGAAAAACTTCTTCCTCATCATCTACAAGTAAAACTGTATATTGGTTCATAATTTCTGTTCCTTTATTCTTTTTCTCTTCTAGTTATGCACCGTATTTGTCATTCATCTTTTTCCACAAAACACCGAAAATAATGGTGCACAGCACGATCTGCGCGAGTGCCACATACAGATTGACAAAAAGAAGAAATGTCATTACAAGTGTTGCAAGACCAAAAAATACAATCAGCGCCCCACCCTTTTTCGCGTATTCTTTTTCATTCTTCACCGGTTCTTTATTCTTTCCACGAATGGTTGAAACATCCTGCAAAATGATAAGCTTCAAGCCATAATACATACAGATCACAAATAAAAGTAATGGAATTCCTGCCTGTTCTAAAATTGTCTGTGTTGTCATCCTTTTTCTCCCTTAAGTAATAATAGCGGCTGAAAAATTCCAGCCGCTATTATTATAATATAAATCATATGATGTTTCAAAAAATTATTTCTTAGCAACGTATTTTCTGATATCAAGTGAGATTGCTACGAAGATTACGATACCAATTGCGATGTACTGTGCGTTTGCATCTACTCCTAAGTACTGTAATGCTGCTTTCAATAACTCGAATACGGCAACACCGACGATAGCGGATGAAACTTTACCACGACCACCTGTAACGGATACACCACCGATTGTACAAGCTGCGATTGCTTCCATTTCGTAACCATATCCTAAGTTAACGGATGCACCACCGGCTTTTGCGCCAAGCATGAAACCTGCAAGACCATACATAGCTGCTGCTTTCATGTAGATTAAGATCATTGTTGCTTTTACAGGAACACCTGCAACTTCTGCTGCCTGTGGGTTACCACCAATTGCATACATATATTTTCCATGACGGGTCATGTTGAAGATGAACCATGTGATAACTGCTACCACAATTGCGATCCAGATCAGCCAGCTGATTCCAAGGAATTTACCGTTTGCAATATCTGTGTAGGATTTTACATAACCACCAAGTGGTGTAGCTCCTGTGTAGATCAAAGAAATACCATAAACAATTTCCATCATTGCCAGCGTAGCGATGAATGGAGGTACACTTAGGTAAGCGATGAAGAAACCTGTGATACTACCGAATGCTGCACAGATTGCCATGACAACGATCAATGCCAGAAATACATTCATTGGCTGCATATCCGGGAAGAACTTTCCGGAATAATCAATACGCTGTAATAATGTACCGGCAATACATGCTGCGAAACCGATCATACGTCCTGCGGAAAGGTCACATCCTGCGGTGATTACACATCCTGCAATACCAAGGGCGATGACAAGTCGTGAACTCATGTTCATCAAAATGTTCATTAAGTTGTTTGATGTAAGGAAGTTATCAGATGTCAATCCGGTGTAGATAACCAGAATAAACATTACAATGATAACGCCATTGTTGATAATAAAATCTTTTGCTTTCTGCTGTTTTGTCTTTTCCATTCTATTGTCCTCCTCTATCAGAATTTGGTTGCGAAGCCCATGACTCTTGCCTGAGTCATCTCTTCCGGCTGATCGATCTCGCCGGTAAGTTTACCGTTACACATAACGCAGATTCTGTCTGCCATACCAAGAAGTTCTGACATTTCTGATGAGATCATAATGATTGCTTTTCCCTGTTTTGCCAGATCACTCATGATCTCATAAATCTCATGTTTTGCACCAACGTCGATACCACGGGTCGGCTCATCCATGATCAGTACGTCAGGATCATTTGCAAGCCATCTTGCTACGATAACCTTCTGCTGGTTACCACCGGAAAGGTTTGCGATGTGTTCCTTCATACTTGGTGTCTTAATGCTTAACTTCTTAATGCTGTCATCCACAACCCGATTGATTTTCTTGTGGTCTAACACAAATCCTGCTTTAAGGAATTTATTGTATACAGAGACACCTACATTATCTTTGATGGAAAGACATCCGAAGATACCATTTCCACGACGATCCTCTGTAATAAGTCCGATACCTGCATTCATTGCATCAATAGGATGTTTGATCCTGGTTTTCTTGCCGTGCATATAAATCTCGCCGGATGCAACACCACGGATACCGAAGATACCTTCCATTAACTCTGTTCTCTGTGCACCTACCAGTCCACCAAATCCAAGGATCTCTCCCTTTCTCAATTCAAAGCTTACATGCTGGAATGATTTTTCATGGATCGAACATAAGTCTTTTACTTCCATGATGACTTCACCCGGTTTGTTCTCCTTCGGTGGATATACATTTGTAAGTTCACGTCCTACCATTTTTGCAATGATCTGATCTGTGGTAAGTTCTGCTGCCGGCCAGGTTCCTACATAGGTACCATCCCTCATGATCGTGATATCATCTGCGATACGCTTGATCTCATCCATCTTGTGGGAAATGTAAACCATTGCAACGCCCTTGTCCCTCAGATCATTCATGATACGGAACAGCGCTTCTACTTCGTTATCAGAAAGAGAAGATGTCGGCTCGTCGAAGATCACGACTTTTGCCTGCTGGGAAACTGCTTTTGCAATTTCTACGGACTGCATCTGTCCAATGGAAAGAGATCCAAGCTGTGCTTTTGGATCAAAATCCATTTTTACCTCTTTTAACCATCTCTCTGTCTCTGCGTACATGGTTTTGTGGTCGATCATCTTAAATGGTCCGAATCCTTTGGTCGGGAAACGTCCTAAATAAAGGTTCTCTGCCACGCTTCTTGCAGGTACCGGCTGTAACTCCTGATGTACCATTGCAATACCATACTTCATTGCTTCATCCGGATTGTTAATCTCGATCTTCTTACCATCCAGAATGACTTCCCCCGCATCCATTCTGTAAATACCGAAAAGGCATTTCATCAGAGTGGATTTTCCTGCACCGTTTTCACCCATCAGTGCATGAACTGTTCCTGGTCTTAACGAAAGCTGTACATTATCCAACGCTTTTACACCAGGGAAAGATTTGCAAACACCCTTAAGCTCCAGTTTATATTCAGCCATTTTGCTCCTCCTTTATCAAATTCAGGTTTTACCTGTTTTATTTTATGTTGATACAGACCTTAAATCTGTTTAATGTCAATATTTAGAATGTTGTTACCATATTACTTCTTCTGTTTCAAATACATGACATTTTCATATTTCTCTTTGTTATCAAATCTATTAAGATCGTTTTGTGTTAGCTTTTTCAAGACAAGTGCGGGTGCCATATAAACACCCGCACCGCTTTTTTTCATTTTACTTTTATTCCAATGTTACAATGGCTGATTATTTAACCATGTCAAGGATTTCCTGAGCATTGTCTTTTGTAACTTTAACGTAGTCACAACCAATGTAGTGCTCGTTTCCAGTACCATTTAAGTAGTTGATAGCTGCGTCTGCTGCACTGTGGGACTGTGAGAAGTGATCGTTAAATACAGTACCTGTCATTGTTCCAGCAAGAACATCTTCAAGAGCTTCTGATAAAGCATCAACACCTACTAAGTAGATATCTTCGCCTACAGTACGTCCTGCAGATTCGATTGCCTGTAAAGCACCAAGTGCCATTGCATCGTTGTTACAGAATACAACTTCGATGTCATCACCATTCTGGCTTAAGGAGTTAGCTACTAACTGCTGAGCTGTAGCCTGATCCCACATACCAACCTGATCGTCTAAGCAGTTTACTTCTAATCCAGCATCTTCAAGAGCTTTGATAGAGTACTCTGTACGATACTGAGCATCAACGTTCTCTGGGTCACCTTCGATCATGATGTAGTCAATCTTACCGTTTCCGTTCATATCAACTGTATCAAGACCAAGATCAGCGATCATTTCGCCCTGATATGTACCGGACTGACGAGCGTCACATCCAACGTATGTTACATCCCAGTTGTTATCAGCCCATCTCTGCTCCTCAGAAGCATCTGGCTCACGGTTGATGTATACAAGAGGAATACCAGCTTCAACAACCATATCTGTGATTGTCTCTGCGGATGAAGAGTTAACTGGATTGATGATCAAAACGTCAACACCCTGTGTGATGAAGTTCTGGATCTGGTTTGTCTGTGTTGCCTGGTCATTAGCACCATCTACGATTGTGATATTTTCTTTTGAGAATCCCTGTTCAATTAAGTAGTTCTCAAGTTCTCCACGGAATAATGTCATGAAGTTATCAGCGAACTGATAAATACATACACCTACTTTTTTGTCTGCCAAGTCTCCGCTTGCTGCATCTGCTGTTGCGTCTGCTGCGTCGGATGCCTCTGTAGATGTTGCTGCATCATTTGTTGTGGTTGTTGTGCTGTCTGATGTTGTTTTATCAGAACTGCTTCCGCATCCCATTGCCATGGATGCTACCATTGTCATTGCAAGAATTACACTAACTACTTTCTTTTTCATATAAGAAAACCTCCCTTAATGTATTTGGTAACTTCTTGTTACATGATGCATTATAGCAACCAGTCCTATAAAAAAACATATAAAATACTTCTTTCTTTCTTGAAAATTCTTCTGTATTTATTGTGCAATATGTTCAATATTCTTTTTTGAGTCTTATGTCTTCTTGGCTATTTTTATGCTTTTTCAGTGGTTTTCTCGAAATTTCTTGGATTTTCTTAGGTTTTTTGCACAAAACAGGCGTCTGGCAGTATCACCACCAAACGCCCATTTTACGCTGTTTTCATGTTCTTTTTTGCTTATTTTCCAAAGCTATTTGCTCTCTTTGTAAATCCTCTGTGAAAATTGCTGTGATCTACAGCTCCACTCCACAGCCTTTTAATAACTCACGTGCCGTATCCAGCGAATCGACACCATGGAGATTCTTGATCGGTGCGAACTCTTTTTCACGCACAACTTCATATGGAATGCAGTCATCCATCATATGTACCATATCAAGCACTAACGTTTCAAACTTGTAGCCATTCGGCTGCTCAGGTTTTACCGGGTTTCCCTCTATATCAATATGTGGGATCTTCTTCTCCACCACATGGATCGGCATACGCGCATCTGCGATCTGCTCTAACTTCTTCTCAGAGAAAAGATAATTCAGGATTACGCCAAAACCATAAAGCAGATCTCCGTTTTCTTTTCTCGCAGTTGCCATTTCCTCTGTCATCTCATAATACTCTGCAATGGAAGGTTTTCCGTCTTCTGTACAGAGAACACCTACTTTTTCATCCGGTGCCGCTTTGCGCACTACTTTTGCACCACTCTCACAGCCGGAAACAATCGTTGCACCGATAAATAACGGATCTGCGATTCTCTGCAGGCAGTTATCCACTGCGAAAACATTGATCCATTCTAATCCTCTCTCGTGGATGTCATCTAACAGTCCTGCCGTCACCATAGAACCAAACCAGCCGCCGTTGCCATTCGGAGACATTGCCACTTCTGTGTCAGATTCCATATAAACACGTCCCTCATGGTCACACGCCGGAACCATTTCCTGAACGAAAAACTTCACATAATCCTTCGGATAACCAAAATAATTGTGCTCCTCAAAAAAAGCAACTGTGTCCTTATTATTAATATTGCTTGTCATAATGTACATTGGAACATATGCTTTCGCTTCGTCCGTCACATCCATCAGGTTGCGGAAAAGCTGTTCAAACAAATAAAGTTCCCGGTTCACGCCAATATTTAAAGTTCCCTTCGGTCTGTCAAGTCCAAGTCTTGTTCCCTGACCTCCTGCCAAAAGCACTGCTCCTACTTTTCCTGCCCGGATTGCATCCAGTCCTGCTGCTTTAAACTCGTCTCTGCGCGCCTCGATCTCCGGCACTTCCACTGCTTCTAACGGTGCGAACACACCGCGCTCATTCACAGTCTCTTTTCTCTGGATATGTTCTAAAATCGACCAGTCGATCTGTTCTAAACGCTCTTTGAGCGCTGCATTCTGTTCCGGCGTATTGCGCTCCATGCTCGCTCTGATGTACACCTGTTTCTCATCTTCCCAAATTTTCATGAAATCCTTCTCCTGTTTTCTCCTGTTCTGTCGCCCGACTTTCTGCCAGTCACAAAACTTTTCATTTTTGAACAAATTTCTGTAAAATTCATCCATCCCATATGTTTGCTATTCTAACATACTTTCGCTATGTCCGCAAACTTTCTGGTATTTTCGAAGTATTGACTGCTTTTGCCAGCTTCGCAGTATTTTTGATTTTAGTTTAAGCCACGGAATCCTTTTCCAATGATCTCACTGCTGTTCGTGATCGCAATGAAAGCCGACGGCTGGTTTTCGTGGATGAAGTTACGGAGTTCCACAGCCTGGCTTCGCTTCATGACAGAGAGAATAACTGCTTTGTCGTTATGCTGATAAGCACCCTCGGCATGATATACCGTTGCACTGCGGTTTAACTTCTGGGTGATAAACTCACAGATTGGTTCCGGATCATTGCAGATAATGGTGAAGTATTTGCACATGTTAATACTCTCGATCACATTGTCGACCACCAGTGATTTTGCCAGAAGTCCGCAGAGGGAAAACAGACCTGTCTGCGCATCAAAGACAAGGCAGGATGCAAGTACAATAAACAGGTCTACCAGAAACAGCGCACCTCCGATATTCAGTTTCGTGTATTTCTTTAAGATCATGGCGATAATATCCGTACCACCACCGGAAGCTCCGACATTAAATAAGATGGCTGAACTCGCCGCTGGAAGCACGATCGCATAGATCAGTTCCAGCACCGGCTGTGAGGTGAGTGGCGCAGACATTGGGAACCATTTCTCCGCTGCACTTAACCCAACTGACATCAGCACACTGACATAGACAGTCTTGATTCCAAAACTTTTTCCAAGAAAAATAAATCCCAGCACAAGCAGTGCCATATTGATAATAAATGTGATATTTCCAGGGGTTGTCGGCATAATGGCGCTCAAAACGACCGCAATACCAGTCACTCCACCGAAAGAAAAGTTATTCGGGAACTTGAATACATACACGCCGACAACCAGAATAAGCGTTGCCACGGTAAGTACAAAATATTCTTCTATTGCGCGTTTTACACGTCCTGCATTTTTAAACATTGTTTTTTCCTCTGTTTGATTCATTTGTTATTTTCTGCAAATCTTTTTTTCCTATTATGTGAATTGCACACATATTCTACTATACAATCAAAGAAAAAGATATATTTCCATTTTATAATTCTTTTCGTATTTCTTTTTAATTGTATAACAATTAATATTATTTATCTATATTCACCGACTTATTCACATTATCCACATAGTTATCCACGTATTATCTGATACTTTTCCAGTTTTATCCACGTATTCTAATTATATGATCCAGTCTGCGAGAATCATATATAAATTCAAAATACCATTTCACGATTAAAGTGTTTCCAATCACAGAGACGAGATATGCTCTGCGAATCTCGCTCCGATTAGCGGTCGTCGCCATAACAAAAAAAGAACCGACACACGAAAACATTCTTTCAAACGCTCTTCGCATACGGTTCTTTCTTATTATTATGTTCCGATCAATTGCAATTAAGCAAGTGCTGCTGTGATGATTGCCATAGAATATACTTCAGAAGCGTTACATCCACGGGACAGATCGTTGATTGGTGCATTTAAGCCAAGTAAGATTGGTCCGTAAGCTTCGAAGTTACCAAGACGCTGTGCGATCTTGTAACCAATGTTACCAGCATTGATGTCAGGGAATACAAATGTGTTTGCATGTCCTGCAACCTGAGAATCTTTGCATTTTGTACGTGCAACACGTGGAGAAACTGCTGCATCGAACTGGATTTCTCCTTCGATTGGAAGCTCTGGATATTTTTCTTTTGCTTTTGCTGCTGCGTTGCGCATCTTGTCAACATCCTCACCCTTACCGGAACCAAGTGTTGAGTAGCTTAAGAATGCAACCTTTGGATCGATACCGAAAATCTTAGCACACTCTGCTGTCTCACCGGCGATCTCTACTAACTCGTCCTCTGTTGGATGAATGTTGATTGCACAGTCAGCCATTGCAAGTACTTCGTTCTCGCCTGTAGCTGCAGGACGTACCATAATGAAGCAGGAAGATACGATTGTGTTACCCGGTTTTGTTTTGATCAACTGTAATGCCGGACGTACTGTATCTGCTGTAGAGTATGTTGCTCCACCAAGAAGGGAATCAGCAACTCCCATTTTTACTAACATGGTACCAAAGTAGTTTGCCTGAGAAAGAATTCCTCTTGCCTGCTCTGGTGTAACACCTTTGCTCTTGCGAAGTTCGCAGAACATCTCAACCATCTCATCAAATCTGTCATACTTCATTGGATCGATGATCTCTGCTCCACGGATATTGAAACCGCTCTCCTCTGCAACTTTTGCAATCTCATCCGGGTTACCAACTAAGATCGGATGTAAGAAATTGCTTGCCAGAAGTCTGGAAGCTGCCTCTAAGATACGAGGATCATTTCCTTCTGTAAAAACAATTTTTTTCGGGTTCTTTTTCAAGATGTCAATTAACTGACCAAATCCAAACATTTTATTTTCCTCACTTTTCTTTTTCTCTAAAACCGTGTCTATGTACCGGATAAACACGATTTCTGGCGTTTTTCGCCGTGACATGCTTACATTATATAGCAGTTTTTTGGAAATTCAATGTTTGTATTCAAATAAATGCAGTTTTATTTTTTCTGCTGAGAAATTGTCTCATGTTCGTCTGTCTCTTTCAGCGCTTCCTGAAAATCAGAGGACTGCGCTACCTTGATTGCTTTCACAAAATCCGGAACATGATGTTCCTTGTCCGGCTTTGTTGCAAGCATAAAACGGCGGAACAAAAATAACATACAGATACTGATAACGGAAATCAGATCTTCCCCTGCTGTCGTTGTCTGAACGATCATGTGACGCGCGATCACGAAAATAAGTGCTTCGATGATGTTCTCCGTATTTGGTTTACATAACATTTTCAAAAATTCCACGCCGATGACAACGCCGAGCACTGCATCTAAAAATTCCAAAAATGCGACTGTGTCTGTTCTATGGCTCCACAACTCTGTTATCTGTGGAAAAATTCCAATGGTAGCAATCAAAATTCCTACAACAACCACTGCTGCCATGATCATGTCCATCAGATCGCACGCATCAAAAATCTTTCTTCTTACTTTGTCCCACATTTGTTTTCTTCTCCTTTATGTACGTTAATTCTTCACAATCTTCATAAGCCAAATCAGAGTTTCGCGATTGTCTATTTTTATAATAAAAGAGTCGTAGTATGACTGCTGCGGCTCTTTCCAATTCTGTTCTTAAATTTTAAATCCGAGCATCGCCCTTCGAATCCAGTCCACGGACGTTACCTCCACAGTTAACTCGGTCCAGGCACCCTCACGGCACACAAGAGCTTTTACTTAGGGCTGCTTCATTCCTGACCTGACCCGGTTCGTAAATTCCTGTTGCGTAAGACCCATACGTCAACGCCACTTATGAAGGGCTGCTCCGCAAAGAGATAACCCTCAGTTTGATATCACCCCAGCTATAGCGGATTGCTGGTTCAGGGTACCGCTGCCACCCCGGCTGCTCGGAGATTTAAGTATAGCTTATAACACTATTCATTGTCAAGAGTCCGTCTGGATTCTGTTATCTATTATCTGTTTTCTGTTCTGCCACTTTGTCTTTTTTCTTCTTTTCCCGGAGCTCCCGGAAAAAATCAGACAACATCGTCGAGCACTCTTCCTCTAAAACGCCTTTTTCAATCTCCACCTGATGGTTAAATGCAGCCATCTGTAAAAGATTCAGCACCGAACCTGCGCATCCCGCCTTCGGGTTCATTGTTGCAATGACCACTTTTTTCATGCGGCTCTGCACGATCGCTCCGGCGCACATCTGGCACGGCTCTAAGGTCACATACATCGTACAATCCTCTAAACGCCAGTCACCGGTCTTTTTGCTCGCTTTTTTGATTGCGGTCAGTTCCGCGTGTGCCAACGTATTTCCTTCCGTGTTTCTTCTGTTATATCCTCTCGCAATAATCGTGCCATCCTGCACGATCACGCACCCGATCGGCACCTCATCCAGGGCATATGCTTTTTTCGCCTCGCGGATGGCTGCCTTCATATATTTTTCGTCCTGCGTCATTTTCATTTTTCTGTTTTCCTGTTCTGGTACTCTGTATACAATGATACACTATTTATCGCATCACTACCATAGAAATATTTTTGCTTTTTTTGTGGTGTCGTATATAATGTTATATAAGAATTTTTCCATTCGAGGTTTTTATGCAGAATCACACACAACTGCCCACTGGGCTTTCTTTTTCCTACGAAACAGAGCGATTAATTTTACGGCTTCCCTCCACGGATTATCTGCGGGAAATCCATGATTTTTTATATCGTAACCGCTCCTGCTTTGAAAAATATGAACCAACCGCCCCTGAGAATTATTACACACTCGATTTCCAGCAGACGCTCGCCAGATGCGAGTTAAAACTTGCGCTCAAGCTTTCCAGTGTGCGCTTTTATGTTTTTTTGAAAGAAGATCCATCTACCATCATCGGCACGGTCTGTCTGCACAATATTATAAAAATGCCTTATTTCACGAGTGAGGTCGGCTATAAATTCGATGCGTCTTATCAGCATCATGGATATGCCCGAGAAGCTCTGTCTATGGCACTGTCTGTCGGCTTTTATGGTCTCGGGCTTCACAAAATCTTTGCCCGCTGCATGCCTGAAAATACGCCTTCCAGAAACCTGCTGCATGCCACAGGTTTTTTCGAGGAAGGAATTGAGCGCGACAGTATTCTCATTCAGGGAAAATGGGAAAATCACATCCGCTACGCTATCTTAAATCCCGATGAAATCCATTCATAAATGGACAGTTCCCTCTCAATTATTCTCCTGTATTATTCATCTAACGTGTGATACCAATAGCCAAACTGGTTGATGTGATCGGTCGTCATAAACTCCGGGAAGCCAAAGATTGCTGCCATCACGCGCTCCTGCTGCTGATAAATCCCCGGGACACCGATAAACCATTTGTCCTCTTCGAGCTTTCCCAACACCAGATAGCGGTAATTGAAAAATCCGTGCAGCAAAAAGCTGTTATTTCCAAGATACCAGTATTTTCGCGGCAGTTCACGCAGGTCTTTCAGTTCAATGCGCACACACTCCACATTTTTATCCTCCGGCAATGTAAAATAGGGATACATGTTTTTGAACCGCTCCCACGTGTCCACCCAGACAAACTTCGGAAAAATATTGCGCATTGGCATTTCCGTTGCATGAAGCTCCTCTGCAGCTTTTTCTTCGTTTTCGGCTGCAAGATTTTCCGTTTTTTTCGCTGTCACTTTTTCCTGGGGATTCTCTGTTTTCTTATTTTCTTTTTGATTTTCCGTCTCGCCCGCGTCAAATCTTGGCGGTTCCCACAACCTGATATTTTCTGTTTTTACTGCAAATGGCTTTCCTTCCGTCCAGCGTGTCATGGCAATCGCGCCTTCCTCTCCTGCAAAAACCATTCCATCCATCTCGGCAAACGAGTATTCTGATCCTCCAATCTGATCTGCTTTTATAATTGTTCCATAATCTCCGCTTCCTTTTATCATCCTCATCTCTCCCATCGGGAACGCAAGCATCTGCCCTCCCTCTACTTTAAAAAGGTATACCTGATCCATTCCCATCCGAATTGGTGTTCCACGCAGATGCACTTCAATCCTGCATTCATTTCCCCTGATCTCCACTTTTGCAAATCCCGCGTTGATTCCTTTTGTTCCATTTTCGTATGCATATATATATGTAATAAAACGTTTGATTCCTGCCATCGGATGCTCCCGGCATTTATTTTGTTGCTACTATATATATTCATTTACAGGTTATGATATGTGTGGTTTTTCAAAAAACTTACATTATGAAGCGTGGCTGAGTGATCACAAAAATGCTTAAATTTATCTTCTTTATTCTTGACAGAAGTAGTGTTCTCTGCTATTATAATATCAGTAACAATTACTATTATTAAAAAGAAAGGGTGATTATTATGCTAAAATATAGTAGACAACGCGAAGCAATCAAGACCTTCCTTGCCGGCAGATATGACCACCCTACTGCTGAAACTGTTTACCTCGGCATCAAAGAAGAGTTTCCGAATATCAGTCTCGGCACTGTATACCGTAATCTGTCATTACTTTCTGACATCGGTGAGATTCAGAAATTATCGACCGGTATCGGACCTGACCGTTTTGACGGGAATTCGGCTCCACATTATCATTTTATCTGCAAACATTGTGGCAGTGTTTTAGATCTTTCCGTAGATGGTCTGGATCATATCAATGTCCTTGCAAATCAGGGATTTGACGGTGAAATTGAAGGTCATATTACATATTTTTACGGAAAGTGCGCAGACTGTAAAAAGAACAGTTAACGGTACAGTTCCAGTTGTTCTGCGAACTGTACAGCTTTCTATAAAAAATATAAGAAAAAGTATTGACAAAATATATTTTTTAAATTAAAATCAGTAATAGTTACTATTATCAAAAACTAAATAAAATTTAAATAAGAAAAGGAGAACAAAATTATGACAAAATGGGTTTGTACAGTATGTGGATATGTTTATGAAGGAGATGCTGCACCAGCAGAGTGTCCAGTCTGTCATGTAGGCGCTGATAAGTTCAAAAAAGTAGAAGGAGATCTTACACTTGCTGCTGAACATGAATATGGCGTTTACGCAAAAACAGTAAAAAACAATCCAGAAATCAGCGATGAAGACAAGAAATACATCTTCGATCAGTTAAAAGCAAACTTCGAAGGAGAATGCTCTGAAGTTGGTATGTACCTTTGCATGGCTCGTATTGCTCACCGCGAGGGATATCCGGAAGTTGGTCTTTACTGGGAGAAAGCTGCTTACGAAGAGGCAGAACATGCAGCAAAATTTGCTGAGATGTTAGGTGAGGACTTAGAGCCAAACATGAAAGCTACTACAAAAGATAACCTGAAATGGAGAGTTGACTGTGAGTTCGGTGCTACTGCAGGTAAATTTGATCTTGCAAAATGCGCTAAGAAAAACAACCTTGATGCAATCCATGATACCGTTCATGAGATGGCCAGAGATGAAGCTCGTCACGGCAAAGCATTAAAAGGATTATTGGATCGATACTTTGGATAAGCTACAAGCCATGCAATAAAAAAGAAGGCGATACATCGTGGGAACTTGTTCACTAAGATGTAACGTCTTCTTTTTTATTATACGGCGCCAGCCGTCCATGAGGAAGTAGCGTAGCGAATTCCGAATGGGCATGGCTTGTTATTAGACTTATTGGGCGACAGCCCAACAGCGAGAAGGCGCGCAGCGGATTCGAGCTGGCTCGGCTTGCGGCGCAGCGGATTCCGAATGGGCATGGCTTGTTATTCAGACTCATCGCCAACAAACACCTCCACCGTCCTCGCCCACTGTTCCTCAGCAGGAATCGCAACCGTTCCATCACCTTTCTGCGTTCCATAACTTCCAAACTGTGCATGGTTTCCGCCCTCAATGCAGACTTCCTTATAATCTTGTGGCATAAGTTCTTCCCGGCCTGCCACAATTTTATCCATATTCAGCACACCATCTTCGCTTCCGTAAACTGTGACAACGGACATATCAGAAGTCGATAAATCTTTTGTCGGATACGCTGCCAATAAGAGTAGTCCACGGATTCCATCTGTATGGTCTTCCACATAGTCTGCCGCAAAATTAGCTGCCATCGCGCCTCCCAAAGAGTGTCCTCCAAGATACCACGCTTCATAATTGTATTCCTGCATGATCTCCTCCGCACGATTCATCCCGAAAAACGCCATATGAAATGGCATGTCGACCAGAAAACAGTCAATTCCACTTTCTGTAAGCTGATACATAAGCGGTGCATATGCCTCGGTCGCAACCTTTGCTCCCGGGTAAAAAATCAGGGCTTTCTCCTCTCCCGCTCCGTCAAAAAACCAGCCTTTATCAAATTTTTCGACCGAAACTTCCGATGAACCGTTCATATATTTTTCCACATCGACGCTGTGATAATAGTTGCCGAGATATATCGCTGAACCGCCAGACAATACTATTAAAACAACTAAAATAATGAAAAATGATTTTTTTATCTTTTTTGATCTGTGCTGCATTGAAATTCCCTTAACTCATTATTATTTACCTCTTAAGGCATGCTGATATTATCTAAAATTCCCGTCAAATGTGCAATAGTTACACCGTAATTTGTCATCGGAACCTGCTGTTTTTTTGCTCTGTCAATCCGCGACAGCACATATTTCCGGTTAAACATGCATGCCCCACACTGAATGATCAGGTCATATCCACTCAGATCTTGTGGAAAATCTGTTCCGCTTACAATATCCACAGTCAGCGTTTCCCCTGCGCACTTTTTCAACATGCGGGGAATTTTTACACGTCCGATATCCTCTTTTAACGGAGCGTGCGTGCAGCACTCAGCGATCAGGACTTTCGAATCCGGTGTCAGGCTGTCAATCGCCTTTGCCCCCTGGACATAATAAGGCAAATCTCCCTTATAAGCAGCAAACAGCACGGAAAAAGAGGTGAGCATACTTTCTTTTGGCTTGTTCTCATAAACATATCCAAACACCTGTGAATCGGTGATGATCAGTTTCGGTGCTCTGGCAAGCAGCGGAAGTACTGTCAAAAATTTGTCCGTGGTCACACTCATGACCAGACATTTTTTATCCAGCAGTTCACGTATCGTCTGTACCTGTGGCAAAATCAGACGCCCCTTTGGTGCCTGGATATCCTGCGGCATCACAAGCAAGACAAGATCATCCTCTTCCACCAGATTTCCGGTAATGTATTCCGCGCCAAAATTTTCCGGCATAAGACGGATCAGTGTTGTTTTGAACTCCTCGATCCCGGTGTGTTTTTTTGCACTGATGATGACTGCATCTTCTTTTGCTTCCTCGTAAATCATCTCCGCCAGACGGGCTGCATTTTCTTCATCCTGATCTGCTTTGTTTATGACAAATAAGACTGGTGTATGTTTTTCCCGAAAAAAACGGTACCATTTCAATTCGTCCTGTATCTGTCCCTGTTCGTCTGCGCATGTAACCGCTTCTTCCGCTGAAAGAACGATCACTGCAATGTCTGTTTTTTCTGCTGCAAGTTTTGTTTTTTCCACACGCCTTGTGCCAAGCTCGCTCGTGTCATCGAAACCTGCCGTGTCAATCAGCACGCAGGCTCCGAGCGGATGAATCTCCATCGGTTTGTATACAGGATCGGTAGTTGTTCCTGCCACATCTGCAACAATAGAGACTTCCTGATTGGTCAGCGCATTGATCAGAGAGGATTTTCCACTGTTTGTCTTACCGTAAATGCCGATGTGCAGCCGGTTTGCAGATGGTGTTTCATTTAATGTTGCCATTTCTGGTGTCCTTTCTATGTTTGTACTATTTTTAGAAACGGAAATCACGTTTTCCTTCGGAAATATCATGAATGTGTTCGTAAGCTGTCTGTTTTACTTTTGGATTTGTGATTTTCTCCAGCTCACGGTCGATCAGTTCCATACCCAGTTTTTTTGTTTCCTCGCTTGCGTAGTCCTCTAAATATTCTTTCAGCGTCATGAGGGCATTTGGATGACAGCAGTTTAAGATCTGCATATTTTTGCATAATGCCATAAAACGGTCACCCGTTCTTCCCTCACGGTAACATGCGGTACAGAAACTTGGAATATAGTCCATTTTAATGAGCCAGTTTACAACCTCATCTAACGTCCGCTGGTCACTGACATCAAACTGCTCCGAGCTCTCCTCCTCCGGCTCTCCTTCGGCATAGCCTCCGACACTTGTTCTCGATGCACCTGAAATCTGTGAGACGCCGAGTGGCAGTACTTTTTCACGAACCTGCTGGCTCTCTCTGGTGGAAATGATCATTCCGGTGTAAGGCACAGAGATGCGGATGAGGGCACAGATTTTTGCAAAAATATCATCTGAAATTCCATTGTCAAACGCGCTCGGATCGATATCATCTGCGTGTTTGATACGCGGAACACTGATGGTGTGAGGTCCTACACCATGCACTGCCTCCAGATGCTCTGCATGCATCAAAAGTCCTGCAAATTCATAGCGGTACATCTCAAGTCCGAACAGCACGCCAAGTCCAACGTCATCGATGCCGCCCTCCATCGCGCGGTCCATTGCTTCGGTATGATATGCATAGTCATGTTTTGGCCCGGTCGGATGAAGTGTTTCGTAACTCTTTTTATGATAAGTCTCCTGAAATAAAATGTATGTTCCGATTCCGACTTCCTTTAATTTACGGTAATTTTCGACAGTAGTTGCCGCGATGTTAACGTTGACGCGGCGAATCGCTCCATTTTTATGTTTGATACTGTAAATCGTGTTGATGCACTCTAAAATGTATTCAATCGGATTGTTGACCGGATCTTCGCCTGCTTCAATGGCAAGACGTTTGTGTCCCATGTCCTGCAGCGCAGTCACTTCTTTTACGATCTCTTCCTGTGTTAGTTTCTTTCTTGCGATGTGCTTATTTTTCAAATGATACGGGCAGTAGACGCAGCCATTTACACAGTAATTGGACAAATAAAGCGGTGCAAACAGCACAATGCGGTTTCCATAAAAATCTTTTTTGATCTGCTCCGCCAATTTGTAAACTTCCTCTATTTTTTCCGGGATCTGACAGGCTAAAAGCACGGATGCCTCCCGGTGGTTCAGCCCTTTTCTCGCTCTCGCTTTCTCAATGATCTGATCGATCAGTTCCACATTATCTTTGTTGGCATCTGCATATGCCAATGTGTCTAAAATTTCCTTATCTGAGATAAATTCTTCCGCTTTTAAAGACTTCACGTTGTACATTTATTCTTCTCCTTTGCTCTTTTCGATGATAATCTTTTTTTCAGTATTTTATTCTATATAGTCTCCGCGGCTTACCGCCACCTCATAGCCGATGCTTTTCATACGGTTTTCCATACAGTAACGACATTCAGCGGCTTCATTGCCCGTACAGATTTTGTTGTCGTAAAGCTTGTATTTTTCCCTGACATTGACCGGCGAAAGGTTCGGCATGACCACATTCGCCCCGGACAAAATGCCGAGTTCCCGCCCTTTTGGATGAATCGTTCCGAGCGCAGTTGTCGCTGGGAGCAGCACATGCGGATGGATGAGACGGATAATTGCCAGCAATTTTAACGTCTGTTCCATCGTTCCCGACGCTTTGTCCGCAAACGGAGTGTCTTTCTGCGAAATGAACGGTCCGATTCCAACCATGTGCGGCTGCAGTTCCCTGATAAACTGAAGATCCTCATACAATGTTTCCACTGTCTGTCCCGGAGAACCCACCATAAATCCGCAGCCGACCTGATAGCCAATTTCTTTTAAATCCCACAGGCATTGTTTGCGATGCGCAAGAGACATCTCCTCTGGATGGAGTTTTTTGTAATGTGCCTCGTCCGCAGTCTCGTGGCGGAGCAGATAACGATCCGCCCCCGCGTCAAAATAGCGTTTGTAACTTTCTTTTGATTTTTCTCCAATGGAAAGTGTAACGGCACAGTCCGGATATTTTTCTTTGATGGCACTCACCAGATCACAGATTTTGTCATCCGTAAAGTATCCATCTTCGCCTCCCTGCAGCACAAATGTGCGAAACCCAAGTTCATATCCACTGGCACAGCAGTCTAACATCTGCTCCTTTGTCAACCGATATCGGTCCGCTTGTGAATTGCTTCTTCGAATCCCACAATAATAACAGTCGTTTTTGCAAAAATTGGTAAATTCGATCAGTCCACGGATAAGTACCTGATTTCCGTAGGTTTTCTGGCATACTTTTACCGCTTCTTCACGTATAAAGCGGATACCTTCATCATCATTTATCTCCAATAAAAGTTTTAACTGCTCCAATGAAATATTTCGGCTTTGTTTTACTTTATTAATTGTTGATTTAATTTCTTTATTCATATTGGTTTTTATCGGCTTTTCCTCTATTTTTGTGTGTTTATTTTTTCCCTGTGATATTTGAGTAAACGGTTTTGGCTCCGATTCCATCCAACCGTCCGATTTTTCCCGAAAGTGCATTGATCACATCCTGTGGGGCATCAATTGCCACACTGATAATGTTTACCTCACGCTCTCTGTATGGGATTCCCATTCGACCGATGATGTACTTTCCATATTCATGTAAAAGATGGTTCAGCGCCTCGATCGACTCCGGGTTCTCCACAATGATCCCGATTAATGCAATTCTTGTTTCCATGGTGCTCCTTTCTTCACTAACGTATTTTTTGTAAAGAAAAAATAGCCGCATCCTCCGAAGAAGATACAGCTAAAAATTTCATACGCAAAATAGAAACTGTGCCCATATGACATTGACGCAGTCTCTCCCTTATGGCATGCCGTATCTTTCACCTCAATGAAATTTTGGTGTTAGTGACAATTCTTTTTTGCAGGCGAAACAGCAAGAACGTATCTCGGCTGTAACGTGTGCAGTTATGCGATAATATTAGCATGTGACCTTTGAAATCACAATGTAAATTCGTTATGTTCTTTTAAATATGCAAGAAAACCCTCGCAGCCGCTTACAACATCCCGATAGGTTGCCTTAAAATCCCCGGTATACCACGGATCAGCGACATCTCCTGCCTCCGACAGCCTGTGCGTGTGTTCATATCCCGCAAAGGACAGCATTTTGTAGATTTTACCCTGACTGTCCTCGCCTCCGGCGATTTTTATCATGTTACGGATGTTCGCAGTATCCATGCCGATCAGATAATCATAGTATAAATAATCGTTTCTCGTCATCTGACGCGCCCTGTGCGGGATGAGTGGAATGTTCTCTTCCCTGAGTTTCCTTACCGTTCCGTAATGTGGTGTGTTTCCGATTTCTTCGCGGCTTGTCGCCGCGGAATCAATTTCAAAATAATCTGCCAGGTTCGCTTCCGCCGCCAGATGGGCAAAGACACTCTGCGCCATGGTGCTGCGGCAGATGTTGCCGTGGCAGATGAAAAGTATTTTAATCATAGTTTTGTTTCTCCTTGAATTGCCCCTGAATGCCCTTGTTTGCAAGGAATTTCGAGTTTTTTGTGTTTTGCTCAGAAATACCGAAATGTGGCAAATCAGAGCAGAATTCTACTAATGTTGGGAATCGCAATATATTCTTCGACATCACCTTTTGCATGAGCGATGGAACATCTATATCCATATACTCTTTCTACTATATTAGAAATAATTTTTTTGTCTTCTTTTGAAAGATCGATTTTATAGCCTTGTGATCTACAATAAATATCAAAATGCTCTGAATTTGAATTTATCCATGTTTTAAATTTGGGGATATCGATTGCTCTCTTTAAAACAAGTTTTAATGCTTCACGTTCATTTGTTACTTTTTATAATTTGCTAAAATTTTTCTTAATTCATTGTGATTAACATTATTCATATCAATAGATTTCAGTTCTTCCAAAAAGTAGTAATTTTGTGCTCGAACAAAGAAATACTCTATTACTTGATAATAACTTAAAAATTTGAATCACTCATCATTCGTATTGTTAGCATTTGATAAATAGAACATAGGGACCTCTTCAAATCCAGTCGGAGTGTATTCTACCCGTAGTATAGGAGCCTCTCCTTCACATTTAATCAACGAATCGACTTCAAACACCTTAAAGTCCATATCATATACCATAGATACATGCAATAAAATTTCATTTACACGTGCAACAATCTCTTCCTTAGATAAGGCTTCAACATTAAAAAGCTGAATTGATTCCCATCTGCAAAAGTCGTACCTCCGATTCATCTACTGCACTGATTTCCTCAATGTATCTATGAATACTTTCTATCACCAGACCTTCTGATTCAACTTTTGTTCCTGATGTGACAATCTGCAGCAAGCGGAATACATCGTACTTATGCTTCTTTAAATCCTTTTCATTGACATGCTCGCCAGCTCTCTTTCTGTCCAAAAGGTTAATCCACGCATACATTTTGAACGGAATCAGATGCTCCGCCCCCAAAACACCAATACCATCAACCACTCTGCGTCCGGACATCATAAATTTATAGAAGTCATCATTCAAAAGAATTGCTGATAAGCTGGAAGTATCATCATCAATATGAATCGGAATGATTCCCTCTTTTATTTCAAGATGATACCCCGGCTTTCTTGAAAATAACTCAAACATAGTTGGATAACCGAATTTTCCTTCTGTGAAGCGATAAAAGTGCATATTCTGTTCATTCTTCCATCCGCACTTATAGCCGCCTTCTTTTATGTATTCCCAGAATACGCTCGCAAATTCCGGGAAGTTATCCTCCATAATCAGGATCATATCAATATCTTTTGTCGCCGAAACGGCAAGTCTGCCTCTGAGAGTAGAATATCGCAGGCAGTTCCGCCGATAATAGTGTAATAATCCGTATAATTTCTAAATTTTTCTCTAAAAGAGTCTATGCCCGGTATCATTTATAATTCCTCCAACAGTTCCTCAATACTCATTTCTATTCTTTCGTCTTCATTACCTTGGAATGTACATGCCAGTGAAACAGGATCAACACACCCTTCTTTTGCAAAATAGAAAGGATTGTATTTCCATAATTGTACCTTCAAGCAGTCGCCGGGGTCTTCAGATCTGGCATCCACAATTTCCAACTGATCAACAACTTCCTCTCCCTTGTAGATTGCACGTTCCTCTATTCCTGGTGGATTCAATTCGGACTCCTGACTAAGTGCGGTTTCACCTGCAATAAATGATTTGAAGGTCACTTCACATCGCATAATTGTAATTTCTTTTTGAACCGGATTAATCAAATATGCTTTTGCATTCTCATAATACTCTTTGCGTGAGTAATTCCTCCTAATAGCAATCTCTGTTCCGGATTTAACCTGCCGGATGAGTCCCATTTCCTCTAATTGTGCTGTTGCCCTTGTAATGGACGTCTTGGTAAGATTCAGCTTGTTCGCAACTTCACTTTTCAACGCAGATTCCTCGTCATTCATGTATAACAATTCAAGGAACACCATCTGTGTTGCCGGCATCATCTTATCCGCTTTGACAAGTTGCTTTCGATACACATCCTGCAATACAATTCCCATAAATGGTAAGAATACATTTCCCGGCAAATCCACAAACGGGACACCGCTTTTTACCAGAGCATTTCTCATGGATATGCTGTTTAACGCCACTTCATATGCTACTGGGCACTGCAATGCTTCCTCATACTTTGCCTTCTGCCTTTTCATTGCAGCAACACTTAGCTCTGTTTCCTTCACAACATCTATGACTGCAAAGTTAACACCATATATTTCAACCATCGTAATATCACGCATAGTCATAAAAATCGGCAATGGTAATTTTTTCTTGTATTCTGCAATTTTTACTTTGCAGCCGAAATACTGCTCTAATTGCTTTTTCATATGGCGTCTCCTTGTAACATGTTTTTATGTATAATAACATATTCTGTGTTACTTTCCAACATTTTATGTTATTTCATTATAATCGGCCTGATTTCTATACATGTTTCTGGGGATTGATTTGCAGCCATTCTTCTTTCCTTGAAAATGAATAGAAAATTGTAATCGCACAGGTGATTTCCACTTCCGGACATCTGATTTCCAAATTTCCGGAAGTGCGATTTCATCGCCCTAGAATATTTACCTTTAGAATCAGCTTTTAATACTCTGTCTGGGAATCTATTCTCTCAATACTTAATTCTAAAATAATCTAAATACTCCTTATATTTATCCTGTGCCGTCAAGCAGGTATCTGTCAGATACCCCTTCTCATTATTCCACTCTTTTAACCCACGATAATAAAACATCTTTAAATTATCCTCAATGATAAACGGAACAATATTATATTTCAGGCACTCCTTAAACATAATCAATCTGCCTACCCGCCCATTACCGTCTTGGAAAGGGTGGATTCGTTCAAACTTCACATGAAAATCCAAGATATCTTCAAACGTCTTTTCTTCTTTTGAGTTGTATTCTATCAATAAAACTTTCATCTTATCAGCAACTTCTTCTGGAAGAGCAGTATCCATACCGCCAACTTCGTTCGGAAATTTTTTATAGTCACCGACAGCAAACCAATCTTTTCTAGAATCACTGGTACCATTTTTCAGAATCAAATGAAGTTCCTTAATAAATTTTTCGGTCAGCGTTACTTTAGCATTATCAATAATCATATCAATGCAACGGAAGTGATTTGCCGTTTCAATCACATCATCTACATTAAGTGCTTCATTTTCTACACCGATAGTATTGGTTTCAAAAATATATCTGGTCTGATCATGAGTCAAACGGCTTCCTTCCATGTGATTAGAATTGTATGTCAAATCAATCTGTGTCTTATGATAAATTCCACCTGAATATTTGCCAGCTTTCTGCTCCTGTAAAATATCTAATAAAGTGATAGATCGTTCTTTCTTTTTATTAGAACGCTCTGGCTTTTCCGCATTTTCAGGAATATTCCAGGTCTTGCCAGTAAGAAATGCCCCCAGTACACGCCCCTGCGCACAGTAGTTTCTAACACTGCGTTCTGACAGATTCCATTGCTTTGCTATTTCAGTAACTGAAACATATCGCATTGTATATCCTCCGTTATAAATAGAATTAATGTACATATCTATATAGAGTATACCATGTTATCGGCAATAAATCTAATTGCAGTCGTATATTGTGTGCAATAATTTTGCCGTTTCCGGTATTCTTTTTAAATTTCTTCAATCCTTCCTCTGCCGATCCATACTCACCGTATAATTCTAACAACTTCTGCAACTCCAGAAATAAAGTATCCATTCTCGTATTTATCCAAAAGATCATTCAGAATCTTGTTTTCCATTGACGGCATAGCGATACTCCTCCACAAAGCTTACCTTTTCTTCTCATCAAACAGAATACGCAGTATCAGCAAAATAACTGACTCATACAGTTTCAGATTCTGCGAAATTCATCCTAATCTTATTGCCTTTATCTGACTTTTCAATTCTATAACACATCTTTTTTCTGGAACCATATAATCTGATATATATCATTTTCATAAAATCATCCATACTTGCCAATGGAAGTTCTGATGCCCGACGTTTCTGCCGGTCTCTTAATTGTGCTTCCACGTATGTATTAATACGTTCCGGGCTCAAAATCCGCTGCATCTTTTCGGTCATCTTCCGCTGTTTTTCCTGCCTTAACTCCAGATTCGACGACATTTCTTCTATTTCCTGCGGATGAAACTCTTTTTTTCCTTCAACTGTCCTCTGATATCTTCCGTCCCCGCTAGCAAAAATTTTGCACGGTTTCAGGGTGTCCTGATTAAAATTTTCGATCCGGATATCATCCTACAAAGCAGGGTTCTATACTCCAGCATATTCATCGCTCTCCCTTGCAGAATTTGCCTCATATATATACCGTTCATATAAATGGTCATATATTTTTGCAGTTTTAGGTGATGTAGTTCTTATTGCATTTGCATTATCTTTATATGATTGTGCTATTTTTCTTTCTTCATCTCCTCCAGTCGGACTATATACCCCTCTTGCATTAAATATTGCTGTTACATATTTATTTTCAAGAGATTTACTGTATCGTTCCTCTATAACAGCTCTTACTGCTTCTGCAGGATATTGTCCATCTCTTCCCTTTGGCGAAAATGCAAATAGTTTTCCTAATGCGCCTTCAAAAAGTCGATACTGTTTATTCTTTATTAACCCCTCTTCAAAGTCAGTAATCCATCTTGCCAATTTTTCTGCGTCAATTATTCCATTTTCTTCTGCAGGGCAAAATTTAATTTCAAAGTATATGGAATAGAGACTACTAATGTTCTTGTCATCTAACTGCATTCCGAAAACACGATTACCTTCATCATCTTTATAAATTGCTGCAAGCATTCCTAAATATAATGAAGGATTATCTCTTAATGACCTATTCAAGCACTTCATTTGCATCGTATCAATAATACCCCTATACGATAATTCCAAAAGTGCCACTCTTATACATTCAGCGGATGAATAATACTTTTTTTGTAATACAGACAAAATGCTTGAAATATGATAGTCAGATAATTCCGTATAATTTCCAGTCTCATAATCTTTTATTTTTTCCAGAATAGTTAACAATTCTTTTTCTGTAAAGTAACTTTTACAATCATCCAATACATCAATTATGCTCAAATGAGTAGAGAACTTTAACATTTCTTCAATAACAACATGCGCGGTTCTCTCATTTTCAACAAATAACCCTCTTCTAAACGAATTCCAATATAATCTCTTAATTTTCTTATCTTCATTCATTATCAAAGGATTCTTTTCTGCATTGAATGTTTCGATTAATAAAATGCTTATAAAAGTATCTATTGAAACGTCACTTTTTTTAGCAAGTTGATAAGCCTTCTTATACTCCTCCTCTGCACAATAGTAGACCGCTTGAAGATAATCAAGCATTATACTTTTTAGTTTCTCATCTTCAAGCAACTTAAGGAACAGTTCTTCATCAAATGTTTTTTGGCAGAATACGGTGAATAAATATTTTCCAAGAATTGAATAATCATATTCCGAACAAAGCCTCGCCAGTTCTAATACATTTAACTCACGCTCTCTAAAATCTGATAACCCTTTCGAAATTTCCTCTTCAATTAACTGTTCATTTTGTTCACGTCTTTCATCTTCTGAGTAAGGATGGGGATGTAATAATGGAAACTCATACTTGTTTTTAAATAAATACCTATATTCATAGACTTCGTCTTCCATGTGTATACTGTTTAGGGTTTTCTCAAGAATTGTTAACCTATCTTCACTCATCGCCCAATCAGAGGAATTGAAATAACGATTTTTATATATGGTTTCTCGTAATGCTTCCTTAACATTTGTTTTTTCGGCGTCATTCATAGACTGGACTTCATATACTAATCTATCAACAATTTTGTTGCTCATTTCATCGCGAAAATGATTTATATGGTCAATCATCTTAGTCCATCTTTCAACATTGAACTCCATATGATCAAGGCACAGTGCTGTATATGCTTCAAATGCTTCCCATACATCCCTGTTTGTAAGTTCAGCCGGGTCTGATGTTATACGATACTTAGGTTTAGGTGTTGAACCAAACACAGATGTCTTCATCCCTGGCATTTCAGAATAAAATAAATCCCAAACGTCATACCCTTTCTCAAAAGCTTCTCTTGCCAAAAATATTTTTTCCTGCTGTGTTAAAATCGTATTATTATACCAAGCACAAAATACTATACTTAATGTTTCGTATGGACTATTTGATATTGGATATTTTCTCCGCAATTCATTCATTCTTAACATCCATCTAACAGCCCAAGCTGCGTATTCTTTTTGACAAAAAAATTGCTCTACGCCCCACAGAAAATGCGTATATTCATTTTTTGCAAAAATACCAGTATCATGTGCATCTACAAATATCTCTTTTAATCCCGTTTCTCTTTCCCATTCCTCATCTAACCTTGTTGTTATCGCATAAGGAGAAGCTTCACAAAGAATAGGAAAAAGAGTAGCAATTGATAACCACTGATTTTTATCAGCCATATTTGACAATATATTTGTCAAAATAATCCCATGCATTTTCTGTGCTAGCCAAATGTATATAGTAATGACCATGCTCCTTAAATCTAACAAACAATGGATTTTCTCCATTAATATATTCTTGAATGCTCTGCAAAACATCTTGATAACTCAAATCACAAAGATCTTCTATTATCATCTTATCGCCATCTGATTCCGTCCATTTGCCACACAGTATTAGGGGAAGAAGAATCTTTTTATCTCCCTTTACCCATAGTGGAGTGATATTATCTATTCCTTTAATTAATTTTTTCTTCAATGGAACATATAAACCATGCGTGTCCTCTACCAACATAAATGCAGTCTCATATTCCATTCCTGCATCTATCAATTTTTGTCTGACAGTACATAGTTTTCTTTTTCTTAATTCAATCGCTTGCTTTCCCGCCGGAAATTCGTCCGAACCAAATGTAAATATGTTAATATTATTAGGAATAGCTACAATTTGATCAGAATAAAACCATGGTATAAGTATTTTCCCTCCAAGATCATTATTCTCTTCATTTGCCCTTTTAAGTCTTTCCCAATCTTTTTCGTTTGTAATAACCAGAGTCATTCTATCTGGACAAATACGCCTCAGTTCATTTAAAATGCAAAAAATTGTTTCTTCTTTACATTGTCCCTTTACATAGATTATCTCTTCAGATAATGCGTTTTTAAACTCTTCCCTAAACACCTCATCATCAATTTCAAAATAATCAAGGTTTAATCCCGGAACTGTACTAGCATACAGACGCACTTCAATTTGGTCTGGCGAATATACTGCAACATCATTTTTATTCAAATTAGCAATAGCATTACTAATTTTTGTAAGTCCTTCTTTAACCTCTACTAAAGAAATCTCCTCTTTTTTTCTCCAATCCCCCAAGTACGCACACTGATAATAGGATGGATTGATTTTTTCCAATTCCGAAAAAATAACTGTAATAAAACCAGTAATATAATAATTTGCCTCATTCCTAGGTATCTCATATTTCATCATTAACTTAGATAATTCGTCATGAAGTTTATCTAATAAAGCATATTTACTTTCTTTAGTAAGACTAGATGCAATTTCTTTGATTTCTTCACTTGTTAAATAAGATGCTATTTCTTCGAGAATTTCATCGCCTCTATCAACATTTTTTAACAGGAACTCATTTGTATTAACAAATAATTTTTCCCACTCTTTTTTTTCTCTGTATTCAATGATTTTCTTAGTTGCAGAGTCAAGAATCAATTCCCCTGCCTTTTCAATCGCCATTCCTGATAATGCGTCCACCACTTTTTCTTTCCTTCTCCGAAAAATACATTTTTCTTCTTAATATGAATTATCTGCTTAAAATTAGCTGGTTTGTTATGATTTGAATTAGTACATGCCTTTACTTTACCATTTTATCTGAACTCGACTGCCATTATTCTATTCTTTCTACCTCCACTGGATATAAATTTCGTGCATTTTCTAAATCTTTAAAACTTTTAAGTTCTGTTTTTCCAACTTTAAATCTTATTCTGTCACCATTCTTCAAATCCGGGAACATCCCTGTTCTAAAAAATAACCAATGACTTTCATCTGGTTTATATGCTTCAGTTTGATCAATTTTGCCTTTTATAAGATAGCAACGATATATCTCCGGAGTAGGACGTCTCTGCATAATTTCCGTTTCAAAATAACCGGCGTCATCTGGTTTTAAAATCAAATTAGTTCCTTTTTGAATCTCAGTTTCCTTTTTTAAAAATTCCTCTGCCTTTTTTGATAATCCATCTGTATTCATGTGTCTAACGATACCGTTTTCAACACATAAATCATATAATCTTAATAAGCCTGCTTTATTTAACGCTGACAACTGATAACCTTTTAGTAAAGAATTTTCTACTTTTTCAAATGTAACAGGAGAAACAACAATTGGGAAAAAAATCTTTTCATCTTCCAAAACCCAGGCAGCCCCCAATTCCATCATACATGACTTACTTTTTAAGTAATCTTCTGTTATAATTGCAACCACTATTCGGGCTTCTTTTATTTCCTTCCTTATTTTACCAATATAATTTTTTCCTACTATTAAGCTGTCTTCACATAATGTGCAAAAAATTTGTTCTTTTGTAATTCCCATTCCAAGCTGCAAAAAATCCAGAAATTCTTCGACCAAATTTTTATCTTTCTGGCAAAAGCTCACAAACATCTCATTCATCTATATTTTCTCCTTTATCTGCTGCATAATTTTCTTACGATTTTCATCATACTCTTCTCGCAATGCTTTAAGACTCCTTTGATACTGCAGTTCATTTTCCTTTAATTTCTGTCCATATTGTAAAATTTCTTTGCTTCGATATTTTGGAATCCTCATGTGCTGTAACTGCGAAATATTCAATACTTTTATTGTACTTCCCGTCTGTACGCTTTCAAGGATTTTTGCGCCATCTGCCGAAAGTAAAAATTCATATAATAAATACGGCGGATACATTTCCTTATCTATCCTTATGATCGTTAAATTACCAGAAATATACGCCGGTTCTGGTTTGGGTGGCACAATTGCTACTTTAATCAGACTTCCCTTTGTGGTAATGATAATGTCATCCTCTTTTATTTCATATTTATCTTTCCAATGGGTGTTTTTTGCCTTAATTTTTTGTGTCTCGTCATAAATGATTTCTCCATCATTAATGTTTTTTACTCCTAATAAAAAATGAGTTGCCCCTTCTTTCAATTGCTCCTCATCCTTCGGTTTTATCTGTACACCACGTATTACACTAGCCACTTCCGATACTTCTATACTTTCTCCTATATATCGCTGTATCTGATTTAGTTCCAAATAAAGCATAGAATTTAACGAATAATTCTGCCTGATAACATCCTCATTTTGAACCCTTTTTCCTATCTTAAAATCTATTTGACCTTCTGACTTATATGCCTCTAATATTCTTTCAATTCCCTCCTGTGCAATTGAATTCTGTCTTTTTTTCGTTTTCTGAGCATAATCTGCAAGAGTACCAAAAAAAATGGTTCCTTTCCCTTGTTTATCCATATCTAAAATAATAAGTTCCATTGCCATATTGGTGCTGGCATATAAATTTGCTGGCAACGTGATAACCGCTTCCAAGATATCACGATCAACTAACCTTTTTCTTATTTCCTGTTCATTTCTACGAACCAAGGCACCTTTTGAAACAATCGCAAAAGCTCTGCCATGATTGGTCAAGTGCTTCTCAGCATCCAGCACAAACACCCATTCTGCATAAATACTTTTAGCAGAGCAATCTTCAAATCTACCATCTCCTATCCCCGTCTCAATTGTGCTGTTCATTCCTTTTGGTATATCTACCAAAATCAAATCATACTTTTCGCATTTTTCTTTTTCCTCTTTTAAAATATTTCTGTTTCTAACATTCTGCTTATATATTTGATTAATCCATGCTAATATCTTTATAACTGCACAATCATTCCAATTAAAATCTACAGCAATAAATTCTGGCATTTTACCATAAACTGCTTTCTGCTGTTTACAAGCATCAATTCCTAATACTGCAAAACCTGCGCAGAAGTCTGCAACTTTATCTGCCTGCTTAGCAATTGAGATTTGAGTGATCAGTTGGTTTACACTTTCTGGTGTACATTCAATGCCACTTTCCTGCATAAATTCCTGCAAATATTTTATTGCTTCCATCACCTGATCTGCATGATCTATTTTTATACTATTTAAAAGTGAGTAAATTATTTTCTTCAATTCACCCATATTGGTTATTTCTGATATTGAAATCCAATCTATAGATTCTTCCAACGTTAAAATTGCCTCTTTTAAATCATAATCTTGAATTTCCACGAGATTAAACAATGATCTTTTCTGCAAAAAATTTTTTTCATCTAGTTTTTTCCCATAATAATTTGAAAAAAAACATATAAATATACTATATAGCATAAGATTAATACTTTGCTCTTGTGTAAATACAGATGTAATATTGTTCCAAATTCTTTTTAATACTTGCTTCATTTCATATTCTCCTCTATTTCACGTATCTGTATTAAAATTGTTAGCTAAACTATATCACCTATTTCTTATAATGTCAATGAGGTATTATTATACCTATTTTGTTTTTTTATAATTATACATGTTATTTTCATAGACACAAATAGAAATGTTAATGATTTTCACCCACAAACCATTATCTTCACATATTCTTCTGTTTTATCCCGCATCACACTAAGTCCCTGTTCCAACTTATCAAATGCTAACCTTTTTGTAATAAATTTTTCCGGTGCGACTTTGCCCTGTTTTAATGCATTTAATACATAATGCCAGTCATCATTATTCTCATGTGTAAAAGACGAATTCCAGCTTCCTTTTACTGTTAACTGATTGCGCAAAATTTTCCAATAAATATTTTTTTTGAACAAAATATCCGATGCCGGGTTGCCAACTAACTGAACAATTTCTCCCGGTGCGGTGTTTAAGATTGCCTGATTAATCGTCTCAGCCTTCCCAACACATTCAAAAAACACATCCACTCCACGTTCTTCTGTCCATCTTGCCAGCCATTCTTCTACCCTTTCCGTCCGGCTGTCACAATAATGATCCTCTGGAATTCCAAGTTTCATGATCTGCTGCTTTTGAAACTCTTTATTTCCAATAGCAAAAATGTTTTTGACACCTTCCTGTATCAAAAACATACACAATAGTAAGCCAATTGTACCAAGACCAAGAACAGCTACAGACTGTCCACTATGTACACCTGCTCCCCGCAATGCATGAACTGCCACCGCCATTGGTTCAAGCATTGCAGCCTGTTCAAACGTCACATTGCCGGGCAGTTCAATCAAATTCCAGACTGGAACTGCAACGTATTCTGCAAAGCCTCCATTTGTTCTCGATCCAAGGTAACTGTAGTGTCTGCACATTTCAAAGCTTTTCTTTTTACAAGGCGCACAATTCTTACAAGGAATCAATGGAAATACTCCTACTCGCTTTCCAATCCAGCCATTATCATCCTTCCCTGCCACTGCTTCCACTACACCTGAAAACTCATGTCCCGGAATTAATGGAAATGAATAAGTGCCCGTCTTATAAATTCTCGGAATGTCAGAGCCACAGACACCTGCCGCCTTTACCTTTACCAGCACCTCATTATCCTGCAATTCTGGAATGTCTACATCTTCTAATCTCAAATCATTCACACCATGCAATACATAAGCTTTCATCTTACCTCTCCATTTCCTTACGAAAACGTTTTAAGTCTTCCTGCGTTGTTACCTTATAATTTTTTTCATCTCCCGGAATGGTCACAATGTCCATTCCTGCTAAAACTGCAGGCTCTGTGGAACCGTTTACCTGTAAAATTTTTTCTGGCAAAAGCGCCTGATTCGCTTCTAAATATTTGCCATAGCGAAAAACCTCCGGTGCCTGCCCTGCCAAAACATTACTCCGCTGCAAAAGTCCTGACACATGCATACCATCATCACTATAATAAACTGTATCTTTCATTGACAACACCGGAAGCACCCCATCATGTCCCTCTGCTGCGCAAATACATTCCTGTAAAAGTTTTTTTGTCAGACATGGGCGTGCCGCATCATGAATAATAACCAGATCGTCCGGTTTTGCCTCGCTTTGCATTTCCTGCAATCCGCTATAAATTGAAAGCTGCCTGTTCTCCCCCGGTCTTGCAAAACCTCTGAATTTTTCTTTATTCTGTTGAATTTTCACCTGTTTTTCTATAAATCCCTGCCAAAAGGCATCCGCCACAATCCACACAGCATCCACTTTTTCGTTGTTAAAAAAAGTGTCCATGCCATATGCGATAATCGGTCTTCCTTTAATTTCTATGTATTGTTTTGGAATATCAGCGCCAAGCCTTGTTCCTGTTCCACCTGCTAAAATAAGTACTATATTCATTTAAAATTTCAACTCCCGGATATCTTTTAAAATATCAGAATATGCTTTCTGTTTTCCGAACAATAATGTTGTTCCGAGTACAAATCCTTTTACTCCCATCGGTGCAAAGGTCTGTATCTTATCTGCCCCACACGCGCCATCCCAATATACTTCAAACTTCATATCTTCGCGCATTTCAAGAAGCCGCTTTATCTTTTTTCCAACATACGGAAGATATATCTGCCCTGCATTTCCCGGATTTACAGACATTACAAGTACCTTGTCCACAATCTGAAGCATTTCCATAACCGTCTCAATACTGGTTCCCGGATTAATCGCAATTCCCGGAATCATCTGGGCATCAATAATCTTCTGTAACGTGGTAGAAGGGTGGTATTCTGCCTCCGGATGAATATAGACTGTATCTCCCTTTCGCAAATGCGATAAAAACAATCCAATGTTATTATTCGGATGTTCTATCATCAAATGTACATCTAACGGCTTTTCTGTTGCCGATGCTATATAAGCCATATCATTTAGAGACATGGCATAATTTTGCACAAATCTTCCGTCCATAATATCTATATGAAAAGAATCAATTCCTGCTGCTTCTAAATCTTTTACTTCTTTTTGCAAATTTCCGTAATTTGCACACATCATTGATGCGGTTAGTTCTATATTCATAAGTGCCTCCAAGAAAAGCCTTTAGACTTTTGATAATCTAAAGGCTTCATAATCAGTAAAAATATACACTTTTTCCTTACTCCGCCTGCTCCAACATCTTATTAATATTAAACGGAGGAAGTACAACACTGTCCATCTCCGGCTGTGCTGTCAGTAATGTCAATTCACTTCTTAAATACGGCATCAAAATTGCTACCGCATTTCTATTTATTAAATCCTGTATAAATTTATCCTCTAAATTTTCCGTAGAATCAATAGTAAAGTATCCTGATAAACTAATAGAAAGATTATATTCTTCCTGCTTATTGCCATTTAAAACCAATGTAACTTTGTAAATTTTTTCTTCGTTTGTTCCAATTTGAACTTGTAAATCAAACTTTAATTCATTATCATTTTTAAATCCAGTTCTTTCAAATTCAATTTTATCAAACACCATTTTTTGCAAAATCAAAGCACTATTAATATTCGCCATATGTTCTCCTTTATGCTGCATATACTAAATTGTCTATTGCTTCATCTAATTTCACGCTTATTGTTTCATTCATATTATCAATTTTTATTGTATTTAGAAGATTTTTTTGTCTATATTGGAAATCATTTGTTACTGTTAACTTATCATTATCTAATAATCCAGATATATTTAATGTATTTACTATTTCACTTCGTATCGTAACTTCTTCTGCAAACCTGACTTGTAAGGTTTCATTTTCAATTGGCAGTTCTTCCTTATATATTACTTCACTTTTCTCCAAAATATTTGTATAACTATCTGGCTCATAACTCATATGATTTTTTATAGAACGAAAATATTGTATTTCTTCGTCAAACTCTCCTGGCTCTGCCCACATATAAGAGTCCTTTTTCGGCAAATAAATACTGTCCTTTTCCCAATCATCATTATAATATTCAGTTACATATTCCCCATTTATATTTACAACGGACATTCGTTTACTGCAATATTCTGTTAATAACTGTCTTATTGTTATCTCATCCCTTAATACACTAACAATATTGACCGGTTCGGTTTTTCCCAATAACCATCTATGTGCCTGTTCATTATACTGACAGCAAACACCAATAAAAATCTCACCATATTCATTTTTACATGAAAATATAATTGGATAATGTGCCTCAAAAAGTATTTTATCGTAATATAATTTTCCGTACCTATCCGTATTTATAAATTCCTTCATTTTCCCCCATCTCTTTCCTGAATGTAGTCCTCAAGATACTTGTCAAAATCCTCTATTATTTGGAACTCCATATATGGCGTTGCCTCTTTGTATAACCACCAATCAACATGTGACGATTTACACTTTTTTCGTTCTTTTGTTCTTTGCACCAAACCATATATAGGATTCGTTTCTCCCATTGCAATTCTACAAGGTTCTTTTATATCATACATAACACCTGCAAATCGCTTTACATGAGTCGGTTTCTCATATGTAGATAAAGAATATTGTCCTGGATCCTTTTCATCCGCTCCATCATCTACCACAAATCCATTTTCCTCAAATGTAGTTAAAAATGATTTTCTATCACACTTTCCAGTTTTACATGCCCGATACACTTTTATACTCTCCGCTCTCGCCCCTTCCGGCAGTTCAAATCTATCAAAGTAATCTGGAAATATTGCCTCTAGTTTCATTTGTTCCTTTTTATCCAAATTGTTCATCCCTCTACACAACTAAAAGATATCTTATTATCTCACAAGTGACTTGCTCCTGTCCATCCACTATTTCTAGTGCTAAGTTTTCTATCGTCTACTATATAATCTTAAAATTTTTTCATATATTTTAGTATATCATAATCACTAAAAAATTTGTCGTTTATTAAGAATGTTTTTCTTCTTTTTTAATCAAAGAAAGACAATCCAAATTTTTTATTCCCCAATCTATTTCCCTTTGTTCTATAATTTGAAATCCGCAACGGTATGCCAAATATGCAAAAATATCTTTGCTCATAAAACTTCTTCCATTCGGCGCATTTGCAAAGGATGCTTTATAATCACTTGTATTATTAGAATGATGAATCAATGCCATACCACCAGGAACAAGTACACGATAAATATCTTTCAAATATTCATATATATCCATCATCTCAAAGTGCACCATTGCATCATAACAAAATAGTGCTGTATATTGATTGCTCTTTAACTCTTCCAGATTATATCCATTGTTACAATAATAATTAATGTTCTCATATCCTTGAAACCTGTCTTTACATATCTCGATATTTTGCTCTAATATATCAACCAGGGTGATCTTTTCTGCATAATCCAAATACTTTAAAACATGCCGTCCCCTTCCGCATGCAAGTTCTATCACATTTGTCAAATCTAATTTCTTAAATTGTTCCAGAAACGGGGATCCGCTGCCCCAAAATACTTCCAATGATTCGTTCTGTTCTGCTTGATCAAAATAACGATCCATACCATCCTGATGAAAAAACGCACAAAACTCTCGATTAAATTCTACTCTATTTTCACCAAAAGCACTTGCTAAGTCATCTAAATTTATCCATTCTTTCCCTGCATTTTTTATTTTGTTTTTGATGCTTTCTACAGTTGTACCATCTACAATAGAAATCAGAAAAGGCACGTCCTGTTCACATGCCTCTGCAAACGACATTACTTTTTTCCCCTCGACCTTCCGGATTGCATCATATTTTTCATCACAAAACGCCAATACCATATTTTGTTTGCCAAATTTCTTTATAAAATCATAACAGCCTTTTCCTCTTGCGCCTGCTCCATATATAATGATTCCTCTGTCATTGTCCTTGTCCATATTTTCCTCCAAATTAAATTGGTTCTTTCAAACATTTTTTATAGATATCCTGATACTTATCAATTGCCAATTGATTCTGCTCTTTCATTCTAGCATCCATCCACCCACCATTAAAATGATGTATTGAAATTGTATGTTCTGTCTCATTTATAAGACCAGACATATAATCATATGGGTGAAAGTAATCATACGCATATATATTCATGCCACCTATATTTTGTGTTTCACCAGTTATTTTATATCCTGCTGTCAAAGCCGTCTGTGTGTCATAAAATCCACATGTATTTCTGTTTTGCTTCCCATTCGCATCCAAAAACATAATAGATCCTCTGGCGTCTAAAAACTTTTTAATCATAGGATGTCCTTTGACAGATCCACTGCCCCCGCCAAAATTAAGAATTTGCCATTTTTCCAAACCACAAAAGGCTTCCTGACACCTCAATTCATCAAGATTCTTCTTAATTTCAACATCCGTATCAAAATAAAAACCACCTTCCTGATACAGAATATCAAGCCTTGCATAATCTGGCACAAATCCATAAGCTCCACTTTCATAAGCCTGTTTCATATATGGATGTTTAAAAAAATCGTAGTTATTCTCATCCCATTGAATAACCTCATAATCAGGGCATTTTTCTTTCCAGGTATCCATACATTTTCTCAAACCATATGGAATCTCTTTTTTCCCAAGCCATATATAATGAATCTTCTTTGGAATCATCGGCTTACTCGTCATGACCGGTATTCCCCTTGATGTATCACTACAGAAATTATGAATTAAAAGCATTGGCATAATAAATGCCGTCATATTTTCCGTACATTCCATTTGTTCTAACTGTTCAATCACTTCCGCATATCGACTAATATTAATGAATATAATCGTATTTTCATCACATTCCTTCAAATACGCAGGTGATTTCACTTCGATTTGTTTATTCAAAATTTTGATTGTTGTATTCCATTTCGAAGAGTCATTATCTATATAGCAATCAACAAAATCCATCATTTCATATGACAATAATATTTCCGGAACTACAATCTGTCCTATTGCACCTGCACCAAAAAGTATTAGTGATTTTCTCTTTTCTCGAATTATCTTTTTTAAATATTCGAATGAACAGATTTTTTTTTGCATTTTCCTATAATACCATCCTCTGAATAATCCTATTACTTATCTTTCCATTGTGGTTGCTATAAAGGTTACTCTTTAAATATATATACTTTCATTTGCTACGTTATAACATTTCTCCCAAACACGAAAAGCCCTATTATAATCATCTTTTTTATTATTATCTGGTTTATAAATTTTTGTTATTTTTACACACTTTTTTACAGCATCTGAACAATCTTCATACAATCCTGCTCCTATCCCAGCACACATAGCGGCTCCTAAAGCACCTAATTCTGATACTTTTGTTAATTCTATAGGTCTTTCAAGAATATCTGCAAACATTTGACACCACATAGGACTTTTTGCTACTCCTCCACATAATCTTACATGAGTCACTTTTCCTGACAATTCCTGATTCATGTCCATTATATCTTTCATTTCAAAACAAATCCCCTCAAGAATTGCCTCTGCCAAATCAGCTTTTGTTGTACCTAAATTAATACCAAAAAAACTTCCTCGTGCTTTTTCATTTTTCTTTCTAGTATGAGAACCTTGAATACATGTTAGAGCCGTAACTCCATTTGCACCTGGTTTTGAATGAGATGCTATTGTTGTTATGATATCATACGGATCCATCCCCATAAGCTTGGAAGTTGCAACTTCCATGGAACAGATAGAATCTCTAAACCATCTAAATGCGGATGCACCTGTATTGGTCATAATGTAATTTTGCCAATTTCCAAATCCTGGATTAGTTCTAACCGTAATTCTTCCATTAGGGTCTAACTTATCCCTGTCTGTAACAAATATAGACACGCCTGCTGTTCCCATGATTAATAGCTGTGTTCCAATCTCATCTGCTCCTGAACCCATTGCACATGAGTTTGCATCCAAATTACCCAAACACACTTTACATGTAACTGGTAAACCCGTAGCTTTTGATACTTCTTCTGACACATTACCAACAACAGTTCCAGGAATATGAATAACTTTAGGAAGCATATCTTCTGTCACATTATAATACTTAAGCAATCGTTCATCCCATTCGTTATCTGACATTCGAACCATAGAAAGGAAATTAGCACAACCCTCATCTATATAATAACCGTCAGCACCATACTGCCTCAAAAACCAATCTTGATGAGAACAAATTCTCTTTACTCTTGACCACTTTTCTTTTTCATTAATTTGTAACCACCTCAAAACTGGTATGTTATATGTACCATATTGCATACCAGTGATTTTTAAATATTCCTCTTGGTCAACTTCTTTCATCAATTCAGGCAATATATCAACATATCTTAAATCCTGCCATCCTATTGTATGTTCAAATACCGGCTGTTCATTTTCATCTAGGAGCACCATTGTAATTCCTTGATTAGAATGACTTATTCCCACTATATCAGAAGGATCTACCTTAGATTTAACAATTGTTTCTTCAATACATTCAAATACAGCCGTCTTAATTTCATAAATATCTTGTTCTACCCAGCCTGGATTAGGATAATAAGAAGGATACTCTCTTGAGGTAGAAGCTATTTGTGCTCCTTCCTCTGAAAATAAAATTGCTTTACATCCTGTTGTGCCTTCATCTACTCCCATTAAATATTTCATTATAACATCCCTCTATTCTTTCTATACTCAATAATAGCCTCTGCAATCTGCATGTCTGACGTTTTCTGTATATGTATCTTATTTAATCCATCATCCTTTGAAAAAAACAAAGGCTCACCTAATGCAACAAATAACGTTGGCATATATGATGCCTCTCCTGTTTCTATATTTTCATTATAAGCCGTATGATACATAGCTTTTAATTTCCCAAAAGATGATGTCCATGGCATATTTATTGTTCTATTATTTTCTTTATAATTTATTGTATTTGATGATATACCATTTTGTGTTTCTGCATTATTATAAACACACGGCATACATGCAAAAGCAGCTCCATATTCCTTAGCAATGCGAAAAGAATCTGATAAAATATCTTCGCTTACAAAAAGACTTGAACTCATGTTAAAACTTAACATATCATCATCTTTAATCTGCCCCTCCAAATTGAAGATTCCATTGCGAGTTGACTCCTGACAAGTTGCCCCTCCTTCACATATCCATCTAACTTTTGATATGTTATTCTCACTAACGAGCTTCCAAACAAAATTTATATATTCTTTGACACACACTATCTCAATAGCGTCTATCTGTGGAGACTTTTGGTATATCTCCATAGAATAGAGAATCATAGGTTTTCCACACAATTCTACAAATTGCTTAGGTTTCTCTGCTCCTAATCTTTTTCCAATCCCACCAGCTAAAATCACTGCTATATTCATATTTCCCCCTCTTCTTGCATAACCATAAATATACTTATTTGATGCTGTTCAAAATTATTCTTAATCCTCGATTCAGTCCTTCCTCAACATCACTAGAATATGCATATTTTATTATTTCATTTCTGTTATTTTTCCACTTATCATTAATCATTACACTCCTGACATTCTCTTTCAAATCATTCGGCTCATCTATAACACAGTATATATTATCTAATGGATAATCATAATCTTCTCTTTGGGTATTAACTAGAATCATAACCATTTTTATATTTGGATTTAAAAATGGTATTTCCGTTGAAGATGCTGACTTTGAATCACATATTGCCAAATCAGCCAATACCGTTGTTTTAGCAAAATCATAATTACCATCTAGTACCAAATCTGATATCTGATATAATTTATTTAAATCATCTCTTTTACTTTTTAACCTATATGTACAATGATGAGGTTTTGTCACCACAAAAAAATCATTTCTTAATTCTCCTATTTTATCTGCAAAATCTCTGATGGAACTATATTCATCCCATGTTGGATAGTATAAAAGTATTGGTTTTTCCGTGTGAATTTCCAGTTCTTGTATTAATTCTTGTTTTCTATATCCCTTCCTAAAAAAATTTATATGCTTTGGATATGAAACATCAATTATATTGTTATTGCTACCACCCGATTTTAAAAATTTATCCTTATAATATCCACCATTCACAAAATAATAATCAAATGGATCCTTTAAAAAATCATTAAGCTGAAACTGCACTTTTTTCAAAAATCCCATTCCATAAACAAGTTGTATTTTTTTTGCATTAGTATACTTTTTTAATATATCTTTATGCTGAGTTGTGATTGCACATTTACAATTAATATTCACAGATTTATGATATACATATTTCTTTTCCTCTAATATCGTTATTGCTGCATCATAGTCAAACCATTTCCCACTTGTATTAGTTTCCCATGGTTCTGCTACAAATACAACATCTATATTTTTTTTTCTAAGTTCTATGTAAAATGGTTCAAAATGAAATATTTCGAATGCATCAACTAAGTATAATTCCACATCAGTATCTGCAGCATTTTTTCTTTCATCTTCCCACCCTCTGTTTTTTTCCAAAATACACACCTGCCTTACTAATAATTACTTGTCCAGTTCCATACAACATTAGTACAATTATTCTTTACACCATACTCTTTATATTATTTGTTCAATTTTTCTTAAAACATAATTTTCAATCCTTCTTTTTTCTACGGTCAACAATTTCCTATCTATAGCTAGAAAATTTTCGCTATCTTTATGAATATAAGACAGACTTTCAAATGCATCTCTTCTATCGTCTATCTGATAATATTTTACTAATGTTCCATACACTAACGATGGTATTGTTGCATGTACCATATCTGTATACACTCTATCAGCATTAGCATACAATGTTAAATATTCATATGGACTATCCGATACAAACAAATTACTTTTTGATAAATACCTTGTTTTCCTTTCATCAAGTGCATATTGAAAATGCCATGGATGAACATATTTTTCTCTATCTGGTAATTCTACTGGTTCATCAGATCTATTAAATGTTGATACTATATATTTTTCATGTCTCAACCCTACAGGATTATACTCATCATCCAGCCAAAATGCACAATCAAGCCCCTTTTTACATTCAAAATAATCAGAATACAAATCATATGTTTTTTTATCTCTTGTTACAATAAAAAGTGGTCGTAATAATTCCATACCCTTAAGTACAGCATCTCTTTCCTTTGCTGTATAAGATTCTCCTCCAACTCCTATAAAAGCAACTTGCCTTCCTTTTTTTCTTATTTTTTTTGCATACTCATATGTTATACTACTGCCATCATCAACAAATGCTCTACTTGTAGCATACATTCCAGCCAAAAACAATATATCCGGTTCATAAAAATTGTCGTTTCTAAATGCTCTCACTCTAGCTGATTCTGGCAGATACATAATGGACATAGGTGAAACGCAAGCATAATGAATTTCTTCGTTCTTTTTTGCAATATTATTAACTATGGCTTTAACACCTAAGTCAATGAAAGCTTCTCCAACATTAGTAAACCAGCAATTATTATTTGAACATATATGCATATGAATTTCTCCCCTAATTATTTATAAATGAAATACGTTAATTGTTTGTTTTTTCGTAATAACCCATGCCTTAAACAATCCATCTGCTTCATAACCATCATATGGTATACTGTCTATTACTCTTAAAGATGATCCTGTATCCTTAATAGCATTTTCAAATATTTCATCATCAAACCACTGTTCCCACGCATCCATTTCAAGCATTCCCCACACCTTTGCTGACTTATCTACAACTATTACCTTTCCACCTTCTTTCGTTACTCGCAGCATTTCTTTAATGGCATTTTCAGGAAATATTGCATGTTCCAAAGATTCCACAGCATACGTTATGTCAAATGTATTATCAGCATATGGAATCTGGGTAAGCAATCCATTCTCTTTTACTATTCTATCTGATAATGTTCCCATTACTTTATCTGAAATATCTACCGCATATAATCTGGAATCATTTACATCCTCTAAAAGATTAGTTAAGAATCTCCCTTTTCCACAACCAACATCAATTATCTTCATGCCCGCTTTCTGCACAGAGCTAATTTCCTTAAGAATAATCTGATATCTTCCATCTTCTTTTGAAATTGACTGTAAAAAACTATCTGCCTGCATATCAAACTCCAATCGATTCTTATAAAAAACTGCATCCAGATAATACTTAACTGCCCAGCTTATTTCCCCATTAGGTATATAATCAGGATACTCTTTCTTATCTGTAGGTTTTGGATTATCAATTACGGCATAGCTTCCAAACCATCCACCTGTCTCATTCTGAAGCTCTGCTGCATATGTTAATGCTTTATTACCTCTTTCAATATCCCCAAGCTTATACCAAGTGATTGCCAGCTGGAACATTCCTGTCGAGCACACCCAATCAACATCCTTGAAAGCCGATATATATCCCTTTTTATCAAGCATTACAGAAAGTTTGTCCATTGCTTCTTTTGCAAGTTCAGTCTCTTCTATATCACAAAGTGCCTCCATGACATACGCATAAAAATGTGACAGAACTCCAAAGTCAAGAATTTCATCTTTATAATTATGAATGTAATAGTCAGCCACCTTTCTTGCTGCCTTCTCATATTCTGGTTTATCAAGAAGTTTTGCTGCATCTATTAATGGTGAAAGACAGTATAGATGTATTATCTCTGAACACACTCCTTCATTCCCCCACGCTGCCTTAGAAGGAGTAATCATTCTTCCTTCTTCTGTAATCTGCCCCAATAACCAGTCACATCCCTTTATCAAGTTTCCCTTAACCTCAGGTTTTATCGGATATATTGCCACTAATCCTTTAAGGATCTGGGCTGTATCAAATACATATGGTTCTTTATCTTCTGTATCATACCATGCTCCCTCTTCATGCTGTATTGAACACAACCAGCTGGCATATGTAACCGCCAGATCTCTGAATCCCCATCTTAAAAGTGTTGGAATATAATATCCGCTGACTTCCGGATAACTGTTTTTGTACTGGGAATGATTAATGATCCCCTCTCCTTTTATAGAATTATTCATTATCCAGTTTTTGGCTCTTTCTGTAGTCTTTATCCAGTCAACCTGTCCAAATAATTGTGGCTTTTTATAATTATTAACCATCTCAAGGTAAGTTATATATTCCGTTATTCCAGCATTTTCTAATTGCTCTGCTAATATACCTGCTTTGTGGGCATCAACAGCAATTACAATCTGGTAATTCTTAGCAAGTTCCTTCATATCATCAAAAGATTTTACAATCTTACCATTAACAATCTTATCTTTCAGATCCGGATTATTATCCACATAACAATACACTTTTTCTTCTCCAAGATAATCCAATGCCTTAGCACCAAACACTCCTGCTCCAAACAAAACCACTTTTTTACTCATATCAATTATTCCTTTTCTTTTAAGCCATTGTAAACCAACCGGCATTTCTCCATTCCAAAATACTTTAAGCAGTTCATCATGCCTTTTGGAATTCTGCAGCCACATTTCCTTGAATAATTCTGTCTTGATTCTGCAAGGAATCTTATCATTCATCTTGTGAATCATATTAAGTCTTAACTCATATAGTTTCTCTCTTACCTGAATCATCTGAGTTTCTGATAAGCTTTTCTCATGACGTCTGTACTTATATAACAATTCATCTATATGACCTATCATACTTATATTTCTTATTCTTAGCCAATACTCATAATCTTCTACCAAAAACCATTCTGCACTATATTTACCGGCTTTTTTTGCAATATCTGCCCTGTACATAAAGCATGCACCTACACAGTTATTACTAAATATATCCTCTGGATCAGATTCATATATTCCTGCTTCTCTGCCTTCCCCATCAATAAATCTCATATTAGAATATACAAGACCTGTATCCGGATGTTCATCCAGATACTTAACCATTTTTTCAATAGCATCATGCTCATATATATTGTCATCCGATGTCCATGTATAATATCTTCCTGATGCCTTTTCGAACCCATTATTAAGTGAAGCTGGTATCTTACTGTTTACTTCGTTATGTATAACCTGAATCCTATCATCTGCTTTTGCATATTCATTCATAATTTCAGATGAAGAATCTGTAGAACAGTCGTCAACAATTATTAAATTCCAATCCTGAAACGTCTGATTCAATACACTTGCAATAGATTGTCTTAAATATTTTTCGCCGTTATATACAGGCATTACTATGCTAACAACTGCCATATTTTCTCCTATTATCTTAAAATTGCTGACACAAACAAATTATCCATATTAAAGCTATTTATATATGGAATCCTTATCATATTTTCTATTTCGAATTTTTCTTCTAACAATGAATATAATCTACGTTCATCCCATTGCCTTACATGCGTCTCACTTTCACAGTTAGCTTGGTATGGTACTGAAATCAATAATCTTCCATCTGGTTTTAATACTCTCTCCATCTCCTTCAAAACAATTATAGGATTAAAAACATGCTCTAAACACTCCAAACATGAAATAACATCCATAGTTTCATCCTGAAATGGTAGTTTTTCCACTCTTGAACTAACTGCATTTATTCCATGGCGAACAAGCCTTAAAACTCTTTTCTCACTCAAGTCTACCCCATACAAATCATATTTGTCATTATCTAAATTAAGTAGTAGTTCTCCATTTCCACAGCCCAAATCACATATGCAGATTCTTTCTGTGTAATTCATTTCTATAATTTGTTTTATAAGTCTCATATCCGGCCTATAATCAAAGTATTCATCATCAAAAAGTCCATCAACTCCACTATATATTTTAGTCAAATAATCATCCGCTTCTTCATACCTACCTGAAGACATTAATTGAACCAGATTTTTATTGGTTTCTGAGCAGTATGATTCTCTAAAAAAATTATCCCGGCTTTTATCACTGAATAAGCTCCTTTTTATTCTTTTATCCCACATAAATTTTGACAAAATTTCATCATCAATATATCTGACTATTTCCTTCCTGCAAAAGAAATTTTTATCATTTCGCCCATAACTTTTATACCATTCAACACCTAATGATTCCAACCAATTTTCTGTCTTCTCATCATTAAACGTAAGTAATACAATGACCTTCTCTTTTTCTGCTGCCAAATGATTTCTGTCAAATACCTTGACACCATGCATTATAATTCCAACTTTATCAGTATCTGAATCAACAATATATTTTACCTGGCAATTGCTTGGTTTATAATCCAAAAAATTTCTGGCATTATCCCCTGCACCGCATATCACTATTTTTTTGTCAAACATTTCGGTTCTCCCTCATATTGCATATCAAAAACTCTTTTATCGCATATATCCGCAAAATTTATTGTGATTATTGTATCTATTCCGACACCCAGCCCGATCAAATACTCTTTTGCGTAATTACATATATTTTCATTAAGAATTGTAATTATCACTTTATCAGGATTCATATTTACAATTCTTTTGGGATTCTCAATTATTATTTGTTCCTGGCTAAGATACTCCCACTGTTTATCTACCATAACAATTTCTTTCACTTTCATATTTTGCTTTAATTCATTATATATTCCTTTCCCAAAAGCTCCTGCACCATATATAACTACTTTTCCTTTTAATCCCTTCATTTCATCTATTAAACGGATTACTTTATCTGGTCTTTTTAACAACATTACAAATGTTATGTATCGATTCAACTGTGCCACCCATTCTAACGATCCGACAGCTTCTTTAATATTATATAAATCCCAATATAATGCTTTCATCCTTCCTTCTGACAATCCCGTTCTCATCATTGATTCCGGATGCTGCCTGTAATGATATGGAGTATCTGTTTTTATAAGCAACGATTCAGCCTTGTATACAATTCTAAAAAAGAAATCCACATCTTCCCCTATAGTTATATTATCAGACACACCATCTATTGTTTCTAAAAGCAACGATTTCTTTATTAATTTGCAACATAAATTCGGCAACAATCCAAATTCAAAAAAGATTTCTGTGCTAAGCATCCTCGGAATAATTTTGCTCTGTATTTCTTTTTTATTATATATCCCCTGTTCTATTTTATTAATTTTGCTTTTAGAACAATGTACATATTCCTCCATCAATCCATATGCAATAATATCAGCCGTCCCTGTGTATACTTTCTCATATGTTGTAATATCTATCCAGTCATCAGCATCAACAAAAGTAACATACTCTCCCTTTGCCATTCTAATACCATCTTTTCTTGCCCTGACCAAACCTTCATTCTGTTTGCTAACAACAACAATTCTGTCATCCCCCTGCTCATATTTGTGACATATTGCCAGGCTTTTATCAGTCGAGCCATCATTTACAAGTATAATTTCAAGATCAGAATATGTCTGATTAATAATGCTTGTCAGGCATTTGTCTAAATATTTTTCTGCATTATATATTGGAACTATTACGGATATCATTTTCTTTCCTCTATTTCCATAAGTATTTCTTGTATAAAATAATCCCTTTGCAAGTTTATATCAATTATTTCATAGTCATTTTTATTCCAAATCAAACATGGCGTTGTGCCTGTTGCTGTAACTATTAATCGTTTATTTTCATTTACAAATCTTGCTTTATAAAATGATAGTTTTTTGTTTTCTTCTGAAAACTGTTGTGTTTCTATAGCACCTCTCTCACTATCATACAAAAACATATTATTACCATTCTCAGGCAGTCCATATATCGTTTTATCAATCATAAAACAACATTCATACAATGTCTCGCCACACATATCCACATCTTCAGGATATATTTTTTCTTCTCTGTGCTCAGCAACAATATATTTTGTAATTCCATTTGATATTTTTTCTGGTATTAAGTAAAAAATTCCATTTTTCTCAAATATATTTGCATACACTTTTTCTGGCATATGTAACGAAATGCTCTCTACTTTATGAGTACTAATGTCAAAGTATTTAAATTCTTCATTATTATATGGGCATAAATATATTTTTTCGTCAACTCTGCAAGAAGATTTATATATGGAATGACCCCATTCAGAATAATCCTCTACTCCTATATCTATTCTTTCCCATTCTCTTAATTGGAGATTTATACACAAAATGCAATCATAAAATGCTGGAATTAAATATGCCATATCACCTATAACATAGACATCTACAAAAGGCATATATTCACATACATGCTTAGATTTTGGAAATGCCATATATTCAATACTATTATTCTGTGGTTTATATATGGCAAAACGCTCGTAATCTCTAACTGGAACAAACCATATTTCATTCTTATATGTAAACGCTGACCAATAATTCTTCATATAATTTTCAGCCATAAATACATTTCTTATAATTGTTTTCTTTGTTGTAAGATCATATTCAAGCAATCCTCTGCTGTTACTATCAGCAATATAGAGTTTCCCATTGTATTCAGCTGCTGCACAAAATGTCACATAAGCCTTTTTATCTATCCTTAATTTATCCATCTTTTACCTCATTGTTTTTAGTAACGCATCAACTATACGTTTAGAAGCATTTCCATCTCCATATGGATTACTTGCCCTACTCATCTTGCTATATGTTTTGCAATTATCCAACAGCTCCTTAACTCCTCTGTATACAGATTCTTTCTCAACTCCAACCAGTTTCAGTGTACCTGCTGCAACCCCTTCCGGTCTTTCCGTATTCTCTCTTAAGACCAGAACAGGCTTTCCAAGAGAGGGTGCTTCCTCCTGAACGCCTCCACTATCTGTCATTATCAGAAAACATTGCTGTATATAATTATGAAAATGATATACATCCAATGCTTCTATCAGTCTGATTCTATCATTATCCTTGAAATACTTATAAGCTATTTCCCTGACTTTAGGGTTCTTATGTAATGGGTATATAACCTTGACATCAGGATACTCATCCACAATAGCATTAATAGCCTCAAATATATGCTCCATATTCTCACCAATATTCTCTCTTCTATGTGAAGTAAGTAATATAAGTCTGCTGTCCTTTGCCCACTCAATATTTTGATCCGTGAAAGAATCATCCACCGTAGTCTTTAATGCGTCGATTACGGTATTGCCAGTAACAAATATTTCTTCCGGATCCTTTCCTTCTTTGATCAGATATCCTTTTGCCGTTTCCGTAGGCGCAAAATAATAATCACATATCAAATCTACAGCCTGTCTATTGAATTCTTCCGGATATGGAGACTTCATATTATACGTTCTGAGTCCAGCTTCAACATGACCTACTGGAATATTATTATAAAATGCCGCCATTGCCGCTGCAAATGAAGTGGATGTATCACCATGCACAAGCACTACATCAGGTTTTTCCTTATTAAGAACATAATCAAGTCCTTGCAGTACTTTAGATGTAATATCTGCAAGTGACTGGCTTTCCTGCATTATATTCAGATCATAATCCGCTTTTATCCCAAATAATCCATTTACCTGATCAAGCATTTCCCTGTGTTGTCCTGACAGACACACAATACACTCAATCTCTGGTCTGTTCTTCATTTCCAGTATTAATGGACACATTTTAATAGCTTCTGGTCTTGTACCATATACCACTAGTATTTTCATATTCTTCTTGTATGATAAATAAGAACTTTTTATTATCAACCTTTCTTTTACTTGTAATATTTATTTCTGCAAAAGTCTTTGAAATAACCATAAAAGCCACCCGAACTTCCAGTCCAGGTGGCTTCTTTCTTTATAAATATGTACTATTTCTGCCTCCATGCACCATCATGATTCATCCTGAATCTACTCATATATTATATCGGTCATTTTCCGCACATATTAACCTCATTTACATTCTTTACCACATATCCACATTCATAATCATTCCCGGTTTCCTGGCTAGCATAAACTCTAATGCCATACATCCTTCGTTTCCATAATATGCATCGCACATTCTTACTATTTCAGTAACACTATTCGCTTCACGATATATACACTGACCTATATTTTCGCACCGTATTTGCTCTTTAATCCTCATATATGCAGCAAACAATTTTTTATTATAGTTGTATAAATACTCTTCATGCTCCTTATCGCAGACCCATACGATTTCTACTATATTTCTTCTACTTACAAACGCCTCTATTACCGACTGAAGTTTTTTTAGCATTTGATCTCCATATTCAATAATAGAACCTATTTGTACATAAAAAGCTATTTTTTTTCTACATAACAGTTGTTCCTCTATATTCTGTACCAAATTATCACTTTTATTATTTTCTTTCATTTCCAATTTCATATTATGCACTTTATTTTCCCACGTACCTCGTAGGTTTTCTTTTGTGAATTCGGTAAGTTTTTTTATATATAGACTTCTCATATTCTCAGACTGTACATACACTTCATCCGCACGTACAACTCCCGGCATAGTGCAGTAATACTTCATATTATGCCATTCTCTATCATTTTCTTCTGTAAACTCATCTACTCTAAATGACTGAATGTATACAAGTTTATCTGTAAGGCTTTGCAATGTACTACTGTAATATTCTTTTGCAAGTGTAATAGTATTATTCCACTCATCGCATGGATTCTGAATAACAATAATATCCGGGTGATGTAATGCCGTATCAAATTGTTGATAATCTACAACATTTTCATCACTTTCGTTAAAATTTCTTATCACTTGTTTGATTTCTTCGAGCTCATATTTAACATCATAATATGTACCATCATACTTTTTGTAATAATATGGAACTGCAACAATATATACATCCGTTTGTTTCACATTTTTTATGCAATCAAAATACCACTGCACATATTTCCACTCTTCTGATTTATAAACTACAAAAACTACTTCTTTTCTACATAGTATTTCCTCCTCGAATATGCGCTTACTATCATCAATATATGTTTTCACATCAATCCCTGATGTTCCAATCGATATTTGATAAATTGCTTCACATAATTGCTCCAGACTGCTAACCGTTTCTGTTCCTTCACCCTTTATATTTTCAATAAGTGAACCCATATCTATAACTAGTTGCTGCATTTGTAATAACAATTCCACAACTTTTCCATTTACATAAAATTGTGATCCAACCTCGTTTGCCATTTGTTGTAAATTTTCGAAAGCATCTCTCAATAAATTTTTGTATCCGTTTTTATTTTTAACACAATTCAGTTGTTCCTGTGAAAATTTATATGATGGCATATCAAAATCCAAAACTGCTTGTAACTGCTTCTTTTGCGATTCAAAAAATGGGTAATCATGTCCGCCTGCATTGCGCACCAATTCCATATAATTTCCATAACGATTCTTTAGCATTTTGCAATATTGTATTGGAACTGGTATTCTGGTATTTTCATAGGGCAATTCTATTGCAGCTTCATAACATTCTTTCGGAAATCTAAAGTTTAGATTTCTAAGACCATGTGGAAACAGCTGACTCAACTGATCCGACTCTTCATCTGTAAATCTGCTAAAAATAAGTTCAACAACACCGTACAACGATCTTCTGAGTTCTATATCAGACAATTCTCTACCTATCTTTATATTACATTCCATCTCAATTTTTTGAAGTTCATGTTCTTTCATTAAACCATCCAATCTTCCCTCACCTATCATGTCCGCAATAGCGATAGTATGCATGGCTAATGTATCCCTCTCTTTTTCTGCCACTTCATCTCTTGAGACGTAATCTAATACAAATATGTCTACACCTGCAATATATGGAAACTGATGAAATCTATCAAGGTGTTCCTGCTCAAAACATATTCTCTGTTTTCCAACAACCCTTCCTAAAAATAACCAGAAATTATCATGGTTTCTAAAATTATACGCAGAAAATCCTTCCGGCAATTCTGTCTGGGCAATCTCCATGAAACGACGATAGTCATCTCTTTTCATAACTATATCAAGATCATCATCCCACGGAATAAACCCTTCGTGACGGACTGTTGCCAGAAGCGTCCCCCAATCAGCAAAATACTGTATATTATGTTTTTTACAAATTTTATTAATTTCTGAAAGTACCTCAAGTTCCGCCGCCCATGCTCTCTTAATCTCTGCGGGCACAAAGAAACCGTCGCGGACTTCGTCTTCGAAATAGGAATCTTTGAAAATCATTTTATTTTTGTCCTTTTTCTCTATTACGCCTCTTGATAAGCTTCAGCCGAATATTTTCAAACTGCTGTATCTCCTGCGTAGTCATCTTATCAGAAAGAATCTTACTATTTACAAACGCTATTATGTTCTGTGTTGAAACTCCACTTTTAAACATTTCTTTAAATTTCCGAATATCTTCCTTCGATATTTTCTTATATGGTATTGTTATTCTTTTAAATTCGCTTGGAACCAGTTCTCTTACGCCACCGCCATAATATCGTCCATTATATTCGCACTCTGCCAGTGTCATGGAATTGTAAAAACAAAACGACATGCTTTCTGCATCATAACCCTCTTTTATCCGAATATGATACCCTGCATCTGTTGTATGTATATGAATCGAATTAATATATAATCTCGGCAACACATCATATCTTTTAAAAAAAACAACCTCGCCTATCTTAACAAGCGGAACTCCATACCAGGGTTTTCGATTTGCGCATTTAAATCTTTCCTTTAATTTTATGTTATCCGTCTCTTGATTTCCAGCCCATTCCAGATATTCCACTAATTTATCCGGTAATTCATTCTCTTTTTTTGCCAAATCAAGCAAATAAACAGCTTTTCCCTTTTCTATTAATTTTTTTATTAATTCATCATTGATTTCAACTGTATTTTTTCCTATAAAAGAGGATTTCTGTATAATAGGAAGAACCATATCCTCGCATTGGTACTCTTTGACCTTGTCTTCTGATAAAATAAAATATTTGTTTCCCCCAGTAACTACTCCTGGTGCAATTTCTCCTATATTGCTTATAGACGTAAACCTTGCTGTCTTTGTTTTTAACAGCGTTAATTCTTCATCTGTTAATATCGCATTTGACCATTTTTGCAATGGTTTATTTTTCTGTATTCGATTTATGCTGAGTGGTTGTCTTTCCTTTTCATTCTTATATTGCTTGTATAAAATATATTTTGAATTCTGTTTCTTATTTGTAAGATACACCAAGCATATGTCCTGCTCTATGCTCTTAAAAATAATGTCTTCAAAGCAAATGATGTGTATTGTGTTAAAATTATTTTCCAAATATACCCTTAGCTTTTCTGCATATTGCACCTGTAAAAATTCCATCGGAAGCACAAAAAAAACAGTTCCATACTGTTTTAATAATTTACATGCACCAATCACAAATGCAACCCACATATTTTGCATTACATTTGTTTTAAAACCAACTTGAATGCATAAATCTTTTGCCTTTTGTAAACTTTGTTTTTCTATTTTTTTTGCATTAATATAAGGCGGATTTCCAATAATAAGAGAATATTTTGCCGATGTATTACCTACGTACTCCATAAAATCTTCCTGAAATATGTTAACTTTTGTGTTTTCATATTTATTTTTCAAAGCGGTAGTTTTTTTTTCAACCAGTTCCACTGCGTCAATGTTCCCGGCTACATGTAATAATTTTTCAACAAAACGTCCATCTCCTGCCGCCGGTTCCAGCACATTCTGAAAATCCTGCTGCTCATTTTTCAGATAGTCTACCATAAAATCCACTAACTCATGCGGTGTATAATATGAGCCTGTTGTCTTCTGTTCATTCATCTATTCGCCCTGCTCAAATGCTTTGTCTATGTATTCTCTCATTAACATGTTTATATCAATATAAAAATTTTTCTCATCATCCGATAGCCTGTCTTCCCTATACATCTGCTCTAATTCCTGCTGCATAATCCGTAACTGACCAATTTTCCAATATATGTCTGTTCTTCTTATATCTAAATGCAGCATTCGGCACATGTTTTTCCCAACCAATGTTTTTCCTACAACATATCCCCTGTCATTTCGCTCCAAATGCTCATCAAATTCTTCTGTTGCTGGATCCACAAAGCCAACTGTTCCATTATTTGACCTTTTGACATCTTCAGTTGGCCATTTATCTGATTTTGCACGATTACACTTTGGACAGGCTAAAACTAAATTATAATAATCATTTACTCTATCCTCATCTAAAGACTTTGGCACAAAATGATCTATATGAAATCTCTCATGCATTAGTTTTCCATCTTTACCACAATACCCACACAAGAAATAAAAATCTTGCTCTAATAACGGCTTTGCTTCTGGATAATGCGTTAATCTCGCTACTCCTTTGCGTCTACGTATAACTTTATCCCCATGTACTCTCAAATATATTTCCCCTATTTTTCCTTATGTTCATCCAAAATTTTATTTCCAATTTCCAAAAGATTATTTAATTTTTGTTCAAATTCCAAATTAAGCATCGTATCCGGTAATTTTTCCACCATTCCATAGGACGATAATACCTTATATAGACGCAAAAATTCTTCCTCTTCTGCCCCCAGATTTCCTTCATCCCTCTTCTTCAACAGCACTTTGTATTCATCAATTTTTTGTTCCCTGCGTTTTTTGAATACATCTGCGCTTTCTTTTAATGTCTTTATAAACTCCATTAAAGCACTAACTTTTTCCGGATCATCGCCTTCTGTATCAAAGACTGTTTTTGCATAAATATTTCTGGAGGCGACCAAGCCATCGCTTATCTGCTCATTATCAACCGCTGTCAAAATAAAACATTCCAAATCTCTGATTTGATCATTAATATAGCTTATCAGTGTAGTACCATTAAACCCAAAAGTACTTGCCATCTTGTAGTCAATCAGCAACACCTCTATTTGTTTCTCATATATTTTTTCGACGAATTCCGCTTTTGTTTTGCATCCCTCTATAAGGATCAATTCAACATCCCGATCCCGTCTTTTTAATTTTTTTTCATACGTAGTATATAACGAAGGATTATCATCTATATAACCTATATTATACATTGGTTCCTCCCATCTGTATTTTTATATAAAATCCCTTTTCTTTTCGCTGATTCTCACTTAAATCAATGCTCCCATTATACTCCAGAACAGTTTTTTTTACAATCCACATTCCCATCCCCGTTCCGCTTTCTTCCTGACCAACAGCCACCCGGCTGCTCTCAAATGCCTCCGTAATGATTTCAGGTCTTTTTTTGTACTTATCTATCAATCCCCATCCAGTATCCCAGTAGCTTATTTCAAGTCCCGTTTCTGTGTTCTTTATTATAAGATTTATTTCTTTTGTTTCCAATACCGCATCCATTTCCCGGTCGAAAGAATTCAGGCTATTAGAAATAAGATTGCTTATAATATTCTCAATATCAAACTCAAAACACCAAAATTCAATCTGCTCATCACACTGATGGTTAAAAATAATCATGTTTTTTTCTAATATATTTTCCCACGTTTTCAAAAATTTGCTTAGCATATCTTTTATGTTATGCTTTTTACGAAAACGTTTATCTTTGCGAATGGAATCAATTGTTATTCCGAACCATGATGCAAAATTTTTCTTAAAAACAATCGCCTGAAGAATGTTATTCATTGCTTCTCCTGTATCATTGTCATATTTAATTGCTTCATACGCTGCATCCAGTTCCTGCCCAATATTATTTGTCAAAGTACGGATTTCATGCATAAACATATTGGTAATAATCCCCGTTGTCGCCAACGTTTGTAGCATCTTTATCTCATCTTTTAATTCCTGAACTTCCTCACGATTTTCCTCTCTTAAACTATCAATCAGATTTTCTACCTGTTTTGGATCTGCTACCGGCGGTTCATCTTTCTTTTTGCCAGTACCTGTACTCTCTGCTTCATTTTCTTTATTTTCCTGTTTTTTTCTTTGTTCTTCCTCCCACTTTCTACGTGCTTCCGCCAGTTCACGCATTTTTTCAATTTCCGCTTCCAGTTCATCCCTTTTTCGCGCATATTCTGCCAGTTTACGACCAATTGCCTGCCTGCTATGTTCAAATTCATTAATAACAAACAATAAAACCTGTTTTAGCTGTGAAAAACCAATTCCTTCCTGTATTCCATTTCTGTTTGCCGCATCTTCGAGATTTGTATTTTCACGTGAAATATAAACGCTTCCTATCATCTGCTCTGCACGTACACGCCACTGCCCTGTCCCATGTCCAAGACCCGCTGGTGAACGGCTGCTTCTTGCAGCAAGCTCTAACCAGTCAAAATCATTATCTCCATACTCACCGTATGGTCTGACTCGGAATTTGTCCCTATATAACTTTATTCCGTCAAATCTTTTTGCAAAATTTTCCCTACCATTGATATCCTTATAGAAAAAACGCTCCCTGTCTTTTTTGCTGTCTTTTATTTTATTAAAGTAGAATGTACCATTGTAATTTCCAATGCAATTGTTCTGATCCAACTGTTCCTTAATGGAAAAAATTTCTTTTTTTACTTTTCCATTCAAATATTCCTGTTCTTTCTTATCAAATCCAGCTTCTTTATAAACCGTTGCAGCATTCTCGCCAAAATCAAATTCATTACAGGTAATCTGCACCTCAAGATTATCTGCTTCAACATTAAAATCTATTTTATAATCATAAGAATCAAGATTAGCACTTTTTATAATTGCGCTCTCAGCTGATGTCGTGTCATCAAAAAAAAGTATCTGAAAATCATTTACCACATCTGGCGGTAATAAATTTTCAAAATGGTTACGCAGATATTCCATTGTCTGGTCATTCCATACATCATGCAATCCAGTAAGGCAGAATGCTGTTCCTGTTCCCAAAAAATTATTGTTTAAAAGCATAGATGCAACCGCTTTATTTTCCCAGTGTTCCATATCTACAAAATCTTGCAACGTCATATCCGAATCAAAAATGGTAGCTTTAATTTCAGATATTTTTTTTCTTCCATTAAATTCATCCCAATTTACAATCCATTCCAAGCCACCCACTTCGGTTCTTGTAAGCATATCACATTTGTCTGCAATTCTGTCCAGAGCAAAACGACCAATCCCCTTTGCTCCTGTCTGCACTCTTTTTCCTCGTGAGAGATAAGTATCTTTTTTCGAAGAATTACCTATTGTCATCCAATGCTTTTGCAGGGTCTCTTGATCCATACCAATTCCATTGTCCATAATATAAATACAATTTCTGCTTTGCGAGAAATAAAGACAAACTGTGTTTGCATCCGCATCATAAGCATTCTTAACAAGCTCCAAAACTGCTCCTTCCAGCTTCGAAACGTTTTCTCGCCCTATTAATCTCGCAGTATAAGCATCCACATCAAATCCTATTAACCGTTCATTCTTCCTCATACTATCTCCCGTTTTCGTTCATTCAAAATGTGCATTTTCTTTTTCTCTTTTATAATTTTTTAATATGTCCATCCTTTTGCATATCTGTAACTTCTTCTGTACAATTCTTTAAACAAGTAAAGAAATGCCAATATACAGAAACATTTTAAATAATACATATAATTGATAACTTATACTTTGGTTGCATCCTCAGCTATTTATTTTACAGATATTAAGTTGCCGTTATGGTTTACAACTGTTTCAACGATTATTGTAACTTCCATTTTTAATACTCCACTCATACAATATATATTGCTACGTATATCTTATGCTCATCCTATGCAAAATAAATTTTATCTTTCACAATTAAATATCCATTATCAAAACCAATTACCCTATATTCATTTTCTAACTTATTTATTATTTTTCTTACCTTAATATTTGATATGTTTTCTCCTAATTCTTCTATAAAATATTTTTGAATAATATCAGAAATTTCTTCACTTTTAATTCTTTCTTTTTTTGTAAAAAATGTATATGCCAAATACATATATACTACGCTTTCATCATCTTCCATGATTTCAAGGAAAATATCTAAGATAGTTTTTACAATTGCAAGAATTCTGTCTACTCCCTTCCCACTTACTATCCCTATATAATCAGGTACGAATTTAAATATATTTTGTACAGAAATAGTCTTCGCTTTTATTACAACTGTTTTTCCATTCATTACTCGCATGCTGAATTTATTTGTTTCTTGTATTTCCTGCAAATCTACTTCAAAATCAACACTTTCAATAACTACCCTACAAATGTTTTCTACTTCATTTTCCGATATTACTTTCCCATCTAACTCATATATTGTTTCACCTATAAATCTCTTAAATCGCTCATGGTTAATATCTAATAATTCATATTTTTCTTTTTCAGTTAACGTCATTAGCTCTCCTCCTCAATTCAATTGTAATACATATGCTCCCCATGATTCAAACTCTGCAAAAGGACTTTCTTCCTCGTCATATTTTGATAAATATGACGAAATATCCAGTTGCATATATTCAGTATCTTCTTGAATTTGTTTTTTAGTAATTGTTCGCATTATATTTCGTGTAGCAATATAGGCTTTTACAATATTTTTTTTATTTCTCAAATTTTTATAAAAACAAACCATATAAAACGCATTTATTACGTCTGGAACTTCCATTATTGTTGCTATGCAGCTCTTTGCTCCTGCATCACAAACTGCCTGACTCAATGTGCCTATATATTTATCATTTATTAAACCCTCTGCTGTCGCACAAGCTGATAAAATTACTATTTTAACACTTGTCCAATGCGCTTGTGCTATTTGTTCATAAGACAATGTTTCTAACTTTCCAGTTTCATTTTTCCCTACTACCAATTCCACCTCTCCTGTTTGCCTATTACATATCGTATGTGAAGACAAATGTATAATCTGTGTTTCAGATTTTCGTAATATATTTTCATCTATTCTTTGATTAATTGTCGGCTTACATTGCAAAACATTTGCAATTACCTGAATTTCCTTTTCCGTATACTTTATGTCTGGCAAATAATGTTCCAATCTATCTTGCTTTTTTTTGCAGTCTCTTGCAAAATTAGACATACCAAATACATATGCATCTGATAAATTTGTAATTTCCAATGTATCTTCTATATTCGTAACAGAATTGGAAAATATAATCGGATATTGTTCCACCAAATACTCATTATTTATACCTTGAAACATTAAATACGCCAGTCGAGGGATATATGAAGCATATTGACAAACATATATTGTGTTTTAATAATGGAAGTAATCGATTTCCTATTCTAACTTCAGCTTCCAAAAGAGAATCTGGATTGTTTTCCATCTTCTTATGTAGCTCAACTAAAGATACATCTTCCAACATAACAACATTGACATTTTTCAAAATGACATTTGCACGTTCAATTGCAAAAAATATTTGATGAAAAGTGTTTTCTACATTCTCCATGCTACTTACTAATATGCTAGTCGGAGAACCAAAATCAATATAATTATATCCAATTGTATCAATTATTAGTTTTTCCTTATCAAAAAAAAGATCTTTTATACTAATTTCATTTTGGTCATCTATTGCAAATCTCCCCTCTTTTTTTTCTGCCACCACGCTTTTTTCGATTAATCGCTCATAATTGAAAATATCAGTATATAATTGTTCTACTGTAGTTAATTTTGAATACTGTCTTGCTAACGATATCCTTATGCTCATATATTCGTGTAACACATTATATATCGGTTCTACTCTTTTTTCCTCTTTCATCTTGCATAAATCTAAAATTTCTTTTTTCCAAAGAGAAATATATTTTTCCCTTAGGGCAGTATAATCATTCTCATAGATGTGTATTTTAATCTCCGCAATCGTTGCTGCATAATATTCAGGTGTATATATTTCATACTGATGTTTCTTTACATAGCGCATTATCTTTCCCAGATAATATTTTTCCTTTTCAATTTCACCCTTTCTGGAAAACCGTATGATTTCTGCTTCTGCAAATTGAATCCATCCCTTAGCTTCTGGATGTCTGTCATAATATTTTTCCAATTCATCTCTCAACGATTCTTCATTAATATAACTTTTCCCACTCACTACTCTACCGATATACAAATTTGTTTTCAAAACAATTGTATCTATACAATCATACTTTGTCTTTTTTCTTTCTAAGAGCTTCTGTAATTTTCTAATTTTTTGTTCGCCAAAATATCCATTTCCAAACAATAATTCAAGGTTATTAATCACTAATATAGGTACATCTGTATATTCTTCTGGCTTGTGTATTATAATTTCATACAACTGTTGCAGTTCTTCTGCCGCCTCTGTCAGCAGCCCCCTTTGATAATTGAGCATAGCTTTATTGCATCGATGAATAAATGTCAACTCCCCTTGATCACCCACCAGCTGCCTTGCTATATTGATTGCCCTTAGCATCGCATTTTCTGCTTCGTCATATTCTTTTCTTTCCGCCTTAAAAAAAGCATAAATAGAATATATATATGTAATATTTTCATCTACATCTTTTTCATTTTGTAAGTTGTGGTATATTTTCTGATAAAAATTTTCCAAACTTTCACTATTGCCATTTGCATATAAAACACTTGCAATTTGTGATAAACAATAATATCTTCCGTGCACATCTTTTATATTATATATACTCTCCGTAAATTTTTTAATTGCCTGATCAAATTCACCAATATTTCTATAATATATTGCACTCATCATATTAATGAATATGTCTATATCACCTTTTTTCTCGTTTAATGACTGTTCATTCCATTTTGTGCATAATTCCACTGCTTCTTTTATATAATCAGTTTTTTTCTCCTGATTTACTTTTTCAGCAGCTACTGCCATGCATGTTTCATACAAAAGACTGTCATTTTTTAATGCACTGGACAATATATCTACATTTTTTTCAAACTTAAGTATTGCTCTCCGCGGCATAATAGGCAACATAAAACGACTAATAATATAACATAAATTTCTACTATAAAGATAGCTAACTGTTCCAAAATTTTCTTCATATGTCTTGAATAAGATATTCATATACTGAAGCACCATTTCATCTTCACTAAGGACTACGAATACTTGCATAACAGCAATATGAACATCTAACAGCTCTATAGAATAATTATTTCCACATAACTCAAAATGATGATATATTTCATCACCATATTCTACATACAACTTATTTTCCCATGAAAATCCCTCATATGCCCTCTCTATTTCTGTATGAACCAATAATATTTGTTCTATATCATCACATGCCAACATTTTTACCAGAAATTTTTTATATTCTCTAACAATAGGATGATTTTCATTGAAAATAATGTCTAGTGCATTCTCCTTCATGATAGCAAAATCATTTACCAATAATCCAGCTATATATTTTTGATCCGTCCACTCATTTCTTTTTTCTGCTAATTTCTGTAATAATTCCTGCATATGCGTCACTTATTCCTCACCAAAAAGTATGTCTGCAGTATCTTCAATAAGTTTCTTTAATGACTTTCGTTGAAAACGGCTTACATAATGTAAACATTTTTTCTCCGGAAGCTTATCCTTAATTCGTCTACACATCATATTCGCATTATATATACAGTATTCACAAGTTTCTTCAATCATTTTTTCACCATCTATCATAACTCGTAATATTCCGGTTATTTATAATTGCACGTTATTGATCAAATCCGTATGAATTTTTATAAGTTTTATTCCTCTATTCAATGTCTCAATGGCATAATTTTCATCATGCTCATGAACCATTTGAGCAAATGTATTATTAGACTGTAGATTTTTAATATCATCCTCCGTATACCGTCCTTGCGCATTTTCCACACATCTATAATATTCTAAATAATCTCTTATTTCTTTAACGATTTTATCATCTTCCTCACATATACCAGATGTTGTTTTCATATATTTACTATATGTATACATATTTTTTGCTGTTTCAATTAACGCCAATACTCCAAACCATACAAAATATATGATACATTTTATCAATCCTATTATAAAAGAAAGCACAAAATTTCCTGTCTGTACAAAAAAATTTGGAATTGACGTCCAAAACCGATTCAAAAAATTTCTGAAACTTCCACCAATAGCCGCACATAATAAACCATAAATAAATGCTGCAAGAAATCCCCCACTAGACCCCCATATACCTCCTATCACCAAACCTATCAGCATTCCACATAGGCTTATAGAATACCTTTTCCTTATCTCTGCCAGATTACTATTCAATTTTTTTCGATTATAATCTGTAATTTCTATCTCTCTTTGGTAAATGTGCATTATTTTATCTTCTTTACTACTACTCATGTGCTTCTCTCCTTCCTGTATAATATTTCTCCCTCGAAAATTCTCTTACGGTCATCAATATATGTTTTCACATCTATCCCTGATGTCCCAATCGATATTTGATAAATTGCCTCACACAATTGCTCCAGTCTGCTAACTGTTTCCGTTCCTTCGCCCTTTACATTTTCAATAAGTGAGCCCATATCTATGACTAGTTGCTGCATTTGTAATAACAATTCCCCGGCTTTTCCACTTACATAAAATTGCGTTTCGATCTCATTTGCCATTTATTGTAAATTTACAAAAGCATCTCTCATTAAATTTTTATATCCGTTTTTATCTTTAATACAATTTAATTAATCAGGTGTAAATCTATACGATGGCATATCAAAGTCCAAAACTGCTTGTAGCTGCTTCTTTTGCGACTCAAAAACGATTATAGTCATCTCTTTTCATAACTATATCCAGATCATCATCCCATGGTATAAACCCTTCGTGACGGACTGCTGCCAGAAGAGTCCCCCAGTCAGCAAAATACTGTATATTATGTTTTTTACAAATTTTATCTATTTCAGAAAGAACTTCAAGTTCCGCTGTCCATGCCCTTTTTATTTCTGATGACACGAAAAAACCGTCGCGGACTTCGTCTTCAAAATATGAATTATGAAACAACATTGCTATCCTCTATTTCAATTTATTTTGCTGTGTTACCTGTTTACTATTTTCAAACTCTTTTCTATACTCTATCGCATCCTTAAAAAAACTTATCACAATCAAAAACATCACAATACCAATTGGAAATGCTGCAATAATACTCACCGATTGCAAATTGCTCATAGGGCTTTCTGCAAACAACAATGCAATTGGAAACAAGATCAATAAAATGCACCACATCAACTGCACACCTTTGTGTGGCTGCTTTTCCCCTTCCAATTTACGATAGCTATAACATGAAGCCGTCAATGCAATTGAATCAAATGATGTCGCATAAAATGCAATCATAGTAAATACCACTGCCAGAAGCACTATTGGTGCGCCTGGAAGCGTCTTAATAATATTTACGATTATATGATATAAATCTCCAGTCTGATTATATTCAGCGATATAATCTGCTATCCCAGACATCTGCATCCCCATTGAATAGTTCCCTAAAACAATGAAACTTACCATCGTCGATCCGGCACCAAACACATATCCTCCCAAAATTACCTGACGTATACTCCTGCCCTTTGAAATTCTACCGATAAAAAATGGGGCAGCTACACACCAAACCATCCAATATGCCCAATAATAGATTGTCCAATTCTGTGGAAAATAAGATGTCCTCAACGGATCCGTATATGTAGCTAAGCTCACAAAATTCTGCATCATAGTACCTAGAGAAGATATGCCACTTTCAATAATATAGCGGGTTCTCCCACCAAATAATAATACATACAATAATATTCCAAAAAACATATAAATACAGGTTTTGGCAAGAAAACTGATTCCCTTAAATCCACGAAGTAAGGAATAGGTATAAACAACGCATGTAATAATCAGAATGATTAAGTTCATTACTGTACGGTCTAACTGTATATGGAAAACATTTACTAAAATTTCTGACATAAGCGGTGTTGCAATACTAAATGTTGTTGTTGTACCTGCAATCAATGCAAATACCGCTAACAAATCAATTAGCCTTCCACAAATACCATCTGTATGTTTTCCCAAAAGCGGTCTGCATGCTTCTGAATATTTTTGTCGTTCTCTATTTCGAACATGTAACATAAAACCAAATGCCACTGCTAACACCAGATAAAAACTCCACGGAATGAAACTCCAATGAAACAGTGGATATACCCCTGCCCATTCCTGAATATTTCCAAGTTCTAAGATATGCGGATCTGCCGCATACATAATCCATTCTGAGAAGGAATAAAATAAAATGTCTGCCGCCAGTCCGCAGGTAAACATCATTGCACCCCATGAAAAAAAAGAATACTTTGGCTTTTCTTCTTGGGTTCCCAAAATAATATTTCCATACTTTGAGCATACAAGATATATGGAAACACCAAAGAAGACTATTCCTATCATAATATAATAGCTTCCAAAAGTATCTCCTAATAAAAATCGTATCCGACCAAGAATATCATTAGATTGCTCCGGTATAATGACAAACAATACGAATAAACTAATAATTAATACAAATGGCACTATTGTGATTAACCAATCAATTTTTCCCCGTTCTTCTTTTTTCATGCTAATTCCTTTTCTCTGTATTTTTCATAACTATTATCTAAGCTTATCAATTCTTCCAAACTGTCTATCTCAATCACATCATCTTGCTGCATTTCAAAAATCCCCAGCTGATACTCCTCCGGATGACAGAACATAACAATATCATCCCAATATATCTGTGTGTGATGCTTTTGTTCAAATTCAAGTTCCAGATGTTTTTTTAATTTTCTGCCATCTTCAGCCGTCCAACGTGAAATGCTGTATAGCTGCCATCCACATTTTCCTCCAACTCTACTACAAGCTGTCACAATTCCATCTTTAACAGTCTGAAGCCACTCATCCGTTTCTTCTGACGTCCATACACTGTTATATCCCGATTGACAGAACTCAGATGTCAAAATTCTCTCATTATGAATGATCTGATCTCCATCCAAAATAATTGCATTTTCAAGATAGTCCCTCGCAACATATAATGATGAAATGTTGTTGCATGTTGCATAATATGGATTCTCAATCAATGTTATTCCCTGATACTCCCTTAGAACCTCTGAAAATTGCTCTTTTAAATAACCTACTACGATATAAATCTCTGTAATACCATTATGATAAAGTGCCTTTATTATTGTATCAATCATTCGAACACCATTTACCTTCACCAAAGGTTTAGGTGTTTTTAATGTAACCGGATTCATTCTTTTTCCTATCCCTGCTGCCAGAATAATCGCCCGTTCTACTTTATGCATGTAATGTTTTCTCCATTTTCCGTAATTCCAACTGAGCAATATGCGAATACTCTTTCGCATACTGATATTGCCGAGTGGCATACTCCCCAAAGCCGATTCCCAGTTTTTCTTTATATTCGCACCAATTGCTCCACAAAAGACCTCCTGCTGCTATATAACAATATATCTTTATTCTGGTTTCTCTTGAACAGCCTTCTGCAAAATATGCATCTATTAATTGATCCATATGTTCTCTATCATATAACGAATAAATACCAAACATAGCGATATCCACATGTGGATCCTGCATTCCCGCATACTCCCAATCAATCAGTCGTATTTCTTCTTTCCCATGTTGACCTTTTACAAACAGGAAATTATCCGGGACTGCATCAACATGTGTAAGTACTTTTTCTGTTATATGACCATCAATAAATGCTTTCAACGAATAAACTTCGCTCTTTGTTTTTTCATAATCCTCATAAATAGATTCTGATTTTCCCCAAAGCATCTCATATTTCTCAATTTGTTCAAAAAGATCAAACTCATGTCCAACAACTAACTTTTTATCATGAAATTTTTTCAGACACTCTATACTTCTTTTTACATCCAAACGATTCATCGGATCACATACCCGCGAGTTTTCCAAAAACTCCGTTATTTTATATCCTTTTTCGGGGTTTATGTAAATGACTGGATCGCAAATATTCATATCCCTGATTGTTTCATATACCTTTTTCTCTTGATACCGGTCAATCAGTTTATCTGTTCCTGCTCCGGAAATTCGTATGATATACCTCTTTCCATTACATCGAAATGTAAACGAACGATTCGTCATTCCTTTTTTCAAAACAATAAAATCTGTGATGTCGTCGGCATTAGCGTGAAATACTTCGCAGATTGTTGTAATTGCTTCTTCCTCAAATAATTCATTCTGTTTTATCTTCAACGTGTAGTCCTCTAAATACAAATAATACTTTCTTGCAATTTTTCCTTGTGATATAATTATAGCAAATAGGAGGGTATTATACAATGAAACAACTTGATAAAGACCACATCGAATTAGCTTTACAAACTTCTAATATTGAATTAGCAGAAACACTCATACATGATTTCACTCGTATTTATCCATATGACCGGGATCTATGTTTTTATAAATGCATTTATTTTCTTACAATTGAACAATATGAACAAGCCCAAAACATTATAACTGACTGTCTCCGTAAATTTCCAACCAGTTATGAATGCTATTATTATCAGGCTTGTATTTATCAAGCTCAGAATATGATTTTACCTGCATTAAAAAACTATGAGATTTGTACTTTTTTATGTGATTATTTCAAAATAGACTCGAATGAGATCAGAACGGACGCAGATACTCAAATAACTATGCTGAGTTCTCAGCTCAACATACTAATTGACGAATGCACAGAAAAAAAAGATTTGAAAAGTCTGCTCGATATAGCAGCCTTTTTCGAACGTTGGAAAACAATTTGGGGAAAAACAGACTCTGCTCCCCGCAATCCAAAGAACGATATAATTGGTAGTGAATATTATGTATCTGATACTGAAGTACGGTACATTGGTGTATACCGCAATCCGGTTCATTATATTTTTAATCAAACCAACAATATGAGTCTCATATATAACCAAGGGGAATTTTTAAAATTTCATAAACATGGAGTATCGTCTTATATCAATGGGGATGCCAAAGAATACCTTCTTCCAATAGCCGTTGAAAAACCAAACACCATTCATGAACTTCAAAATGACGGTATCACCTATACTATACTGCAAAGAATGCCACAACAATTTAATTATTATCGAATCCCTAATAACGTTCGCATAAATTCTTCTGACAAAGCTTATTATGGAGAACCAATTGCACTTGGGCACAATCCCAAACGTAAAAAATTAGTTTTAAGTCTCTTTGTCGACGGACTCACACAGGAAATTATTCAAGATTCCTATTTGAAAGAACGTATGCCAAATACTTACCGTTTCTTTTCTAATGGCATTATCTGCTCTCAAGCATACAGCACCGCAGAGTGGACCTTCCCAAGTTTAGCCTCATATGAAACCGGTTTAGACACATTAAATCATATGTTATTTCACAACAATTTAAACAATGAACTACCTCATGATTTTCCTACTCTTTCCGAATACTTCAAAAATCAGGGCTATTTTACAAGTAAAATAGATGGAGATTGGCGTTCCACTTATTCATGTGGGTATACAAGAGGTATTGATCAATACGTTTATCAAAATCAAGCCTTGGGAGCACGTGCAGAACAGGAGATCATAAATGTAATAGAACATTTAGAAGCATTCAAAGATACCGATCAGTATTTATGGATGTGTATTGGTGATTTGCATGATGTAGCAGACGAATTGGATTTATCTCCTGCCATGCAAAATAATCTTCCTCTTAAATATCGTACTTTCGAAGAACATAGTGAAACCTCTGTCAAACAAAGTTACAGCGAAAACAAATCAGAAACTTATAAAAAAATGGTGACTTACATAGATACGCTGTTAGGATTATTATATTCTTATATTGAAAATAATTATAAAGACTCCGAAATCCTGATCAGTCTTTTTGCTGATCATGGGCAGGGATATTTGGTTCCATCAGACAGACCGTTTTTATCAAAAGAACGTTCTCATGTAGCATTAATGTTCCGTGGTGGTGACTTAAATCCGTGTTGCACTGACGAGATTATCTCATCCACAGATTATCTCCCTATCATGTGTAAACTCGCAGGTATTTCGCAAAGCACTGTTCCTATAAACGGACAGCTGCCTAAAATATTTGGTGGGAAAAAGGAACGAGAATATGCTATTACAGAGTCTCTTCATCCTGGTGATCCTTATTGTGCCGTTGCACATACAAAGGATTTTGAAATATTTTTTGATAACCCTGTACCAACTGACAATGAGGGACGTTTTACATTGGGGAATTATTCGGTATATGGTTACTATACAAATGGAGATTTTATTACAGATACTGATTTATTACAAAAATATAAAAAAATTTTTTTGTCGAGAATTGCAGAACATATTATTTATTAATAATTTTACTGACAACCAAAAACATTCAATCAAAAAAGGAGTACTCAGCATTTTTCTTGCTTAACAATTACTATGAACAATTTATCACCAAAAGACGAAATGATCCAACTTATTCGACAATGTATTTCCATGAAAGATTTCTCCTCTGCCACAGAATGTCTTGAAATATATAAACGTTCCTTTGGAGCAGATGATTTCTTTCATTCTTGCTACATATCAATTACGCCTGTTACTATTCTATATATTTTAAATGAATCAGAAGAAAAAGTTGACTTAACTGATATTATTGATGCAGATTTTCATACTAACTTTTCAATCATATATATACATGAGAAAAATTTAATTGAAGAATTTTCAAGCTGTGTATCATCTATAGATAGTAAATATCTTTGTTTTTACGATTCCAGACATCATTATGAAAAAAATCGCATTCCGATTATACTTTCTATATTGAAAAATTTTCCTGCTGTCAATGGAATCATACATGGGCGCAATTTTATAGATAGTGACGGTACTGTAATTGCTCATCCAGATTTTATCTATAAAGACATGCTAGATAACAAAATTTTTAACGGAGAAGAATTACTTCGCTACAGCACCATAAATAATATAAACTTATATGGTGATTTATCTACTGTTTTTCTGTCAACCTCTTATGTTAAAGAAATTACTTTTACACAACTTGATATAGCGGATTCCATGCAATCTTTGGCACTTCTTTATCAATTATTATGTCCTGCAAAGATTGCGTACACTTATCTTCCACTTTCATTTTCGCTTGTGGATAATTATTCAGATGCTATAAAAGATATCCTGAATTATACAAACTTTCTTAAACTATACCACCCACTGGATACCGTTTTGTATATTTCAGAAATTTTAACTGACTTTACTGTCACCAAACATTTTACTCCTTGCAAAAAAGAAATTACTTTTTTTTACACTGATATGGGAGAATACTATAACCTAAAACCAATTGCTGATATGGCTGAATCCAGAGGTTACAAAACGGTTTTCACCAAAGATATTCACCAAAATGCTGAAATTGGTGTCTATTGCCAGCATATTTGTTACCCGGAAAACTCAAAATTCTCTCTGATCTTGCTTCATGACCTTGCACAGGGACATGACCGATGGCCAAGCTTTTGGGAATTAGAACGTTGGAATAAATTTGACATCGGCATTGTACCTGGGCAATTCTGGGCTGACCTTTGGTCTAAATGCGCCTGTCAGTATTATACAAACCCTAGATGTGGAACCTACCAACTTGGTTATCCCAAAAGTGATCTGGCTTCCTCATGCGCCTTATCTAAACGTGCCAACTTACTAAAAGAACAACTGCATCTAAAGTATGATTTTTCTATTTTATATGCACCTTCTTGGGAAAATGATGGAAAAGAAGATGATTTTGTCAAAGCCCTCTCCTCTTTAAAAGTAAATTTGCTGATCAAGCAGGCACACTGGAATGAAAAATATTCGAATATTATTCAAAATATTAAAGAAATGCGGAATTTACACGATAGAAAGTTTGATAACGTATATTATATCGAACCAGAAGAAAGTATTATGACAGCACTCGCAATGTGTAATCTAGTTGTATCCGATGAATCAAGTGTTATGGCAGAAGCTTTAATGTTCAACATTCCAAGTATTGCTGTTACCGACTGGCTTATTCCTGATACAACTCCAAGCCGTTATGCATCCGTGCCTATGGACTATGTTATCAAATGTAAAAAATCGGACTTACAGGACTGTGTACAACGTTTCCTTTTGTCACCGAAAGATTATAATTCCATACTTGAAAACGGAAAGCTTCTGTTCTCCAATGCCGGGCATTGCTGTTCCGACATCTTGGACGCAATTGAATATTATACCGCACCTGATTCTAATGTTTCAAACGATTTTTTAAGCAAACGTCTTTCCTCTAAATATTCTATTTGCAGTATGTGGAATTAGATTTATTTCAAAGAGCTGCTGCACAAAAAATATTATCTATTTTTCGTGCAACAGCTCTCTTTTACATAATCTTTTTAATATTTTCAATAATCCCTTCGAAATCCACCTGTGTAAAACCGGCTCCCTCTGTTATATGTAATTCATCTCTGATTGATGACGAAAACAGTCTTTCAATCTCTTTAAATCCGGACCAGGAATCTTTTAACCCACATTTTTCAATGATTTTTTCCATTGGAACCGTATCGTTGATATCCCGATAAGAGAAATATACTGTCCCCAATGCCCTATAAATAATGTAATCTGCCGGAACATTTTCCAGCATCCATTCCTGATCGAACCATAATAAATTTTCATTCGAAACAAATGCATTCCGAAATGTCATATCCAGATATCCATTCTTCAAAATCGGACCGTAGTGAATCTGTTGCTGTTTCAATTCCGGGTGCAGCGCATATAGAATATTATCCGCATCCGGTACGGTTTCCGAAGACGATAATATATCCGCATATAATCGTTCCAGTAAATAAACTGCCTGTTCTTCATCTCCTGATCTACATGCTTTAACAAACAACTTCTCAAACAGTTCTCCTTCATGGTATGGAGTTTCTAATTCCTCTCCCACGATTTTGCTTCCCAAAGTAAACAATCCTCTGTCTTTTAATGTTTTTTCATTGGCTGCTGTCCGTCTTATATGTGAAACACCAGTTTGTGATAAACTAAATTTTTTTACCGTTTTATTCCTGTAAATTTTAGTACCAAGCTGATACTCCGGCCGTCTCTCATCACATAAGCTTGCAAATAAAATATTTCCCAAATTTTCTATAGCAGTACATTCAACCAAAAAGGAATTTGCAAAGAACTCAAATACATCATTCTCTACTAAATCTTTATAAATATCCTTCTCATCCGCAACCAGTGTATGTGCGTTTTTCGCATAATAATATCTGACATTCTGCATATTTTCATCTTTTGGCAGATAGTTTTCTGAATAAACTGTTGTCGGCAATTTATAATCCGGCATAGGATAATAAAAATAGGTATGTTCAAATCCACTTTCATGAATAAGATTTTTCAACCCTTCCTTTGAAAATGTCCGAATGCCCTGATTTGTATATAAATACTGATTCATTCCATCAAACGGTACACCCGTATGATCTTCTCCTGCTCCGCACCAGTATTTCAAACCATACTGGTTTTCAATAGCAATCAGAAGTTTTCCCTCTGGTTTTAAAAGTTTTTTTATCTTCATCAAAAAATCTCTATATGGATTATCCGAATCCGTAAATCTTCCCTGATACTCAAGCACACCGATCAACGTGATATAATCATATTTTTTTGAAAATTCTATATCATTCAGATTTCCCACCATAATCTCAAGATTTTCTCTTTCACGGCAACGCAGCAAAGTACCCATAGCCCGTCTCTGTGACAATTCTACGGCTGTAACACTTTTACATTTATCGCATAAGAGTCCTGTTAATGCTCCGAATCCACAACCAATCTCAAGCACTTCACTTTTCGTTTCAAAATCATACCAATTTAAGAGATTTCTTCTTGTTCTGGTCAAATGATAGTACACAGGCCAGCTATAATTTTTAGCAATTGCCTTCGTGTAATCTTCCGGCTCATTCTCTGCTATAATCTGCAGGATTTGATTTTCTACATCTCCATCTGAATAATTATCATCACCTTTGTAATAGTTTAGATTAAATATTGGTTTTGGTTTTAATTGTTCTGAATAAATGTTATATTGGTTGTATTTCATTTTCTTCCTAACTATATTGTACTACATTTTCTAAATTTGACACTTTCTTGTAACTGTATTTACATTTTTACCTATCTTACACACTCACATACTTTTTCAATCACATAATCCTGTTCTTCCTTGGTAAGTGTCGGATACAACGGTAAACTGATAATATGTGAGTAAACTTCTTCCGCATTCTTACAATGAACATCTTTATATCCATGCTCCTGATAATAAGGATGCAGATAAATAGGAATATAATGTACATTCACTGCAATTCCCTGTTCTCTTAATGTCTCAAATACTTTTCTTCTGTCACAGTTCTTTACCTGTACAATATAAAGATGCCATCCGCTCTCTGTCTCCGGTAACTGATATGGTGTGATAATATTTTCACAATCTGCAAACGCTTCATTATAACGTGCCACAATTTCTTTTCTACGTGCTAAAAATCTATCCAATTTTTTCATCTGGCTGCAGCCCAACGCACACTGAATATCCGTAATACGATAGTTATATCCCAGATCTAACTGCTGATAAAACCATGGTCCGTCATTGCGCGTCATCAGATTTTCGTCACGGGTAATTCCATGACTACGGAACAACATCATTTTTTTATAAAATTCTTCATTATCTGTGACAATCATTCCACCCTCCCCTGTTGTGATTGGTTTCACAGGATGGAAGCTGAACGTTGTCATATCGGATAAAGTTCCTACCTTTTTTCCCTTATACACAGAACCAAGCGCATGTGCTCCGTCTTCGATGACCAGCAAATCATGCTCGTTTGCTATTTTATGAATCTCGTCCATATCACAAGGCTGTCCTGCAAGATGAACTGCAATAATTGCCTTTGTTTTGTCTGTGATTTTCCTGCGGATATCTTCTGGATCAATATTGTAAGTTTTAGGATCAACATCTGCAAATACCGGTGTTCCGCCACAATATAAAACACAGTTTGCTGAAGCTGCAAATGTTAACGGGGTTGTGATTACTTCATCACCAGGTTTAATTCCTGCTGCAAAACATGCCGCATGAAGCGCAGATGTTCCGTTCGAGATTGCCACTGCATATTTTGCCCCAACATAATCTGCAACCATCTTTTCAAATTCTGCTATCTTTGGACCTGTTGTAAGGTAATCCGATCTTAAAACATCTACAACTGCCTGTATATCATCTTCTTCAATTGTCTGTCTTCCGTATGGTATCATATATATATCTTCCTTATATTACAGTTTTACTAATTTTTCTATCTCTCTTTAAATTTACATAAATATCTTGCTATTCTCTCGGCACCTTTTCCATCAACAAGTATTTTCATATTTTTCTGAAACTCCCATCTTTTTTTTTCATCACTAACTAACATGCATACTTTTTTTATTACTTCTCTTTCCACTTCATTTTTGCATTTTCTAACATCGCCTGCATAATATAAAACATTATGCTTATCCATTTTTTCACCTAAAATGATTTGATCTTCCGAAAACGATATGCATACACATGGTGTTTCACACGCACATAACTCGTATATTGATGTTCCTCCAGCCGAAACTGCAATAGCACTTTCTTTCATATATTTACTAATATTTGAAACATTTTGATATACCTGTAATCTTTTATTATTTTGAGATATATTTTCTAATTCCTGTGTATCTTTATTCATTTTACCTAAAACAGCAATACAATTATACCCAGCTAATAAAGGTTCCTGTAATATTTGTTTAGCAAGATCTATTGTAGCATGAAATGGATCTGTCCCGCCTGTAGTAATTAATATTTGTTTTTTTCTCTGCTGTTCATATTTTATATTTTCAAATTCTTCCCTCAATGGCATATAATCCATACCTGATAGAATTTCCGTTTGCGTTCCATCATATAATTCTTCAAGCGTTTTTTCCTCTGCCCATTGTGAATAATGTATTACACCCGTTACATTGTATGCTCCTTTACACATATCATCCATATATACAGTAGGAACCTGTTTATTTATCTCACATAAAAATTTATCTGTCACAAGATATGAATCCACAAACAATACATGTATGTGTTTTTCTTTTATGGCATCTTGTACTCTATATATACTACTATTCCAATCGTTCCAATCTACATTTAATACGTAATAGTCTATGCCATTTTTTTTCAATAAGTCCGTATTCTTTTCCTCTGCTAATAAAAAAATACTTTCTTGACCTATCTTCTGACATTTTTTTGCTATAGAAATGCATCTCATCATATGCCCTGTTGCAACATATTCATTTGCATCGACTCTAAATGCTATCATTATTCTATACTCCACTGTCTTATTGCTTGAGCAATATAGTCCATTTCTTTATAACTGTATCTTTGATCACACGGAATAGTCAATAAACTCCTTGATAATTTTTCAACATTTTCATTATTTTCACTTCGATTCAATCTCCAATGTACATTGCAATATATATCTCTATCTATTAAAAATTTTAACAACTCATCCCTATTTGCGCACTCTATCAGCATTCCAAACGGAACATATCCATCTGCTCTTTTAATTTTCACATTTATCTTTGTTATATTAATAATTTTATTATATAAATAATCATAGTTGTCTATTCTTTTTTGAGAGACAACTTCAGCATTATAATTGCTTAAATAATTTTGGGCAAAATCAGATATCGGATATATTTTATAATCAGAAAACAATTCATCTATTGATTTTTTATAATATGCCAAATAGTTTTCCTTTAATTCTTTATCCACACAGCCACCACAAATATACTCACGCTTCATAGCTTGCACCAACCTATAGTAATCTGTATATTTGCTTACATAAGTAACATTTAAAACATCTGGCAACCCTTGATCTAATGTACTGATAAATGCTCCATCCGGTATAGGCAGCCATTTTCGCAAGCTGCCCAAAATATAATTTCCAATACCTATTTCACTTTCTTTTTTTGAATACAATGACATTGTAATATCTTCTACAATAATTATCCCTTGCTTTTTCCATTCAGCAATTGAGCTTAAAAATTCAGGTGTATTTCTTTTTCCAAAATACTGCACAATATAAATGCTTTTTATTCCTGATTCAATTTTTCTTTGTATCTCTTCTAATTGAACTTCAAAGTTACAATCAACACAGTACTTTTCATACATCATCCCCGATCGTTCTACGGCATCTGTAACTGTTTTACACACAAAATCCGGGATCAAAATTTTTTTTATATCCATATGCTTCTGCATATATTTCATTAATTCCTCAATTGCGTTTCTTCCACTCTGATAAAAAACACTCTTATATTCGTCCACTTTTTCGCACATAAAAGGAAGTCGAAATTTTTTGTTTTCTTGCCGATATAAATAATTTCTCCAATCTTCTAATTCAATTACACTACCTATCTCCACTTTTGATATCATCCTTTTTATATTTACACAACAATTATATCTGTATATTTTAATCCTACAATATTTTGCGGATACTTTCTATATTCAAGCTGGTTAATTCTTCCATTTGCATTCACAGATAGCAACTTTGGGAAATTTACTCCACATTCATATGCATGTGGATAACCACCTCCAAATCTTGGATTTACTTCCAATATATAGTATTCACCTTGTACTTCCATTACATCAATATCCAACGCACCTCTTAAATCCAATGTTCTGATAAAATTTTCAATTAATCTTTCTATCGTCAGACATTTTACAGATATAGATTTTTCTGTCTCTCCAGCACGCATTCTTATCTTTTTTTTACAAAATAAAGCTTTTATTTCAGCCGAAACAAAATCAACGTAAACATCTACACCATATTCCGTTCCTCTTATATATGGTTGTACGACCAATTTCTCCTGACTTTCTGCAATCAAAGCTTCTAACATACATTTTGACTTCACTCTCATAGCTCCAATGCTTCCAGCCCCCCATCTAGGCTTAACAAAAATATCTTCTCCTTCTTGTAATGTTTCGACGCAGTTTTCTGCTATCTCAGTATAAAATGTAGGGATTCCATTTATGCGTAAAAATTCATACATTTTGTATTTATCTTTACAAAGCGTTAACTGTTCATAGCCTGATATCGCAACCAAACAACCTTTTTTCTCAAATACATTTCTTTCTTTGGCTATTAACAATATTTCGTCTTCTTGTAACGGCAAAACAACCTTTATCTGCTCTTTCTCACATATTTCTAATAAACTTTTTAAATAATCAGGTTCTGTCATTTTAGGTACAATATAATATTTGTCTGCCACATACAGTGCTGGTGCATAATTACTACAATCTGTTACAACTACTTTGTCAAACCCATTTTCTCTTTGTAAAAAATATTGGACAAGTTTTACCCTTGTTCCACAACTTAATATTAAAATATTCATTGCCATTTCCTACTCAACATATTCCCAACGCATTGCCGTTCCTTTTTTCAAGTCACATTTTGCTTTTTTCCCTAATATATCGTTCCAATACTTTGTATGAATTCCATATCCTGGTCTGATTGATTTCATATTATGCTCTGAAAATACTTCTCCTTTTTTTATATCCTCAACAACATATAATGATCTTGATCTTCCTTTACTATTTTTTTGCTTATCCGTCAACTCATATGTAACCTTACCAAATGCAAGTTCTACATTCCGAACACTCTCTACCATTCTTCTATATTCATCTGGTTCCATGGAAAAAGACGCATCTGGTCCACCATCAGATCGTTTTAATGTTAAATGTTTTTCTATTACCCGTGCTCCCAATGTTACACCTGCAATATCTACAGCTTCTCCCATAGAATGATCCGACAATCCAACCACACATTCAAAGGTCTGCGGCATATTTTGAATTGTCTTTAAATTCAACTCTGCATATGGTGTTGGATATTCCGATACACATTTCAGCAAAATGATATTATCATTGCCCACCTCTCGGCACGTTTGTAATGCCAAATTTATATCCCCTAAATCTGCAATTCCTGTAGAAATTATAATTGGTTTTCCTGTTTTCGCAACCTTTCTAATCAATGGTATATCATTTATCTCAAAAGACGCAATCTTATATGCTGGAACATTTAATTCTCCCAAAAAATCAACTGCTGTCAAATCAAACGGCGATGAAAAACATGTTATCCCTATACTATTAGCATATTCCATAAGTTCTTTATGCCATTCCCATGGTGTATAAGCTGTTTTATATAATTCATATAAATTCATTCCATCCCAAGGACTTCCTGGTGTAGCCATAAATTCATCAGTATAACAATCTATTGTAATTGTATCTGGTCGATAGGTTTGCAATTTTATGGCATCTGCACCTGCATATTTAGCTTCCTGAATTATTTTTTTTGCACGTTCAAAATTATGTAAATGGTTTGCTGACATCTCTGCAATGAAATACACAGGTTCATCATACCCAATTTTTTTTCCATTAATTTCTACTGTTTTGTTCATGTTATCCTCATTCTTTTTCTGCTAAAAATCTGTATTTCATTTCGGCTATCTTCCAATCATCCCTATTATCTATATCCTGTACTTCATACTCCGATAATATAATTGGGCACACTTTGCCCTCAATATTACCATTATCCATGAGATATTGCTGCACATTATAACAATAAAACTGTCCAGCATCATGATAAAATGGCTCTAAGTCCTGCGATCTTGTATTTTTATACTCCTCCCATTTATATTTTAGATTCTTGCTTGTATCAAGTATATATGCTCTCTGTGGTGGAAAAGAAAATTTAACTACCGGAACCACTTCCTCACATTGCTCTTTCTCTAAAATGGCAATAGCTTCCTTTAATATTTCCTCTGTAATAAACGGATTTGTCGGATAAATACAAACCATATAATCATATTTTTTTCCTAGTTTTTCATACTCCGACAACACTTCCATCAAAACATCTCTTGTTGTAGCAAAATCACTTGATGTTTCTGCACTTCTATAAAATGGTACCTTTGCCCCTGCATTAACCGCAATTTGAGCTATTTCTGAATCGTCTGTTGAAACCATCACTTCATCAAAAATATTGCTATTTAAAGCTGCCTCTATAGGATATTCAATAATTGGCTTTCCACAAAACTCTTTAATATTTTTTCGCGGTATACGTTTACTTCCGCCTCTAGCTGTAATAATTGCAATTATTTTTTTTTCCACTTTTATTTACCTTATCATATTTTCCCTTAAACTTTTCTTAATAAATCACGTAGCTGTTCCATCGAAAGCCATTCGGTATTACTTCCAGAACTATACTCAAATCCCTGTTCTACCCTTTTTCCACCTGCCTGAATTTTAGAAGTGTTCCACCATTCAAAATGCGGATATACAATGAAATGTTTATCATATTCATAGGTAAGCATTGAATCTTCCTTTGTTACCATCACTTCATGAAGCTTCTCACCTTCACGGATACCGACCTCTGGCATCTCACAGTCTGGTAAAATCGCCTGCGCCAAATCTGTGATTTTAAAAGAAGGGATTTTTGAAATAAATGTCTCTCCGCCTTTTGCCTCTGACAATGCTTTGATCACAAGCTGTACACCTTCATCCAGACTGATCCAGAATCTTGTCATGCGGTAATCTGTAATTGGAAGCTCTTTTCCGCCATTGGCAACAATTTCCCGGAAAAATGGAATAACAGAGCCCCGGCTTCCGGCAACGTTTCCATAACGCACAATAGAAAAACATACATCTTTTGCACCGGAATATGCATTCGCTGCAATAAATAATTTGTCCGATACTAACTTAGTTCCACCATATAAATTAATAGGATTTACCGCTTTATCTGTAGAAAGAGCAACTACACGTTTTACACCACAATCCAGTGCTGCGTCCACGATATTCATTGCCCCATCAATATTGGTCTTCACTGCCTCCATTGGATTGTATTCACATGCAGGAACCTGTTTTAATGCGGCTGCATGAACTACATAATCCACACCATCAAATGCACGGTATAATCTGTCTTTATCCCGTACATCTCCGATAAAGAATCGTAATTTGTCCTTGTACTTTTTAAATTTATTTGCCATATTGAATTGTTTAAATTCGTCTCTGGAATATATAATGATTTTTTTCGGTTCGTAATGCTCTAACACATACTGTGTGAATGCATTACCAAAAGATCCGGTTCCACCGGTTACTAGAATTGTTTTTCCGTTTAACATTTTTGCCTCCTGCATCTACTGATTGCTTCCTGCAATATTTTTCTTTTCTTACGCAATAACTTCCTTAATGCTCACACCAAGCTGTTCAAATACAGGAGTTATTTTTCTAAATTCTTCTGCCATCTCTGTATCATTGTTATCATTAATTGCATTACTTAAGGAAATAACCGCCACATTAAAATCTTCCTTGTTCAGTCTCTCTTTTTCTTCATTCAACACATCAAGTGTACCATTCACAACCTGAATTTCCCAGTTAATTGCATCAATAATGGATTTTAAAAATTTATCTGTATCATCCAAACGGCTGCCTGATAATTCCTTTGCAATAATTTTCATATTCTTTACCAGACGTTCATTAAATTCTCCTAAAACCTCTAATGCTTCTAATTGTTCTTTTCTATTATCTTCCATAATATTATCTTCCTTTCCTGTCACACAGACCTAAACTTGTCTTTAATATTTATCGGTATAACAACGTCAAATCATTAGTTTTATGTATTCTACCGATTTCATTTATGCAATTTATTTATAGTTCTTTCTTCCAATATCTTCTGAAACTCTTCTGCTCTTTTATTCCAAGTATGCCTTTCCAATGTTTTCTTCTTTGCATCTTCTGCCATTGTATGGCGTATTTCATCATTATTTAATATTTTTTTTATCCTTAAGCACAAATCTTTTCGATTTTTAAGTGAAAAACTAATTATGTCACTATCTGAATACCTTCCTTCTAAATATGTTGTCTCATCTGTCACAAGCACTGCTCCTGAAAGCATAATATTTGCCATTCGTTCTGTAAACCCTCCCTTATGCCATGACATGATATTTAAAGACATTTTAGATTTTCTCCACACTTCCAAACTCTCTTGCACTGTAACATCGGCATGGCACACCAAGTTATTGTATTGACACAAAGGACTATTTAACCAGCTATTTCCAAACACATCCAGACGAATTCCACTTTTCAGTATTTCACACAAAATCTGTTTCCTATAATAGTGCATTACACAATAAATCACGCGCCTGAAGTCATATAATAAGTCCATAAATTCCTCATCCGTCAAATATATCTGTCTCTTTTCTAAAACAACATCTAATGCTTTTTCTGCTGTATATTCTGGATTTTTACGCATTATAAGCAAAAACTGATTTGCAAGGAAACGTTTTTTCCTATCCATTTGATGAATAAGTAATACTTCCCTCCAATAATCCCCATAAGTTCCTACAAATGTAAGATCATAAATTCGCTCTTTATCTAATGCGTTTGTCTCTATTATTCCAGCTGGTGGAAATAAAATTGCTTTCTGTTTATAATACCTATTTAAAAAAGCAACATAATTTGTATCATGTGTCAATATATATAAATCATCGTAATGCTGTTCCAAATGCTTTTTCATCCATATTGGATGGTCAAAACTAAAATTAAATTTTGGTCCATATATATATTCATGTATATAATGAATTCCATCTTTTAACTTTACAGAGAACAAGTACGTCTGCACCCCTATGATAGCTTGAAAATGCCGACCCATATATCCTGTCAATTCATTTAATGACTGCTTCTCGCAGTCAAAATAAATCACTTTTTTCCCCTTTTGCATGAGTGCGCTTCCGAATTGTTTTGCAAAAACATTTAATACATTATAGCAAATCGCTTCTCCTTCATAAATTAATATCGGGCAACTTCCCTCCTCAATGTTCCAATAACTTTCTTTCCTACCAATCATCTGTTCCAAGAAATTTAAGGTATCTTCTTCCCGTTCACATACTTTTGCTTCTTCTAAGATTGACATAATAACAGTATTTAGTAACCCCACTTCCTGCAGCTTCTGACTATACTTACCTGTCACATAACAATCTGTCTTCCAACCATCTTGCTGCACCTTATTTATTTCATCATCTTCCAGGAGAACATACTCTTTTTCTTTCTCTCTTTCCTTTTCCTCTACAAATGTAATTGGTGATTCGAATGCAATTCGGATTAATAATTCATATTTTTGTTTTGCCTGTAAATAATGATTTATTCCACCAACTTTCCTTAATAACTGCTTGTCTACCAAGATTTCTCCACTGCATATAGTCTCATCAAGAAGAATTTCTAACCCCGAACTTCCTTCCGAAGTCTGCTTTAATACTCGTATCATAACATTACCTTTTTCTTGTAAATCTTTTGATAAATAGTATATAATACCTCTATAGAATTTGCAAATTATCAGAAGGGTTACAAAACGTATGAACATCCTAATTTACCGCTATGGCAGCATCTGTGAACCTGATATCATAAAAGGATTTGAAGCACTCGGAAATTCCGTCAAAGAAATTACTGCTGAAATTTATAATAAAAATTTAGTTCCTGCTGATGGTATTCAAATATTAAAAAATGAATTATTTGCTCATAACTACGATTTTGTTTTCAGCATTAACTTTTTTCCCTTTATATCAGAAGTATGCAATATTTTTCAAATTCGCTATATATGTTGGACCGTAGATTGCCCTGTCATGGAACTATATTCTAACTCCATTCGCAATCCGTGGAATCGGATTTTTATGTTTGACAAAGCTCAATACGAAGAATTTTTGCCTCATAATCTAACTTGTATTTTTCATTTTCCACTTGCCAGCAATCCATCCCGTTGGGAATCTGTTATATCTAATGCCACAAAAAAGGATATTAAAAAATATTCAAGTGATATTTCTTTTGTTGGTTCTCTTTATACAGAAAAAAGCAATTATCAGCGCCTTAAAAACGCTCCTGACTACCTAACCGGTTATCTTAATGGATTAATGGCTGCCCAACAAAAAATTTATGGTTATTACTTTATAGAAGAAATTTTACCAGATTTTATTATTAATGACTTCAAAAATCATTTTTCAGGTTTTTATACGGCTCCTGAAGAGTCATTCTGTACAGATCGCAATACTTTAGCCCAGTTATATTTAGGAACAGAGATTTCTGCTCGTGAACGTGTAGCTGCAATGAAAACTCTTGGTTCTCATTTTTCTGTTGATCTTTACACCGGAAGCAACACTCAAGGAATACCTGTGCGCAATAAAGGACTTGCCAAAACACTGACAGAAATGCCTTTAATTTTTCATTATAGTAAAATCAACTTAAACATTACTGCTAAATCAATACGAACAGGTATCCCTCTTCGTATCTTTGACATTCTCGGATGTGGTGGTTTCTGTTTGACCAATTATCAAGCCGAGCTTGCTGATTATTTTACAATTGGTTCTGACTTAGAATGTTACACCTGTGAGGAAGAACTATTAGAAAAATGTGAATATTATCTGAAACACGAAGATGAGCGTTCCAAAATTGCCAACCATGGTTATGAAACAATAAAACAATACTACAATTATCCAGAACGTCTGCTTCAAATGCTTTCGCTCGCCTATGAACTGAAAGAAGAAAAATTATGAAAATATTATTCCTTGATTCTCCTGCATTTGCCAAACAAGATATGTTAGATGCTTTCCATTTCTGTGGAATTGATTGTGATTTATTTATTCATGACGACTATAATGAACGGCAAAGTTCTGCCTTTGAAACTGCTTTTCAGAATACCATTGAAGATACCAAATACGAATTTGTATTTTCTTTTAATTATTATCCAATCTTGTCACGTTGCTGCCAAAACAATGGGATTAAGTATGTATCTTACGTTTATGACAGCCCTTTGGTAGCTTTATACTCATGTACATTAATCAATCCTTGTAACTATGTTTTCTTGTTTGATAAAGCAACTTATCTGACTTTTCATAATGCAGGCATATCAACCGTATATTACCTTCCTCTTGCTGCAAATGTAAAACGTTTGACATCACTTATATGTCCTGAACAGTTAAAAGAAAAAATAACCTCTGAAGTTTCTTTCGTTGGTTCACTTTATAATGAAAATCATAACTTCTATGACAGATTAAATGGTATTTCTGACTATACCAGAGGTTACCTTGATTCTATTATGGCCGCACAAGAAAAAATTTATGGTTATTCCTTTCTTGAAGAATTGTTAACTCCCGCCGTACTAAATGATTTGCAACAATGTATCCCCTACAAACCAATGCCCGATGGAACTGAAAGTGCTGCTTATGTATATGCTAATTATTTTCTCTGCCGGAAAATCACGAGTAATGAACGGCTTTCTCTGTTAAGAATTGCTTCTAAACAGTTTCAATTAAAACTTTATACTCACCATGCTGTACAAGAACTTTCTGATGCAGAATATATCGGACCTATAGATTATTATGATACTATGCCTTTTGTATTCCAAAACAGCTGTATAAACTTAAACATTACTTTAAAAAGTATTCAGACAGGCATTCCTCTCCGTTGTATGGATATTATGGGAAGTGGAAGTTTTCTTCTCACAAATTTTCAAAGTGATTTTTTGGATTATTTTATCCCTGGCGAAGATTTTGTCTACTATGAAAGTGCTGAAGATTTCACAAAAAAAATCTCATATTACTTATCTCATGAAAAAGAGCGTCTGCAGATTATTGATAATTGTCTGGGAAAAATGCGCGATGCCCATACTTTTGAGCACCGCATCCATACTATGCTTGATATTTTGTCCTAATCGCCATCTCGCATAATAATGTTTTCGAAATCTTCCAAAAAAAGCTTTGCTCCCTTTTGGTACCCCCTCAAAAGAGTAAGGCTTTTTTCCACCAACTGCTCTGGTTTTAAATCTTCTGCTGCATAAATATCTTCTCCTACTTCATATTCTTCATCTGCAGCATACATGGAAATATAATCCAGAATCGGTGTATTTTCTATATCAATTTTTTGATTTAATTCAGCTAATTCTCGTAACAGCTTTGTAATCTGAGCAGAATTTGTAGATTGTTTTACTGCAACAAGTATTTTCTCCTGTTTTATAATAATACTGTTTATTATATGCTCAAAATCTATAATATTGCTTTTTATACCTTTTAATTGTCTATGTAACTTGTCCTGCTGTATTCTTGAAAACATTGGCGAAATATTTTCTTCGATATCATAGATATTAAAATCTCCTGTACAATAAAGGTCTATGGCTTCTTTTAAAGTCATCAGTTCTGCACCTTCAATTTTTGCTCCACCCTCTGTTGCATCAATAACTTGTATACTTTCTCCGTATATACGTATCGTTTTCTCAAACCACTGTTTATAAAACCACATCTGAAAATCTGTCTGTAATATTGTTCCATCTATTCCTTCAACCTCAACCAAATGACGTTTTTTTATATATTCATCATTATCGCCCAATGCATCTCCTATTCCTTTTGTATGAGAAGTTCCACCTGTAAATGCCAAATCCTGACCTATTAATATAATCCTTCGAAATCCCAAATACAATGCTAACATAAAAGCTTCTGTAGACACCGATCCCCCAGTAGCAATTTGTGGAATTTCATATTTTAATTCTTGATGTAACACATCACCCCATATTCTTCCATATGATCCATAATAAAAAATATGTTTTCCATACTTTTCCAATAATTTGGAATTTGAAACCTGATTACACGCCCAATAAATATTGTTCATTTCCAAATCCTTAAAAAAACGTTCCGGCGAATTCGGATCTATACTGCAAAGCAAATCTGGTCTTACTCCCGCTTTCATAACAGCTCGAATAGAAGCATCTACTGCAATAATAAATGCCTTACCCTGTACCTGTTTCAGTAGATGCACATTTTTATCCAATGATGGACCTGCCGATACAATAATAGCTGGGATTTCTTTCAAATCTTTTTCCTGTAATGCATCATATAATTGTTTTATGTTAGAATGCTGAATCATTCTTTGCATGTTAAATAATATTCTTCGTGGAATTGTCCTGTTAAAATCCAAATGTGTAGATTTATTTACAATTATATTTCTCATTTGATCTACTACATCATCCATAAACTTTTCACACTGCTCATGGTATAAAACATCATATCCAGGCAAAATGCAAAACTCTAGAAGTTTTATACGTGTATAACTAACAATTAACTGCATCAGTTCTCCTGCATCCGATTCCAATTCTGGAAAAAACAAACTAATCCTGTCATCTTCCAGAATATCTTGTAAATCATAATGACAGCATGATACATTAAATACTTCTATATCAGGAATACATACAATCAACAAATTGGTATCATCACATTTTTCCAATAATTTTCTAATGCTTTTTCCATCTGAAAAGCCAAATATAAAATATACCCCATAAGGTTTTACTTTATACCGGTCTGCATATAACTGAGATGCTTTATCTGGTTCCAATTTGCTATTTAAATACCATTTCCTGTTGTTTACCATACGGTATATTACAATATCTCCATCAACGGTCTGTTCAATTCCTACCTTACTTTCTATTTTTTTTTGCTGTATATTTTTACCAATATAGGAATATTTCTTTTCTATAGTCGCTATATTTTTTTCAAACATATTCATATTCTAAAATGTACCTTTCTATTGTTCATTTGTCTGGTTTATAAACTGAACAAAAAGCATAGATTTTTCTAATAAACAATCTGCCATTCCAATCATGTCCTGATTTTCATAATTTTCTATTAAATTCTTTAGCATTAATAGCGCAAACCTTCCACAATTTTCCAATTGCATCTGTGTCATATTCTGTAACATACTTTGAAATTGCCTAATAAGCTTTGCTACTTCAACAATTCCTTCTTTTTCTTTATTCTGATATAAGAGTACTGCTGTACTTTCTATTTGTTCTATTAAATTATCCATCATTTACTAAACCCATTTCATTGTATAAAAAAAACCGGCAGAAACTGCCGGTTTTTCGTTGTAATAATTACTGTAACAGAGATAATACACCCTGAGTAGACTGGTTAGCCTGAGCAAGCATAGACTGTCCTGCCTGAGCAAGAATGTTATTCTTGCTGTACTCAACCATCTCTTCAGCCATATCTGTATCACGAATACGAGACTCTGCTGAAGATGTATTCTCGGAAATGTTGTCCAAGTTTGCAATTGTATGCTCTAAACGATTCTGCAAAGCTCCTAAATAAGAACGCTGTGTAGATACTTTAGAGATTGCATCCTGAATAGCACTCATTGCAGTTCCTGCACTTGCAAAAGATGAAACTTTTAAAGCACTAACTCCAAGGTTCTTTTTATTCATTGCAGCAATACTGATTGTAATAGACTGTCCTGCAAGAGAACCTACCTGAAGCTGTTTACCTTTAAAATTACCATCAATTAAGTTCTGAGTGTTGAACTGAGTTGTAGAAGAAATTCTGTCAATCTCAGATGCTAACTGATCAATTTCCTGCTGGATGGCTGTTCTATCAGATGATGTATTAGTATCATTAGCTGCCTGAGTTGCCAACTCATTCATACGCTGTAAAATAGAATGTGTCTCATTTAACGCGCCCTCTGCTACCTGAATTAAAGATACACCATCCTGTGCGTTGTCAGAAGCTTTATTTAAACCTCTAACCTGACTTCTCATTTTCTCAGAAATTGTTAAACCAGCAGCGTCATCACCTGCACGGTTAATTTTGTAACCAGAAGATAATTTCTCTGAAGATTTTGCCTGTGCGCTTGTTGTGATTCCTAACATTCTGTTTGCATTAGCTGCGGTCATATTGTGCTGTACTACCATGTTTTTTTCCTCCTTGAATGTAATGCAGCTTCCATGCTGCATCTTGTACTTTATGTACTTGTTTGTTGTATTAGGCTTCCATTCTCCCAGCCGTACGCTCTGCTTGAACTTTCACCTGCAAGTAATTTTCTTTACTTGACTTATATATCGGAGTTTCTCTCCAATACTTTATAGTAAAAAAAGATTTTTTCTTTTTTTCTATCAATTATTTTTTATTGTCAAGAAAATGCGGCTCCACATAGCCCTTCTTCATCATATTCTTGTAGTATTGATTCACAACTTTCTGGCTGGAACGGATTTCTTTTACCTGTTTCTTCACACTTGCGAACTTCTGCTCCATCAATTGCTTATTTCTGGCTTCCTGTGCCTGAATCTCCATGCTTTTCTCTGTCAGTGCACGTATGCTGCCCTGCATCTGTAGAATTTCATCCTTATAGAGTTCTTTATTCTCCTGAAGTTCCTCGCGTACTTTTTCATACAGTTTCTCGAAACCGTTATCTAACAGTTCTAATTGTTCTATGAGTTCTGACTTTTCTTCGACTGTCTTATCAAAGTCGTCCGGATCTAAAGAAGGATTCTCCAGTTCCTCTTTCTGACGCTTATTGATCTGTATGATGCTGTTTAAAACCTTCTCTTTCTTGTGAAGGCTTTGTAGCATGATTGTAATATACTGGTTGTCTGCCATAGCACCATTCTCCAATTAATGTGTTCTGCCGGTACGCATCACTTCTTTCCATGTGTCACGCATAGTACGAAGATGTTTTAAAACTTCTTCCATAATTTCTTTATCTTTTTTGATGTTCGCCTCTTTCAGACGGATCATCAGATAGGAATAAACCTCATCAAAATCTTTGGCAACCGGATATTTATGATTCAATGTTGCCTGAAATTCCTCAATAATACGTTCTACTTTTATAATATTGGTATGAGCTTTCTGAATATCTTTCTCCTCAATTCCTGCAATTGCAAGATTCGCAAACTTGATTGCGCCCTCATACAACATCAATGTCAGCTCCGCTGGTGACGCTGTCATAATTTTATTGTTAGCATAAGCTGCATATCCTTGATTCGCTAACATAATACCCTCCTGGTCTTTATTGTGTATTAAGCAGAGCGGATATATTCTATCCACTCTGCTTTTTAGCTTATAATTCTAAGTATTTCTATTTCTCATTATACCAAATATCAACCGCCAAATAAACTACTTAATGAAGATGTCTGGCTGTTTAATTTTGACAAAGCAGTCTCCATAGAAGAGAATTTCTTATAATAATAATCCTCTTTATCTTCTAATTTTTCTTCCCATTTCTTGATCAAATCTGTGTAATCACTATATTCTGATGCCATTTCCTTATCGTTATATACAGTATAAATACTGCTCAAAGATGAGGACTGCATTTTGGTATGAACTGACTTATATAAGTTGCCTGCCAGTCCCTGCATGAAATTGATCACTGTATCCGGATCATTGGTAATTGCAGTCATCAGCTTATCTGTATTACCGGAAGAATTGGCATCATCCTCATCACCATCAATATGATATGCATTCTGCTGATTCTTTGGTGCATTCAGATAGCCTAATGTCTTGATACCAAAGTTTGACAGATAATATTTCTTTCCGTTTACCTCGACCGCACCGCTCATTGCAGAAGTCATGGCACTCATAAGGCTTTCCAGATTATCATCACGTCTCAGCAGAGAATCTTTGATCTTCTGCTCCCACTTCTCTACTTCTGTGTCAGACATTGCATCTTTTTCATCATCGGTCAAAGGATCATATCCCTTGGCAGAATCTGCATTGTATAAAGATGTAATCTCATTGATCAGACTGTTGTACTGGGATAAGAAGTCTTTAATCTTATCGTAGATACCCTGTGTATCAGTGGCTGTTGTAATGCTGATCGCATTGGCATCACCATCTCCGGTAACAACCTGTGCTGTAATGTTTAAGCCATTAACTGAGAAGGAATTGGAACTTCCTGTATATTTGATACCATTTAATGTAATCTCTGCATCACAGCCATCAATCTTCTTCGCATCTGTGTTATATGTAATATCCGGACTTTTTGTGATATCATTTGCTGCCCGAACCTGTTTTACAAATTCTGCAATAGCCGCATCTTTTTCTGCGCCATCTTCCATGTTCGCAATACTTGCCAGAACCTCATTTTCATCCATAGTTGTCTGACTAGTTTCCATGGTTTCTTTATTTGCCGTTATAACAGCAGCAAATTTATTGGTAAGGTCTGTTACACCCTGACTTCCACCTGCACCATTATCTGTTCTATCATATGCATTATGTACTTTCTGAATAATATCTGCCCTGGAATAATCATCCGTATCTGATAATGTTGTATCTTTCGTCTTCTCATAAGTATTAACCGTGCTGGTATTCGATGCAAGTGTACTTAAGAAAGAAGTAACCTCTTTATCAGTTTTTTCTGTACCGCCCACAGGGTTTTTTATCACATCTGCAAAATCTGTGTAAGCTTTTGTTCCCGTAACGGCATTACTTACTGCTGTTCCCTGCGTGTAAACGGTCTTTGTGGTTTCTACTTTCTTATCTGCATCAAAACTGACCTCTTTACCGTTTGTCTTTTTCTCCCAATTATCACTAGCATCTTTCTTTCCAGTCGTCTGAATCAATTTACCAGATGTATCATCTAAATAATATTTATTTCCTTTTTTATCTGCATAAACACCTGTATTGTCCTGTGTATAGACATTACCATCATTATCTGTAATCTGATAAAATCCGGTTCCCTGCTCGCTGGCAGCAGCTTCATAGTAATTGGTCTCTGTCTTAATGGTAATTTCGGTTGTTGTACCATCTTTCGTGGATGCATATAAAGCATTTCCGTCTGTGTCTTTCTTTCCGGTTGCTTTGTATTCATTGCCGTCTGCATCTGTAAAGACTTTACCATCCTTACTTGTATAGGAAACTCCATCGCTTCCGGTATAAGTTGTTACAGCCTGAATGTATTTCTTGCTTCCATCCTCATTTTTATAAGAATAGATTGTATTACCATCTTCATCGGTTGTCTCTTTGGAATACATGATTCCATCACCTGCTACTACGGAGTTCGCACGTGCTGTTGCGGACATCTGAAGTAATTTTACAAGTTTTTCCTGATCATCCGCACCCAGACCGCTCTCTTTCAGTGCATCCTGCATTGCAGAATAAGCAGAAGCATAACCATAAGCTGCACTTAAGTTACTGTTCTGTGCGCTTGCTTTATCATACGCTTCTTTTGCCTGTGTATATGCGTTGATCGCATCCGTCACGTTCTTTGCAAGCTGATTGCCATCTGCATCGTAATATTTTGTATACGATGTGTAGGTTGCCGTTGTCTCTGCTGACTGCACATTCAATCCCAGTTTCGTCAACGCATTCGCACCATCCACATTGCCACCGGTCAATGTAAAGTCATTGTCCTTACCGGTGTCTTTGGAGCTTACGAAGATACGTTTGTTGACGTCATCATAACTTGCGTTCACTCCGGCTTCTTTTAAGGAATTGATGAAGCTGCTGACGGTTGTTCCCTGGCTGACTTCGATATTTTTCTTGGTGCCGTCACCTTTGGTAAGAGTAATGGAACCATTTCCGCCTGTGTAGCCCAACTCAGCGAGTGTCGTTCCGGTTGTGACGCTGTCGTCTAATTTACCACCTGTTAAGTAGCCTGCCTGAGCGACCTGAAGGATGTTGAGCTTCTGAGTACCGTTTGGTGCAGAGCTGCTGGCGGTCACGGTTGCCTTGGTGGAATCGGACACTTTGGTTGATTTTAAATTATAGTTTTTAGAGAAACGCAGACTATCCAAGCTTGTGTAGAAGCTGTATACTTTCGTATTCAGTGTCTTCCATGCGTCCTGTTTCCAGGAAAGCTTTGTCTGTGCTTTTTTGTATTTATTGGTCTTGTAACTGTAAGAAGATACTAATGCAGAAATGATTGCTTCAGTATCTAATCCTGAGTTCAGACCTGTGATTCTGATTGGCATAATCCTGCTCCTTTCAGTTTTGTAACTTGTTTATATCGTTTTCTGTTTTCATTTGTCACTTGTCTATTGCTGCTCCTGTCTCCCGGACAGTGATCTACAGTTTCTGATCCACTAATAATCCTGCCATCTCCCAGACTTTTGCGATCATGTCTAAGGTTTTTTCCGGCGGATATTCTTTCAGGACTTTCTTTGTGTCTTTGTCAACGATCTTGATGGTGACACGGTTGGTTGCATCATGGATTCCGAAGACTGCCTCGGAATTGTGCGCCTTCTTATTGATCTCGTCAACTGCTTTCCTGATTTGGGAATTCTCGGAGATCGTCTGCTGTGCCTGACTGTCGTCCCGGTTTCCGTCTTTGCCGTTTTTGTCAGTCTCCTTCGTGTCGATCTGAATGGTTTTCTTCATGAGATCGTCAGAAGCTGCTGTGTTGGATGCAGTTTCCACTTTTGCCTGACTCTCTGCTTTTACATCTGATGCGGATGAACTTCCCGCGTAGGACATCCCTGCCCCTTTCATAGCCTCTATTGCCATTGTTCTACACCTCCGTGTGCATAAGCTTGTGTTCTTCCATGGTTGCGGTCCGGATCTCTGTGAATGCCGGAACGCTTATTTTTCTAACTCATATATCGGTAGTTTTCCTGTAAAATTAATAGCTGTCATGCAATTTCCTGCTTTGTGCCGCTGCTGTTTTCTGATCAGGGTTTCATTTTAACAAAATATAGGATATAATTCAATCGCGCAAGAATTAGTCTGCAAAAGTTACGATTCAGATACGTGCGATTGTTGCTGGAACGAGGCACGAATGAAACAGTAACCTATGAAAATGAAAAGGATGAATGATTGTTATGTTGTATATTATGAGACACGGAAGAACCGATTGGAATATGGCACACCGGCTGCAGGGAAGTGAGGACATTCCTTTGAATGAGGAAGGACGCCAAATGGCAAGAGATGCCAGGGAAAAGTATGGTGATCTGCATTTTGATATTTGTTATTGCTCGCCGCTGCAGCGTGCTCACGAGACAGCCGAACTTTTTCTGGAGGGGAGCGGCACGCCGATCCTGACGGACGACCGTCTCCGCGAGATGGGATTTGGCATGTATGAAGGGACAGAACATGTCACACAGAAACCGGAATGTCCGGTATATACGTTGTTCCATGATCCTGTCCATTATCATGCTACAGATGGTGCGGAAAGTCTTGAGCATTTGTATGCCCGCAGCGGCTCTTTTATCCACGATGTTTTAACACCGGAATTTGTTTCTGAAAAGAATGTATTGATCGTTGCACACGGAGCTTTGGACTGCAGTATTATCTGCCAGTATGAAGATGTTCCGCTCGAACATTTCTGGGATCATCTGCTTGGCAACTGCGAATTAAAAAGGTTAGTCTGATATTAACCAATGTGTGAAAACAGATACTGCAGAACGTCATCTGTAAATTTTATCGCATGCACACCAATGAATGTGGAGCCGTCTTCCTGCTTTTCTTCGCGGGAAACCTCCGCATACATGATGAGTGTTTCTGCCACGACGATCACCTGTTTTCCGAGAAGGCTTTCATGCCCCTCCGGCACACAGATTCCCATGCCTAACGGACTGATGTCTCTCACGTCCACGTAAATTTTTTCCTGTGTATCGCAGATTACGACAACACCATTTGTCTTGTATTCTACCCTCGATATTTTTCTTCTTTCTTCCATAGATAGGTTCCCCCTGTTTTTATTGTCTTTCGCAAATCCGCTGCTCTCTGACCGGGATTTGTTCCTGTAAAATTGTTATTCAAAAATTTCCTGTACATTATCCAGATTGCCGTCTCCGGTCAGAAGAAGCGTAACTCCGTTTTCCGCCTGACTGATATCTGTGGTTGCCTCAACGCAGAGTTCACCGTTCTGATTATAAAGTGCCCACTGAAAATCGGTAATCTCCGTCGGCCATTCTACCGGCATGGAAACCGACTGACCGTCTTCGATCGCACTGATGTTGTACTGCTCGCCGCTGATTGGGTCAATCACGGAAAACATACCGATGTCAACGCCACATTCGTTTGTCGCTGTGATGAGGATGCTTTTGCGGTCGGCGTATTCGGTGGATTCTGTTTGCTGTGTTGCTTCTGTTGTGTTCGTGGCTGCTTCTGTGGTTTGTTCTGCTGTAGCTGCCGTCTGTTCTGCTTCGGTTGTTTGTTCTGTTGTGGCTGCTGTCTGGTCCGCTTCGGTTGTTTGTTCTGTTGTGGCTGTCGTCTGGTCTGTGCCGGATGCGCTGCCGCAGGAAGTAAGAAGCATGGTACCAAGAATGATTCCGATTATGAGTTGTTTTTTATGTTTCATTTTTTGTTTCCTTGTATACAAATTTGTTGTGTGATCGGGTTGCTGATTTCAAGATACTCTGTATCTGGTGTTTTTGCAATATGTGTGTAACGATTCAGACAAGGTAATTTTCATAAAATCGCGAATCATGCCAGCATGGATGAGCGTATTTTTGAAAAAGGCGCACCACTTTGGATGCGCCTTTTGATATCCCGCGACTAATGATAGTCTTTCACAACTCTTTTGTATTGATCTGAAAATTATTTCTCATCTTTCTGAGCTGCTTCTGCTTTTTTCTTTTTATTTCTGCGGTACATTTCCTCGCCGGTTACACCGAGAAGTGCAATGATGAGTAACCACCACCAGGACATTTTCTCCTGCTTCATTGTTTCCATTGCGCCAGCCTCTGCTGCAAGTGGAGTTTCCTCATCGGCAATTGTCGTGCTCTCCTGCGCTCCGTCCGCTGCAAGAGGTGTCTCCTCGTCCGCAATTGTCACATCTGTGTCTTCATCTGTATCAGCGTCAGCTGCTACATTGACATTTGCAACCGCTGCTGTTCTCGTTGCTGCCGCCGGTGTTGCAGCTACTGCAAGCGCTACCGGTGTCTCTGCGATCTCAACCGGTGTTGCTTCTGCTGTGGCTGTTGTGACTGCACTTGCCGGAGCCGCAGCTGTAGTTACAGTGCCTGCAGGTGTTGTGGATGCGCCGCCCGGTGTCGTTTCAGTGCCGGATGGAGTGGTTGTGCCGCCCGGTGTCGTTGTGGAACCGCCTTCGCCCGGAGCCGGTGCAGGGGTGAGTTCTGCGATCTTATCAGCCAGTGTTTCTCCTGCAACACCTAACTTATCTGTCAGGTCTTTTGCCAGTTTCTCTGCGTCTTTTAATTTTGTCTCTGCCGCACTGATCTGTCCCTCTAACTCTTTTACCTGATCTGCTGTGTAGTTCTGGCTTGCCAGAAGTGCTGTAAGCTGCTCCTTTAAGCTGTCGGCATCTGCTTTTGCTGTGTTAACTGCTGTCACCGCATTCTTTGCTGCGTCAATGATAGCATCCGCTTTTGCTACTTTCTCTGCTCGTTCAGCCTCCGCTTTTAATGCTGCATCTTTGAAATCCTTGAAGCTCTTTAAGCTTTCATGTCCCGGGAAACGATCATCATCTTTTCCGGTGAGCCAGATTCCTTCGTTAATCTTTCCTGTTTTCTTATATTCATCATAATATCTGTTGCTTGTATAAGCTGTTTTTTCCTCTGCTTTGGCAGTCTGATTGTATTTCTGTGTTTCCACGGTCTGCTCGCCAAGATCATTGGAATTTTTCTGCTGATAGGTTCCGGTGTAGGAAACGGATAAGGTTGGGGAGCTGTTCTCCTCGTCAACAACCGCCTGATCCGTTGTCTTCTCTCCCTCTGTGAATGCACCAGCCTCATAATGGAATTTGATCGCTACGTTAGGATCGTGTTTTCCGTTCCAACCTTTATATCCGTTAATATGCATTTCGCCATCTTTCAGGTTGTCTACGATCTTCTTATTCTGGGAAACTGCATCTCCAAGAAGTTTTTCTGCATCTGCTTTTGCAGCATCATATGCCTGATCCTTTAACTCTTCCAGATTTTTATTATCTGCTGCATTTACAGCATTTGTCTTGGATTCCACAGCGTTTGCTTTTGCAGTCACTGTCTGTGAATAAGTAATAACGATCGTGCCTGAAAATACGTTTTTATAGGCAGCAGAATCTGCACCCCAGTCTACCCATCTGCCGGAAGTATTTTTGTACTTATCTACAGCATTCACTTTTGCATTATCTGTATTAATACTTTCGATCTTATAATCGCCGCCAAGCAGTTTCTGTAACGCCTCTTGGTTGGTGAATTGAGCTAAAAGTTCGTTTGCTGCGATCTCGGCATTTTTCTTCTCGTATTTATCGCGATCATTATCGATTTTTTCCATTTCAACAACAATCTTTGATAAATCAATGGTTGTCGTAAATGTGGTTTTCTGGCTTACGGTCACATCTGCCTTTGCTGTTGCGCTCATGGACGTCTCGACATCTTTATCTCCGTCTTTTAATGCTGCTTTTTTATCGGCCAGATCCTTTTCTGCTGCCTCGACATTATCATATGTCTTATCAGAAGATAATTTAGTTTCCGTGTATGTAATCTCGGAAACGTTTTGTTTTACCGTTTTGACCAGTTTTCCATTTTCATCCACTGAATAGGTGGTCTTTTTCTCACCGGTACTTTCATATCGTTCGCTGTTGTAGTTGTTGTTCACTTCAACGTCCTTAGAAGCTGAGTCAACCACATAGAACTGTCCGCCTATATTTACGATCGTGTATACCACTCCGTTATGCTCATAAACTGCGGTATCCTGATCATTCTGAAGCTGATCCGCCGGGAAGTTCTCTGCATTGATATTGAATGCAGGGCTTCCGTCTGTGCCCTTCACATCATAAGAAACCACTTCTTCTGCCTTTCTGAAAATAACAAGATCATCGCGGGTATCGTTGAGCTTGTAGTTCAGATATACGGTGTGCGAAGCACCACCTTCCACATCTTTGTAAGTCACCTCACAATAGTTTTTGTTATCATTCTGATTCCAGGTCCACTTGCAGTCAACAAGTTCTCCCTTTGCAAGTTCCGGGATGTAGTAATTCTTGAGGATCACTTTGAACAGTTCATCTTCTTTTCTCCAGTTTGTGGAGGTATCCCCTGCGCGTTCGCTTTCCAGTTTAATAATCTCAAGTGCTGCTTTCTGTGCATCGGTAAGCTCCGGAATTGCTGCTTTTGCCTCCTCTGCTGCCTTCTGAAGCTCCTCTGCTTTCTGCTGGACGGCTGCAAGATTTGCTGCGGCTGCTGCTGCCTCGGTACTTGCCGTGGCAACTGCTGTATCATAAGCTTCCTGTGCTGCCTTAAGCTCGTCTAACGCTGTATTGTATTCAGCTGCCTTGCTGTCATAAGCTGCTTTGGCAGTCTCATACGCTTTCTGTGCATCACCTACAATACCAGCCGCCTGATTGTAAGCATTCTTCGCATCCTCAATGTCTGTTGCAGAATCAATTCCGGCTTTTGCTTCATCAAATGCGTCTTGTGCTTCCTGCTGCTCCTTCTTTGCATCATCTGCAATTTTATTTGCCTCGTCTGCTTTTTTATCTGCCTTATCAAGAGCTGCGTCGGTTTTTTCTGCGGCATTTGACGCATCTTCTATGCGATCCATTGTTTTGTCAACCATTTCTTCTGCCACATTCACATCTGTACCGCCTTCGAAGGTTCCGTTTGCGGTAGTATCTAATTCACCTGCTGCATCTTTTGTCGTCTGGTCTGCGCCACTGCCATCCTTAAAGGTTGTGTCAACTGCTGCATTTACCGCATCTTTTGCTGCAGTTGTATCCTTTTCTACATTCTTTGCCGCATCGCTTTGCTGAATATCTTTCACCTGATCTGCAGCAGATTTCTGTGTTGTTACAGTTGTCGTGCTCTCTTCCGGTGTTGTTCCACTGCCATTCTGTCCATCTGCATCCTCAGCAAATGCTGCAATCGGAGTAGATAATGCCATCATTGCTGCCAATCCGACCGATAACGATCTGATGACATTTTTGCTGGCTTTTTTGGTTAATTTTACGCCTGTAGCGTTTTCCATCATTTCCTTTTTCATCTGCGTAAACCTCTTCCTTCCATTTTAATGTTTATCTCGCTGCACTTTTTGCCAGAGCTGCAAAAAAACATATTAATCCTTTTTGTTATACTAACTATAACATTCAGGGCGTTACATAAAGTGTTATAAAAAGAACTAATTTTTGAAAAAGCAGAGGTTTTATAGTAGTTTTTCTAATAAATGGCGTAGCATTTATAATTTAGCAGTGCTGCACGGTCTCTTTTGTGTAAGTTGCAAGATATTCCCGTTCTTCCTGCCTGTTCCCCATCTTTCCATGTCTCTTCAAATACGGTAAACATTTCATTTTCTCCTTTCCGCTCCAATAATTGATAATCCAGTTTACTGTTCACTTACCATTTGCTATATAGTTGTGGATATTGGGAATCCATGCCGATCCAGCATATATGATTTCACTCATTTGATAAAAAAGATTTTTGCATTTTTATTTCTCGTTAATTTCCTATTTTTAGGGAAATTATGTTTTTATTTCTTGTTTATTTCCCAAAAATATCATATTATAAGAAATATAGAATGATTGCATATGCAATGGAGGGATTATAATGGATAAAAAATTTTTGAAGGCAAAAGATATTGCCCAGCTTTGGGGAATTACTCCCCGGAGGGTAAATCAGCTCTGCACTGCCGGTTTTATTAACGGTGCATACAAAGAGGGAAGATACTGGTTAATCCCTTCTGATACAATAAAACCGGAAATCCTTCGAAACAAACAAAACCCTCCTTTGTCCGGCAGATTACTTCCATGTCCGGTTGGAATCACTTCGTATAAAGAAGTTTCCAAAGAATGCTATTATGTCGACAAGACGCTTCTCATAAAAGATATAATTGACGACCACAGCAAGGTTTATCTTTTCACAAGACCGCGCCGTTTTGGGAAAACGCTTACCATGGACATGATCCGAACCTATTTTGAAAAAACATCCACAGATACATCCATATATTTTTCAGATAAAAAAATCTGGGATTGCGGAGATGCTTACAAACAGCTTCAGGGGACTTATCCGGTCATTTTTCTGTCTTTTAAAGATGCGCATCAGACCAGCTGGGCTGATATGTACCGCAGTCTGTGTTTTACCTTAAAAGAAGAATTTCTTCGCCATATAGAACTTTTATCAAGCAAAGCAATTAATGAATACGACAAAAAATACATTCACAATCTCATAAATGATGTCGCCGATTCTACCGATTATCAGTTTGCACTTGGCAAGCTTTCTTCTTTACTTGCCACACATTATAACCAGAAAGTTATTATTATTATTGATGAGTACGACACGCCAATCCAGCAAGGACACTTATATCATTATTATAGTGAAGTTGCCGGTTTTATGCGGAATCTCTTCTCCTCCGCTTTAAAAGACAATGAAAATCTGGATTTTGGCATTTTGACTGGAATACTCCGCATTGCAAAAGAAAGTTTATTCAGTGGTTTAAATAATCTTGTTGTAAACACGATTTTGGATGACAAGTACTCAGAGTATTTCGGTTTTACCGTAAACGATATATCAAATATGGCAGCTTACTATGGAATGGCAGAAAAACTTTCAGAAATTAAAGAATGGTATGACGGTTATCTCTTCGGAAATACAGAAATATATAATCCGTGGTCTGTGATTAATTATTTTAACAATAACTGTAAACCAAAGGCTTTCTGGTCCCGAACAAGCGGCAATGAAATTATTGGTGAACTGATCCGCAGTTCCGACAAAGAAGTGTACGAAAGTCTCTCACTTTTACTGCAGGGAAAAGAAGTGCAATCCATTATTAATACGGATATTATTTACCCGGAGGTAAATGCTGATTCTGACACAATCTACAGCTTTCTGCTTGTCGCCGGATATCTGCGTGCCACAAGTGTGATCAGTGAATTTAATGACAACCCGATTTGTTCTCTTAAACTGCCTAACCGCGAGATAAAAAGTGTTTTCCAGAAGGAGATTTTGGATAATTATAATACCTTATTTAACGGCTCCCTGCTCCGAGATTTCGAACTAGCTCTGCGAACAGGTGATACTGCTCTTTTCACTGACACTTTGCAAAAATATCTCTTGCAGTCTGCCAGTACTTTTGACACTACAAACGAAAATTTTTATCACGGAACTGTTTTCGGAATGTTGGCAATACTCTCAGACCGATATTATATCTCTTCCAACAGAGAATCCGGCGAAGGGCGTTTTGATATACAGCTTGAGCCAAAAGATAAATCCCAATTGGGCTATATTATTGAATTTAAAGCCGGAAAAAACCTTTCAGATACCGAACTTGCTGATTCTGCGTCAAGTGCGATACAACAGATCCAAAGCAAAAAATATTCTACCGACATGGAATATCATGGTATAAAAAAGATTGGACTTTTCGGGATTGCATTCAGTGGCAAACGTGTTGCAGCTAAATATGAAGAAATACAACTCCATTCATAAGACACATCCTCTCATAATTCTGAAAAACTAAGGAATCAGGATTATGAGAGAATTTTTTGTCCAAAAATTGGATCCAGAAATTGGCAGTCTTTTTCTCTTGCATTCTTTTTCCGGATGTGGTATTCTCGTTTTGTCGAACGTATGTTCTATTTTATTTTTTTGATTGGAGGAGATCACATCCAGATGAAAATCCAGCAAAATATATCACTGATGGAAAAACTTACGATTCTCTCAGACGCTGCAAAATACGATGTCGCCTGCACGTCAAGCGGTGTGGACCGCAGTGGTGACGGTATCGGCCTTGGCAACTCTATTTCCTGTGGGATCTGTCATACTTTTTCCGCAGATGGGCGGTGTGTTTCCCTTCTCAAGATTTTATTTACAAATGAATGTATTTTTAACTGCTCTTATTGCCAGAATAATTGTAACTCCGATGTCCGGCGGGCTGCCTTTACCCCGGAGGAAGTCTGCGAACTGACGATGGAATTTTACCGGCGTAATTATATTGAAGGTCTTTTTTTAAGTTCCGGCATTATGGTAAGCCCCAACTATACGATGGAACTTTTATACCAGACCCTTTATAAATTGCGCACAGTGCACCATTTTAACGGTTACATCCATGTGAAAGCGATTCCCGGCGCTGATCCTCTGCTGATTGAAAAAACAGGATTTCTGGCTGACCGTATGAGTATTAATCTGGAACTGCCTACCGCAGACAGCCTGAAAAAGCTTGCGCCCTGCAAGTCGAGAAATACCATCCTGAAGCCAATGCGCATGGTTCAGAACGGTATTACGGAAAATAAGAATGAAGTCGCTCTTTACCGGCACGCCCCGAAGTTCGTACCCGCAGGACAGAGCACACAGATGATCATCGGCGCAACCCCGGAGAACGATTACCAGATTGTGAGCATTGCCGAGAATCTGTATCAGAAATTTGATTTAAAGAGAGTGTTCTATTCTGCCTTTGTGAATGTCACCCACAACAGCAATCTTCCTGCACTGCCCGGCGGTCCGCCGCTCCTGCGGGAACATCGTCTGTATCAGGCAGACTGGCTGCTCCGCTATTATAAATTTAAAGCCGACGAGCTTTTAAGTCCGGAGCGGCCGGACTTTAATATTTTTCTCGACCCCAAGTGTGACTGGGCGATCCGGCATCTGGAATATTTTCCGGTCGAGATCAACCGTGCAGACTATGATATGCTGCTCCGTGTCCCGGGTATTGGCTATAAGTCTGCCAGCCGCATTGTAAAAGCAAGACGTCACAGCACCCTCGATTTTGCCGATCTCAAGAAGATAGGTGTTGTGTTGAAACGCGCTCTTTATTTTATCACCTGCTCCGGCAGGATGATGTACCGCACGAAGCTGGAAGAAGATTATATCTGCCGCAATCTGATGGGTGATAAGACACAGATACCACGTGAGATCCGTGAGAGCGGTTATCAACAATTGAGCCTGTTCGATACCGGCTTATCCACGGAGCCGCTTCCGCTGTCGTAGATAAATGTAAAACTTTTATTTCCCTGAATATTTTCCTCAAGACAGGAGCAGGACATTATGCATGTATTTATCTGTGAAAACACACCAAACGGAATATTGACCGGCGTATACGATGCCTGGGAATTAAAGATTCAGGAAAGATGCTCCCACGCTGATATTTATCTGGTATCCGGCCAGCCGGATAATTACGAGTTGTTTTGCGACTACCACACCGTCGCACCATCCGCTGAAAAAGCCGGAAAAGTTGTTTCTACGCTAAACCGGAAGCTTGGACACGATTTTTACGAGACAATCCTTACTGCTATTTTATCCATTGATCTTTCCGGCAAGAAGAAGATGGACAAAGCGAACGCCGTGTATCAGACGAGCGTTGCCGCACTTTATTCACCAAAGGGTGCCCGTGTATTGGATTCACTGAGTAATCCTTATATTTACCGTGTCTTTGAATTGTCCAGAGCCACAGCCTCCGAAGCCCACCACCTGAAAGGTTTTCTGCGCTTTTCGGAACTGCAGAACGGCGTTCTGTTTTCCACGATTCATCCCAAAAATAATGCCCTGCCAATTTTAGCAGAGCATTTTACGGATCGTTTTCCGCAGGAAAATTTTATGATTTACGATGAAACCCACCAGCTTGCGGCAGTCCACCGCGCCGGAAAGAATTATATGCTTGTAGATGCTTCGGACATCAATACCGAACTTCTTCAGAACTATTCTGAAAATGAAGCAAGATTCCAGAAATTGTGGCTGGCCTTTTTCGACAGCATTGCGATTGAAGCACGTACCAACCCCGAATTACAGGCACAGAATATTCCGAAACGGTTCTGGAAGGATTCTGTGGAGTTAAGACACTTTTGTGAATAACCTTCCCGCATTCTCCTCCGTCACACGCTCGACCTCCTCCGCTGTGATTTCTTTTAATTCTGCGATTTTTGCAATCACAAACGGAATATTTGAGGAATCGTTTCTCGTGCCGCGGTGCGGTTCCGGTGCCATGTAAGGACAGTCCGTCTCAAGCAAAATGCGCTCCAATGGGATTGCCTCCACTGTTTCTTTTAGTTTTTTTGCGTTTTTGAATGTGACAACGCCACCGACACCGATGTAGTAACCCATTTTGATAAATTCCTGTGCCATCTCTCTGGAGTAGGAATAGCAGTGGATGACACCCGGTATCTCCTCTGCGTGAACCTCTTTCATCACTTCCATAGTATCGGCTGCTGCATCTCTGGAATGGATGATCACCGGAAGGTTGGTTTCCCTGGCAAGTTCCATCTGCCGTCTGAACCAATAACGCTGTGCGTTCTGCACCTCTGGCTCTTTATCCCAATAATAATCCAGTCCGATCTCACCGATCGCAACGGTCTTTGGAAGAGATGCCTGCTCTTTTAACCAGGCAAATGTCTCTTCATTCAACCCGCTGATGTCACTTGGATGTACACCCACCGCTGCATAAATGTAATCATATTTTGCAGCAAGTTCCAGAGTTGTCTTTGTTGTCTCTATCGAAGCCCCGACATTGATGATCCTGCCGATCCCTTTTTCCGGCAGGGAACGGATCAATGCTTCACGGTCATCGTTAAAACTTTCATCATCATAATGTGCATGTGTCTCAAATATCATAGCTGCCTCTCTGTCATAAAAGAATGCACTAACTATAGCATTTCTATGTAAATGTTTCAATGCGCATCCCATCAAATCATTTTATTTTTTCTGTGCACGCTTCCGGCGTTTTCTTATGATCAGTACGATCAAAAGCAATACAACCGCTGCACCGCCGCCGGCATAATACAAGGTGTGATCTGCCGCCGTATGTACCAGTGCAAACGCTGCCTCATATGGAATGTCTGCCACAAGGTAACTGCCGTCCTCTGTGGTTTCTGCCAATGTCCATGCATCACTGCCTGTTTCTCTGTACCAGATCTCATTTTTTCCTGAAGTGTCCGGCACATAAAAATGTGCTTTTACTGTATCATACTTTTTGTCATGCAAATGTTCAAGACTCCAGTTGTAAGCATACACGACATCTCCGTCCGGCAGATCTGTGTCACACTCTGCCATCTGGATGGAAGTGTCATCATAGAATTTCCCTTCCAGAAGAAAAACTGCTTTTTCATTTTCTGTATCGGAACTTTCACTAGCTGTATCTTCTGTTTTTGCGCCGTTTATCACTTCCGTTCCCACGATACTCTCTGTCCAACGGCTGTACTCTGCCTCCACCGTTCTATTTTCCGTCATTGGTTTTCCAATCAGATTCTCCGGCCAGACTGCATAGTAACCATCTTTTTCCGGAATCTGTGGAAGATCAGATTCACGGAAGCTTCCATTATATGGGATTGTCTTTACAATAACCACATTATCTTCTGCCTGGAAAGTTACCTTCACTTTATGGAATCCTTCTGGAATATTCTCAAGTTTCATGACCTCTTCATAACTTTTTTCATCTGCAACCCCAGCATAGTTGATGTTGTCAATTCCATCAAGGTCATCGCCCACAAAAATGTTACCTTTTACCTCGCCCTCCTCAGACACAGTTCCTGCGATGCTTCCCAGGCCTTCCCCATCACTTGCGATCGTAGATGCAGAAACACAGTTTTTCACGGTATATCCGCTTCCGACAATGCCTCCGACATAATCCTTTGCATTTACATTACAGAGACTGTAACTGTTGGCGATTGCACTGACACTGTTTCCTGCAATGCCTCCGGCATAATCCCCGGTATCAGATTTCACAGAGCCATAACTTTCACTTCCATAGACCAGTCCAAGTTCTTCTAATCCGGTAATACCACCGACACTGTTTTTCTTTGAAGTCACTTCCCCATAGTTGCTACAGCGGATGACAACATTATTCACGGTAGAACGGAGTGTAATGTCCGTAGAATCTGTAAGATCAGGATCAAACTCCGGATCGAGATCATATTCAATGTTCATCGTTCCGACAATTCCACCTACATTGAGATCGCCATTGACCGTTCCTCGGTTTACACTTCCTGAAACAACACCATCTGTATCTTTTGCGCTGGCTGCGGACGAGATATCTTCCATATACTCCTCATCTCCTGTCACCACAGAAAGCGTATCTCCAACCGTATTCTGAATGCTTTTGATCTGCTTACTGATCTTCTGCACATCATTTGTGACAGACTGGATTCCATCATCCACTGTGTTCGTCAGCTTATCAATATCGCCGTTCGTATCTTTTTCTTTTATCTGATTGGAAATATCATCCACAAAATCTTCTGCCGTTTTATTGGAATCGGAGATTGTTCCACGAATGTTGGACAGATTACTGTTGATATTCTGCCATTCTTTTGAAACCGCCTCTGCCTGTTCTTTGTTTAAAATGTGATTGTTTCCCTGGATACTATCTATTTTATCCAGAGAATTATGAATATTATTCATGTACTGCTGCGCTTCCGGGCTTGATTCCCCGATGGAATCTGAGAGGGAACCCAGAGATTCCGACAAAGTTTTCGAAGAATTATCGTACTGCTCCGACAGATTGTCCACATAGGTCTTTGCCGCTGTGGAGGTATCACTCATGGTCGAAGCAATGTTGCTTACGGTCGTGTTGATGGAACTGACCGAATCCTGCACCTGGTTTACCTTATCATCCAGATACTCCGATTCTATATACGGCTCCGCCTGTCCAACAATTCCTCCTACATCTTTTCGTCCGTAGATTTCCCCTTCATTGTGGCAGTCGATGACTTTTCCACTCTGGCGTCCGGCAATTCCACCCACGTTATAACCCGTGTGTGCAAAACCGATTTTTCCCTGATTGATGCATTCACTGACAATTCCGGTCGAAACACCCACAATTCCACCCATATCATTCCGGTCTATTACACGCCCTGTGAGATTTAATGTACCAATGTCAACGCCTCCAATATCCATCGTGGTTTTCAGCTCATCTGTATTGATGCTGCACTCCGATGTACACTCTGACACAAGTCCTTCGTTATTTCCAACGATTCCTCCGGTCTGATTGGTGGCTGTCACTGTTGCATTGCTCCTGCAGTTTACAATTTTTCCGGTCGGTTTGTTGATCCCTGCGATCGCTCCGACTGCTGTTTTTCCATTGACATTTCCTTCAAAGGAACAGTTCCCGATCGTACCATAGTTCACGCCGGCAATTCCGCCAATATTTTTACAACTTCCCTCTGAAGTGATCTTACCGGAGATCTTCAGATCATTCACAACTGCACTTTTACCCAGATAACGGAAAAATCCGTGATCAGAGCCTTTTACCTGCAGCTTCACATTACTGATCGTGTGACCGCCGCCCTCAAAATCTCCAGAGAAATATGCAACACCATTGAAATCAACCTTCGAGAGATCAATATTATGGGTAAGTTTTACCGTTTTTCCAACACTCCAGCTGTCATACTGACAGTTCTGTAAAAATTCTTCAAATGCCTTTTCATCGGCAATTTCGATGATCTGATTTTTATTTTCTGCCGTATCCGCACTCGTTGTGCTGTCTTTTTCTGTGGTTTCTTTTGTACCACTGCTTTCCTGTGAGATGGCAGCCTGTATGGTCAACCGTCCGTTTCCTGCCAGAGCAGAAACGGTCAGTGTCATGGAAAAACACAGGGCAAGTACTTTCATTCTCATCTTTTTCATGACTTTTTCTCCTCCTGCTCTTCCTTTGCGGCTGTCTCTGATTCTGCAGCCACATTTTCATCCTGCGTCATTCCCGGCATCATTGGATTTTGTGTATCGTCATGTGTGACTTCTCCATGTCTGCCCGGTATGTGCGAATCTAACGACACTTTCATCTGTCCCTGGAATACACCGGAAACATCTGCATCAATCTCTCCCTGTACATAACCTTTTACATGTCCGGTCACCCTCACTCTGCCGGCAACCTCCTTCTGAGGACGTGAAATATTCATGGCAAGGGCTGTCTTCTCAATGATAAAATCACCAAACAGCAGAATCTGCGGCAGCACAAAAAGAACCAGAATAATGGAAATTAACGTACCGCGTCCCAAAGCCACACCAATGGAGGCAACCGTCGGATCGGATGCAATCTCACCGATCAAAAATCCTGCACAGGTCAAAATCGTTCCGGAAGTAAAAATAGTTGGAAATGCCTGATTTAAAGATTCAGTAATCGCATCTTTGATCGGCATTCTCTGTTTCAGATCCATGTATCTGCTGGAAATAACGATTGCATAGTCGATCGTTGCACCCATCTGAATTGCAGACACGATCAGGTACGCAATAAAGAATATTGTCTGTCCTCTCATTGCCGGAACTGCAAAGTTGATCCAGATACTTCCCTGTATGGTGAGTACCAGAAGCACCGGAAGCCCTGCTGACTGGAATGTGAAAAACAGGATGATCATAACAAATAGTGCCGTCAATACGCTGATCACAATATTATCCGATGCAAAGGAAGATTCCAGATCATGGTCACTCGTGGAGTTTCCTACCAGAATGACATTGTCTTTTCTGAAATATTTCGCCGCAATACCCCGGATCTCATCCATCGCATCGTAGGTTTCCTGTCCTTCCGCTGGAAGTGACAGATCTAATACAAATCTGGAATATTCATCTCCCTGCAGCTGTAATTGCGCATCATGCAGCGTGTCATATAAGGACGTAAGCTGATCATCAAGATCTGCATCTAATGTCACATATCCTTCCTGATACTGGTCATACAGAAACAGGAACATATCAATGATCGGCACCTCATAATCATCAATGCCGGTAAATACCGGACCATACTGCTCCTCATTGTATGCATATGCTGTATACAAAATCTGTACAACTTCTACATCCAAATCCGTCAACTCTGCAAACTGTCTTGGGTTCAGCTTATCAGTCAGCATATAATCATCATTGATCGCCACATTTGCAAGCCCTAATGCCGAGTTTACATAATCCAGTTTTTCAATTTTTCCCAACACCTTTTTCTCGGAATCATAATCCCCTTTTGGAACCATGACAACCAGCTGATTGCTGGCACCAAAGGTATTCTCAATTTTTTCACTTGCAATTTTCGATTCACTCTTTTTCGCACTGACAATGGAATTCGTATCATATATATACTGGCAGTGATTAGATTCCCAAAATGCAAATACCAGAAACACGATAAAAACCGGCGGAATGATGTATTTGGTCAGATTTGCAAATTTGCCTACAAATGTAATTTTTGGTACATAACATTTGTGATGGGTTTTATCAATTCCTTTTGCAAAAATCAAAAGCACACCCGGCATTAAGAAGAAAACGGAAACCAGACTGAGTATAATCGCTTTTACCAGGATGATACCCATATCGTAGCCCAGCCGGAACTGCATAAACATCATCGCAACCATGCCGGAGATCGTGGTAAGGGAGGACGAACTGATCTCCGGGATCGCCTTGGAGAGTGCCACTTTTACCGCTTCCTCTGCATCCAGTGTTTCATGTTCTTCCATGAAACGGTCACACAAAATAATGGCATAGTCGATTGCCAGTGCCAGCTGAAGCACAACGGCAATGGAATTTGTGACAGATGAGATCGTTCCAAACCAGTAGTTTGTGCCCATGTTTAAAACAGCCGCCACACCAAATGTGATCAGTAATACCGGGATCTGCAGATATGCTTTTGTGGAGAGCATCAACACCGCAACAATGATGACAACCGCCAGCACAAGAATAATATTCATATCCTGCGAAAGAGACTCTGCACTGCGCTCCTCCTCACCAACAGAGGACGAAACATAGACATCATAACCATCCAGTGTCTCTTTTACTTCCTCAAGCGCATCTTTGCTGATCTGTTCATCCTCCGTTCCGTCAAACGTCACACTAAACAGCGCATCCGCACCTGTAAAATGATCCTTAGAATCATCAAATTCAATCTGCTTCACGCCCTCAATATTTTCCAGATCGTCAACCAGATCTTCCGCCTGCGCATAGGTGATATTCGAGACCATGACTTTGGCACTGCCATAAGTTGTGAACTGCTCCTCCATCAGTGACAGCCCGATCCTCGTTTCACTGTCTGCCGGCAGATAGGATGTGATATCCTGATTGACCTGCACCTTATTAATAGAAAGAACACTGTAAATCATTGCCAAAACAAACAGAATTTCGATTGCTTTCCGCTTATTTACAATAAAGGAAGCGACGGTAAGCCAGAAATTCCCTTTTTCTTTTTCCTGTTTTTCTTCCATATTCATCCTCTTTCATGTTATATCTGAATCATTTTTCTTACGCTGCAAAACAGCAGTTGTTTTACCGCTGATTCATTTCACTATACTTAACATTGTGTTGATTATTTTATACTGCATTATTATAATAAGGGCATCTGGTTTACTCAATAAACATATTTTTCAAAACTGTTTGTTAATTGACATATTATGTACACTGTGTTGATTATTTCAGAAAATTTTTAGGATTATAAATTTTTAAACATAACTCCGGAAAAAAAATACCAGACGATAACATTACATTTTATATGAAAGGATCTCACATTATATATGGAAGCAAAAACCGACCGCCGTATCAAGCGCACCCGCTATCTGCTTGTACACGCACTCACCTCCCTTATGCTGAAAAAAAGTATCAAGGATATCACCGTAAAAGAATTATGCGAGTCTGTTGACATCAACCGCGGCACTTTTTACCTGCACTACAAAGATATTTATGATATGTTGGAGCAGACCGAGCAGGAGCTTTTAGAACAGTTTGAGCAGGTCTTCAAAAATTATCACCCGGATCATACTCCGGATTTTCCTTATCCGCTCTTTGTCGAAATTTTTCAGATCATTGACCAAAACTCCGATCTGTGCTGCGCACTACTGAGTCCCAACGGCGATATTTCTTTTTCTGTCAAGATCAAGAAATTGTTTGAACACCAATACATACACGAATGGATGGTTGCGCATCATTCAGCTGATTTTCTGCCAACTTATGAATATTTCAGCAATTTTCTCGTTTCCGGCTGTTCCGGTCTGATCGAGTCATGGCTGGCTCATGGAAAAAAGGAGACGCCGGAGGAGATGGCAAGACTTATCAGCAAACTGATTTCTACCGGAATGACGTCTGTCTATCCGATACCTTGCGGACAGCCTGATGATCTGTAGAATTGCAGGCCTTCATTTTGTATATTTTTACTAAACTTTTGTATTTTTTATCAATTAGAGCAAATTTTTGTTTCCTTTTCACACAAAATCATATATACTCATTACAGAATATTGGCTCCGGGGCAATGCTTCGGAGTTTTTGCTTCGCAAAACAAGGAGGAAAAATCCTCTCCTCGTCCAATGGGACTCGGATTTTTTCTTCGAAAAAACAAGGAGGAATTATGGATTTTGTTGGTACTGTCTGGGCGCTGCTTCCGCCGGTGATCGCCATTGTGCTTGCGCTGATCACAAAGGAAGTTTATATGTCGTTATTTATTGGTGTCGTAACCGGAGCTCTTTTATATACAAATTTCAGTCCGGTTGGAACGATCGAGGCAATTTTTGAAGTTATGATGGAAAAACTGGGGGATTCGTGGAACGTCGGCATTCTGATTTTCCTCGTATTTCTTGGCATTATTGTTGCATTGATGACAAGAGCCGGCGGCTCTGCCGCTTACGGAAAATGGGCAGGCAATAAGATCAAGACCAGATCCGGTGCTCTGCTTTCCACATTTGCGCTCGGTGTCGTGATCTTTGTCGACGATTATTTCAACTGCCTGACCGTTGGAAATGTCATGCGTCCTGTCACGGACAAACAGAAGATTTCCCGTGCAAAACTGGCTTATATCATTGACGCAACCGCAGCTCCGATCTGCATTATCGCACCGATCTCAAGCTGGGCTGCCGCAGTCACCGGATACACAAACGGAGATGGTTTCTCTCTGTTTTTGCAGACAATCCCGTTTAACCTGTATGCATGGCTTACCATTCTGATGGTGATTTTTATGGGTGTGACCGGTCTTGATTATGGTCCGATGAAAAAGTTTGAAGAAAATGCTGCAAAAGGTGATCTTTTCTCCGGCAAAAATGATTATGACAATGTAAAAGAAAATATTATTTCCGCAAAAGGAAAGGTGATCGACCTTGTTCTTCCGGTCATTTTCCTGATTGCAAGCTGCATTATCTGCATGATTTATACAGGTGGATTCTTTGAGGGCGAGAGCTTCATCAACGCTTTTGCAAACTGCGATGCATCCATGGGGCTTGTGATGGGTTCCTTCATTACATTAGTGTTTGTGTTTTTGTTATACCTGCCACGCCGCGTGATCACATTCAGCGAATTTGCAGAGTGTATTCCGCAGGGATTTAAGATGATGGTTTCCGCCATTCTGATCCTTGTTCTTGCCTGGACGTTAGGAGGTTTCTGCAGTACAAAATTAGAAGCCGGCACCTTTGTGAGCAGCATGCTCTCCGGCAATATGACTGCAACCTCACTTTTCCCGGCTATATTATTTCTGGTTGGAAGCGGACTTGCTTTTGCAACCGGTACTTCCTGGGGAACGTTTGGCATTTTAATTCCGATCGTTACCGCAATGTTTCCGGAAACAGATCCGATGCTCGTTGTCTGCATTGCAGCCTCCCTTGCCGGTTCTGTCTGCGGAGATCACATGTCGCCGATCTCCGACACAACGATCATGGCCTCTGCCGGAGCGCAGTGCCACCATGTAGACCATGTATCCACACAGCTTCCTTACGCGCTGACGGTCGGTGGCTGCTGCGTGGCCGCCTATCTGGTTGCCGGATTCACAAAGAACGTATTCCTCACAATGGCAGCCGGTGTGATCCTGCTTTTTGCCGTGCTATCATTCATCCGCTACAGACAGGGACATAAATAAATTTGCAAAATGTATATCTTAATTTGAGAATCTATTTTATAATATGGATAGTATTTTACGTATCAGTGATTACTTAAAATAATGAACTCAGGAGAAATGGAATATGAGCAGAGGTGTATTAGGAAAAAATAACTGGGCATTAGTCCTTCTGATCCTCGTCGGTGTTGTGTTAGGCGGTCTTATCGGAAAGTTATGTGCGGGCGTTCCTGCTTTAAGCTGGCTTAGTTACGGCCAGAGTTTTGGATTTGTCAATCCAATGGTGTTAGATCTGGGGATTTTGGTTCTGACATTCGGATTTACGGTTGATATCACAGTAGCCGGTATTCTGGGGATTGTGATTGCAATTATTATTTACAGGTTATTGTAAGCTCATGATAAAACGACAGATGTAATTCCAATACATCTGCCGTTTTATTTTTTACATAATTTTATATATCCTGTTTTCTATTCTGCAATAGCCACTTCCAGACCGGAACAACGCTTACGTGAACTCCTTCATAGTCAAGTTCTTCCTCTTCACTATTTGTAATCAGTAAGCAGGTTGCATCACCAATAAAGTTTTTTAATTTTACAAATGCTCCGATTTCCCGTTCCCTTGTATCTATCTGGTCTAAGACCTGCAGGCTTACCTGAATTGCAAGTTTTTCTTCTGGAACATAAAAATCAATTTCAACGTTTTTTTCAAAATAAAATACATTTTCCCGTCCATAACGTCGAATCAGTTCTATTGCGACCAGGTTTTCCAACTGCGCTGAACTGCAATCCATAAGCATAAGCCCTAACAAGCCGGTATCCATAAAATAATATTTTGGCGAAGTCTCTTTTTCCACCAGCTTTGCCGCATAATTTTGCAATGTGAACAACATATAAGAGTCCATCATATAACCGACATAATTAATCACTGTCTGCTTTCCGAGTACTGCTCCTGCACTCTTTAAGATGTTGCTCAGCCTGTTAAAGGACAATGGTTTTGTAACTGATTCCGCAATCTTCTTCAAAATCAATCTTACTGCAAAATCATTAGTTATTTTATTTCTGGTTATAATATCTCCCAGATAAATGGTCTGGTAAATGCTATTTAAATATTCCCGCTTGTTTCTGATATCGACCAATTCCGGAAAAGCACCGTATTTTACATACTGATCACACATTCCAACTACTTCTGCCCTGTCTTTTGTGCTGAGCACTTCCAGATAATTTTTATCCTTCCCCTGTGCAGCCAGATATTCCGGGAACGAATATGGATATATATCTACTATCATAAATCTACCGCCAAGTGTAGATGCAATTTCACTGCTTAGCATCTTGCTGTTGCTTCCAGTAATATGAATTCTATATTTCATGTCTGCTATCCGGCGGACAAACTTTTCCCAGCCTTCCACGTTTTGAATCTCATCCAAAAAAAGATATGGTTTATTGTCCGCGCCAGACATTTCGAGTCCGATTTCCAGGATCAGGTTCAGATCGTCTGCTGACAGTTCCAAAAGTCTTTCATCTTCAAAATTTACATAAACAATCTGTTTGAGAGGAATTCCATTTTCCTGCAAATGCTTAATCTGCTGATACATCATATAGGATTTTCCAGTTCTTCTAATTCCAACAAAGCAATAATTTACATTGTCTTCCAATGGATAGTCTCTCTTTATCATTGGATTATTTAAATAAGTTTCCTTTTGGTCAATCATAATCTGCTTTAAATAATCTCTGTTCATACGGCACTCCTTTCTGTCTGTAAGACAATTTTACCATTATTTTGTTCTGTGTATAAGACAATATTAATATATTATTGTTCTGTGTGCAAGACAATATTGATATATTTCTGTTCTGTGTGCAAGACAATATTGATATATTATTGTTCTGTGTATAAGACAATATTGTCAAATTATTGTTCTGTACGCAAGACAAAATGGTTTCATGAAAATTCTCATGAAACCATTTCTATTCTTTCAATTATATATTTTGTCCTGATGATCCGGTTATTATCCAAAATAGAACATCTATCACACAATCTTCGGCAGATACTCTGCCAGATACTCCGCAAAAATCCTGTGGCTGTCAAGGCTTAAGTGCATCCAGTCATAAGGATACATCTCAATGCCCGGTATGGAACCGGCATCTATAAAATGACATCCTAACCGGTCTGCAACATCCTTAAATTCTTTGGCAAGTGCTCTGGAACGCTCCACGCATTTGTCACCCATCTCTCCTGCAACAGCCGTTTTTGCATAATCCGGGTGGATTGGTGGCGGAGCTACCAGAAGAATATTCGGTTTATTACGCCATGCAGCATGCGTGTCGATCGCTTTCTGTGTCAGGCGCTCCAGACCTTTTCCGATGATAAATCCATTTGCATTAAACCGGTCTTTTGTATCATTGGTGCCAAGCATGATGATGACCAGATCTAACGGCTCATGTGTCATCATACACGGATAAATTGCATTCAATCCGCTCAATCCTTCAAAAACAGGATCTTCAAAAGACGTGGTTCGTCCACTTAATCCTTCCTCGATCACATAGTAATCATCGCCTAACTTTCTCTGTAAAAGTTTTGTCCAGCGTTCCTCTACTGTGAAACGTCCTCCGGTTTTGGAATTATATCCATGAGTGTTGGAATCTCCAAAACATAATATATTTTTCTGATCCATTGTCTCATCCTCCCTGTGCTGTTATTTAAAAAATCTTTTTCCAAACAGATATATTGTACACGATCATCTTACTGCGCAAGTAACTTTTCCGCAAGACTGACCGCTCCCATCATGCCCGCCGTGTTTGCAAGCTTTGCAGGAACGATCTCCACGATTCTAAGTCCCGGTGCGATCTGCGCTTTCACCTTCCGGTTTACCTCCGAAAGCACATACTCCTGCGCCATGATGCCTCCTCCAAGAATGATTCTGGATGGATTGAAAATACAGCATAGCGTTACAAGACCTGTGCAGATATCGTCGATCCACGCATCAATCTGCTCTTTGATCTCCGGTCTGTCCTTTGCCGCAAATATTTTTTTGCCATTATCCAGAGCGCCATCGACTTTTTTTACACGTCTGACCAGTCCGGTCGTGGAAGCACACCGCTCATAGCAGCCCTCCAGACTGTCCGTTCCCGCCTTTTCTTCCGGGTGGATCACCATTCCGCCAAAGCTTCCGGCAGAAAAAGAAGCCCCCGGATAAACGCTTCCGTTCATCACAATACTTCCGCCGACACCGGTTCCATAGGTCAGACATAAAAAATCATCGCATCCGGCTCCTGCTCCTGATCGGAGTTCGCCAAGAGCCGCCGCATTGACGTCATTCTCCACTGCGGCAGGCACACAAAATTCCTCTTCCATGATCTGCTTCACCGGCATGCCTGTGTATCCCGGAATATTGCTGTTCGCATAAAAAATGCTCCCATCTTCCGTATTCACTTCCCCGGCAGTGCTGATTCCGATCGCTTCAAAATCGTGATAGGAATGGATCAGTCCTTTGACACGCTCCATCAGTGCCGCTCCGCCCTCCGATGCGCACGTCTCTGTCTCACGCAGCTCCTCGAACGTCTCTCCGTTCCAGAGACCGGACTTGATCATTGTTCCCCCGATATCCACAGCCACAATTCTCATAATTTCTCCTTTTTTATTTTTCGATCGCTGCCACGAATCTTGCCGTGATTTCCGCCGGTCTTGTGATCGCACCGCCGACTACCAGTGCAAAAGCTCCTGCTTCCAGTGCCTTCTTTGCCTGCTCCGGATAGTGGATATGTCCCTCTGCGATAATCTTTGCCGGGCATTTTTCGGAAAGTTCATGGATGAAATCAAAATCGATGTCATCACAGCCCTGTGTCTCCGGTGTATATCCGCGCATGGTCGTGCCGACAAAATCGGCTCCGGCATTGGCACATGCGATTCCTTCCTCGATGGTTGCACAGTCTGCCATCACAAGCTGCTCCGGATATTTTGCCTTGATCGCCTCGATAAACTGTGCTGCCGTGCTTCCATCCGGTCTTAATGCGCTTGTTCCCTGTACCGCAAGGATATCCACACCGCATGCCACCAGTTCATCCACTTCTTTCATGGTAACTGTGATGTACATCGGTGTTCCCTCATAGTCTTTTTTAATAATACCGATGACCGGAAGATCTACCGCTTCCTTAATCTGTGTGATGTCACGTACTGTGTTTGCACGGATTCCGACTGCTCCGGACTGTGCTGCTGCCTTTGCCATCAAAGGCATGATGCCTCCCTCTTTTGTATATAGAGGCTCATGCTCCAATGCCTGGCAGGAAACAATTAATCCGCCTTTTATCTGATCAAATAATGCCTGTTTGTCCATTTTATTTTCCTCCTGCAATTACATCTCAATTTTAATAACTGCTTTTCTCACATGTGTGTGTGATCCGTTTTTGCAGCTTGGTTTGTGAAATTCTTCCGGCAGGAATAAAGCAAAGCTTCCATCCCCCAGCGTTCCGCCACATCTGCTTCTGCCTGCCGCAAGTCCGCAGTCCGAAGCTTCCTGAAATGTATCTGTAAATTCTGCCTTGTCTGTCCACTCCCAGTATTCACTTCCACTGATATCGATCTGCAGATCTGCATAACGTTTATGATATTCATACTCCGCACCTTCTGCCTCACGAAGATCCGCTTCCATGACATTTATAAAAACATGTTCTCCATCCACTACCGTTTTTCCGTCCGGAAGATCAGCCAGATCACAGTGTTTCAAAAAATCAATCGCAGTGTCCAAGTTTTTATGTAAACCACGATACTGTTCCAAATTTTCCAATATATCGGTAATCACGTTCCTTTTCTCCTCTCTCACCTGTCGGGCTAATGTCTGTCTATAAAATATTGATAGATACAGAAATAAGCCGAAGTAATTATCACCCCGGCATTTTTCTGTGTGTACTTTTTGTCACATATCCTCTATTTCCTCATGATATACATAGTCCTTTGCCATGCACACCTGAAAAAGTCAATTACAGTTCTTTGATCGCTTCCTCGATCATCTTCTGTGCTTCAACAACCACAGCTTCATCTTCCGGAGCAAGCGGTGCAAGCGGAAGTCTGACGCTTCCTAATTCAAGTCCATACATTCTGTGTAAAATCTCTTTCATGACTGCATAGAGATTTCCTTTTGCCTCGCACATCTTATAGATGATCGCATCTGCTTTGTACTGGATCTTCATTGCCTCTGCGAAGTTATTTTCGCGGATGAGCTGATCCATTCTTACAAATAATTCCGGCATAACCGCATATGTTCCACCGATTCCTCCGTCTGCGCCGATCGCACGTCCGGATACAAACTGTTCATCCGGTCCGTTGAATACGACAAATCCGTTTTCTCCACGCTCTTTGATGCCTTCTGCCTTAAACATCTGAATATCCTGTGTCGGCATGGAAGAGTTTTTCACTGCGATCACATTCGGATTCTTCAACATTTCTTTTAACAGGTTCATGGATAATGCCGTTCCTGCAAGCTGCGGAATATTGTAAATAACAAAATCAAGATCCGGCGCTGCTGCACTCATTGCATTCCAGTATTCTGCGATTGCATACTCCGGTAAATGGAAGTAGATTGGCGGAATCGAAGCGATCGCATCTGCTCCAACGCTCTGCGCATGTGCTGCAAGTTCCACGCTGTCCGCGGTATTGTTGCATCCTACATGAACAATCACAGTCAGTTTTCCTTTTGCTTCTTCCATGACTGCTTCCAGCACTTTTTTTCGCTCGTCCACATGCTGGTAAATACATTCACCTGATGAACCGCCAACATACACACCCTTCACTCCTTTTGAGATCAGGTGACGTGTCAATGCTTTGACACCCTCTGTTGAAATTTCTCCTTTTTCGTCATAGCATGCATAAAATGCCGGAATGACTCCCTGATATTTTGTAATATCTTTCATTTTATCTTCACTCCTCTGTCTGAAAAATTAATATATGATTTAACCCTTTACAGCTCCCATTGTAATACCTTTTGTAAAGTATTTCTGGAATAACAGGAACACGATGATAATTGGTACTGCCGCAAGTGCTGCACCAGCCATGATCAGACCAAAGTCTGTAGCATTTTCTGCCTGTAACTTGGCAATACCAAGAGAGATTGTCAGGTTACTTGTGCTCGATAACATGATCAACTGCATGAAGTAATCATTCCAGCTATTAATAAATGTAAATATTGCTAATGCTCCAATACCAGGTTTGATCATCGGCACTACAATCTGTAAAAATGTCTTTGCCTCACTCGCACCGTCGATCTGTGCTGCCTCCAGCATTTCAGAAGGCACACCCTCCGAGAACTGTTTCATCAAAAATACACCAAATGGCCATCCTACAATTGGGAAGATTACTGCCCAGATTGTATTGTAGAGATTCAGGCTTGACATCTCACGGAGCAATGGAATTAAAATAACCTGTTTTGGCAGTGCCATTGCACATACGATCATTGTAAAAAGGAACTGGCGTCCAATGAATCTCTTTTTTGCAAGTGCATATCCTGCCATGGATGCTGTAATACAGGTAAGGATCATAGACATAACCGCCATAAATACTGTATTGATCAGCCAGCGGATCGCTGCTGGTACACTTGGTCCTGTCAGTGTCAGTTTTAAATCCCTGCTTCCTGTGATCAGGCTGCTGAACGGAATGTTAAACTGAAACAGCGGTGCGGTCTGGCGGCTGAATAATTTCTGATAGTTCGCCAGTGTCCACTCTTTTGGCCACCAGATCGGCGTTGTGGAGTTGATCGCTGCGTTTGTCTTAAAGGAACCTGTGATAATCCAATATAACGGGAAGGTAAATAATATTGCCAATATCACAATTACAACAATGCTGATGATTTTATATGCAGAAGGATGTTTTGTACTATTTTTGTTTTCCATATCTGTAACCCTCCTCCTAATCATTCGAATTTCCAAGTTTAAACTGGATTGCGGACAGGATTGCGATCATAATTGCAAGGACAACGCCCATTGCATCGCCGTATCCGTAACGGTACAGTTTAAATGCGGAATAATAAATGTAATACATAATCGTGTCTGTACTGTGGTTTGGTCCACCGGATGTCAGCAGCTGGATCAGTGCAAAACACTGGAAACTGTTGATCGTTGTAATAACAACAATATATAATGTGGTCGGCATAATCTGTGGCCACTTGATCTTCCAGAAAGCCTGAAGGCTTGTAGCTCCATCTACATTTGCCGCTTCCACCAAAGATGCATCCACATTACCAAGTGCAGATACATAAAGTACGATTGGCTGGCCAACGGAAGTTGTAAGCAAAATCAGTATGATACATGCAAGTGCATAACGCTCATCACCCAGCCAGTTGATGTTCTGGTCGATGATTCCTGTCTTTGTACCAAGGTAATTGAAAATTCCATAGTAATTGTTAAACATCCACTTCCATACAACGGTAACTGCTACGGAGCCAGTTACAACCGGAAGATAAAATATAATTCTGAATAAGGAGGTTGCCCATCCTTTCAGATCTACGATCACGGAAGATACCCACAAGGAAAAAACACATGTGATCGGAACGGAAACCACTACGATAATAAGAGTGTTTTTCAACGCTCCCAGGAAAACTTTATCCTGAAATAATTCTTTATAGTTTGCAAGTCCAACAAAAACATCCGCAGAGTTCATTGTTGAATCAAAAAAACTGGTCCACACACATAATACAATTGGAAAAATTACAAATCCCAGAAAGAAAATCAAACTAGGAAGTAAAAAAAGATATGCAGCGGTCGTTTCTTTTCTTACCAATACACGGCTGCGCTTTGATGGTTTTACTGCTGATTTCAAAGAAAACACCATCCTTTCCATAACTTTTTGGCTAAAAATCCCCTCCTCCGGTATTCCTGCGAGGAGGGGATCCTACTTATCATTTATTTAGTTGCTATACGAACTGCTTAGTTACCTGCTGCTGCGTTTGCTGTTCCAACGAACTCATCAACTGCTGTCTGGACATCAGCACCGCTTCCAACCTGCTGAAGCATATTCCACCAAGCTGTACGAGCTTCTGCCCAGCCTGGAGTTACCTGATAGTAGTCACCAAGGTACTGCATTAATGTACTGTAATCGCTCATTGTCTGAACATCACCGTAAAGACCTGTTAAATCTTTGCCTTCTACAGTATCACGTACCGGGAAGTATGTAGAAGAAAGAACTGCGTCTGGTGTTCCTTCTGCGCTGTCTGCCATGTATTTAATAAAGAGTTTAGATGCTTCGATCTTGTTTGCATCCTTGTTGTCAAATACACCAAATCCCCAGATACCACCACAAAGTTTTGTGTCTGTTGCATTCTCAGATGGGAATGCCATGAAAAGGATCTCATCGCCATCGTTTGTAAGTCCTGCATCGTTGTTGTCAGCGTTTAACTGCTGTGCAATGTTCCAGCAGAATGCTACATTTAAAACACCCTGACGGAATAAGTTGATCTCGTCACCACCTGCGATAGAAGCATCAAATCCGATTGCTTTGGAATCAACAAGTGCCTGGATTGCTTTTACGTTCTCAGCGGAATCTGCTGTATATTTTGTGTGATCTGCGTCTGTGAATGTTCCACCGTAAAGGTTGTTAATGAGGGCTCTTGTTCCCTGGTCACCACCCTGGCCACTACAGTAAACAGCGCCTACGGTCTGTCCTGTGTGAGCATAAACAGCGTCCATTGCTTTGAAGAAATCATCTGTTGTCCATGTATGGTTCTCAGCGTCTACATACTGCATAGCGTCAGCTTCCTCAAATACTGTTTTGTTAATTGCCATACAATGTGCTGTCATACAAAGCGGATATTCATAAGTAGCTCCCTCTTTGTTCACACATGCGGATAATACAGATTCATAAATTTCAGATTTATCTGTGTCGTCCAGAATATCGGATAAGTCAACCATCAATCCTTTTGCTCCCCAGTTTGCAACCAGACGTTCCGGTCCTTCCATGATAAGGTCTGGAGCCTGTCCGCCTTCGATCGCTGTATTTACCTGATCATCACCGTTTGTGTAATCAAGATATTCCACTGTCACATTGATTCCCGGATACTCCTTGTTGAAATCCTGGATCAAGGAATCAACTGTCTCTGCATTGCCCCAGTCACCGATTGGATATGTCCATAAGGTAATGTCTGCCGAAACATCAGAACCACCAGCTTCTCCTACATCTGCGGTCTCTGTTGTCTGAGTTTTTTCAGGAGCCGTTGTTGTGTCACTGCTTCCTGTTGTCTCAACTGTTGTTCCGCAGCCTGCTAATAAGCTTGCTGCCATTGTTCCCACCAGTAAAGTAGCCAAAACTTTCTTTTTCATATTCTTCTTCTCCTTTTCTTAAAAGATTCTATCTTTCGAAGTAACTATATTTTAGAAAATTATTTTCATTTTGTCTATATACGTTTTGTACTAATTTCATTTTGAAAATATGTTACAATTGCACATATTATATGTTTTTATGCATTAAAAATAGTGCTAACTGTATATTATACAGTCGTTTCATTGTCTGTCAGAGTTCTTTTTATGCTGATTTTGGCATGAAAATATTTTTCATTTTATATATTTTTACTTGCAGTGTTTTTCATTTTGACATATACTTTATATTGTGCATATAAATTCGTTTTTGTATTTATTCATACAGTCTGCATCGTTCAGATACAGACCTGTGCAATAATTGCTTATTTCTTTTTATAGGGGTTTGAACTATGATTAACAAGAATTTTTGGGATCTGCTTGCTGAAAAGCAGGATTCACTCACGAAGTCAGGTACGATTATTGCAGATTACCTGACCAAACATGCAGCGGAAGCACAGTTTCTATCCATTTCCTCTCTTGCCAAAGCCTGCAATATGGCTGAGGCTACTATTTATCGTTTTTGTAAACAGCTTGGCTTTGAAGGCTATAATGAAATGAAGATTTCCCTTGCCCAGGCAAATGTAACGCCTGCGGCGTTTTCTTCCTATTCTTTAGATCCTTCCATGAGCACATCTTCGCTATGTGACAATGTCTATGCATCCTTTCAGGCTGCGATCAACAGTACTATGAACGTTCTCGACTTTGATGCGATTGATGAAGCTGCACTCCTTTTGCAGCGTGCGACATCCGTCTACTGTCTTGGTCAGGGTGGCAGCATGGTTCTTGCAAATGACATCTGGGTGCGTTTCGCCACAATTTCCAATAAATTCCGCAACTGTGGTGACAGCCACACACAACTGATTGCTGCAAGCCTCATGGGGCCAAGTGATGTCATTTTATTTGTGTCATACTCCGGTTCAACGCACGATATGATGGATACGTTATCTGTTGCAAAAAAAGCCGGTGCAAAGATTATCCTGATCACGCACTATCCTGACGCGCCCGGAACTGCACTTGCTGATGTGGTTCTTGTATGTGGTGCACTCGAAACACCATTAGACGGCGGAAGCATTCCGGTAAAAGTCGGAGAGTTGTTTGTTGCCGAATCTCTGATCATGCGTTATCTGCTTGATAACCGTGAACTTGCAAAAATCGCACGCGATAAAGCAAGCGTGGCTATGGCTGCGAAATTGTTGTAATAATGTTGTATTGCACAAAAAAATGGCTGAGGAACTGCTGATGATTTTCATCCGTCAGTAACCCAGCCATTTTTTCTTATTTCTCCATTGCAGACAGTGCATCCTCATCCGCAACAATAATGACATTTGGATGCAGTCTCAAAACCGAGCCCGGAACCTGCGGAGTGATCGGTCCGTTTACAACCGCATTCAATGCTGCTGCCTTATCTTTTCCGCTGACTACAAGCAGGATTGCTTTTGCGCGAAGGATAGTTCCAACGCCCATTGTGTATGCCTGTTTTGGAACATCATCAGCACTTGCAAAGAAACGTTTGTTAGCCTCGATCGTGCTCTCTGTCAGGTCAACGACATGAACATCCTGTGGGAAGGAATCGCATGGCTCGTTAAAACCGATATGTCCGTTACGTCCAAGTCCTAACAGCTGAAGATCAATACCGCCAAGAGAATCGATCAGTTTTTCATATCTCTCACACTCGTTGGCACTGTCAAGGTTCATTCCGTCCGGAAGAAAATGATAATCCGGTCTGATGTTGACTCTGGAGAACAAATTTTTGTTCATAAAATACCAGTAGCTCTGATCATTTTCTTTTGGAAGTCCTTTGTATTCATCCAGATTTACCGTTGTGATCTTGGAAAAATCCAGGTCTCCTTTTTTATACCAGTCTACTAACTGGTCATAAGTTCCGATCGGTGTAGATCCTGTTGCAAGTCCTAACACACTGTTATCTTTTAAGATCATCTGTGCTGAAATAATGTTCGCAGCTTTTCTGCTCATGTCACGATAGTCTTTGGTTCTGATAATTTTCATTTTCAATCTCTCCTATCTGTCTTCATTTCCGCGCAATGTGCGCTGTACTTCTCTCTGGATCCTCTCAATACGCATACGGTCGTCATTCACATAAGCAGCATATAAAATATCGATCATCAAAAGCAGTGGGAACTGCGGTGAGATCAGATTTCCATGATTAAGATGCTGCAGGGACGGCACCAGTAACACTTCATTGCAAAAATCCTCATAGGTCTGCCGGTTTTTCCCCGTAATGAGCATTGTCCTTGCCCCCTGCTGGAAACCTCTGTCGAGCATATACAAAATCTCTGATTTTGTACCACTCAAGCTTAGCCCGATCACCAGATCATGCCGGTTTAGAAAAACAGACTGCATCCTCATATTCTCATTATCCCGAAGTGCTGTCATATCTATACCGATCCAGCGGAATCTCGTCGCCATTTCCTCTGCCGCTAAGCCGGAGCTGCCCCGTCCACAGACAAAAACACGTCTCGCCCACTTGAGTTCTGTCACGATCCGGTGAATCTGCCCTTCGTCCAGCAGACTGTAAATCTTGTTCAAAAGATTCTGGTAAGTATCTAAAACCAGCCTTGACTGCTGCTGCTCGACAGCAGATTTTTCCACATAGGAATTACGAAATTCATACGTGAACTCCCGGTAACCGGCAAAACCACATTTTTTTGCAAAACGTGACAGTGACGCCACGGAAACGGAAAGCTCTTTCGACACCAGTTCCGCCGAAAGCCGTTCCGGCCGCGCCTGTTTTAAAAAGTAATCCGCAATATACCGTTCTGTTTCTGTATACTTTTCATAATTTGCCTCAATGATTGGAATGATCGACTTTGCATATTCGTCCATGTCTGTAGCATAGCCTCCTTGCAGTTTATTTTCAATCATTATACACTTTTTAGAAAGTATTTTCACTAGAATAGATCACTTTTTCCAATTTCCATGCAAAAATTTCTGCTGTTTTTTATTCACAATGACGAATCCACGGGAATGTTCTTTCATAGAGAATTTTCTTTTATGTAAGAAATCAGCTTGTCCACCTGCGCAAATGCAAGTTATTCGGTTGTAACCGAGTCAGTCGTGACCGAACAAAAATCGAGACTGGTTTGTAACATTTTTCCGTGATTTTTAATACTGTTTTGTAACATTATTCGTTACATTTTTCCATATCTGTACACTGCTACACTAATAACCGGAACACCTGCTCTGCTGTATTCCGCATATTTTTCTGCGCAGTCTCTGTATCCATGGCTTCATCCAGCGAACATACGCCCGGCAGAATGGAGAAAAATGCGTCTATCCCCTTCTCGTTGCACTTTTTCGCTTCTTCTGTCACGTTTCCTGCAAAAGCGATCACTTTACAGTTATAATTTTTCGCTGCCTGTGCCACGCCGACCGGAACTTTTCCCATAGCTGTCTGAAAATCCAGACAACCTTCGCCCGTTACCACGATATCTGCATCCTGCAATTCGTTTCTTAAACCGATTGCCTCAAGCACAATGTCGATTCCCGGTTTCAGTTCAGCCTTTGGAAGTCCCCAAAGGAAAGCAAATCCAAGTCCTCCGGCTGCGCCTGTGCCCGGAAGGTGGCTTAATTTTTTCCCGATGAACTGCTCCAATCGTGCTGCATAGGACTGCATTGCTCTGTCCATGCTTTCTTTTTCCTCTTCCTTCACGCCCTTTTGCGGTCCGAAAACATAGACACAGCCCTGCTCGCCACAGAGTGGATTTGTCACATCACATGCTATCTGGAAATGACAATCTTTTAATGCTTCCGGTACATGGTCATTTTTTATCTGTGTGACTTTTTCAAGCGAAAAAAATACAGGTGGCAATGGTGCTCCGTTTTCATCCAGAAATTCATAACCCAATGCAGATAACATCCCGATACCGCCCTCTGTTGTCGCACTTCCGCCGATTCCAATGATAAATTCGCGGCAGCCTTTTTTTACTGCGTCCAGAATCATTTCGCCTACACCTGTGGATGTCGATTTCCACGGATTTAATGGTTCTTCTACCAGTGTAATGCCGGATGCCTCCGCCATTTCCATCACCGCTGTTTGATCTGGCAGAATGCCATATCTTGCTTTCACTGGATTTCCCATCGGACCTGTCACGGTCACATACTCATACGTTCCGTTCATTCCTTCTACCAACGCTTCCACTGTGCCCTCGCCTCCGTCCGCGAGCGGTTTTACGACAACATCCAAATTATCTGCTGCAATTTTCCTGCCCTTCGCAGCTGCCGCCCCACCGCCACAGTGCGCATGCGCCGCCGCAAGAATCCCCTCTTTGCAGGCGTTTCCCGCCTGCATACTTGTCATACTTCCCTTAAAAGAATCAGTTGCTACTACCACTTTCATATAAAATGCCTCCACCTATGATTCCAATATTGTACCATAGCCGGAGGCATCAAAACAATGATTCCTATTTTATAGTTTACATAATATTAACAAGCCGCAATGTGTGTAACCAGATGATCACATCTTTTAAAGAGATCAGCTGTGCTGTTACCATCTTCTGAAATTCTTCTCCCGGCTCCCGCATATCCGGAATACAGATCACATCAATTCCCGCAGAATATGCCGCCTGAATCCCTGCTTCGCTGTCCTCTAACACCAGACAATTTTTCCCTGGCTCATTTGCATCCTCGCATGCTTTCAGAAAAATATCAGGAAAAGGTTTGCCACGTTTCACATTTACACCATACACCAGATGATCAAAGTAGCCACGAATCCCATTCTGCTGCAAAATTCCCTCTGCGCGGTCTTCGGTGCTCGATGTTGCCAGCAGTATTTTGTAGTGATTTTCCTTTAAATACGCCAGCAGTTCGCATGCGCCCGGTTTCAGTGCAACGCCGTCTTTTAGATACTCTTTTTCCCTCTCATCCACAAAAGTCATTCCCTCTTCCAACGTGATTGGGAGCTGATATCTTTCTAACAGAAGCTTCATATTTGCAAGACTGGTTTTTCCACTATAATCCGTTGCATATTCCTCCAGCGTCATGGAACGTCCGTATTTTCCGGTCAGCTCCTCATACAATCGGAAGGAAATGATCTCGCTGTCAATTAACAGACCATCCAGATCAAAAATCACTGTATTTTTCATGCTGTTCTCCTTCTATATTGTTACTGTTCCCTCATACCTCGTTCCAGTAACGATTCGCAGATTTATTTTATCTCTATTCTGAATTTTATCACAGCAAAAACCATTGTATCTTTAGAAAATGCGACTTATAATATAACAAAAGCGACAAGGCGGTAGTTTTTATGTTCAACAATTCCCCTTCTCTGTCCCTCGATCCTTCCGGCAGGGAACTCATTGAAAAAAATACGCAATTATTTGATCTCTCCGTCAACGACATGGATCTGCACCAGTATCTTGGCGGATATGTTCCTCCTCACTGGCACGGTGAGCTGGAACTGTTTGTGCTACTCGAAGGGCTTGTCACGGTTCGTATCGGCGACCAGTCCTATGAACTGCAAGCCGGGGAGGGCTGTTTTATCAATACAGAGATCATTCATGCCGTTGTTCCAAAAACCGCCGCTCCCTGCCTGTTCCGCTCCTTTGTGTTCAGCACCGACATGATCTGCGGAACCCCGGAAAGTGTATTTCACATCAAATACGTGCGCCCGCTGTTGGAAAATGGTCCATCCTGCTTTGTGTTTCATGATACCTCTGAGGACGCTCCGTATTTTCAGGAATTTGACTGTGCCTACCATGCCTGTATCAGTGAAAACTACGGATATGAATTTCAGGTACGGAATGCGCTGTCCAATATCCTGCTTTGTGTTTTGTCCAAAATGTCCGTTGATTCCAGCCCTTCTATTTCTCCGATACAAGACGAACGCCTGAAAAAAATGCTGACCTGGCTGCACCGAAATTTAGATAAAACCATTTCTGTCTCAGAGATTGCGGACACTGCAAATATCTGTCCCAGAGAATGTCAACGCATTTTTCAGCAGTATCTGCATTACAGTCCGATCGAATATTTGCAGCGGATCCGCATTTTCCATGCCGCAAAACTGCTGACAGATTCCGACGCTCCCATCACAGAGATCGCATTAAACTGTGGTTTTTCCAACCCAAGTTATTTTTCAAAACAATTTAAAACAATTATGGGAAGCAGACCACGCGAGTACCGTGCTGCCTCCCATAAGGAGCTTTCCACTTATTAATTATTTCTGAAAATACTCTTTTGCAAATTCCATATCCTGTACCAGTTCCATGGTTCCAAGATATTTTCCGCTTTTATCGCGGACTGCCATATAAGTGACTAACATGGTTCTGCCGTTTTTATCCATCCAGACAGGTACTTTATCAAGTGTTCCCGCTCTGAATTCTTCAATAATACGGCGTACCTGCTGTTCGATCTTCGGCGGGTGGCAGGAGAACACCTCTCTGTCAATCGCCATTCCCGGTCTTTTGAACACTTTTGGACCTTCGTTGAAAAAGCGGTTGATATTGTCTGTGTCCACAAACGAAATCTCCAGTGGGATGGTATTCAGCATTGCTGTCAGCTGCTCCACGGTCATGTGACCGCCTGCCATGACAATCTCATCCTGACTGATAGACGACATCTTTACATCCTGTGCCTTCTCTGCGTCCTCCCAGACTCCGTTTTCTACACCAAAACACTCTGCGTAGTCTTTTGAGTCCCGGTAGATTCCAAACCATTCCTCATCCGTAAAGTTAAATGCGCAATTAGGAAAAAGAATATTGGCTTCCTTATAGATCATCTCGTCCGCTCTTGTGAGTGCCGCCTCGAAACGTTTTTTCCACTCATCATCCTGTGAATCCGCTTTTTTCGCCAGCGCAGCAAATTCATCCCGTATCTCATCATCCACCGTCCACATAACATCCGACGGACCGCTGATCTCATACTTTACCTTTAAATGCGGATAAAGAAGATCTCCCTTTTTGGCATAATGGATCGCAAGCTGACGGACTTCTTCTATAAGCTTGTACTCTACATGCCCATTCTTTAGGGCTTCCCTGCATTTTTCAATCGTTTTGGCAAGTGCTTCGTTCTCCAACGTAAATGTGTGAAGCGGATGCCCCGGAATCTTCACAAGCTCCGCCGTCTTTGCAAATCTCTGTTCCCGGATAGAATCTACCGTTGCTTTTGGGGCATTTGCGATCTGCTCTTCTCTTGTTTTTCCATGAAACAACGCAGAATGAACATCACACAATCTCTGCACTTCACTGATCGGTGTTCCCTCTTTGATAAGTTCCTGCTCTGCATTCATGATCTCTGCCACGTCTACCGACTGAAATTTTTTCACAAAATCAACGCGGACACTCTCCAATTCCTCGCCTGCTCCGAGGCGTTTCAGATAATCTTTAATGGTTTGCTTCTGCTCTTCTCTATTCATACTTCCTACGCTCCTTTTGGCAATGATACTGTGCGATTTATTTTCATATATAGTTTCCTTTTTTGGTATCTTTACTATACGCAATTGGGAGCAGAATTTCCGTTGTTTTTACAACATTATAGAATTTCTCTGATTTTTTCCTCTACCACATCCATATCCGCTGTCGGCTCAAACCGTTCTACCACGTTGCCTTCCCGGTCAATTAAAAACTTTGTAAAGTTCCATTTGATATCTGCGCTGTTCACGTCAATTTTTGCATAGTGCTTGAATGTGATTCCAAACTTTGCATCACAGAATGACACGATCTCCTCGTTGGTGCCCGGTGCCTGATTTCCAAACTGATTGCAAGGGAAATCTAAAATCTCAAAACCCTGTTCCTGATATTCCTCCATTTTATGCATGTTACACATTACATCTTCCGCTTCAAAATCATAAAATTTACTCATTGTTTTTCTCTTCTTTTATATAGCTCGCAATTTAATTGTGTTCAATCTTTATGTATAATAAAATACAACCTATTGGCATCTTTATCAATAGGTTGTACACAATTAATTTTATTTCATAAATTTTCCAAAGAAGCCTTTTTTCTCCGGCTGTTTTTCATCCTCTGAATCCTCTTCTTTTCCTTCCTGCTCTTTCCACTTAAAGTACTCAGAATCCAGATTCACGCTGATCTCAGGGGCAGCTTTCTCTGTTTTTTCTTCCGGCTGTTCCTCCTCCGGTTCTTCAAGGGAGATTCCCTGCTGTTCAAAATAATCGCGGTTGATCTTAATCTCCGGCTTCACTGCTGCATACGGAGAAGGTTCTGTTCCCTCTTCTTTCCATTTCTTCTCCTTCGCGATCTTCTTATTCCGCTCCTCAATAATACCCATGTATTTATCCGTATCCTTAAGATCCTGCAGCAGACTCTTTAATTCCAGCTTGTCACCGGAAACCAGTTTTCTTTCATTCGCAAGCTTTTCTCCCATGCTGTCATAGACCGCTTTCACAGACTCATTCGCCTCATCCATAATATCAAGAATCCGCCTGAGCGCTTCATCCGTATACATAACCGACGCAGCATAAACGTCCTCTGCTTTTGCTTTGGCATCATTGATGATTTCTTCCCCGATCTTACGGTTTTCCCGCTGTGCCTGTTCCCTGCCCTGCTGCGTCAGCTCATACTCATCCATGACCTCCGACATGCAGACTGCCAACTGTTTCAGATTATCCAGCATCTCTTTCTTATTGACGATCAGATAGTCGGAATCCCTCTCATACGGTTTGCTTTTTGATAAAAGGACATGTAACTCCCTGAGAACTTTTTCCATGTTGTCCTGTGCGCTCATTTTGAATCTCCCTGCCAATCCCGCATGTGTATACAAGCTTTTATCGTACAGTTTCCCTGAACTTTATTCACCTGAAACTGCATTCTGTTTCGTTTTCTTGCGGGATTTTACTTTTTTCACAATTTTCTTAATTAATACTATAATGAAAATAACAAGTAAAATCAACACCGCAATCGCGCCAACAATGATAGCAGTAAATTTATTTGGATTTTTTACGCGGTCGATGAGGTTCTTGCTGTCATCTACTACTTTTCTGTCATGGTTTGTGCTGTAATATTCCGGTACATTGGCAATTCCGTCGCTGTCTGTATCCTCAAAAGATTCCATATATCTTGCGATCGCATCCCATGCCTTTAACTCTTTTCCATTCTCTGTGATGATCACATCCTCGAAATCCTCAATCGGTGTTCCGTCGGCGTATTTTGGAACCAGTGATAACAGTCCGTAAGACATATCTGTTACGGCACTTAACATCTGTCCGCTGTAAAGATCTGCAACTACGCGGTAAAGCTTATCATCCTCTAACTCGATTCTGCCGCCATTTCCGTCATCAAGGTAAACATCTGTCACTTTATTTAAGATCATGCGGTTTGGATTGTAAGTAAAATCAAGTCCACTGCAATATAATCTCGCCGTTGTCATAAAATCAGAAACGGATGCATCGATCTCCGCTGCCGTCTTTAACTCTTTTCCGGTCAGATACACGCTGATCAGCGGATAGCCAGGCACTCCGTCTGCACCGATTCCAAGGGAAAAGGAATTGAACACCTGCTCTACTGTAATGTCACCTTTTGCATAAGTATCACGTACCGTTCCACTTGGAACGACTGCAACATCCACCGGAACACCGTCATAATCGGCTGCATTTTCCACCGCATACACATAGGCGTCCGACATAATATCGCCGAGGTTGTGTTCCTCATGGATATTTTCCAGATCTTTCTGTGTGGAAAAATCAACATCATTTTCCACTAACACCTGATCTTTGGTATAGCCGAACTGTGCCAGATAATCGGTATCTACCGTATCCATGAACTGGTCAATGGTTGTCTGGGTGTCTGCATCCTGCGCGATCTCTGTTGTAATCGGTATCAGTTCATAGGAAGACATCTCCCAGCGTCCGTCCGCTTTCTGTGTCATGGAAAGCTCACCAAGGTTCTTGCCGTACTCTCCGCAGGACACGACATAAGTATCGCCATGAACGATCGGCTCCTCTAATGTTGTATGTGTATGACCGCTTAAGATCAGATCGAGATCCGGCACTGATTTTGCTAAAATCTCATCTTCTGATTTACTTTCATCTTCCCATGTTCCACTATGTGAAACGCAGACAATCATATCTACGTCTTCGTTTTCTTTGATCTCTTCTACTGTCTCTTTGACTGCTTCCACCGGATCTTTGAATAAAAGTTCACAGGTCGGTGCACAGGCAAGTGCATCTTTACCGAAAACACCTACGACTGCGATATCCGTATCGCCTTTTTCCAGCACAACATAATCACTGACTCCATACTCGTCAAACGCATCCTTGATCTGCTGCTGTCCTTCGCTCAATCCTGCTGCTTCCATGGATTCCCAGTCCACGTTGCAGACAACTATTGCCGGAAGATTATCTCCTGACTCAGTTGCACTGTTTAACATATTTGCAAGTCCCTTGGAACGGTAATCAAACTCATGATTTCCAAGTGTTGTCACTTCGCATCCTAAGTAACCTAACATACGAATCTCTGCTGCCTGCGTCTCGAAAACAGTCTGGATCAGCGTTCCCATGGAAAAATCGCCGCCGTCGATCACTAATGTATCAGGATTTTTTGCCTTCTGCTCCTGAATCAGCGTATTGATCCTTGCGAATCCGCCGACTTCTTTCTCTGCATCATCTACTACAGTTGTAAATGTATTGAGATGCGAATGTGTGTCATGCGTGAATACAATATCCACCTTTTTTGCAGAATCTGTTGTCTCAGCCGAAACAGTCTGTGCCCCCGCAAAAGTTGATAGGCATAACATGCCTGTGAGTGCCAATGCTACCCAGTTTTTTCTCATATTTTTCTCTCCTTTGCTATTCCCCGAAAAATACACTGTCTCCCATCGCCTCATATTTTCCAGTAAAAATAAAGAGCAAAACTACTTCCATATATATGATCGCAGTTCTGCTCTTTTTTTCTTATATTCTATTTTACATAAATTTTACATTGATGTAAAGAAGTCATGTTTGTTTTAAGACTGTTTTTTCTGTGCTTTTTTCTCAGCTTTTGCCTGAAGCTTTGCAAGTTTTTTCTGTGTTGGTTTGAATAACCGGAAAATCTTGTATACTTCAAGAATGATCAGCAAGCCAAAGAGAATTGTAACTACACGCATGATCGTTGTTGAAATTCTTGTTCCGTCTTTGATATGGGAACCCGGCATTGCTCCGTTCATGGCTTTACAGTTTGCAATGGTATAAAGTGTATGATGCATTGCCTGTCTTGCATAATAGTAAGTTGCCGGATCATTCTCATCAAAGTTATATCTTGCGGATGCAGGAAGTGTTGTAAGTTTCACATCAGCTCCTGCCTCTGTCATCTGGTAACCGTCCATAAATACACCTGTATTCGCATTGTCTGTCATAACGATTCCGTCAAATGCCCATTCGTTACGGAGAATGCCTGTGATCAGACCATAATCACCGCCTGCCCAGGTAGCACCTGCTCTGTTGAAGGAAGTCATGACACCCTGGGATGCGCGGATCTGTTTTGAAGCATTGACATAAGTTCCGTCTTCCTGTTTTTCCACATAATTTAAAGTAACATCTCCAGCCTTCATGCACATCTCGAACGGTACAAGATAAATCTCACGTGCAGACTGCTCGTTAAACCAGGTTGCGACACTGAACTGTCCGTCACGGTCACCACGATGGTTTTCCTGATCGTTGAATGCAAAATGTTTGATGTAGGTATACATACCTTTGGAAGCTGCTCCGTAAATTTCTCTGGAAGCTACTGCTCCGGAAAGGAATGCATCCTCGGAATAATATTCTCCGTTACGTCCGGAATAAGGAGTTCTGTGGATATTCATGGATGGTGCATACCAGCCATCAGCTCCTCCGAGCAGTCCCTCGTTACCAATCATCTCACCATATTCAGATGCCAATTCAAGATTCCATGTCTGTGCTAATGTCATTGCGCTTGGGAACATTGCTCCGGTACCGCCATAGATCAGTCCGGAAGCCGTATCTGCATCGATATTAAAAGGTTTTTCTACAGAATCAATGTATTCGATACCGTAACCGGATACTCCGATCGTATTGTAAATTTCTTCCGGTGTCAGTTCATCTAAAAGGTCCTCCCAAAGCGGATCATCATAATCAAGACCTCTCATGTCAATGAGTGTTAAGCTGTTGTCTGCGCCATAGACAATCTGTGTATCTGCTAACGTCTCTGGATCGATCTCTGTACCACTGGAAAAGCTGTCAAGCTCTGCGATCAGATCATCGGATGCTGTTTTCACATAAGTATAGGATACTCCGTCTTCTCTGTTGATCTCATTTCCCCAGGTACTGATCTGTGTTCCAGGTGTTCCGTCATGTGTCGGGAAAGTTCCCTCCCAGTCGGATCTTGTAAGATAAGTCACATCTGCCTTGCAGTCCTGTAACTGGTTTGTGATTTCTACGCCGGAGTAAGAATCAGTTGCGTAGGTTGTCACATCGGTGTCTGTGTTATCTGGTGTGTATACAGATACAAATTCTGCATTTCCGCCGGTTGTGGCTTCTTCTGCTGAAAGTCCACCTGCTGTCAAAAGCTCTATCTTGCTTTCTGCCTCTTCCTGAGTTGCAGATTCTTCGTTATCTGCTGTTTCTTCACTGTCTAAGTCTGCTTTTTGAGCTGGCTTCTCAGATTTAGCAGCAAGAATATTGTTAATTGCTGCATGTGCATTCGCTGCTGCTGTAATGTAATAATCTCCTGCGTCAAAAATATAGGTTTGTGCTCCATTCTCATCATAAGCTTTTAACTGCTCTTTGGAGAAGGTACAGGTTACCGTTTCTTTCTCGCCCGGTGCAAGTTCACTTGTTTTTCCATAAGCGACAAGCTGTACGGAAGCCTTTTCCACTCCGTTTGCTTTATCATATTCTGTATATGGAGACTGGGCATAAATCTCAACAACATCTTTACCTGCCATATCTCCTGTGTTTTCCACATCAACGGTTACGGTACATTCATCACCTGACCAGTTTGTCTGCATATTAGACCATGCAAAAGTTGTATAGGAAAGTCCATATCCAAATGGATAAACCACTTCCTCTGTGTAATCGTAATCTCCGGCATTTCCCTGATTTAAAACAGCGTCTTCATAGCGTGTCTCATAATATTTATAGCCTACATAAATGCCCTCTTCATAGGTTACATAGTTGTACTTTGTAAGTTCTCCGTTCTCATCTACATACTGGTAATCACCAAAGTTCTGTGCTGCCGGAGATTTGGAAGCATCTGCTACCAAAGTATCCACTGTTCTTCCGGAAGGATTTACCTGACCAGTCAGAATGTATGGGATTGCTTCAATCGTTGTACTTGAAAGTACTGCCTTGATGTTTGTATAATCCTTTACCCAGCCAAGCTCTAATGCAGCATTGGAATTGGTTACAAGAATTACATTATCGAAGTTATCATTTAAATAAGAGATAATCTCTAACTCTGTCGAATCCGGCTCTAAATAACTCTTTGCCTTGTCTTCTTCGCTCTCTGCATGGTTATACATGGAACGAGGCATATCTCGTCCTTCTCCTGCCACTCTTTTTAAGAAATAAACAGGTACTGTATTTTTCACAGACTCCATAACCTCTGCATTTTCCTGCAATACAGATAATGGTACTTCGTTAATTGCAAAATCCTCTGCGTCACCATAACTGATAGAACCTGAACCGAGTCCATATTCCTTGGACTGTTCGGAATAAAAATTCATTAATGTTGTATTGATTTTTGCTCCTGCATTCTCAAAAATCTGTGTCAGGTTTCTTCCACCCATCATGGAATCGCTTGCTGATACGATTGCCGAATTGACACTGAAAAAACTAAACTCTGTATCCTGTGCCATAGGAAGTATTCCCTCATTGCTTAAAAGAACCGTTCCCTCATCAGCGATCTGCTGGTGGAGCGCACTCTCAGCCTCTCCGATATTATCTGTCGTATAATCTGCCTTGTTGTACTCAAGATCAAGTCCTGTTGTATCAACATCAGAATTGTCAATTTTTGTATTGATTCCACCAATCATGCTGTCCATCATTCTCGCATAATTTGGAAGAATGGAATTCACTGCTGCGATGATCACTGCAAATACAATGATCAAAATGGAACGTATTGTCGTTCCCACAATTTTTCTTGCTTTACTCATATCTTTCCTCCTGTTTACATGATGTCCGGGCAATTCAGGATGAAGCGTTTTATTTTAATCTTGGGAGGATTAACTTTCTGCTTTCATCTGCACTGCCCTTATATCTGTAAAAAGAAGATACTACAATTTATAACAAAAATGCAGGCTTTAGCGCAGCCTGCATTTTTTAAGACATATTTGGTCAATCTTTACCCTGAAAGATCATACGGATCAGATATTTCTGCTCCTCTGTCTTGATGATCATTTGTCCGTCGTATTTTTCTATAATAGAACGGATACTCTTTGTTCCAAAACCATGGCTTTCCCTGTCAGCCTTTGAAGTGACCGGCATTCTGCTCTCATCAAAAGCAACCATTCCCTGATAAGGGTTGATCAGCTCGATCAAAATGATTCCCTTTTTCCTCTGTATCTGAACAGAGATCCACCGGTTTTTTGCATTCTCAATTTTCCGGTTCGCCTCGATCGCATTATCGAGTGCATTTCCAAACAACGTATAAATATCAAGCTCATCCATAAATGAAAGCTGCGCTCCGTCAGCAATACAGCTAAATGCAATATGATTGATCTGACAGGTCAGTTTTTTCTCTGTCAGAACGGTATCTAAGATTTCATTTCCGGTTTTTACTACTGCTTCATACGCGGCAATCCTGCTCTCCATATCAAGAAGCTTCGCTTTTCGTTTGTCTTCATCACTCATGGTGGAAAGCGCCATGAGCTGATGCTTCATATCATGATAATGCTGGTTCACAACTGCCATGCTCTCTTTTGACATCTCGTAGCGCAGCTTCGTCTTTTGCCACAACTGCTCTTTTTTCGTAAATTCCGTCCGTTCAATCTCGCGACGAAGCTGTTCCCTCTGGCTTGATAACATGAAAATGCAGCACGGAATTGCATAAATACTGTGAATATGCACATAGTTCAGTTCTCCTGCCACAATACTGAGTCCCCACACGACCGCAATCAGGACAATGGACGAAGTGGACGCTGAAATCCCCTCCAATAAATAGGTTCCCTGATATGCAGCGCCTTTCGCAAACCAGAAATATGCGAGAAGAAAGGAACCGACCATACACGGAAGATAGATCAATGGGTCAGTATTGCCAATGCGCCCGCCTGTCAGCCATTCTGTCAGAAGCCTGATGCAGTAAAAAATATGCTCCACACCATAGCTTAATGCAAAAATATACATTGCCTCACGCAGACTGCACTGCACACAAAAATAAATGCACCCGATCACAAGACTCCATATCACAAGAAACCAGCCTAACATCATCATGGAAAACATGATATTCTCTCCCATAGATATCAGTGTACCCTCATATTTTGTCTGCGCCAGTTTCATAATAACCGTCAATAGAACTACACCTGTAATCATGCATGCAACTGCTTTCCACAGACTTTTTTCTCTGCGGTTTAACGGAAGGCAGAGTCCTAATGCCGGGAGAAGCATTTCCCAAAAATACAGTGATCCCGCCATATTACATCTCCATTCCTACATAATCTGCAAGTGCTTCCAAAAACTCTTTTTTCCGGCTGCGGCTTAAAAATATTTCTGTTCCGTTCACGTAGACAGTGTCTTTTTTGACTTCATCCACATATTTCAGATTCACAAGCTGCGACTGCCCGCTTTTCACAAAATAGTATTCCGATAGTTCATCCGCCATTGTTTTCAACGTAATTCCATGCTTCGAATACACTTTATCTCTGGTATGGAAAAACATATCATGCCCTATCACCTCAATATATAGGATGTCCTCGGTAGATATTTTGCACTTGCTCTCGCTCTCTGCGACTAAAAGCTGCTTCTCCTTGTGATGCTTTGACGCAATAGAACGCACTCTATCCATTGTCATGGCAAGCTGTTCATAAACGACCGGTTTTAAAATAAAATCCAACGCATTTACCTTGTAGCCCTCTATTGCATACTGCGCCAGAGCCGTGATGAACACGATCTGTGCGTCCGCATCCACTTCGCGGATTCTCTTTGCGGTTGTCATTCCATCCTGATATTTCATATGGATATCCAGAAAAATCAGGTCATAGTCCGCAGAATAGTCATCCAGAATATCTATGCCGTCATTAAAAATTCTCACGATAAATGCTTCGTTTTTCTCTTTTTCATATTTTCTCAGATGCTCGATGAGTGCTTCCTGACACTCACGTTCATCCTCTACGATTGCTATTTTTAACATAACCTTCTCCCAGATGAGAAGAGTGCGAAGCCATAGTTTTGGCTCCACACCCTGATAAATTTTTCACAATCTACAATGTAATATCTTCGACGGATATACCAAGTGAAGATAACTTTGCAAGTGTGACCTTAATCTGATAATCAAGTTCTTTGTTCTCCACACCGCCATTGGATTTTTTAATGCGCTGCAGATCCGTATATTTGTCAATTGTCAAACTGATAAGCTCTTCTCTTGTCATTCCATTATCCTCCATGCTATCACCGCCTTTCGTTGGTGATATTATAACACAATGTAAAGTTCCTATTCAATTGAAAAAGGTGCAAAGCCCTTTTTCTATCACGACTTTACACCTTCTTTTTTATATTGTTTTCTGTTAATCTTCCAAACTTGTCTGAATATCCTGTATTTCCTTCAAATACTCTTTTTCAAGCTTTTCATACTCTTCGTTCCGAAGCAGTTCAAGCTTTCTTTCCAGTTCTGTTAAGTGTTTTCTTAATTCATACTTGAATTGTACATCTGTTGGCATATATTCCTCATTCACTTTCCATCACCGCCTTTCGCTGGTGATATTATAGCATAATGTAAAGTTCCTATTCAATTGTCAATGTACGATTAGGAGGGAAACCATTCATATTGAAAACTTTAAAGAATTTTTGAATCCATATAGAAGATACGCCACACATATCTCAATGAATTGTAAATTTACAATATCATAAAAAAGACTATGAAACAAATAAATTTTTTATTAATTTTGCTGCTGACACAGCAAAAACAACACCCACAATCAAAAATAAAATCTACATAAAAGAGCTGCGTACCAATTTCTCAGTACAGCAGCTCCATAAATCTTAAGCTTCCGCTTTTTTTGCTTCCCCTTCCGGGAAAATGATCTTATTAACAAAGAAGAATACCACCATGGATACACCACCATTTAATACGGTCGTTCCGATGTTATACAGCCAGTCCGGTACGAACATTCCTGCAACAGCAACCCAGATACAGTTGATGGAGTTTACGATACAGGTTACGATACAGAATGCGATCAGATACCACATTCCCTGATACCAGATATTTCCTTTGCTTCGGAATACGAAGCTTCTCTGGATTGGGAAGTTGATACACTCACCGACTACCATAGCGATCATGTATGCACAGAAATAAGGAAGTCCGCCGTGCTGTGCGTCATAACCAATGATGTTCCATTTAAAGGTTTCACCGAATAATGTAATGTCGATTCCCGGGAATCCAAAGTCGATATTTGGAAGTCCTGCAAATGCAAGTGGCAAAAACAGTAACATGAAATACTTAAATACTGTGATTAAGTTACTTACAATTACAAATAATCCACCCTCTCTGATCCATTTTGATGCGCCCGGATGTTTTTCGGCAAATCCAAGCCATAAGTTTTTGATTTTCTCCATAATTCTTATCCCTTTCTCTCTGGACTGCGAAACTCTTCTTTGCAGTTTCTGAATAACTTTCTGCATTTATATTCCGCTTTACTTGTCTTAATCGTAACATAAGAATTTCTCTATGGAGAAAATTTGCATAATCTGTGCTTTTTTTAGCATAAATGGTAAGGATTTTACAAAAATGGGATCATATATACTGGCAGATAATGGATGCCATTCTCCCATTTATAATCCTTCGTATGAACCACGTACTTATCTCTGATGCGGCTGCTATACTTATCGCAAAACATATCTAACGACTTATGCCCTCTGTAGTTTCCAGACTTCACTTCTATCGGGTTAATTTTATCCCCTTTTGACAACAAGAAGTCTATCTCATACAGGTGATTCGATGTATCGCTTTCCATCGTGTAATAAAACAGGTTGTTTCCTCTGGCAACTAACATCTGAGCCACGGCATTTTCATATATATATCCGAGGTTTGCTTCTAATTTATCCGATAGCAGCTTATTATAAATGACATTTTCTGTATAGTTTTTATCCTTAAAAGCGAGCGTTATAAACAACCCGACATCCGAGGTAAATAACTTATACCGTCCGGCATCTTTTTCCAGCGACATTCCTACTCCCGGATTATTTGCATGATATGCAATATTTACAGTATACGAACTAAGAATATCCGGTATTAATTCACGAACCTGTTCCAGACGTGTTCCCTCCCTCGCATTTGACAGAACATATCTCGACGCATTTCCACTGAGGCTCGCCGGAATTGCATCGTATATATCACCTGCAAGCCCGGTTCCATCTATCTTTGTAAAATCTTCTTCATACAAATCAACAATTTCCCTTTTTACCTCATCTACTATCTGCAGATTATTGTGTTCTAAGTATGCTTCTACCGCCTGTGGCATTCCACCGATCAGCATATACAATCGGAACATACGCATCAGATTCCTATGCATCGCATTTCCGGCAGATTTTTTGTTTTTTAAAAGCAGCTTAATGGTATCCGCCGTGATTTCATCACCAACCGCCCACAAAAATTCTTCAAAATCCATCGGATACATGGATATCTTATGTTCTTCACTCGGAATTAATATATCCTTCGTATTCTTCTTTATAGATAAGAGTGATCCTGTTTCAATGTATTTATATCTTCCATCTGCCACAAGATACTTGATTGCCTGTCTTGCCTTCGGCAATAATTGAACCTCATCAAATATAATCACAGATTCCCTTTCATACAGTCTGACTCCGGTCAACTGTTGTAATTGGAGAAAGAAAAAATCCAAATTATAAGTATCATCAAATAATTCCAGAATTGCTTTGCTCGTATGTGCAAAGTCAATCAAAATATAGGATCTGAATTCGTTTTTTGCAAATTCTTCCGCAATTGTTGATTTTCCAACACGTCTTGCCCCCTTAATAAGCAGTGCATATTTATCACTACGGTTCTTTTTCCATTCAAGAATTTCATCATATAGTTTTCTTTTAAAAACCGTTTCAGCCATAAAAGTATCTCCTCTCCACCAGATAATGGAATACACCTTTCAAAAATCATACTATTTTTACAAATTATATCGCAAATCCCCGCTCGTGTAAATGTGTATTCTGCGCAAATCCCCGTTCATTATCTTTCGTTTTCCACGCAGATCCCCATAATGCTAATTAGTATATGTGATTCGTCTACGCATTATTCTTTTCATACCCTAAGATTTTTCATTTATATTCATGCAAAAGACGAAGTTTTCCTGTTATATTTTAAGTTCTGGATACTCCTTTACTTCATTTGTTTTCTGGTTTAACAACTAATATTCCTTCTACAATTTTTCTAATATTTTAAAACCAAGCTCAAAGACCAGTAGCATGATTTTACTCTTTTCATCTAATCTTGTGCTGCCTGATATACTTCTCGGCTCCCAGGATGAATGGTCAAGGTTATCTCCTGCATAAAAGAACTGAAAAAATTCTGTTCCCCTGAAATCGCAGAGTGCCTGCATTCCGGCACATTCCATCTCAACGCAGACCGCACCCATTTCTTTCCTCTTATTCACCTTATCCCTTGTTTCTCTATAGCAGGCGTCTGTTGTCCATGTGATTCCTTCCACATAAGGATATCCAAACTCTTTCAGTACTTTCTTAAACTCATCCCTGTACTTATGATTCACATCAATTGTGTCACACGGCTTCGCATAGTGGTAACTTGTTCCCTCATCCCTGACAGCCTTAATCGGAATAATAATTCCACAATCTTCAATCCGCTTATCTAATACTCCACAATTTCCAAGCAAAATCAGTCTTTTACTTCCCATTGCAATTATTTCTTCATACTGTCCCACACACATATCTGGGTTTATAATTGCATCAAAAAGAATACCAGTACACTCAAGAGTATTGTTACTGTTCCCATTATGATAAACATCATGGAAGTAAAACTTTTTGAAATTGGTCTATCAACATAACACTTTTTAGGATTGTTTGGATTATAATAAACTGTCATCTTACTGTTGATAGGCCACAACTGCTCCGCAAATTGATGCAAATTTGCAATAGCTCCAGTTTTTACATGTAGCCATCCTTTTTCATCTTCATAGACTTCTGATTTCATCGGTACAGGTACTCCTGATAGTTGTGTTGTTTTAATTCCTCGAAATTTTTTCTTTGCTTTATAACAAGTTCCATTCACAAAGTACTCAACGATTGGGTACACTCTTCCATTTCCAGAAAACCCATATTGTTTAATAATACCGTCTGTCTTTTTTGTACACAATTTATTCTGTCTTTTTACAATGATATTGAAAGTAACTCCTAGTAGAACTAATATTACACCAAGACCTCCAACTGTCATCAATTCTAACCATGCAATTTGTATTTCAGCCATAGTTTCATCACCTCAAATCCCGATTTAATAGTTACCTTTTATAATTCCAACGAATTTGTATTTAATAAAAATTCATACACATTCATGATTAAAATACCCTGATCATTATAAAATGGTTTTGGTGTATCAGATGTAATTACAATCTTCTTAAATGAATCATTTATTTTCAAAAAAGGACGAATCTCTTGTTCCATTTTTGCTTCGGTCTCCAGCATATACGCAGACTGAATATAATATTTTTTAAAACCCTTATTACAGATAAAATCGACTTCCAGTTGCTTTTTTACCGGTTTTGCATCTTTCCTTTTTTCAACAACAGTCAGATTGCCAACATCCACATGAAAGCCTCTCATTCTTAATTCATTGTAAATTACATTCTCCATAGAATGTGTCACTTCCATTTGCCTATAATGGATTCTTGAATTTCTGAGCCCCATATCCATGAAATAGTACTTCAATGGTGTACCAATATAGGATTTTCCCTTAATATCATATCTGTTCGCCTCTTCAATTAAAAAAGCATCCTCCAAATATTCAATATATTTCGTGATCGTTGTTGCTGTAATCTTCGAATTATTTACACTTTTAAATGTTTTCTGAAGTTTGTTAGGATTCGTCAACGCACCAATTGCAGATGCCAAAACATCAAGCAGTGATTCCATTTCTCCAACATTTCTGATTTTGTTTCGTTTCACAATATCACTGATATATGTTTCCTGAAACAGATTATCCAATAGATTCATTTTTTGCTCATCCGTTTCAGCTAATACCACCAATGGAATACCTCCATAAGTAATATATTCGTTCCATCCATCATATTTATTTCCATCATAACAACTCATAAATTCCGAAAAGCTCAAAGGGTACATATGAACCTCATCCCCTCTGCCTCCAAATTCAGTAGCTATATCTCTGGATAAAAACTTCGCATTTCTTCCCGTTACAAACACATCGCAATTCTTCTTATCCGCTAAACCATTAAGCACGCTCACAAATTCATCCAGCAGTTGTACTTCATCTAAAAGAAAGTAATATTTTTCATCATCTTGAATCTGTTCCTTTGCCCAAGGATAAAAGCGTTTCGGATCTCGATATTCTATATTATCAAATAAATCAAACGCCATTTCAATGATGTGTTTTTCATCCACTCCAGTTTCAAGCAGATGATTTTTAAACAGGGTTCGCAATAAATATGATTTTCCACATCTTCTTATTCCTGTTACAATTTTAATCAGACCATTTCCTTCACGCTTTATAAGTTGTTCTAAATAGTAATCTCTTTTAATTTCTTTTACCATAGCGTTTCCTCTAAAAGATATTTTGGTTATTATATCCCCAAATATCTTTTATTCTACCCAGCGACTTGATACTATGCAATAGTCTATAAGATATTTTGGTTAATAAATACCTAAATATCTCTCAATCATATAGTTTTCCATTCCATAAAAAAGCCCCCACATGCTCCTTATCGAACACGCAGGGACTTTCCTGTCATATTTTAAGTTCTGTTATCTTTGCACACAGGGTGCCTGATAATCTATTCTTCTTTTTTCTCTTCCGGTGTAACTTCTGCTGTTGTTTTTGCATGTTTTTTGCGATAGCGAACAATCACAAGTGCCATGCAGAGTACTACTAATAATACTGTTACAACATCAATTGTCACGAAGAGTTTTGTCATATTTGACATTCCGCCATCATCAGTAGTATTTGTATAATAACCGCTGTTTGCGATTGTATACATAATGTTCTTGCATGATGTGCGAAGTGCGTTATTAAGTGTTGCACTCTCTGTATTTGTCAATTTATTGGATTCCTGATAGTTGAATCCGAGCATCAGGTCGTTTCCGGCACGAACACAGTGATCTGTGATCATATATCCGTAAGAACCATCATAATCTGTGATGACCATTCCCTGGAATCCCCACTCATTACGAAGGATTGTTGTTAATGTGTCTTCATTTGTACATGCCGGAACGGTTCCGATCCAGTTGAAGGAAGACATTACAGCGATCTGTGTTCCGTCAAAATTCTTGATACATAATTCGAATGGTTTTAAGTAAATCTCACGGATTGCCTGCTCATTAGAATATGTAAGTAAGAATGCGCATCTGTTTGTTTCCTGGTCGTTTAATGCAAAATGTTTGATGTAACTGTATGTACCTTTTGTTGCCATTGCAGATACCTGAGCTGCTGCAAGTTTTCCGGCAAGCACACCGTCTTCTGAATAGTATTCGAAGTTTCTTCCTGCGAATGCAGAACGGTGTGTGTTCATAGCAGGACCATATACACCATAATTATTTACATCTGCATACTCCTGTCCCATTGCAAGTCCAAGATCATATAATAAATCTGTATTCCATGTCTGAGCCATTAATACTTCTGTCGGATATGGTGTTCCATAAGTTCCTGTAATGAAGTTATTAACTCCGGCAGGTCCGTCACAGTCACTTGTTGCAACTTTTCCTACAGAATCGATCTGAGCTGTCTGCCATCCACCAAGGTTTACAAGTAATGACATATCTTCAAAGCTCATCTGATCTAATAACCGATCCCACATCGGATCATCATAAGCCTTGCCTGTTAAATCTGCTAATGTAAGACCATTGTCAGATCCTAATGTCGGCATTGTATCTTCTGCATTGTCATATGCTGTAGAGTCATAGTATGCTGTAGAGTTTGCTTCTACTTCTTTTCTTGTTGCATCATCCATTACATAAGCTTCTTCAGCCGGTGCTGCGGTAGCTTCTGCATAGTTTGCAAATCCGTCTGCTCTGGAAAGATAGGTAACATTTCCTGCTGTGTAATCATTTAACTGATTTGTTGCAGCTACATTATCTGTTGTACGTGCATTCTCGCTGTAGTTGATATCTGAATCTACAGTAAAGTTTGCCTGATCTAATACTGTATGGGAATCAGATCTGACAGATACTGTGTATTCGCCGGCTTCAAGAATATATCCGCCGCCTGCTACTTTGATCTCGTTTGCATCATAAGATGCCATATCTTCTTTGTTGATCGTAAACTCAACTGTTTCAGATTCACCCGGTGCGATCTCACCTGTTTTTGCATAATCAATTAAGTTTACGGAAGCTTTCTCGATTCCTCCGTTTGTATAAGGTGGTGTGAAGTATACTTCTACAACATCCTTACCTGCAACATCGCCTGTATTTGTAACTGTTACATTGAATGTTACATTGTCTCCATTATCAGAGAAATCATTCATTTTCTGTTCAAATGTTGTATAAGATAATCCGTAACCAAATGGATATTTTACAACATCCTCATAATTGATCACACCATCATCAGATGCTGTCTCATAATATTTGTATCCTACATAGATACCTTCTACATAATCAACAAAGGAAACTGTTCCTTCGTATGCTGTATCAGAAGCTGCGATTGCTTCTTTTAAATCATCTACATTGTTGTATGCAAACGCTCCAATGTTATTATAGTATGGAGTCTGTGTTAAATCTTTTACATAAGTATCAACTGTTTTTCCGGATGGATTCACAGATCCGTTGATGATCTCACCGAGTGCAGCCATACCTGTCTGACCTGTACCAGGTGCAAGGATTACTGCTCCGATAGAATCATAGTTGTCTACCCAGTCAAGTTCCATTGGGTTGTTTGCGTTGATCACAACGATTACTTTACTGAATTCTGAGCAAACCTTATCAAGCATTGCTTCCTCTGTATTAGAGAGTTCAAGATAAGATTCTCCTGCATCAAAATCATCATAATCACCGTTGTTAGTGTAGGAAATATTTGTATATGCATATTTTTCAGGATTTACAGAAACTTCATCTGCCACATTATAAGTGCCATGGATAACAGAGTTCATGTCTGTAGGAAGATCGTATCCTTCACCACCGCCACGGCTGATCACTACCATTGCTACATCAGAAAAGCTTTCTGCTTCGCTCATGACATCATCTGTATAATAATCTGCTGTAGGTTCCGGCAATGTGATATCAAAGGATCCGTCTCCGCCTAAAATTGTTGCAGCTGGTCTGTCTGCGCGATAATCTGTGTACATTTTGGTCAGGGACTCATTTGTCTTATATCCTGCATCTGATAAAGACTGTAAAATACTTACTACAGAAGATGTATCTGCAGAACCTGAACCTGTACCACCATAGATAGGGTTTGTAGATGCCCATCCAAATACGTTCATGGAATCCACATCACTGCTAAGAGGTAATAATCCATTATTCTTTACAAGAACCATACCTTCTTCGCCGACTTTTTTGATCACTTCATTACTTGCTGCTTTTGCTTCATCGGATACTGTTCCGCCACCGTTTAATACAACGGAAAGGTTTGTGTAAAGCGGTCCGTAGCAAACCATGTTTACCATGGTCACAAGTGCGAGTACCCATGCTAAGGAAGCTCCCCAGCGAACTAAATGTCTTTTTCCTTTTGGTGCAATAAAATGTGCAGCTACTAATAATACAATCAATACTAAAATAGAAATAAGGATTGCATAAATGTATCCGCTGCAGTTTGTTACATATGTTGTAACGTCTGCTTCACTGACACCGAGGCCTCCTAAAATAGGAACCAGAATTGAAATAATTAACTCGATCATTTCTAAATCCTCCCAAGATTTATTTTGTCCGTTCCGGACTTTGTATCTATACTCTAACATAAAGTGCTTTTCTTATGGAAAAATTGCATAATCTGCATTATTTTTGCATAAACGGTATTACACGTTGTGAGTTTCAGACAAAAATAACGCTATGTTTTCATGCACAATGCACAAGCCATAGCGTTATAAATCAAAAAATGCGAATGTTTAACCGTCCATATTCTATTTGACACAGTTATCCGTTCTGCACTTCGTCAGATGCAGTTTTTTTCATCGGGATCAAAATCTTCAGATCAAACCAATTTTCTTTTGTGTCAATACTGACTGCGCCGTCGTATTTATTTACCGTATAGCGGATACTCTTGATTCCGTAACCGTGAAATTCTTTTTCCTTCTTGGTTGTCAGGAAACGTCCTTCTTTTACTTTCAAACTACCTTCGTAGTAATTTTCAAAACGTAAGATTAAAAAATTCTTCTGCTGGGACACAGTCACATGGATCAGCCGCTTTTGCTTGTCTGCGATCTTGAGTTCACACTCGATCGCATTGTCGAGCGCATTTCCGAAAATACTGCAGATATCCATGATATCCATAAAATCCAGCAGCGTTCCATCTGCCACGCAGGTAAACGTGATCCCATGCTTTGCGCAGTATAAACTCTTGCTTGTCAGCACTGTATCGAGCACTTTATTTCCGGTCTTGTTCTGTGCTTCGTACTGCCTGATCTCATCTTCCATGTGATTTAAAAACTCATTTCTTTTTTCCGGGTCAGTCTCGCTCCGGAGTACAGCGATCTGATGTTTTAAGTCGTGATATTTATAATTGATGAGATCGATACTCTCACGTGACTGCTTGTACTGCACATACTGATTCTGTAAAACATTCTGCACTGCCTCCAACTCCCTGCGCACACGGAGTTCGCCACATTGGATCAGGTGCGCATACAAAACTGCAATTCCACCGAGATCAACGATCGTGCGGACATGACCGATTTCAAGCGCGTAGCCATTTGAAAATGCTCCCGTATCAGAAATAAAACTTAGATTGCTGACCGCAAATACCGCTATCACAATCAACGCTGCCGAAAAATATTCCTTAAGACTGATATTTAGTTTTCCATCTTTTGGCAAATGCTGCTGCAATAACTTCCATAATAAAAACGCAACTGCACCATAAACTGCTGCAAGCATAAGTACCTGCATTCCAGCACCCGGCAATTGTCTTGTCCAGATTGAGCATACAATCTGCCATTCCATAGATGCCATAAATTCTGCCACAACAAACGCAATCATACCAAAATATCCGGCATCCCGAAAATTCACATCGCAACACAAATGAATAAACGCTATCATTAAAAAATCTGCTATGATCATACACGGTATCCAGAAATAAATCGGAACATTACTGGTTGACACCATAAAAGCTGACTGCACAATAAGCATTCCTACTATAGTTAATGCACTTTTCCACCACTCAAATCTTTTTTTCAACGGAAAAATAAAAATCAGGCAGGCAATCCACTCCGCAGCTGCCGTATAAATCCGCGGAATATCCGGCATAAGATTATCGATCATTTCACAACCTCTCCCCAATAATTCGTCAATGCTTCCATAAAATCTTTCTTGCGGGAGCGACTAAGAAGTAACGGTTCCCCTTTTACAACCGCACATCCATCCTGAAGTCCCTCAACATGCTGTAAATTAATGAGATAGCCTTTATTTCCACGGCAGAAGTTCAGTCCCTGCAACTTTTCCTCGACCTCTTTCATCGTGCCAGCCGATTCATAGTCACCAAGAATCGTATGCAGAACCAGATTATGTCCCTGACTTTCGATATAATAAATATTTGCAATGTTGATCCGGACAGCCCCACCTTTGATATTTACCGTGATCACTTTCTGCTCACGTTTCTTCATACGGCTGATCGCACGGTTTAATCTCTGCGAAAATGCGAAGTATGACACCGGTTTCAGCACATAGTCAAGCGCATCCACTGCATAACCGCGGATCGCATACTGCGCCATATTTGTAATGAAAATGATGACAACCTCCGTGTCTGCTTTCCGGATTTCCTCCGCAGCAGACATACCATCCATGAACTTCATTTCCACGTCCATCAGAATAATATCAAACTGTGACTTGTACTTGTGTACGATCTGATCACCATCTGAATAGACGGTAATATTGAACACTTCTCCATTCTCCTTCTGATACTGCAGCAAAAACTCCTGCAGCTGCTTTGCGTACATAGCTTCATCCTCAACGATTGCAATATTGATCATCTGTGCTATCCCTTCTATATCAAACACATTTCATGCCCACTCATACATGCAATAATTTTATCACACAAAAAAAGAAAATACATCTGCTTTTTCGTTGACGCAAAATATTTTCCGTAGTAAAATTGTATCATTATACTTTTTTGGAAAGAGAGAGATAAAATGAGTATTTTCAAGAAAAAACTGACAGTGAACGAAGCAATCAACAAGGCTCACACTTCTGAGAACGCCATGTTGATCGACTGTCGTACCAAAGATGAATTTAACCACGGACATGTTGCCGGTGCGGTCAATATCCCATTGGATAAAATCACGGAAGACCGAATCTTAAGAAGATTCCCGGATAAGGAAACTTCTCTCTATATCATCGGCAGTTATAATTTCAGACCGGAAAAAGCGGTCAAAGCCTTTAAGAAACTGGGCTATAAAAATGCCATCTTCGGTGGAAACATGGAAGAGCATTATGGAATGTTGAAAAAATAAGTTCCTTCCTATCGCAAATGCATTTACATGGAAATCCATCCAAATGCATTTGCGACAGAGCTTAATAAAATGATTCCAGCAAAAATCGGACACAGATACTGTATCATAAACAGAAAGACTTTTCTTCTTTTGAATGTGCCGCCACCATATGTCACTTCTTCTTCGATTCTCTTTACCCCGACAACCCTTGAAACAAAAAGACAGGTAGCAATTGCCGCAATCGGCATCATGACAGAGTTCGTCAGGAAATCAAAAAAATCCAAAAACTGCATGCCAATGATCTTCACATTTGCCAGAGGTCCGTATCCGAGCGAAGACAGACTTCCCAGTGCGATCATGATCACGCCACAGAGCACCGTAGATTTTTTCCGGCTCCACCCAAGTTCATCTTCAAACGTGGATACCGCACTTTCCGTCAGTGCGATTGAACTGGTAAGTGCCGCAAAAAGTACAAGCAAGAAGAACATTACTCCCGCAAAAGTTCCAAATCCCATACTTGCAAAAACTTTTGGGATTGTAATAAACATCAATGCCGGTCCAGCCTGTAAGTTGTCCGGATCTCCGCCAGAGAACGCAAACACCGCCGGAATAATCATTAGTCCAGCCATAATTGCAATTGCTGTATCAAAAATTTCAACATTCTTTGTAGACTCTTCAATGGAAGTTTCTTTTTTCATATAAGAACCAAATGTAATGAGAATACCCATCGCAATCGACAGCGAATAAAACATCTGCCCCATGGCTGCCACAACGGTCATCCATGAAAAGTTGCTGATATTTGGCACAAGAAAATATTTCACACCAGCCAAAGCCCCTGGTCTTGTCACAGAATAAATTGCAATGATGACAGACAACACAACAAGTATCGGCATCATGAATTTGGAGACACGCTCGATTCCATTGCGCACACCCGCATAAATAATCGCCAATGTGATCACAGAAAAGATCACAAAGCATATTTCCGTGGAAAATCCATCTGAGATAAATGCAGAAAAATAACCATCTTCTGCAACTGTCTGTGCATGTCCTCTGACATACTCAACCAGATATTTTAAAACCCATCCACCGATCACCGAATAATATGGCACGATCAAAACCGGAATGATTGCATTGATCCAGCCTCCCAGCGAAGACCAGCGTGAATTTCCAAAGGACGCAAATGCTCCTACCGGACTTTTTTTCGTCATACGTCCCAACGATGTCTCCGCCATGATCATCGTATATCCAAAGGTCAATGCCAGAATGATATAGATAAGCAGGAAAATACCTCCGCCGTATTTGGCTGCCAGATATGGAAACCGCCAGATATTCCCCAATCCCACGGATGCTCCGGCTGCTGACAGCACAAAACCGATTTTTCCTGAAAAAGAACTTCTTTTTGTCGTTTGATTTTTCATAATTTTCTCCTCTGACTTCTATTTTGAAACATACTCAGAATATCATAGGGAGTAGGGAATTACAATATTGTGATAATCTCTTTTATCCAAGCAGAGACGTATAAATTTCGCGATCCAAATCCTTGAACACATAAAAAGGTGCACCGCCAGAGTAAATCTACTTGAAATCTGCATAAATTGTCCTCATTTTCCATCTTACTTCAAATAATCTGCCAGTTCTTCACAACGCTCCATGGTAAGCTCTGCCATCTTAAGACTGCTGTCCATCTGTGCCGAAGATCCATCGTTTTGATCCAGGATTTCGTTGCCTGCTGCTTCTTTGTCTGCAATCCATTTTCTCTGCTCAGTGAGAATCTCATTGAACTTTTCCTCACTTGTATTGTATTTTACAAGATTCCAGATTTCATTTAAGCAGGAATCGCTGATATCATACATCTGCATAGCGTAGTCGTCCATTCGGGACTGTAGAGTTGCTTTTTTAAGCTCCTCCCCCGCTGCATCATAGGATGCTTGATAAGTATTTAATGTACTCTGCGCTTCCTCATATGGTGTCTGTCTTTCGTAGGAATAAATTCCATACCCCATTTCTTCATTTACAATAATTGGAATCGTCAACGTATCCTGCGTTCCTTCCTCGCTATCGTCATTTGCCCACCGTACCCAGAAATATACATCTTCTGACAGATCTCTCACCGGTGCCCCCGGAAGATACACTTTAAAGGTGTCCGTTCCTTCAACAGTCCTGTTATTGTAAGTATTATGAATTTGTTTTTCATTATTCCGTCCCTTTTTCTATCGTTTTCCGATAACCTGATTATTTACAATATTTTTTCTGCTTTGTTCTTAATTAATTCTAAGGTATCTTAATATTGACCTTATAGGGAATCATTTTATCATTTCATTGTTGGAATAGTTCATACCGCTCAAATGTCCACTTTCTCCTTTTCTCATAATAAAATCGCTACACGATCTCTGATCAATGTTTTCAGCTCATCCCTTTGCGCTTGAGGCAAATAGGATTCATCCACAAGTGACAACATTTTATTTTCTAATGCACATAATTTTTCTATCATTTTTTCTGCTGCGTTTGCAGGAATATCACATACTTCTGCTAATATTTTAAATTCTTTTTTATGAATATTTCTCTTCTTTCCATTAATAGTAAGTGCCATCTGTTCTTTATCTTCCGGCATAATTACATTTACAGGAAGCATATCATATGCGTTTGATAATTGAAACCTTCTGTTTCCCGGTTCAGTTTCTCTTAACGAAAAATTTTTCAAATGCATATCCGAATTTCCAATGATAAAAGATCCCACAACCCGTAAGTATAATTCTGATAAATCTAACCCTGGTGTAATAGAATACTTCTTTATGATTCTTCCGCAGTTTTCATAAGACCCTTTGTATTTATCCTGCGTTAAGCGATTCGATAGCTGGCAAAAATCTTCCATTGCATATAATTTTATCTCATTTTTTTCAATATCGCGATCTACTCTCTTTGTAATATAAGCGTACTCATCATTTATTTTTATCAGTGCATGCGGCACTGTCTGGATTCCCATCAACTCTGCCAGACGCATTGCCAGGTCTTCAAATTCAGGCATATAATCAAATTCTTCTGTCTGTGGCTTTAAAATATACCCTGTTGGATAATCTACAATTGTAAGTCTTGCATTCGTGTCACTGGACAAATGCAAGGATAGTTTTTTTTGAACTCCTGGTACTGTAAGTCCCTCATTGACAGTCTCATTTGCGAGCCTTTCCAATTGTTCCTTCGTAATATCTAAAAAGGGCATTTCTTCTGTCATAAAAAACGATTTCACACATTTTTTATGCCAGCTCCACTCCTTTTCCGCATTAGAAGCATTCTCCCTTATTGTTTTTCCACAACATAGACATTTCATTCCTCTTCCCCATTTCTTATATTGACATCTCCAATACAATCCCTGCATACCGACAACAGCAATCCAAATCTGTCATTCTGATTGATTTTCCAGTTACGGCTTACAACACCAAGGAGCCATCCTTCTGGAATTAACCCATCAAAAAAAGGAAATAAAACTGTCGCTTTATAAGCCTCTTTTTGTAATGGCAGCGTCAAACTTACAGATACTGCATCTTCTCTTTTCAAATAATCCTCATTATAAGAAAACTCATATCCTTCTTCTGTTTCAGCTATTGTTCCGGCAAAAATTTTTTGAATATAAACATATCCTTTTCTATATTCTGACTCCACTTGTTATTCCTCCTTTTCTCCCGGTACAGCTTCTTTCCCGAACATTGCCAATGCCTGATTTACTTTGTCCATACGCACAGTTTCCTTTCCCTGTTCTAATTCTCTTACAAACCGTAAGCCTAATCCTGATCTCATGGCAAATTCTTCCTGTGTTAATCCAGCTTTTTTTCTTTCTTCTTTTATATAATTTCCAATTTTATTCATATCAATCATAATACTCCCGTTCGGGTATAATTTCAACGTTTTCAGGCAAAAAAATCCCGAACGGGTACAATTTAATATTTTTCAATAAATTGTACACCCGTTCGGGTATAGTTTCTATATTGTATTTACCTGCAAAACCAAATTTAACGTTTTATACAGGGGTAACTCTTTATACGTTTTCCTTTAAAAACGCTTTCACTTCCTCAGCCGACGGAATCGCCGGGATTCCTCCACGCTTCTGAACGCACAGACATGCAACTGCATTTCCCTGCACAGCACACGCTCTGATATTTTCTCCGGTGAGTTCTTCGACAGCCTTATTAAAGGATAGAAATCTGCTTAAAAATCCTCCCCAGAAAGAATCTCCGGCTCCGGTCGTATCAATGGCATTCGTATGAAAACCTGCAACGTGTTCTTTTCCATTCTTTGTTGCAACAAGTACACCGTCCTCGCCAAGTGTGATTGCAACCAGTTTTAAGCCAAGTGAAAGCAACACCTCTGCTGCTTCTTCATAGCTTTTAGCTCCGGTAAGAAGAAGGCTTTCTTCATCTGAAACTTTCATGACGTCCGCAAGCGGTATCACAGATTTCATTGTCTCCACTGCAGTTGTTTCATCTTTCCAGAGGGATGCTCTGTAATTTGGATCATAGGAAATCAATGCTCCTGTCTCTTTTGCAGTTTTTACCGCTTCTAAGGTTGCACTTCTCGCCGGTTCATCTGTCAGCGACAATGATCCAAAATGAAAAATTTTGCAATTACGAAGCAGTTCCTTATCCAGCTCCTCTTTTCTCAGCTGTGTATCCGCTCCCGGTTTTCTTGCAAACGAAAAGTTCCGTTCTCCATTTTCATCAATCTCCACAAATGCAAGCGTTGTAAAATAATGTTCATCTTCAATCAGGGCTGTTGTATCGATTCCTTCCTTTTGCAGTGTCTTTTTCAAAAAAGCACCATGCATATCTGTTCCGACTTTTCCGATAAATGCCGTTTTATAGCCCATGTGACTGGCAACGGTAAGCAGATTTGCCGGTGCTCCGCCTGGATTCTGCTCGAATAATTTCATGCCGTCTTTGCTGTATCCTGCTTCCGTAAAATCGATCAGCAATTCTCCCAATGCTGCAATATCAACCTCTCTTGCCATGTTTCAAATCCTCCATGATCTCATTGTAGCGTTTTTTATTTAATCTGTAAAAGAATAATATCACTGCTGTTACAATCCAGAGTACCCCCGGAATCGTTGTAAATGCGTGTTTCATAATTGAAAGCACCGCCTCATTTTGCGTCTGGTTTGCAACATACCCATATTTCCCAAGTAATCCGGCAAGAAGTGCGGTTCCGATTGCCATTCCGATTTTGTTTCCAAGAGAAATAAACGCATACTGGAAACCATCGTTTCTAAGCCCCGTCTTCCACTCTCCGTATTCCACGCAGTCCGGTATGATCGCATAAATTGCTGTGTTGAATCCGGAAAAGAAGAACTGTGTAATACCTGATAAAGCATAAAATATTACCGGTGCTTCTTTTACATTAAAGAAAAAGAGTGCCAGCATGGAGATACCGGTTAACAATGCAAAAATAGAAGCTGTTCTTCCTTTATTGTTTAACTTACGGAACACCGGCTGGAAACAGGCTGCCCCGATAATAGAAGGAATGATAATGCACATGGAGTATGTCGTATAATAAGCAGCATTTTCCTCTACATATGTAAAATAATATAAAATATCAGCATTTCTTCCATAAAGTGTAAAACCAAAAAGGATCTGACCAACTAATGCCAGCAAATAAGGGCGATTCTGCATTACTGCTTTTAACTGCACGCGGATAGAGATTTTTTCTTTTTCCGGTGTTATAACTGCTTCTTTTGTCTTAGCAAAACAGAAAAAATGGCAGGCTGCGAAAATACAACCATATAAGATTGCAACCGTAAGATAACCGGTCTTTGCGCTCTCACTGCCGAATTTACTGATCAGCGGAACCGTAATGATATTAAGTATTCCGATTGCGATCATGGCTGCAACAGAACGGGAAGTATTGATTTTCGCCCGCTCATCAATGTCCTGTGTCATAGCTCCACACAATGTTCCGTATGGAATGTTGACACAGGTATATCCGAGTACAAGCAGACAATAGGTAATGACCATGTATACAATCTTAGAAGTCTCGGACCAGTCCGGTCTTGCCCAGAATGTCAATACAAGAAGTACTGCTGTAATGGGTGCAGCCACTAAAAGCCACGGACGATATCTTCCCCATCTGGTCTTTGTCTTGTCCGTAAGTCCACCGACGATCGGATCATTGATCGCATCCCAGAATCTGGAAAACAGCATAAGTGCTGACACTGCTGCCATACTGATTCCAAATACATCGGTATAAAATATCATTAAAAAGTTGCTCACGAACATCCAGCTGAAATTGCATCCTACATCGCCAAACCCATATGCGATTTTACTGATCAACGGCACCTTTCCGTTACTGTTTTCGCTTCCCATACTTTCCTCCCATTTTTAACGTTTCTGACAAAAGATTATTTTTCCTGTACGTTGATGATTACTTTCATTGTTGTCTCACGGTTGTCATCGATATACTGATAAGCTTTCAGATAATCTTTGAATGCAAATGTCTTAGAGATTAATGGTCTTAAATGTACTTTATTCTCATTCACCAGACGAATCGCATCCACATAATCATCGTGGCGGTACATCATGGTACTCTTAATGTCTAACTCATGGTCATTTGCTACGGCAAGATCAACCTCTGCCATTCCTGCAAAAACAGCAACCAATACGATCACACTTCCTTTTCTCGCATATTTGATTGCCTGTCCCATTGTGATATTATTTCCGGCACAATCATAAATCACATCTGCTTTATCCGGTCCGAATGCCTCTACCATTGCCTCTCCAAAATCTTTGTTCTTTGTATTCACACATACATCGATACCGCACTCTTTTGCCTTTTCCAGACGAAGATCGCTGACATCTGTGATCATGACTTTTGCTGCACCCATTCCCTTTGCAGTCTGCGCTACCAGATTTCCGATCGGTCCTGCGCCAAGTACTGCAATATTCATGCCGCTCACATCCCCCATCTGTTTTACACCATGTACGGCAACTGCTAACGGCTCGATCATTGCTCCTTCTTCATAAGACATTTCTTCCGGGATTGGTGTTACTTTGGAAGCATCTACTGCAAAATATTCAGATGCAGTTCCTGTTGTCTGGAATCCCATAACTTTCAGTTCCTCGCAGAGATTGTATTTGCCATGACGGCACGGATAGCAATGTCCGCAGTACACTTGTGGCTCGATCGTTACTTTCTGTCCTTCGTGAAATTCTGTCACATTTTTTCCAAGCTTTACAACCTCGCCGGATACTTCGTGTCCCTGAGTTACCGGATATTTTGTAAATGGATGTTTTCCATGGTAAACATGAATATCCGAACCACAGATACCAATATTCATAATCTTTACTAACACCTGATCGTCCTTTACTTCTGGAACCGGCACCTCTCTGAATGCAATTTCTCCTGGATTTGTCATTACCTGCTGTAACATATTAATTCCTCCTTGTTTTCCGAAGGAAAATCCGAACTCTATATGCGTAGCGTAATTTTCCTTCTTGTTTTTCTTTTATTTTATCTTTTATAAAATGTTTTATTAAAGTAATTACATTATTGTTCAAAGATTTTATTTTGTCAATGGTTTTTCTAAGATTTTACGCTTTGCACAATTTCACGAATTTAATTTTGTGTATTATTTCCAAATAAAAAACTGAAAGAAATTTCCAATTTCCACAATTACTCTTCGAAATTCCTTTCAGTTCTATCCTGCTATAGATGACTCTATCGCACTATTCAATTATTATATACTCCGACATTCCTCAGGAATATCCAGATGAAGACTATATTTTACATCTGCATCACATATTCTGTAAAAAAATGTTTTGCAACACCAACTGCCGATGCCTCTTTTTCATAAGAACAATTTTTCATATAAGACACATCATGATCGAATCCATTGTACGCCATGATCCGCTCGCCCAGAGGAATCATATAACGAGACAATACTCCTCCAACATCACCGCCAAGTATGATATCCATATCATATGCCATGCGAAGATTCGAAATCAATATTGCAAGATTATCCAGATATTCCTCCCATTTCTTAGTTGTCGCAAGATCCTTGCTTTCGAGCTGTTCCAAAAACTTTTCCAACGAAATCTGATTATCATTTGTCAGAACGCTTGCTGCACAATATGCATCTGCACACCCAAGTTTGCCACAGTAACACTTCTTTCCACCTGGAACTAGGATCATGTGACCGAACTCTCCGGCTTTCTGATTCTGACCGCGGACTAACTGTCCGTCAATACAGAATGCTCCCCCTAATGTATGATTCAATGAAAGGTAGATTGCATTCGCATACTTTAACGTATCTTCCGCCAGCATTGCTGCGTTTGCATCATTTTCAAAATAAACCGGAAAACCTAATGCCTGCTCTAAGAAACTTAAGCTATAGTTCTCCAGCTTTAATGCATGGGATTTCAAAACAATTTTTCGCTCCTGATCGATAATTCCCGGAATTGCAACACCAATCCCAAGTATCTCATCTCCTGCATCACTTTCCTTTAAAAATTCCCTGACATTCTTCTGCACTTCGGAGCAATAAGCGATTTCCGAAGAGAATTTAAGACGCACCCGTTTTATTTTCTCAATCTCGTAGCCAAGATTGACCATTACCATTTCTAAATGATTTGCCGTAATGATCATTCCCATTGCGCGGCAGTAAGATTTGTTGATACCGATACTTTTTGCTTTTCTGCCACCAGTAGATTCGTATTCCCCATTTTCTGCAATGATGCCTTTGGCAATCAGTTCATTTACGTTTGTAAGAACAGTTGGCATACTTAAGTTAAGTTCCTTTGCCAGTTCTGCCTTAGAAGTCACCGAATGGTTTAACATATAATATATAATTTTAGATTTTGTAAGATTCCTTTTTTCCTTTTGTTCCGGCATTTTCGTCCTCTTTTATAAAATGTTTTACAAAAGTATTATATCTCGCTGCTTATGTTTTGTAAATACACAAAAAAAATCCCGAACGGATGCAATCTATTTTTCAACAAATGCACTCCCGTTCGGGTATCATTCTTTTCTAATCCAACAGATTATTTAACGCATCCAGACCATCTGCACTGATGGCAGCCTCATTTTCCTGCTGGATCTGTAAATATACTTCTTTTCGATAAATTGGTACATCCTTTGGAGCAGAAATACCGATTTTGATCTGATCCCCGCGGATCTCTAATACTGTGATCTCAATATTATTATTGATCACTAAGGCTTCGCCTTTTTTTCTTGTCAATGCCAGCATTTCTATTCACCTGCCTTTTCTTTTCTACTTTTCAGCAGGTCATAAATTTTATAACGTACCGGAAGATCATCTTCCACGATAATCTGCGCCCCTCTATTGTTGGACATATTGATAATAATGGGAGCTTTCAGGTTGATTGACATATCCTGAATATCCTTTGGGACTCTGACGGTTGTAAGTACAAAGGTGTCTTCCTGTTTCATATCGCCCAACGGCTTCAACAATTCCTCGCTGACAGATGGATTATAGTCCTCCTTGATTGTCACCGGATTGATGACCGGAAACGCAGTCTGTGGATCATCCATAGACTGAAGCCACATAATATGTGATTTACTGCCTTTCTCCTCATCAAAAATCAAGGTAAACTTCTGCATATCCGGAAAGCCGATCATTCCACTCTCCAAAGTGATGATCTTATCCTCCTGAATATCAATTTCGCCAAACATTCTTGTTTTTGCTTTCATCTTTCTGACCTCCTGGTTTTATAACGTTTTCCTAACGTCTGGTCTCCGACCATTCTATCCGTAACATCCTATGGGAAAAACTGTCCCACAAGCACGTTCCTGCCACACTTTCCACAGCATGCCTTAAATGTAATTTAACAATGTTGTCTGATTCAGCATTCCTGCCGCCTGTAAAGATGCCTGATAAGCAGTGTAAGCTGCTGTATAATCAATGATGATATCGGAAAGCTCACGATCCTCATTATTTGATTTTAATGTTTTTACCGTCAGCTGCTGGTTTGACATACGCGTCTCTGTCAGTTCCAGACGATCGCCCTTGCTTCCTACAGTTGTACTGGCAAGGTTTACATCCGAAAGATATTCATCAAAATTACCGATATAGCTGTCATACAATTTCTGCAGATTGTCATTTGCATAATCTGCTTCCTTCTGTGCTGCCTCTAACCATGTCTGCAGATTCTCCTGTGCTGAGACACCCGAATACGCTGCCTGATTCATCATATCTTTAATCTTATCCACTTTGTCATTGGCATCAATGGCAGCTTTTACCGCATTGATCATCTCGTCCACATCACGTCCGATATCTGCATTGAATACGTCAGATGCATTTGTGTTGACTGTCAATGTCTGGTTTACAGCGATGATATAATCGATATCCTGATAAATCTCATTACCTTTAGCATCATATTTTTCATATGTAATTTTATTTTTAGCATCTGTAATATCTGTGCAGTTAAAATAATACTCAGGTCTTACTTCACCTGAATTAAAGCCTTTTTTATCATAATTTAACTCAATGGATGCCTTATTCTGTTTCAAAGTCTCGCTTGCCTTATTACCTAAAACAAGCTCTCCTGTTGACTTAATGAAAGCTGCTCCATCTTCCGGCATATTTCCGGCTTTCACTGCTTTCTTCCAGTCATCTTCTGTCTCATAGACCGTTACGTTTAAATCACCGGTCTTTGCTGCACCTGTGTTATCTGTGTAATGATAAGAGAGATTTCCTGCGTTGCCCACAGCTATTTCATTACCGTCTTTATCTTTGAGGGATCCGATGTCTCCATACGCCAGCCGGATCCTGTCATAAGTGTACTGCTTCGTATCAGAGGTGGTGACTTTCTGACTCATTTCTTCTGCTGTCTTAAGCTCTACCTGTCCATCATAATAACGATGTTCCCCGATATCTTCATAGCTGAACTTCTGCTGGATATTATACTCCGTATTACTCTCGTCTTCCATAAATGTCAATTTACAGTTCGTGCGATACCCGGTAAAAACGGTTCTTCCTGCATAATCAGAATTACCTTCTGAATAAATCTGCTTACGCAATGACTCTAACTGTGTCAGGATCGTTTTTCTATCCTCTGCTTTCAACTGGTCACTGGCTCCATACGTACACTGAGTACGGATATCTGACAAAATGGTTTTCATATTCTTCAACGCAGTTTCTGTCACATCAAGCCACGCATCTGCATCCGGGATATTCTTCTCATAATACTGATTGATCTCACTTAAATTGCTTCTCAGACGAAGTGCACGGATGGCAACAACCGGATCCTCGGAAGGTCTTGAGATTTTTTTCTGTGAAGACATCTGATTGTTCAGGCTGTTCACACTGTATTTATTGTTATTGATGTTCGAAGTTGTATTACGAAGCATCATGTTATTCGTTACTCTCATAGGATGACTCCTCTCTTCTTATCACGAGATTTTTATACACCTGTCTCATTGATCAGCTTATCGTAAATCTCTGCCAGGACAGATACCATTTTTGAGGAAAGGTTATACGCGTTCTGGAATTTTACAAGATCAAGTGCTTCCTCATCATTATCAACACCGGAAATAGACATTCTCTGCTTCTCGATCGCACTTGAAATATTACTGTAATTTTTCTGGAAAATGGTCGCCTTTTGTGTATCCACAGAAATATCTGAGATCATACACTGTAAGAAATCATCTGCACCACCACCACGATACATCTCTGTATCACTCTTTAACAATAACATTTTCTCTACCAGATCATATGCGTCCGCACCATTGGTGATCTTCTCTGTTGTTGCAATGGTTGTCGGATCTTTGACTGCAATATTGGAAACACATACATTTCCACAGGTAAGCTGATAGTAACTGTTACTTGTTTTTGCCTGATAAGTACCGGCTGCCTTGTTAAAATGATACTCTTCTCCTGTCTTGGTATGTGTACCTGTAAAGAAAGAAAAATAATTTGTCTGCTTACCATTCAGATCCTGCGCATTATCGCCATTCATAATTTCATTAAATGAAATTGCAAAATTACGAAGGAACTCATTCATCTGTGCAAGATAATAAGGAATACCCATCGCATCGATGGATTCGCCGATAGACGCCTGTTTTCCATCCAGCTTCGCCTGCTGGTCGGAACTCAGCTGATTCTCCAATGTAAATGTATATTCCTTGACATTTCCATCTGCATCCGTCGTAAAAGTAAAGTCTGTATAGTTATAGTTCTTTCCATCAATCGTGAGAACACCCTCTGCCGGCATTGTCATGGCATTGACATTTGTAATGGATGGATTGCTGATCGTAATCGTGCCTGCTGTAACCCCTGTGATGGCACCACGGAAGTTCTCACTGTTATTACCATCCCGGATATCAAACAGTGCTTTCAGCGAACCGGAGCTGGAGTCGGAACCTGCTTTAAAGCTGTTTCCGGTATCCGCCCAGACAATCTCATACATTCCTTCCCGGTCAGACTGATTGATCGTGTTTTTTCTTGCCACACAGGTAAGTTCACTGTACTCGTAAGTATCAACAAACTTCTGTCCATTGATTTTTACCGTATAATAATTTGCACCTGTCTGCATATCCGGATGTTTGGAATTCGTTACCGGAACTTCAGAAACCTCTGTTGGAACAATAGAGGATAACTCATCGATCAAAAGTGCCCGCTGATCACGGAGTTCATTTGCATAACCGCCCTGTACTTCAATAACATTGATCTGTTTATTCAAAAGACTGATCTTTTTGCCGATCGCATTGATATTTTCAACGGTTGATTTGATCTCCTCATTCACACTGTCCTGAATCTCGCCAAGACCGGTTGCCACACTGTTAAAGTAAGTGGTAAAACTCTGTGCATCTGAGATAAACTGCTGTCTGACATTCACATCACCGGCATTATTTTTTAATGTGTCCAATGAATTGAACATCTTATTTAAAATGGTTGAAAAACCCTTTTCTGTATCATCATCAATAAAATAGTTCTCAATCCGCTCCAGATAACTTAATTTCGTCTCATGCAGACCAAGGCTTGCCTGATTCTGCCAGTATTTTGTATCATAGTACTCACTTCGGATCTGTTTAATGGAGTTAACCGTAACGCCGGAACCCATGCTTCCGTATTTTGCATTGACACGAAGTGCATCCGATGCGGAAAGATTTGCTGCCTGTCTGCTGTATCCCTTTGTCTGTTCGTTTGATATATTATTGGCGGTGGTATTAAGTGCTGCCTGATACGCACTTAAGCCTGACGATGCAATTGTTAATCCAAAAAATTGTGAAGGCATCCTCTCACCTCTCTCTTTCTGCTATGTAATCTGTGAAAGTAACTGTTTTTTGTCCCACTAAAAAATCCGGTCTTTATGAGCCAAGCTGTGTGATCATGGATTCGATCATTTCATTCACCACATTGATAAACCGGCTGGATGCATTATATGCATTCTGGAACTTGATCATCTTGGTCAATTCTTCATCAGAAGAAACTCCCATAACCTGTGATCTCTGATTATCTACAGCTGTCACTGTTCCGGAAAGACTTTTCGCTGTGGATTCATAAACGGAACCGATCGTTCCAAATGCTCCCACCATATTATTATAGTAATCAATAAATGTAACTTTATTCGTGTCATCCGGATCCAGGGTAAGATACTCACCATTCCAGAGAGCTGCTACTTTCTGGGCGAGATCATAATTCACTTTCCCATTTTGTGAAAGATGTGGAAGCAGCGACTCCTGTTCTACCAGCTTATCATTTACACTGACACTCGCTAATGTATACTGTTTGGAAGTATCTGTCTCACTCTCTTCATTGTATACATAATAATCGTTGGTAACGGTATTGCCATTGGCATCTGTCTCCTGCACAGAAACTTTGGTATAACGCTCTGTACCAAGTCTTGTGAACAGCTCCTGTGGCGGGATCTGTTTGTCACTTCCGGTAGAGCAGTTTTTCGTATCCAGCACTTTCATTCCGGATGTGATCGTAACGGTATTACCATTCTCATCTGTTCCGGTAAGGGATGCTGTATTTCCGGTAAGTTCTCCAAGTGTTGTATTCGGACAAAGTGTATCATTAATCGCTGTGATCATCCCATGTACTAACTGATCTAACTGCGCCTGTGCCTGTAACATGACAGACATTCCTGTTGCGATGGAATCTGCCGTTGATCTGTTATATTCATCCGATGTCAGCCCCGCAATATCTTTATAAGTTGCTTTTCTGTCTCCCCGTGCCAGGATCAATGCTTTTAATTCTCCAAGATCATTATTAAGATCCGAGGAGATCGGTGTTGTAAAGCTGAATACGTTGTCGTAATCGCCGTTCTCGATATCGGAAAGATGTGTCCAGTAAGGTGTGACAAATCCCGTGATCTCATCACGGTTCTTCCCCATCTCGTAACATCTTGCCTCGTCTACAAATTCAACACCTTCGACACTTACCTTTACAATTCCATCAGAATTCTCTTTGTAACTGATATCTACATAAGAAGCGAGTTCGTCCAGCGCTTTATCTCTCTCATCACGCAATGTCATTGCAGTCTCAACATTACCCGATTCTACTTTCTGGATTTCCAGATTCAATTTAAAAATGGTATTTCCCAGCTCATTGATTCGATCAATATCATCTGAAATCTGTGTATTGATCGTGCTCTGGTAGTCGGAAAGTCCCGTATAGACTGCATTGGATCTGCTGACAAACAGATTGGCCTTCTGAATGACCAGATTCTGCTGCACACTGTCATCCGGAGCTTTTGCCCATTCCTGAAAAGCCGTCCAGAAATCTTCTAATGTGTTCTGAAAAGCCTGTCCCTGTAACTCCTGATAAAAAGTGTAAACCTCGTCCACTGCCTCATACGTGGCTGCATAATATGCCTGACGTCCTGATGCGTTTCGATATGATTTATCCAAAAATACATCCCTCGCATGCACCACATCACCGATCTTCATACCAAGACCAGACTGCTGCTGGCTGATCGCTGCGGTTGTATTGAAGGTTGTGTAATTTCTGTCTACCTGTAAAACCTGCTGACGTACATAACCCTTGGTATTTACGTTTGCAAGGTTATTTGATGTTGTATTTAAAGCATTCTGGGAATTCTGTAATCCCGATGCTCCGATATATAAGCTTCCAAAGCCGTTAGCCATGGTGCTCCCTCCTTACATGTTACTGTTTTGCGTCAAAGCCACTGTTGCCAAGCAGATCACCTGTATTGCAGGCGTTCTTATTATAGTTGGCGGTCTCAGGTGCCTGTCGCATACTCTTAAGCAATGTAAGGTCAAACTCCACCATCTCTAATGCCTGATTTAAAAGGATCTCATTCTGTTCATTAATGACTGCCATCTCTTTTCCTGTCTGTAAAAGCCGCTCCTTTACTTCCATGAGCTGTTTCTGCTCGACCGGCTGTTCCTCCAGATAAGAAATCATCTTTGTGATCGTAACGTCTCCCGGATTCCTGCCAAGAACCGTCGCCATGTCGTTCAGTACTCTGGTTCTCTTCTTCGCCAGATTCTGCAGATTGCTGGCAACCTCCTGCTCCGTCGCGGTAATCTCATCCAGCGTCTTAATATCCGCCCGGATCACCACTTCCCTCTTTTTCTTTCCGAGTTCGATCAATCCCTGATACTGTTCTTCTTCCTTATTCAGAACATCGATCAGGTCTTCCATTAAACTAGCCAAAATTCATCCTCACTTTTACATTAATGATGTGTTGTACTTTTCCAATAATTTTTTCGTAAAATCTGCAGTATCCACGGAATAATTACCAGAGTTAACCTTTGCTTTTAGTTCTGCGACTTTATCTTCCCTGATATCCGCTGCTTCAGTGACTGCCTGTTTTGCGATCTGATAATCTCTGCCAAAAGACGAGATCTGTACTTCATCACGTCCATGCCTTGCATTCTCTGTCTTCTGTAACTTTGCTGCGCTTGTCGTCTGGTATATCTGCGCGATCTGATTATAAGCATCTATACGCATATGAGGCATCTCCTTTCTTCCTTGAAATTCGCTTTCACGTTATTTATCGGACATTTTTTGATTTTCCTTAGAGTAAAATCAGTAATTATTACGTTCTGTCTGATCTCCGTCTGTAAATCAGATTTCCGTTTTGCTCACAACCAGCATATCACCACTTTCCAGCCGGATATTTCCGTGCGGGATAATGACCTGTTCTCCTCTCTGGATCATGATCACTAACGTATTCTCTTTCTTTGGAATCTCTGATAACAATTTTCCGTTATACTTACTGTTTTCATCCACATAAATCTCAACAAGTGATACACCCTCGACATGATCCGGCGAAGTTGCGCTTAAGACCAGAACATCGTTTTCGAGAAGCCTGGTATCCCCATTTGGAATGATATTCTCTCCATTTCTTTTTAATAATACGACCAGTGTCTCCGGCGGAAGTGTCAGCTCTTTTAATGTTTTTCCACACCAGTGATGGCTCTTTGGAATACTGAGCTGGATAAACTGCACCGGAACTTCATCGGAATAATCATTAAACGTTTTCATGACATCGCCTTTTTCATCGATCATATCCAGCTTCTTTGCCACAAGCGGCAGCATCGAGCCCTGAAGCAGGATAGAAAACAGCACGATCATGAAAACAATATGGAACACATCATTTTCTGTTTCCACTGCCATCTCTGCCATAATTGCAAACACGATGGACGCTGCACCCCTCAGACCTGCCCACGACACCAGAAGCTGTTGTGAAATTTTTCCTTTAAACGGTGTGAGTACAAGTGCAACTGCCACCGGTCTTGCCACAAATGTCAGAAATATTGCGATCAAAAGTGCCGGAAGCACCACCTGCGGCAGTCTCGATGGAAATGCCAGAAGTCCAAGCAGAAAGAAAATGAGCATCTGCATCAATCCGGTCAGTCCGTCAAAAAAGTTTACCAGATTCCGCTTGTTGCGGATCTCGGTATTTCCGAGCACAATTCCCACAATATAGACACTTAAAAATCCATTTCCACCAAAAACTGCCGGAAGTGCGTACCCGATCACTGCAATTCCAACCACGAAAACCATGTCAAATCCTGCGGTCGAAAACTTAATTTTTTTCAACAACAGCACTGCAGCTGCCGCGATCAGCCCACCAAAAAGAATGCCAAAAAGCATCTGTTTTACAATGAGAAGTCCAATCTGTCCACCACTGGCGCTGCCCTGTGCGATCGCGATAAATGTCACCGTGAGCATATATGCGCACGGATCATTACTACCACTTTCCACTTCCAGAAGGGAAGCCGTATTATAACGCAGACTCAGCCGTTTCGATCGCAGCACTGAGAATACGGACGCCGCATCTGTGGAACCGATCAGTGCACCGATCAGCATACTTTCCACCCATGCGATATGTAAGGCGTAATGACAGAAAACTCCGGTAAGTGCAGCTGTTATCACAACTCCGATCGTCGATAACAGCCCTGCCTTTACCGCAACGGACTTCGCCTGCTGCCAGTTCGTTCCAAAACCACCATAAAACATAATGAAGATCAATGCGACCGTACATATCTGCTCTGCAAACGCATAATTGTCAAACGGAATCTTTAAAATCCCATCCGAACCAAACAGCATTCCAAGCAAAATGAACGCAAGCAGCATTGGAATTCCAAGTCTGCTTGACACCTTGCTCAGGAATACACAGGCAAAAATAACTACCGCTGTAATAAGAAGATATGTTGTCATAAAGTGACCTCCTTTATAAATGCATGGTTTCTTTTGCTACTTTTGTCCGCAGGAAATCACCTCTCCCAGATCTGTGCTGTTTTTACCTGATCAGCAGATATGCTGTGTATACAATATACAGTAGTACACAGACTGCGCCTTCCCATCTTGACATTGTCTTTTTGGTCTTTGCCAACACAAACAAAATAACTGCGCTGATCAATAGAATGATACAGTCCGTCAGGGATTCTCCTAACACATTGAGAGGTGAAATTGCTGCTGACATACCAAGGATAAAAAGAATATTGAAAATATTTGATCCGATCGCATTGCCCAGTGCAAGACCACTGTCTCCCTTTCTGGTTGCAACGATGGACGTCACAAGCTCCGGAAGTGATGTTCCGATCGCTATGATCGTAAGTCCGATAAAGTTCTGGCTGACACCAAAATTTGCTGCGATCACACAGGCATTATCCACCACAAGATCCCCACCAAAAATAACTGCCACAAGACCGCCTGCCATAAACACAATACTTTTTGGCAGCGACAGCACCTTACAATCCTCACCCGTTTCACGATTTTTCAAAGCAGAATAAATCATGCTTACAATATATGCTGCCATTCCTGCCAATAGAATCAGACCTTCGATACGGCTCAGTTTTCCATCCATAAACATGAAACAGAGAATCATTGTGATCACAATGTTGAGAGGCATATCTCTTTTTAAAATATCGAGATTTGTCTTAAAACTTGCTAAGAAAGCACAGATACCGACCACCACAAGACCGTTAAAAATATTCGAACCGACAACATTGCTGATCGCAATGTCATTATTGCCTGTGAGCGCCGCATTAATGCTGACAGATGCCTCCGGGGCACTGGTTCCCATCGCAACAATGGTAAGACCAATGATGACGCTCGGTACTTTCATGATTTTTGCGAGAGAAGAACTTCCCTCCACGAAAAAATCTGCACCTTTTACTAAAAGTACAAAACCAACGAGTAACAGTAAATATTCCATAACGCTTTCCTTTCCTGCGATAAAGGATTGATTATGAAAAGAGACCTTTATCGCATCAAAAAAATTTTTGAGTGATAAAAGTCTCGTTACTTACAATAATAACCGGCCTTTCAGCGTGATGACGACTACTATTCCATCCGAAGATGCTAACTACTCCCTCTTATATTCGTTAGTTTAATATAAGAATGCCTGTCCTGTCAATTTCGTTATAAAAATTTTTCCAAATCTTAACTATTTTTTTATTAATTCTGCCGCAGGATCTGCTCTTTTTCCAGCATCGGATAATGGATCAGTCCACTTCCATCCAGATCTTCCCTGTGCATATCCACCGCTGTGATCTGGCGGTTCGTATAAGTTGTATAATAATAAATACCTTTTGTAGCGTTACAACAGGAAGTATAAATCGTGATCTCATATTTTCCTTCTGCCACTTCACAGCATCCTCTCTGCTGCTCCACGGATCCTAAAATATGGAAAAACTGACCAACGCTCTCCTCCTCCGAATCACCGGAAACAGAGTTCATCTTCGTAAAAGCCACCCTTGCAAAACGGGATGCACTGGAAAGATCTCCCGGCAAGCCCAATGCTCCCATACCACGGCTATAGCACTGCAGTGGCAGCTTCTCGGAAAACAAGTTTTCCGGCTGTTTTGGCGAAAGTCCCCTGTAATTATTCAACAGAAACATCTGCTGGTCAAACGGTGGGTTATTTGTCATAACGCCCACCGGGTTTTCGTAAATTTTCAGCCCATCCTTCATGGATTCCACCGTGATAGCCTCATCAGCATCCGCGATGATCCAGTGCAGGGAAGCCGCCGGCATATTTTCCGCAAAAGGTGTTCCGGTAATGTTGATCTTAGCCAGCAGTTCCCGTACTTCCTTCATATTGGCACACTGTCCCAACACCCACGGAATAAATTCAAAGGAGGCAACATTTTCTTTTCCTTCTGTCACTTCCGGGAAATACGCATTTCCGACAAAATTCAGTCCTGCCATCCCAACGCCTTTTTCGTTGACCGCATCATAATACAGCGGATAGTCTGCTGCAACATGCGCCATTCCTATGATCGCATAATGGTTTGCCACATCCCCCATATGCCGGAAATGAAACGGATAATTGCGCGGTGTCACTGCAATCTGCTCTCCATAAGAAAATTCATAATCTAACGTTCTTCCAAAATAAAAATCTTTTGTTTTATAAGTTGCTGCTGTACACATAATTTTCTCGCAACGATTCCTTACGAATCCCTGCTTCCCTCCTGATCTTATATTTATTTTAAGTCCTGAAACCTTGACTTTTTGCTCTTTTCTCTTATATTTTCCTTAATCGGGGAGGAATTATACCACGGTCAAAAATGTTTGTCAAAAAGTCTTGCAGTGCGATTTCTTTATTGAATATCCAAATCCAACTGTGCTATAGTATTGCTGATAGACTTATTTGTATTAGAGTCCATTCCTTATGGGGGATTAGTATGAACTTACAAAAGAAAGAAACTCTTTTAATTGTTGATGACTCAAAATTTCAACGTGCAATTATAAAAGAGATGCTGGGAGAACATTTTCGCCTTGAAGAAGCCACTTCAGGCGAAGAATGTTTAATGATCCTTGAGAAAAGCAGCCATCTGATCGACCTCGTTTTACTTGATCTGGTAATGCCGGGGATTGATGGATTCGAAGTTCTGCGACGCAGACAGACGATGGATGCATTTAAAGATATTCCCGTCATCGTTCTGACTTCCAGCAATTCCATTGAATTCCAGACAGAAGCTTTCGAACTTGGCGCCGATGAATTTATTATTAAACCGGTGGATGCCCGCATTGCGCTTTCCCGTGTTAATAATACGCTCGGTGTAAAAAGACGTTTTCAAAGCAGTCTCGATGAACAAAATGTATGGAAGATCAAATCCCAGATTGACGAGATGACTCGTCTTTTCAATAAAGTGACCATTGAAAATCTGGTGACTGAGACACTCACCAATGCACCTTCTGCTCTTCATGCGCTGATGGTCATTGATATTGATAACTTTAAATCTGCAAATGACATTTATGGTCACACCGTAGGAGATCACATCATCTGTGTTATTGCCGGAGTTATTTCCTCCCAGTTTCGTAATACGGACTTTGTAGGTCGTATCGGTGGAGATGAATTTGTTGTTTTGATGCCTGATATACCAGCAAAAGAGGTTGCTTTTGAAAAAGCGGAATCTCTCATTCAGATTATCCTGAAAAAAGAGGGGCTTTCTATTCCGGATAACATTTCCATTAGTATTGGACTTGCTTTTTCCGATTCTGAAGATAAGACTTACGCTTCCTTCTTTGGCAAAGCAGATCAGGCACTATATGTTTCGAAAAAGTCCGGCAAAGGACGTTACAGTCTCTATGGTTCTGACGTGGAAGAGACTGTCGGCACAAACGAAATTCTCGTCTGGTCAGGCTCCAGAAATGTTTTAAGCATGCTTGAGTATGCCTTAAGCCATTCCGCCTCCATTGTATCTGTCTCATCACAGGAAGAGATTTGCAGCCATCTGGAAGATGACAGTCACTCTATCCTCGCAATTTTTGCAGATGTATCTGATACAACGGATTCCGGCAAATTCATATGGGATACGGTAAAAGATGCAAACCCGAATCACGTATGCCCGGTCATTGCAATCTGTAGGGAGGGCTCTTTAGACCAGATACAGACAGCAGTTTCCTCGGAAATCATTGACGATCTTCTTTTTTCACCGTTGGAGGTCTCTGTTTTAAAACGCCGGATCAAGGCAAATATTCATCCTGATAAAAATAATGAAGCCGATGCGTAAGCATCGGCTGTTTTTATATACTATGTATTTTCAGTATGCCTGCAATCCGGGTACCCTGTGCAGCCCCAGAATTCCCCGAAACGTCCATTTCTTTTTTTCATCGGAAGCCCACATTCCGGGCAGATTTTTTCTTTCGACTGCTTTTTTGCTGCCGGCATTTTCTCCAATTCTTTTGCCAGATACTCAAATACCTGCTGATTCATCTTACAGTCTGTCAGCGCCCTGTGTGCACCTCTTGTTGAAATTCCATAATGCTCTGCAAGATCGCTGAGTCTCCTGTGCCGCCACTCCGGGAAACAGAGCTTTGCAACCCGCAGCGTATCAACATAATCATTCGTTAATTTCTGCTGGAAAAGCCGCTCACAATCCCGATATAAAAATTTCATATCAAATGTCTGGATATTATGACCTACCAGAATATCATCTCCGGCAAATGTTAAAAACTCAGGCAGCACCTGCCCAAAATCCGGCTCATTTGCCACCATCTCATCCGAAATATGATTAACCATACTCGCGGCATACGGAATCGGTCTTTTCGGATTCACAAGCTGGCTAAACTCCTCCACAACTTTTCCACTCCGTACTTTTACCGCTGATATTTCAATGACTTCATCATAAATACAAGATGTCCCGGTCGTCTCCAAATCAAAGAGTACATAATCCGGTACATATCCGCATATCATCTTTCCTTTTTTATTTCCTAACATATCTTCTGCTTTCTAATTATTTGAACTGCCAAATATTTTTCTGTGTTTAATTATTATTCACTTAATCTTGTACCGCATTTCGGGCAATATTCAAAATCTTCCGTTGTGGAAAATCCACAATTTCTGCAATGCCTCATCGTATATCCATATCCCTGCTGATTCATTTGCCTCAAATGTTGCGGCAGAATCTCCATATCCTCACCTGCTGCAATTCGTTTTCCAATCTCCGCATCCAACTCATAGACTGTATTACAGCAGCTTGTCTGCACATAATAATGCTTATTCCACTTAAAACATGGGATAAAAAATAACGACAGCACCGTATAGGTCATAAACACCTGAAACCTTCCGTATTTTCCACAGATATCACAAATGATCTGTTGGTGAAAGTCAAAATCCTTTCTTCCGTCCGTGATTCCCATCATAAAAAACATGTTGCCTACCTTCTTTTTCTGAAATTTATCTTGCTTATCCCATAATTTTACTTCCAAAATACGCAGATAGCAACGTTAATATACATTATAATTTCCAGAAGAAATCCGCTACGCCAATCATTTTAAAGATTCCCAAAATTCCTTTTACGATCCATCCCATCATTTTAAATGCAATAATAATAGGAAAAAACATTAAGTAAACTAACAATTCTAACATACGCTGCTCCTTTCATATATCGAGACATTTTTTAAGCTTGGATTTTGTCTTTCCAACATGGCAAACAGTGTGTCCATTCTTTTCACAGCCTCTCGCTTCACTTTTCGCTCTGCCTGTTTATAATATTTTTTCTGCTTTTTCGTGCGTCTCGGAAGATTATGGTAATCATCCTGAATTACAACCCTGGCTTTGTCATGCGCATCTATGTACTCTACTAATTTTATTAACGAATCTGTCTGTTTCACATCTTTTTGTCTGTGAAATTCTCCCCGGATAAGTTCCTGATAATCTGTATGATCATCAAATTTAAATTCCATTTCTTTTTTATGTGTCCAGGATAACATTTGCGCTTTATGAGTTCTGACATCTCCTCTGAGTCCTGCGCAATATTTACACTCACAATAACCTTCTTTTTCTGCTTGTTCAACTTTTATTTCCAACTGAAATCAACTTTTCTTGTTATCCTCCATTGTACTCATCATCTGTCCTATAAATCGTACTAAAAAAGGTGTTTTGACAAGTTATTGTTTACATAACTCTATCAAAACACCTTTTTCTTATTAAAATTATTCTTTTTATTTATTCGTCATCTTCATTTTCTTCAGATAACTATTTTTCAGCTCATTCTCTTCCCGCAGCTTTTCGTTTTCGTCCTTGAGATACTGCATATATTCCCGCGCAAGCTTCACACCGCAGCGCACTGCAACATCATCATTCTTTTCCATCTCATCCAGCCACTGAAGAAATGATTTTTCCCGAATATCGTTATACTCACTCTTTTTTGCAAAATACATGATTCATTCCTCTTCTTCTGATTTAACATAAAATGTTATCGTTACTGCACACTTGTACCTCATTTGAACATCCTATTATCTTCCGTACACACAGCGTTCTCTGCCTGGCATATCTTCCCCTTTGACGTAACGCGCATTAAATTCCATATTGATTTCACGCAGTTCTCTTTTCCCGTCAATATAGTCCTGATACATTTCTGCCAACCCGGACATACAGCCATCACAGCTTGCTTCAATATTTCCAAGAGATTCCTTGACAATCGCCTCTCTCTCTTCTTTTGTTGTTTCTGAAATTAAATACATTTTTCTACCTCTCTATACCATCTGTACGAGCCACACATTGCTTCGTACCATAAAATAACCAATTGCTACTTTTATAAGTTCTGTCGCCTGCACGAAAAAATAAACGCTCACAATTCCAAGTCCTGTGTAATGTGCAAGCACAAATGCTGCCGGGACTACAACCACCCAGGTAAAAACCGAATCAAATAAAAAAGTGACCAGCGTTTTTCCTCCGGAGCGCAATGTGAAATAAGAAGCATGACTGAAAGAGCAAAATGGCATAATAATTGCCGAAACTGCAATAAAACTGGTTGCAAGCTCTTTGATCTGTTCAGAAGTATTATAAATCTGTGGAAAAAATCTACCGATCACAAGCATCACGCCCGCCACAAGCGCACAGCAGAATACACTGAAAACAATCATTTTATTGTCTGCGTCTTTCGCTTTTTCCAGTTCACCAGCCCCAAGATACTGACCAACCACAATGCTGATACATGCTCCAAGCTGGATATAGATGATGTTAAACAGATTCGTGATCGTAGTTGCAATATTAAGACCTGCCACAACTTCCAATCCTCGAATAGAATAACACTGGGTAACGGTTGTCATACCTGCTGCCCATAAAACCTCGTTGAACATAAGTGGGAAGCCTTTGATAATAATTGCCTTCAATTCCCCTTTTGGCATTCCAAATCCGGTGTACGCACCTTCCAGATACCTGTTTTTCTCCTTGTGGGAATGTGCCCAGATAATAATGATAAATGCTTCTATGTAGCGTGCGATCACAGTTGCCAGTGCTGCACCAATAACTCCTAATTTTGGAAATGGTCCAATTCCGAAAATAAACAGATAGTCCAAAACCGCATTACTTCCAACTGCAACAAAACTAGCGATCATCGGCACCAACGTCTGCCCAGTTTCTTTAATATTAGTAGCATAGGACTGGTTTACCGCGAATGGAACCAGACCAACCATCATAATGCCCAGGTATTCCAAACCATACTGCAGTGCAACCTCGGTCGCTCCACTTCCTGCCGTATCGGTGAGATACAGGGAAATCAAATCTGCACCTTTTGTCGCAAATAATAATATCGTTAATCCCGTTACAAGCAATGTTGCATACAATTTAAAACGGAAAGAATACATATGTCCCTTATGATTTCCTTTTCCATAATACTGTGCCCCAAAAATGCTGGCTGCAGACGCCGCACCAAATATTGCCAGATTGTATACAAAAATCAACTGATTGACGATTGCAACACCAGACATTTGCTCTGTTCCCAACTGTCCTACCATAATGTTATCCAGAAAACTGACGAGATTTGTTATGGCATTTTGTAAAATCATTGGCAGCGCAAGATAGAGATACCTTTTGTAAAATGCGGCATCGCCAATATATTTTTCTTTGAATCGTGTTAACATATATTTTTCCTTTATTACATATAAAATCTATTTTTCAACATCTTCCGCTAATTATAATTTGTCCTCACAGATATATCAATCCCTCTTGTATTCTTTTACAGAACTTATGCAGTTTTATATGCAGGATTACAGCCTTAGCCTTTCGCCTGTCTCAAGTTATACACAGTCGCCGAGCCAATGACAAGCACCGCTCCAAAAATGGACAACGCACCTATTGTCTCTCCACAAAAAATTGCTACAAGGATAGGATTTAAAATCGGTTCGAT